>Ga0210044_10005547_pt1 | contig 17003 bp, 17 predicted proteins | sample CryGey13umfilter_2_FD_183959 | JGI IMG/M metagenome (GOLD analysis project Ga0210044, IMG submission 183959) | Groundwater microbial communities from aquifer in Utah, USA - Crystal Geyser 4/9/14 3 um filter (SPAdes) (version 2) | ecosystem: Environmental > Aquatic > Deep subsurface >... | reverse complement strand
CACCGGCGACAATCCGCAGCTCAGCATCGCGCTCCGCGATCGCACCCGACCGATGTCTCCGAGTCCCAATCTCCAGGTGGCAGACTTCTGGCGAGCAGAAGTGGCCGACTTTTCCTGAGCGCCCCAGGACCACGCCCTTCGCGCAGGTCGAGCAGATCATCCGCGAAGACCTTGGCGGCCGATCGACGGAGCTACTGCAGGGCCTGGAGCGGGAGCCGGTATCGAGCGCGTCCATCGGACAAGTGCACCGCGGGCGCCTGCCCGGGGGCGAACAGGTCGCCGTCAAGGTGCGCCACCCCGGTATCGACGACGCCATCCGCGCGGACTTCCAGGCGGCGCGCGTGGGCACCGCATTCGCTCAGCTCCTGGTTCCCGGAGCCGACATTCGCACGCTCATCGCGGAGGCCAGGGCGGGATTCCTCGAGGAGTGCGACTACCGGCTCGAGGCCCGGAGGCAGCAGCGGTTCGTCGAGCTCTGCGCGGACGACGAGCGCGTCTCGATCCCGAGGGTCCACCACGAGTGGTCGGGCGATCGCGTCCTCACCACGGACTGGCACGACGGCAGGAGCCTGGACGCTTTCCTGGCGAGGCAGCCTTCGGGCGAGGAGCGGGCGCGGGTTGGCCGCGTGCTCTACGAGTTCTACGTCGGCATGCTCTACCGCCACGGCCTGTTCAACGCCGACCCGCACCCCGGGAACCTTCTCTTCCGCCCCGACGGCCGGGTGACGATCCTCGACCACGGATGCGTGCGCGAGTTCGACCGCGACACCGTCGCTGCCATCTCCGCCCTGTCGCAGGCGGTGCGCCTGGACGACGAGGCGGCAATCCGCGCCGCGTTGGTCCGCGTCGGTGCCAAGGACCCCGGCGCGAAGAAGGCCTATCAGGTGACGCGCGGGCTGCTCAGAGCGTTCTACGCGCCGGTGCTCGAGCCGGGATCGCGCCGCGTGTCGGCGGGCATCTCCCGCTCGATGAAGAAGATCGTGGCGAGCAAGCGCTCGATCATGCGCCTCCATCTCCCGGGGCGGCTGCTCTTCCTGTTCAGGATCCGCTTCGGGCTCTACGCGGTGCTCGCGCGGCTCGGCGCGGAGCTCGACCTGAGCTCGCTCGAGGAGAACCTGGCGGCCCAGGGCGCCGCAGGCGCGTGAGGCGCCGGACTACCATCAGCTCTGATCAGCTCGATGCGACACCGTCGCGATTGATCAGTCGAGCTGCAGCTGTCTCCGGGTGAGCGCGTCAAGCCCAAGCCGGTTCTCCGAGCTCGACGCCCAGCGAGAAACCGGTGCAGGCTTGCCGATCCCATCCCAGTATCCACCGGTCCCGATCCGTCCAGAATCCTCGGTGGCCAGCCACACGTACGTGCGTGCCATCTCTGCTGGAGAGATCGAGAAGGCCGATTTGACTGCGTACATCGCACGTCGAGTCCACGGGAGCCCCGGATAACGCTCCAGATCTATCTTCACGTTCGTAACGCGGACGCCGTGAAACAGCAGGCGCGATGTTCTCCATCGCTCGGCTTGATTCAGCATCCACGTCAGGTGCGCGAGCTTGGAGTGGTAGTACGCACCTGAGACGCTGAATCGCCGGCGCCTAGCCTCGGGGTCGTCAAGATCCACCGAGAGCCACGGAAACAGCATCAGTCCCTTCGACGTCACGGCAATTACACGGGCGCTCTCACTGTCCATGAGGACGGGTAGGAGCAACTCCGTCAGCAGCGCTGGTCCCAGGTAGTTGGTGGCCCAGGTAGTCTCGATTCCTTCCAAGGTCTCCGTGCGCACTTTGTTGCGAATGTCAAAGTACGCCGCGTTGTGAATGAGGACATCCAGGCGGTCGACACGAGCAGCAGCTTCACGAATCGACCGCCGGAGTGACATGTCGAGGTCGAGCACCGACACTTCCGCTTCAGCGACGGCGAGCCGCAACTGATGCGCGGCAGCGTCTCCGCGCGCACGATCGCGACACCCTAGCAGAACACGATGGCCGGCTTCGGCCAGCATCTGGGCGGCGGCACGCCCAATCCCCGCGTTGGCACCAGTTACTAGGCACGTTAGGCGCATCGTCGTGTGCTCAACAAGGCCAGCCCGTCAGTTGCGACGGATCTTATCGCATGGGATCGCGTGCCGCGCTACGGGCAGCTATCGGATGACGGTCTGTTCGATGCCGGCGAGAATGACGTTGTTCCCGGGCGTGTTGGCCGAGATGATGTTGTAGCGCAGCCGAATCGCGAGGACGTTCTCTCCGTCCTGCCGCTCCCGCGTGACCTTCACCGAGGTCACCTGGACGCGCGGCTCCCAGCGCTTGAGGGCGTCGACGACGTGGACGCGGGCGAGCTCCTGGAGCACGGCATCGTTCTTCTGGTGCCGCAGCAGGTGGAGCAGCGATCCGAGCTCGGTCCGCCAGGGTAGCTCGCCCTGGGTGTATTCGCTGCCGGCCATGGTGCCGAGGATCTGGCCGACGGCGCTGCGGATCAGCGCCTCCCCGCCGCCCGCGGCCAGGTCTGCCTTGCGGTCGCGCCTGAAGGGTCGAAGCAGGCCGTAGCCGAGGAAGTCGTCTGCCATGGTCACACCGGGATCGCCGAGCGCGCGGCCTTGAGCTGATCGACGAGCGGGTCGAGCGAACCGAGCGCTGCCTGCGCGTCGTCGCCGAGGTCGGAGAGGTCGGGGAGCTTGGGTAGCCCGGCCAGCTCCACGAAGAGGTTGATGACGCCGATGAGGCGGTTCACCGGCGCCGCGCTCTCGCCGAGGTTCTTCATCTGCGCCTCGATGTTGGCGTTGGCGCAGTCGACGATGGTCGTGAGCTGGACGTTGCCGAGCTCGGCGGCGCGGGTGGCCGCGGCTGCGATGCGCACCTGCGCCGCGATCACCGCCTTGAGCTGGCCGCGGATCCCCTCGAGGAACGTGAGCAGCACGTCGATCAGCCCGACGATCATCAGCGGCACCGAGAGCTGCGGGATGAGCTTGAGCAGCTTGGAGACCTTCTTGGCCACGTCGGGCAGGCACTTGGCGAGCTTCGAGGGGTCCGGCGGCGGGCCGAGCGCGTCGGGGATCGCCTTGACGCAGTTGAAGAGCGCGATCACCGTGTCGATGATGTTGAAGACCGGCATCAGCGGCGCGAGGGCAGCGTTGGCCTGCGCCATGAGCTGCTTGGAGAGCTCGCTCGGGTCGGGCACAGAGACCGACGGCAGCTGCACGCACATCTCGGCGCCGCCCGGGAAGGTGACACAGAGGTCCTGCTTGCCGACCTTGATCTCGATGCACGCGACGGAGAGGTCAGGAAGCGGCATCACGCACCTCAGATGGGCTTGGTGCCCGGCATGACCAGGCGGCCGTTGATCTGCACGACGGCGGCGTCGATGCTCACCATGCCGTCGGCCCTGAGCAGGAGCGCCGAGGTCGCCTTGACCGTGATGCCCATGCCCTTGCCGTCGAGCTCGATCTGATCGCCGGAGAGCTTGTCTTTCACGACGAGCGCCTCCTGGCCCTCCCGGTCGTCGAACGAGAGGACGAACCGCCCGGTCTCGAACGCCCGCACCCGCGGGGCGTCCGCCTTGCCCAGCCCCCGGGCGGGCTCGGGCACCTCGGCCTCCCCTTCCGGCTTGCCCCAGTGGCCGCAGAGGTAGTGCGGGTGGTCTACGTCGCCCTGGTGAAAGAGCACGCCGACCTCGGCGCCCTTCTCCGGGACGCAGAAGAACCCGCGCCGGTCGCTGCCGCCGCCCAGGGTGCCGAGCGGCCAGGCCCAGGCACTCGCTGGCTCGATGACGCCAGGGATGCGCACCCGGACCCGGCCGAGTTCTTCCGGGTCCTCCCGGTCCACCACCTCGCCGACGTGCAGGCCGTCCAGGCGGAGCTCGCCGTCGTCTTCGATCATCAGCTCCTCCCCTGCCGGTACTCGACGCGGGTCTTGCCGGTCTCCGGGTCGACCACCTCGACCTCGCGCAGTTTGGCCGGATCGGCGTCGGCCGCCTTGCCCTGGTTAGGTTTGCCCTTGGACGGCGCACCCCCTCGCTCGCTGGTCCCGTCGCGCAGGCACTTGAGCTCGACGGTGTAGCCGCCGCCGTCGATCCGGTGCTTGGCCTCCTTGACGTAGTACTTGCCCGAGAGCCGCTGGCTGATGCCCTGGAACTCGACCACCGTCTTCGCCGCCAGCAGCGGATCGCCGATCACCGTGGCGGTGAGCTCGACCGTGCTGTCCTGGGCCCGGCGGTACTGGGCGTCGGCCCGGCGCTTGGCCGCGGCCGGGCTCGTGTCTGCGCTCGGCCGCACCTCGGCCGAGGCGGTGCGCTTGGCGAGGCGGGTGGCCCCGGTCTCCGGGTCGACGAGCTCGATGACGTCGGCCAGGGTGTCGCGTTTGGTGCTCGCGTTCGAGCCCTTCTGGTCGATGTCCTTGCGGGTGATCGGGTCGCGGCCCTTGACCTGAACCACGCCCGGCTTGGCCGTGACGTCGTTTTCGATGTTGATCGAGATGACCTCGCCGACCTCGGGCGCTGTGTACCAGCGGAAGGCCCGCACCGGCTTCTGGCCGAGGCGCCGCTGGTGAAAGTGCAGCCCGTCGAAGTCGACGTAGAACTCGAAGCCCTCCTGGTGGGCGAGGCGACGCAGGAGCTGCGCGTCGGTCAGGCGTGCCTGGGTGATCAGCGGCAGCGGCTCGCCCGTGTCCTCGATGTCCTGCAGCGCGGCGCCATAGCCGTTCTCCTTGGCGATCTCGGCGGCGACCTCGGAGCGGCTCTTGTTCTCGAAGACGCGGCAGCGGGCGACCCGGTTCATCAGCACCGACTTGGCGTGCCCCTCGATGTTCAGCGTCTGAAAGCCCGTGACCTTCTGGATCACCACCTCGCGCGCGGGCGCCATCTCTCCCGGGTAGCCCCAGGCGACCTCGAGGAGGTTGCCCTTGCGCCAGACCGGATCGTCGAAGTTCGACAGGTCCCAGTTGTCGACGGCGAGGACGAGCTTGTCGGCCTTCTTGTCCGAGTCCTCGAACTGAAACGACAGGACCTTCTCCGAGAGGTCGACGCGCTCGCTGCCGCCGCCCTCGGGCGTCACCTTGACGTAGAAGACAGGCTCGCTGCGCGGGCGCACGGTCATGGCGCGGCCTCTTCACGCCGCTTCTCGGAGAAGACCTCCTCGAGCACGGTGCGCAGCGAGGCGATGACCAGCACCCGGCCGGCCTCGAGCTCGAGCGTCGGGTCGTGGATCGGGTCGGGCTGAAAGTCGGCGATGACCCACCAGAGCCCGGCGGGCCGCGGCAGCGGCGCGTAGTAGCGGCCGGCCAGCGTGAACAGCGTCTCGCCTTCCTTGACCACGTGCTGCCGGTTGTCGGACAGCGCGCGGTAGCGGTAGGGCTCGCGCTCGGTCAGAAACAGTCGCCCGTCCTCGTCGAGGACGCCCGAGCAGAAGGTGTGGCGCGAGTAGCGGCGCGGCGGCATCAGGCGCCACCCGGTCCGGTGCCGCTTCGCTGCGAGCCGTCGGCGAGGACCTCTTCGGAGAACAGGCGCACGTCGCGGATCTCCTCGAGCGTGACCTTGACCGTGAACTGCACCGGCGTCCCCTCGAGGTTGAAGCGGTCGTACTTGAGCGAGAGCGCGGTGAGCACGCAGGTCAGGCTGATCACGTTCGGCCAGACGAAGAGCGCCCGGGGCGGCCCGCGGCCGACCACGTCCTCGGCGCCCCGCCGCGGGTAACACAGGCTCTGCAGAAACCGGCGCGCGCGGTGGATGGTCTCCAGGTCCGTCGCCGGATCCTGGACCTCGAAGTTGAGCTCCATGGTGAAGCGGACGTTGCCGGTGTTGACGAACTGCAGCGGCTGGTGCGAGAGGCCGGGCACGGTCTGGCGCGTCCAGTTGACCTCGAGCGCCTCCTCGAGCTCGCTCGGGTTGAACTGGGCCTCCACCGAGTCGCCCGTGGACACGTTGGCGATCGACATGCGCGCCGGGCGCTGGCTGACGACGTCGAGACTCATCCGGGCACCGGGACCGGCATGAACGACCGCGCGGCGGCGCTGCGCTCGGCCTTGGCGCTGACCCGCGCCAGGGTCTCGCCGTCGACGTTGAGGGTGACGTGGGCTTGCACCGGCCGGCCCTCGCTGGCGGCGAGGCTGCGGGCCACGACCGCGCTGAGCTCGGCGTCCGAGAGCTCGCCGCGGGCGCGGACCTCGGCCACGCCGGGCATGGCCGCCTGGGCTGCCGCGGCGCCGAGCGCCTGGCCCGCGCGAGCCGCGCCGCCGGGCGTGAGCGCCGCCGTGCCACCCGGCAGCGCCGCGGCCGTCACCGGCGCCACCGACCGCGCCGTGCGCTCGGCGATGCGCTGCTCGGCCATCTTGCCCGCCAGGATGATCGCGTCCATGTACGCCGGCCGGAAGCGCGCCGGGATCTTGGCGGCGAGCTTGCCGACGTAGGCGGTCATCCGGTCCATCATGTTGCGGATGCCGTCGACGATGCCCTGGAAGAACTCGACGATGGGCCGCAGGAATGACCGAACGCCGTCGGCGATGCCCTGCCAGATGCTCGCGAACCAGCGGCCGATGCCGGCGAAGAAGTTGCCGATGCCGACGAACACGCCCTTGATCCAGGCCCAGGCCGTGCGCAGCGCCCGCGGGATGTCCTCGGTGAACCAGAGGTAGATCTTGGCCGCGGTCTCGCCGATCAACGTGCCGACGTAGACGAAGGCGTCCTTGACCTTGGTCACCACCCAGACGACCGCGTTGAGCACCTTCATCAGGCCCGAGAGCGCGAGCACGACCACGGTGATCGCGCCGCCGACCACCTTGGCCAGGACCTCGCCCACGCTGCGCCACGAGCTGGTCGAGGCGCCCGCGGCCTGGGTGGTGCTCTGCTCGCTGCCCCAGAGCTCGCCCCAGGCGGCCGAGAGGTCGGAGAGCGCGCCCTTGAGCGTGTCGAAGGCCGGACCAACGTACTCCATCATGGTGCGCCAGGCACCGGCGATGCCGGAGGCGATGCGGTTGGCGATGGCCCAGAGCTTGACGAAGCCCGAGACCACCGCGGCGAGGGCGCTGCCCGCGATCGAACCGAACGCCCGGAACTTCTCGCTCGGCAGGCCGGCCGCGCTCTTGGTGATGCCGCCGAAGACCCCGCCGAGCTCCCCGCCGAGCTCGCGCAGCGAGTCGACGAAGTCGCGGAACACCGGCGCCGCGGCGTCGATGGCGGCCTTGAAGCCCTGCTTGAACCCCTCCCAGATCCGCCCGAGGCGGTAGACGATGGCGTAGACGTTGATGACGAAGCGCTTGAGCCCCTGGTTCTCGGCGCGGCCGAGCTCCTGCATCACCGCGCCCGAGAAGCCGCCCTCGGTGAAGAGCTGGGCCAGCCCGCGGAACGCCAGCTTGGCCTTGGTCGCCACGTTCTTCACGAACTCGCCGAGGCCGCCCATGTCGCGCTTGAAGGCGATGCTGAAGCCCCAGACCGTGGCCGCGAGCAGCCCGAAGATCGCGAGGAAGGGGAGCATGGACAGCAGCACGCCGCCGAGGGTGATGCCGAGCGCCTTGAGCCCGAGGGCGAGCAGCGCGATGCCCGCCTTGGCGGCCATCATGCCCCCGACCAGCACGAGCACGGTCGAGACCGCGGCGAAGACCTTCACCACGAAGTCGCGGATCGGCTTGGGGACGCGGAGGAAGGCCTCGAGGACCGCGTTGGCCACGCGGACGATCGCCTTGGCCACCGGCTCGAGCGCCTGCCCGATGACGATCAGCACGTTCTCCTTGAGCGCCTTGAAGCGGCTCTGCTGGAAGGTCAGCGTGTCGGCCATCTTCTCGAAGGCCGCGCGCGTCGCGCCGGAGCGCGCGCCCATCTGGCCGAGGATCTCGCTGTACTTGGCCGAGCTGTTCGCGGTCAGCGCCATGACCGAGTTGAGCGCCTCGACCGAGCCGAAGAGCTTGGACAGGCTGTCGGCGTTGAAGCGGGCCGACGAGGTGATCATCCGGAGGAACCCGGTCAGGCCCTGCGCGCGCAGAGTCGCCGCGTCGAACTTGATGCCCAGCCGGCCCGCCTCCTTCGTCGCATCCGCCGTCGGCTTGATGATGTTGGCGAGCGCGGCCTTCATGCCCGTCACCGCCTCGGCGGTGTTGAGCCCCTGGGTGGTGATCGCCGCCACCGAGGCGAGCAGGTCCGAGAACGAGACGCCGAGCGACGACGCGGTGGGCGCGACGCGGCCGATGGTGGCGGCGAGCTCGGCGGCCGTGGTCTTGCCCGCGCGGATGGCGACGAAGAAGGCGTCCGAGACGTCGCGCGCCTGCGCGCCGCTCGTGGCGTAGGCGTTGACCACGTTGGTCAGCGCGTCGACGGCGGTCTTGGTCTCGGTCACGCCGCCGACGGCGAGCTCGTTGGCGACCCGCAAGAGATCGGTGGCCTGCGCCGCGTCGGTCACTCCCGCAGAGATGGTCTGGTAGAGCGCCTTGGCCTGGCCCGTGGCGCTGCCGCCGTAGACCGCCGCCAGCTGCAGGCTCACGCGCGAGAGCTCGGCGGTGGAGAAGGCCGACTCGTCGATCAGCGTGGAGACCTCGGCGATGGCGGTCGAGAACCGCCCGGAGGCCTCCACGGCGCGATCGAGCGCGACCAGCCCGGCGATGCCGGCCCCCATGACCGCGAGGCCCTGACCGAACTGGACGAGGTTCGAGCTGAAGGCCCGCGCCGCCGTGTTCGACCGCCCCTCGAGCCCGCCGAAGCTGTCTCTGACCCGGCCGATGACCCCGGAGGCGAGGTCCTTGGCGGTGAAGACGAAGCCGAGCCCGAGCTGGTTGAGCGCCACGGGTCACCTCCGCCGCGGCCGGCGCGCGGCCTGCTCGAGCTCGCGCGCCTCGCGGCTCCGCTGATCGCCGAGCCGCTCGAGCAGCCAGCGCATCCGCTCCACCTCCAGCTCCATGACCTCGCCGAGCGACAGCCCGAGCCCGCTGCCGCCGTGCTGCGTGTAGAGGAGCTGGAACACGCCCTCCCAGAACTCGTCGGCTGCGAGCTCGGGCAGCAGCCCGCCTACGCCTGGCTCCTCCGGCCCGTCGGCAGGAAGAAGCCCCGCTCGAAAGGGAGCTGCAGGTCCTGCACGGCGCCGCAGACCGGGCACTCGACCTCGATGCTCGTCTCCACTCCGCCGTCGGCCTCGTCGAAGCGATCGAGCAGCGCGGCCGCGTCGGCGAGCTCCATCTCGTCGAGGAAGCGGCGACGCTCCTCGGTCTTGACGCCCTCGATCTCCACGATGCGCAGGGCGAGCGCGGTCAGCAGCGCGCCGTCCCGTCCCGTGCGCAGCGCAGTCGCCGCCCGCACCTCGTCGGCGCCGGTCATCAGCCGGAACCAGACCTTGCGGCCGTTGCGCGGCAGCTCGGTCTCCAGGCGGTTGCCGTCGCGGAACGCCGCGCGTGCCTCCTCGGAGAGGGCGCGCACCGGCAGGTCGCGCAGGTTCAGCTCCCACTCGAAGCGCTCGCGGCACCCCGCGCTCTGGCACTGCACCTGGAAGGCGTACTCGTCGCCGAAGGTCAGGCTGCGGACCTGGAGCAGCGCATAGAAGCGGTCCGCGACGAGGACCTTGGACCAGTCGAGCGGCTGCCCCTCCTCGAGCGGGTAGAGGGCCGGGTCGAGCGTGGCGAGCCAGCAGCCGGCGAGGATGCGGTCGAAGGTGACGCCGCTCTTGGCCGAGGCCCGGTCGGCAAGGAGCTTGCCCTCCTTGCCCTTGAGCCCGCGGATCTCGCCGGAGAGCCCCGAGGGGCAGGTGATGACGGTCGACATGGGCTACTCCAGGGTGAAGAAGTCGTAGGTCAGGGTGACCGACTCGATGACGTTCTCGTCGGCGTTGTTGTCCCACTCGCCGGCCACGAACTTCACCGGCCAGGCGCCGGTCAGCCGCCAGCGGCGCAGCGTCGAGCCGTCGCGGTCCTGCTGGACGATGTCCAGGTTGCGCTTGAAGTCGGGCTCGACCAGTCCCGCGTTGGCCGCGGCGTCGGCGACCTCGGAGAGCCAGGCGAACAGATCCTCGTCCGAGGTCGCGCCGCGCTCGAGGGTCACGTCGGCGAACTTCAGGCGGCCGGGGCTCTTGTTCGGGATGAGCGCGCCGCCCTCGTAGTACTCGACGTTCGCCACCTCGACCGACAGCTCCGAGCACTTCTGAAAGCCCGCGCTCGCGATGCCGTCGATCTCGACAAGGTACTTGAACTTCTTATGGAACGTGCGCGGCGTTCCTACGATTGGCATGGCTGAACCTCCTGATCTACGGGACCGCGCTCGTGCACGCTCTTCGCTTGATGGCACGCTCGGCAGAGAGTCTGGCCGTTGTCGGCGTCGCCCGAGCCTCCGGCGGCAATCGGAACGGCGTGGTCAACGACCACCCCGTCGGTTGAGCCGCACAGCCTGCAGCGGTGCCCATCCCGTTCCAGAACTTCTCGTCGTATGCTTGGAACGAAGTACGCGCCGTGCCGGCCGCCGCGCACGGCAGCACGATCTTCGATCCAGTTCGGGTGGTTCTCCCTGATCCGGAGCCGCAGCATGCAGGCACGACGGAACCGCGGGATGCCCTCCCACCGATAGCAAGGATGGATGCGGATGGGCTGCCTGCAGCCACAGGCGCAAAAGTGCTTGCCCTGCTGGTCTCGAACCCAGGCGGCCACATTCACTGTGACAGCGTGGGCCACGCGGGTAGCGTGCCCCCGTTTGAAGCGGGGGAAGCCTTCTCGGCGAGACCGGCGTGTCGGCTTGATGGCCTCGCCACAGCCACACGCGCACGGGTGCTTGCCCTCGTTCTCCGCAGCCCACTGCTCGAAGCCCGTCTTGAAGTTGTGGCCGGGGAGAAACTTCGGAATGCGGTTCGGCCGATGATCGGGCTTCACTTCGAGGCGGCCCCCGCACCCACATCCACAGGTGTGGTCGTAGTAGTGCCGTTCCGAAGATGCTTCGCGCGTCATAGATGTAGTCGCCGAGATGTGGACGCCGGAGTTCATCTTGCGGCCAGCTCCTCGCTCAATGCGCGAGTGTCCTGGCTGAACTTCAAGATGATGAACTCGGCGGGCTTGGCGGTGGCGAGCCCGATGCGGCCGATCACCTGGCCCGAGAAGACGACCGAGGGCGGGTTCAGCGCCTCGCCGAAGTCGACGAAGAAGGCCTTCTTCGGATCGCTCGAGGCGAAGGCGCTGTTGCGGAGCTGCGCCAGCAGGAACGCGGTCACCGTGCGCGCCAGCGTCGAGCGCAGGGCCTCGGTGTTGTTCTTGTGCTTGGCGAAGAGCAGGCCGAATTTGAGCGACTGCTCGATGAAGATCACCCCTCGACGCTCGGCGACCGTGGGGAAGTTGCCGTCGCCCTTGAGCGTGCGGGCGCCGTCGATGTGGCGCGGCGCGCCCGGGAACGCGGTGAGCGGGTTGATGCGCCTCGGGAAGACGAGGTCGCGCTTGGCCTCCTCGAGCACGTCGTCGGTCTCGAACCCGATGACGCCGAGGAGGCGCCCGGCCTCGATGCCCGCCGGCGGGATGTAGACGCCGCCCGGGCGGGAGCTGTCGACCCGCGCGTAGACGCCGGCGACGTGCCCCGAGGGCGGGGTGACGAGCTCCGCGGCGTTGCCGAAGACCGCCTTGGACGGGTTGAGCACCTTCACCCGGGGCCAGTAGATGGCGGCGAACTCGGTGAGCCCGCCGATCCCGGCCGTGGTGTCGACGTAGGTGATGATGCCGGTCGCGGTGGAGTTGGCCGGGGGGTCGAGGACCGCGAAGCACCCCTTGTCACGGGTGACCTCGCAGTAGCTGATCATCGCGGCGTGGACCGCGGCCGTGGCCCGTCCGGGGACGATGAGCAGCGACAGATCCTGGACCACGTCCAGCGCGCGCAGGCCGGTCTTGCCCGCGGCGTTGCCCACGAAGTCGGCGTCGGCGAGGCCGGTCAGTCCGTCGTCCCCGCCGGTGAGCGGCCCGTGGGTTGCAATCGCCGGGAGGTCGGTGGGCGAGACCGAGGCGGACTCGAGGTCGGTGACCTTGATCAGGTTGGAGCCCCGGTCGGCGTGGTTGACCACGGTCTCGACGTAGTTCTCCTTGGTCGGGTCCATCGAGAGGTTCGGGAACACCTCGACGATGAGCCCGTTGTCCTCGACCGTGAGGTTGAACTCGTCGGCTGCCCCGCTCGTCGGCGCGGCGATGACGACCTCGATGTCGTTGGCGTAGGCGCCGTCCGACTTCCCATCGACCTTGAGGGTCGGGACGGGGGTCGCGGCGCGGTCGTTGATGGTGAAGGTCGCCGCCGCGGAGGTCTTGCTCGCCGGGGTGAGCGGATCGGAGTAGTGCACGGTCCGGACGACCCAGAGGATCTGGCCGCCGTTCTCGAAGTAGCCCTGGACGGCCAGGGCGAGGTCCGAGTTCTGGGTGAAGCCGCCGAAGCTCTCGACGAACTCCTCGAAGCTCGTGCAGAGGACCGCCTTGCCGACCGGCCCGCGTTCGGTGATGCCGACGGCGCCGAGCACGGCCGTGGGGAGCGCCGGGATGCTGCGGAGACGCGGCTCCTCCTCGACGATGATGACCTTCGATGCCAGGAGCTGGTTTCCCATCTACTCCTCCCTGGCCGGCTGGGTCGCCGGGATGCGATGCGGCCGGCCGGCAGTCTGCTCGACCACCCGGACGGCTCCCCGCTCGATGGCAGCGCGGACCTCGGCAACCTGGAGCACGCTCTCGGGCAGACCCTGGCGCCGCTCCCGGGCGAGCAGGGTCAGCGAGCCCGGCGCCCGGCGGGTCACCCGGCGGGGCGCGCGCTCGCCCGTGCGCGGATTCTCGTCCACCACCACGGCCGTCACCTCCGAGCAGGCGCACTCGGTGCCGGCGCAGTAGACCTCGTGGTTGAGGTTGAAGACCTGGATCTGTCGCAGGCGGCTCTCGAGCGTCACGGGCATCGGCTGCTCCTCATGGGTCCGGGTTGCGTCCGACCGGCACAGCGGGCTCAAGCTGGATCGGCGGGTCGAGGATGACCTCGGATACGAGCGAGCCGCGCTCCACGACCGACTCCCCGGTCATGCCGGTCAGCTCCTCGAGGTCGAAGCCGCGCACGACGAACGAGCCCGAGAAGCTCCTGACGTTCGACTCGTTGGGCTGGCTCGTGACCTTGAGGTCTCCGCCCGGCGGGGTGTCCATCTCGTAGCGGACCCCGCCCGCATCCGGATCGGCGGGGTTGCGGTCCATCTCGAGGTGCTTGTTACGGTGGAAGAAGAGCTCCGTCGCGGCCATCAGGTTCAGGAGCTCGGTCGTGTGGTCCGAGACGCCGATCAGGGTGAAGGCGAGGTCGACCGTGTACGGCACCCGCCGCCGGGTGAAGTGGTCGGGACCATCGGCCGCCTCCGGAAGCCGGTTCAGGGAGAAGAAGCGGTTCTCGGCGAGCTCCGGTCCGACGAGGACCAGGGCCGGCAGCTTCGCGAGCTGCGCCAGGTGGAGCTCGTCGCCGGTCTCGGCGTCGAAGTCTGTCTGCACCGTGAGGCTCACGTCCGGGAGCACCTGCCGCTTGAGCTCGCGCATCAGGGTGCGCACGAGCCGCGTGAGGTCGGCCTCGGGGACCAGCCCCGGCCGGACGAATGTGAAGGCGCCAGGGGCGGTGGCCTCCTCGCCAGGGATCGGTACGCCGTCGTCGTCGAGGTTGCGGAGGACCAGGTCAGCCGCACCAGGCTCGCCGGCAGGCGACAGGAACGACAGCCGGGTGGAGTCGATGACGCAGACGTCGTCAGCTGGCCCGCCGCGGACGAGAACCTCCACGGTGGGCCTTGGCGGCGGCAGCGGTGCGTCCGAGGGGGCCGGGGGCGGGGGCAGGCGGAATCCCGCGCCGGTGATGGTCACCAGCGTCTTGCCCCCGGTCGGGCCGGAGGCCGGGTCCAGAGTCGTGATCAGCGGGGTCGCCATGGCCGCATCTCATAGTATATGGAACTTCCATATGCGCCGTCAAGATACAACCGGTCGGCCGACGGACCAGCCTTGTTTGGCGATCCTGCTCGTGCCCCATGTTCTCCAGCATCACCCTCAGCACACGTGAAACCGTGCGCTTCTCCTCGGCGCTCAGACCGACAGCGAGAGCTTCATCGTGGGCGCGGACCAGCGGTTCCGCCTTGGACCGCATTCGCGAGCCCTCCGGGGTGAGGTAGAAGCGGTGGACCCGCTTATCCGTCCGGCTCCTCTCGCGCGTGACCAGCCCTGCCTTCTCCATGGCGAAGATGGTGCGGGAGAGCGCTGGCGGGTCTCCCGGCAGCTCTTCAGCGAGCTCGCTCAGCGAGTGGCCCTCCCGGCTGGAGAGGAAGGTCAGGATGTCGTACTGCCTTGGCGTCAACCCCACGGTGGCCAAGAGAGCACGGCGGACGAGCGCTTCCTGTCGAGCGAGACACGTGAGGAGCCACCGGATACCGTGCTCCTTCATCTCCGCTCCCCGGGCCGCTGCTCCTTGCACCGACGCATCTCCTCGGCGCACTTCTGGAGCGTACACCGGCGGCAGTTCGGGCTCGGACCGCCCATGCAGGGGCCAAGGCAGTTCTCCTGGATGCAGTCGGTGAGCGCATCGAAGAGCTTACGCGCCAAGGGACAGCCCTTGGCGCGGCAGCCGTTCTTGCACTCGATCAGGCAGCCGATCCGGCGGACGCCACCGGGGCAAGCGGAACCGCAGACATCGGCGCAGGCGGCGACTTTTCCGCAGCTCATGCCGGTCTCCGGAGCCACATGTGGCTCCGGAGAGTAGCCGGAGCCGGAACGGTGCTGCGGGGCGAGTACGGGCACCTTGCTCGCCTTGCAGTGCACGGCGGCGAGCAGCGCCGGGGCAGCGATCACCACCAGCGCGGCAAGATACGGGCGGCACCTGCTCACCGCGACCACTCGAGCGGAACGTGGTAGCCGAGATGTTCGAGGGCTGTCGGGTCTGCTCTGGCGTAGCCCTCACGGAAGGCTCGCACCATCTGCTCGAACGGAAACTCGGAGTACGCGCCGTGGATCTTCTCGTAGATCGCGTGGGGGCTGCCGGCGAGGGTGGTCGGGGCGATCATCGCATCGGCGGCGCCATCGAAGCGCACGGGCCGGTAGCCCCGGCGCTCGCAGAGCGCCCGTGGCAGGCTCGCATCCGCGAGCAGCCAGCGCCCGTCGAGGTAGAAAGCACTCAGCCCGTGGTGGTAGAGCGTGTCGGTCCCGAGAGCGCGGACCAGCGCCTCCGGCAGGGTGGCATCCCGCAGGTCGGAGAGAACCAGCGCGGTCGGGATGCCCGCCGCTCGTCCGAGAGCGCAGAGCAGGATCGCCTTCTGCACGCAGAATCCCTTCCCCGCCGCGAGCACCCGGGACGCCCGGTACTCCTCGCGCTCGAGCCTGGGCAGAAACTCGTAGGCGATTTCGTCGCGGACGAAGCAAAAGAGGTGGCGTGCACGCTCCTTGGGTGAGAGCAGGCTGAGGCTCAGGGCGCACACCGTGATGGTCGGGTGTGTCGAGTCGATGATCTCGGTCGCCTCGAGGCACGCCCGGATGTCTGGCGGGCCGAACATCCAGCTCATCCCATCCCCTCGATCAAGGTGCTCGCCCGAGGACGTGCAGCGCCCGCTCTGCCAGGTCGCCCATGCGGGCCGGATCAACAGCGACGAAGAGGCCCTCGGCATTCGCGAACGTCTGTCCGCTCGAAGCAGCAAGCAGTCCTTGGGTGCGAACTTTGCGCCCGTCCACGCCCGAGACCCACGCCCCGATGCGGCACACGGTTCCCAGGGGGAGCATCTCCCGGAAGTGGACGGTGATGCTGGCCGCGAGGACGACGTGTCCGGCGGCCCAGGCCGCCGCGCCCATGGCCTCGTCGAGCACGGCGGCGATGCTCCCGCCGTGAGCGTGGCCCGGCGGACCCTCGGCGTCCGGGCCGAACCAGGCCTTGCCGGCGAGCGTCCTCTGGTCGCAGCGGAAGTAGCGAACTCGCAGTCGCCGGCCGTTTCCCGCTCCGGAGACGAACGAGCTTGCCCGTACGCCAAGCTCCTCGCCGAGGTCGAAAGGCACCCATCCCTCCTCCGGCTCGAGGTCTGGCTCGCCGATGACTGACATCACCCTCCTCCTCTTCTGCCCGCCGCTCCCTTCCGTCCTTCTCATGTGTCGGTGACCAAGCCCGGCTCGGGCTCGCTGATCCCCCGCGGGGACCTCCCGGCGCCCCCGCCGTTGCCGTCACCGCCCGCGCCCTCCCGCACGCCTTCCTCGACGAGCGGCGCCTGTTTCCGCGCTCGCTTGCGCCACCTGTCGGTCAGGGCGTAGACACAGGGGATGAGCACGAGGGTCACGAGCGTCGAGACCAGCACGCCGCCGATCACGGCGACCGCCATCGGCCGCCACATCTCCGAGCCCTCCCCCCGCGAGATGGCCAGGGGAAGCATGCCTCCGAGGATGGCGAGCGCCGTCATCAGGACCGGCCGGAGCCTGCGCTCTCCACCTGTCTTCACCGCCTCCTCCATGGTCAGGCCCCGCTCCCGCATGAGATTGATGTAGTCGACGAGCACGATGGCGTTCTTGACCACGATCCCGATGGTCATGATCATCCCGATGAAGGCGGTGATGGAGAGCGTGGTGCCGGTCAGCGGCAGCGCGAGGAGCGCGCCGGTGATGCCGAAGGGCACCGAGAACATCACCACGAACGGGTCCAGGATCGACTCGAACTGGGCCGCCATCACCATGTAGACGAGGAGCACGGCGAGGAGCAGGGCCAGGCTCAGGTCCACGACCATCGACCGCTGCTCCTTCACGTCGCCGCCAAAGCGGGTGGAGATGGAGGCCGGGATCTTCCCCGAGGCGCGGTCCGCCGCCAGCCGCCGCTCGACGTCCGCGGCCACATCGCCGAGGGCCCGGCCCGACACGTTGGCCATGATCCGGAGCTGGCGCTGCTTGTCCATGCGCCGGATCTCGAGCGGGCTCCGCGCCTCGACGAGGCGAGCCATGCTGGAGAGCCGGATCTGCGCGCCGGTCATGGAGGGTATGGTGAGGTTCAGGATGTCGGCGGGGCTCTTGCGGTCCTCGTCGCGCAGCCTCAGGAAGAGGTCGATGTCCTCGTCGCCGCCCCGATAGCGGGT
>Ga0210044_10005545_pt1 | contig 17008 bp, 21 predicted proteins | sample CryGey13umfilter_2_FD_183959 | JGI IMG/M metagenome (GOLD analysis project Ga0210044, IMG submission 183959) | Groundwater microbial communities from aquifer in Utah, USA - Crystal Geyser 4/9/14 3 um filter (SPAdes) (version 2) | ecosystem: Environmental > Aquatic > Deep subsurface >... | reverse complement strand
AGCCACGTTCGAGCGACCAACCGCTATGCTGATTGCGGCTGGGCGGTACTCGCCGGCACCCCGCGTCAGCCCCTCGCGGATCTGGCCGTCAAGGTCAGCGCCCTCTTCATGGGCGACAGGGACGAGCCCTTCGATTGGAGCTGGAAGAATGGCCAGCCGGCGGACCCGCGTCTCCGGCGTGTTCATCAGCTGCAGTGGGAAAACGAGATGACCCAGACCGCGGCGCGGCTCAGGGCGGGCTTCGCCGAAAGGGAGACGCCCAAGACGATCGTTGTGCTCGGCGACCAGCTGCCGCCGGCCCTCCGAACGGGGCACCTCGAGTTCGTCAGCCCGAATGGGCGGAAGCGCCAGCTCCGGCAGCAAGCGTTGCCCGCGGCGTTGAAGCTCGCCCGGGATGTCGGCGCGTGGCTCGGCCAGGCCATGGCCAGGTACATCCTGCAACAGCTCCGGCCCGGTTCTGAGCCCACGGGGAGGCCGGTGCGCACGCTGCACGAGCTGGTCAGACAGGAGCTCCAACGAACCGGGTGGGGCAGGCGAAGCACGGGAAGCCCGCCAAGAGCCTTCTGGGGGCCGGCAGGCGACGAGGCCGAGCGTGCGGCCTCGGACTGGATTGCTGCACATTTGCCCGATTTCACTGAGGAATGAAGACAAGGCCAATAATTTCGCCCAAGTGACGGGCCTCTCTAAAGGAGCACCCCCTATATGATATAAGAGACCACTGGCACTTGGTCGAAATTGTTCAGGTCGTTGATCTTCACGCGGCGACGTTGACCGGGCCCGACGCACCGCGCAGGGCTGCGCGTCAAGGAGGCTCTTCATCGGGTCCCCCGCGACGACCTGCTCGGTGTCCCCGCACATCTCAGGCACGGGGGTGCTGGCGCACCGCCGCGGGGTCTCGGCTGCAGCGAGCTGATCTGTCGCAACGCCGAGGCACTGCGCGCCATCAGGTTGTGCACGCCTTCGCCACCTTATGCCTTGTGCGACTCCCGCTACCGAATTGGCTTTCGGCGCGGCCTCGTGGGGCGCACCGGTCGGCGCGTGGTCGGGCTCGAGGTGGGCTCGTAGCAGCGGTAGCTGCCGCTCCAGGGCCCCAACCGTGATGTGACCGGCGAGGAGCCAGCGAGGAACGCCGGTGGCCGGGTAGCTCCCGGCTGGACCGCCGCCGAGGGCGAACTCGCTGCCGACGGGTAGGTCAGACATCGATGAGCTCGGCGAGCACGCGGAAGGCCTTGAGCACCGCCTTGCGCTGCTTCTCGGGCCACTTGGTCACCAGCGCCTGGATCTCGCGGGTCAGCGGGTCGACGGCGACCGGCTCCTTGCCGTCGAGCAGGAAGCCCGGGGTGACCTTCAGTACGTTGGCGATGCGGTAGAGCGCATCGACAGAGGCCAGCCGCGCGCCCCGCTCGAGCTGGGAGATGTACAGCGTCTCAAGATGGGCGTCCTCCGCGAGCTTCGCTTGGGTCAGGTCCAGCGCGCCCCGCTGCTGAGCAATTCGCTGCCCGATGGCCTTCCGATTGATCCGCATCTGCCCTCCTCGTAGCCGTGGAGGACGCCATCGGGAAGGCTCGCTATGCTTCACCAGACATAGAGCTGGGTGCTATACTACCGCCCTCCCGCAGCGGGCCGCAGGGAAGCTGACGACTTCGACCATGAGGTGGCCGAAGCGCAGTCTCGCCGCCCACCGAAGACGGATCAGCTGAACCCGCCGCCGGAGAGGAGCTTGACCACAGGTGGAGACTTGGGGCGGGGTCTTCCGTGCCCGAGTAGAGGAAGAGGAGGGATGCCCATGGGCCCTGGGATACTGAGCGAGACCGGCCGACTCGCAGTCGTGACATCGACCCTACTCATCGCTTCGGCGGCAGTCGCTCAGACGGACTACAGGACCGAGCGAGCGACCATCGCCCGCGCGGACGAGTGCGCCGAGAACCCCGACAGGCAGGCTGCCCGGCGGTGCCTCCGCGCGATCCTCGACGAGCTCAATGTGAAGTGCGTGGGACCTGCCGGTCGCTTCTGTCAGAACCCAATGACCGTGGTCCGGCGGCATTATGAAAAGCTCGTTCGCGCCGATCCTATTCCTGCATGCACCGAGGCTGGCCAGCGCCAGGATGATCTGTACGGGCTGCTCTGGGACATCATCGGCTCGACCTACGGCCAGGCCTACTGGGACAGCATCTGGGTCGAGCGCAAGCTGCCGTCGGGACCCGTCCCGGGATCAGGACGGGATACAAACGGGCCTCCCCAGCCCAGCGCAGTGCTCGGCTGCATCTCCGCCTGGCAGTCGGGGTTGCCGCAGGCCGTGCGCGGAGACCTCGCCCACTGCGAGCCGCGCGGCGAGGTTCTGGTCTACGACCTCCAGCTGCGGAAGAGGAGCACCACGAGTCCCTATGCCGGGATGCTCAAGCCCGGCGCCCCCAAGCACCTCGCCGGCAAGGACGCCGAGAGCTTCCTTGCTGCCTACAAGACCCTGCTCACCAGGATCGCGAAGTGCCCCGAGGCGTCCCGCGCCGCGGCCAAGACCGCCACCGCCATCGCCGAGCGGGTGCCGAAGATCGAGCACGACATCGCCGTCTACAAGGCGTACCGCATTGCGGTCGACGCCGCCGTGAAGCAACTCAGGACCGAGGGCGCGGCGGCGTTCCGGAAGGTGCTCCGGTGCCCGAAGTGCTCCGACGACGAGGCCTGGCAGGCCGACGACCAGGGGCGCTCCCTCTGTCTGGCCCGAGAGGCAAGGCACGATGCGCAGAAGGAGCTCGCGCGGCTCAAGCAGTACGGCCGTCGCCACGGGGTGGTTGACCTCGCCGAGCTCAAGGGCCAATCCGACGCCATTCGCAACGCCGAGGAGAGCATGGTGGCGGGGCAGAGCAACTTCAGGTCCCTCACCGGCCACGGCTTCGACTACGCGACCTGCGGTCAGCTCAGCGCGACGGCGGACCAACTCGCGAAACGCCAGGTGGAGCTGACCCCCCAGAAGCCCACCGAGCCCGAGCCCCCGAGCGACGCGGACGCCGCCGCGGACAGGCTCTGGAGAGAGATCATCCCGAAGCGCGCCGTCCCCGGCGCTGAGGAGTCCGACTGACCATGGTGGCTGAGACAGGCCCTCGAGGAAGGAGCGGAGCGATGCAGAGGTTCGGTCTGGTGCTGACGGTGGTAGTTGTCACGCTGACAGGGTGCAAGAGCGAAGCCGACAAGGCCGTCGAGAAGGCGGCCAAGCTCGTCGAGGCCAAGGATTGCGACACCGCGCTCAAGCTCCTCGACAAGCACCTCGATGATCTGGCCGACAGTGCCGAGGCCCACGAGTTGATGGGCCGGTGCAAGCTCAACCAGGTCGACAACGCCGACGCCGCGAAGCACTACGAGACGGCGATCAAGCTCGGCATCAAGCCGCGCGACCCGTTCACCTTCCAGATGAACTACGCGCACGCCTTGCTGGGTCCGAAGAGATGGAAGGACGCGGAGGCCGCGGCGAGGCGCGCGCTGGAAGCAAAACCGCCCAACCCCGACGAGAAAGCCAAGGCCGAGTTCTTCGTCGGGGTCGCGTGTGTAGAGCAGGCCAAGATGGCGTGCGCCAAGAAGTATCTGTCGGAATACCCTGTCGGCGACTTCCCGGTTCTGCTGAGCGCCTTCACCACGATGTTTCGCCCGGTGGACTCCACCACTGGCTACGCGACGGACAGGCACCTGCAGCCGCTCCCTGCTGAGCTGTCGGGCAGGGGAATGATCACCACGGTCGATCTAGAGAAGCTCGTGGCCAAGAGGAGACTCATCGACGCTGGCGCATACCCAGAAGGTGCCGACAAGGCAATGGAGGTGTGGGAGAAGCCGATGCTGCTCCTTGCCGACCAGGTCGAAGCCGCGGGCACCGCGACGGTCAAGGTCAAGCTGAGCGGCAAGGCGACGACGTCCGTTCCGTGGGGCGCAAAGCGGATGCTGAAGGTGACGCAGCGACGGGTCTCCGGAGAACCGGAGACATGGTTCGTCCTTGCCAACCTCGACGAGGGGCTGGATCTTTCGCCTCTGAGAGGGCCCGCGGTGAGGGAGAGCAACGCCTCCGAGAGCGCTCTCATCGGTGGCACGACCGAGATCGTCGACCTGCGGCCCACCCTGGCCTTCGTCGGTCGCGTCGTCGGTTTCAACCCTGACCTGACCTACGCGCCTATCCTCTACGCGCAGAAGGTCTACCGCCGGGTGAAGCCACCGCAGAGTATCCTGGGACTGGACCGGCACCGGACCAAGATCCCCTTCGCGCTGTGGGACGTGCGCTCCGCGTTCGTCATGCTCCGCATGGGTGCGGGTTTGAACACCGTGCCTGACGATGTGCTCCGTTGGTGCGAACTGCCCGAGACGGCGACGGGCAACGCCATCTGGGGCCAGCCGTGCCTTCGCTGACCTGCACCGCCATGCAGCCAGGCGCACTCATGTTCAACAGGATGGCCGCGGCGACGGCTGGGAACTCGCCCTGCGGCGGCTGTAGGCCATAGCGACCAGCAAGGAGGGGCACGCATGAACGAAGCGCTCGGCAGTCTGCTGTGCATCGGCCTTATCGTCGGCTTGATCTGGGCAATCCGCGTCGGGATGAAGACGGCCAGCGAACAGAGGGAGGCGGCTGCACGAGCTCTCGCCGAGGCAGAGCGCGCCTATCGGCAGTCCCTCGCGGCGCTGAAGAGCTCTCGCCGAGGCAGAGCGCGCCTATCGGCAGTCCCTCGCGGCGCTGAAGAGCTCGCCGACCAACGCCGACCTGCGCGAGAGGACCCTCCAACGCGGCCGAGTCTACTCGGACCGCACCCGCGGCCAGCAGGGCGTCACGCTGTTTGACGAGGTCGCGTTGCTGAACGACATCAACGCAGCTTGCGGCGGGGCCGTCCCGGCTGCCCAACCGGCCAGCCAGTCCGCGCAGTCGGTCGAGCAGCGGCTCGAGAAGCTCCGCGCGCTCAAAGAGAAGGGACTGATCAGCGAAGAGGAGTACCAAACCCAGCGGACCAAGATCGTCGGTGAGATCTAGATCGACCGCGGCGAGGGCTCCCGCCATCGCGGACCTGGTTGCCCGCGCCGCCGTCTGCACCGCGCCGCTTCTCGCGCTCATCATCTTCCGCGTCGTGACCACCCCCAGTCCGAGCCACCTGGTCATCCTCGGTCGCTCCCTCGATCCTGGCTGCATCGTCAGGCGACTCCTCCACCTCCCGTGCCCGGCCTGTGGCATCAGCCGCAGCGTGGTCTACACCCTGCACGGTGATCTGGTGTCTGCCGTGGAAGTCAACGGCGCGGGGCCGATCGCGGTCCTGGGGGCGGCGATCCTGGCGCTTGGCTGCCTCGTAGTAGGTGCCCGCTGGTTGGCCGGCCGGATGCCTCTTTCGTCGACGCGGCGATTCGTCACCTTGGCGCCGAGCGTCTACGCGGCGCTCCTGCTCGCCGCTCTGCTCGGCCAGTGGGCCATCCGTGTTGCGGCGATGTGATCGCCGTTCGGGGCGTTTTCGCGGTTGGGTAGGCTTCGATCGGCTGCCTCCCCGGTCTGGTTGACGCGCAGCGGCATGGCTTCCGGTTTTCCCGTTTTCTGCCGAACAGTTCAGGTGTTGGGAGTACTCCTGATCCAGGGGGTGTGACGACGAATGCCAAAGACCGCCCCCGGGGGGCATGTGCTCAGGCATGGTAGCAGGTTCGCGAAGGCAGTAATGGCCTAAATTCATGACGCTATTGGCCGCATGGCTGCGCAATGATGCGCTGCGGCGATGGCCTCCGTTCGCGAAACGATCCGACCGGCGGTATCGGACGTCGGACATCGAGATAACATGGCTTGATTGTTAGCAAATTCCCCGCCAAAAATCGGGACCGAAAAAAACTAAAACAATATCGCTTAGTTGTAACTTTGTGCTTGACTTCTTCGCGCGGGCCGGTCAAAAAACCATCATGAAAATTTATTTGCGATTTCCGGTAGTTATGTCGCAGTGCGCACTGCTGGCCATCGAGGAGAACGTGACGAACTACTGACCCCCAAATAGGTGACGGGCAATCGCGCCAACGATTGCCCGTCGTCGCCCGGTACGCCCTGAAGGAGGACCGAGCATGAGAGAGTATGACCCCACATCTGCCCATCTGAAACCCCCTTTCGCCAACCAGGGCCCCATCGTCCCGCGCTGCGGCACCGGTGACGTGTGCCGGCGGAGCTACGAGGGCAAGACGGTTGCCGGCCGCGTCCGTCCCCGACGCGCGCAGGCTGAGCTCACCCACTCGGAGCTCGAGGTGACCACCACCTTCTGGGAGTCCGTCGCTGTGTACCGCGCGCGATACCTGGCGCTCCGGGCGTCCGAGGCGGCCGAAGGCCGCTCGGGACCGACACCGGTGAGGATCGTGCGGCTGCGGCCGGAACCCGCGCTCGGCGCTGACGACGAGCTGGGTTACGCGGAGACCGTGATGGCGGGGGCGTGCGGCGGATAGCTGCCGCATCCCTCGCCAGCATGAGCTGCCGGTACGGCCCCGACTCGATGTCGGGGGGCGAGGGGCTATGGGGCAGGCCTATGGAGCTGCCTCCAACTGTCCTCGGGCAACCGAGGACGACGCAGGGAGAGAGCACATGTCCAAGAAGAGCACCGAGTCCCGGACCGTGACCGTTGCCATCAGCGACAAGGTCTCCGTCGACGTTCCGTCGGACAGGCTCGCCGTCGGCAAGGCGCACGGGTTGACCGACGAGCAGGTGGCCAAGGCCTTCGCCAGCATTCAGGGCGCGAAGGCAACCGCAGCACTGCAGCTCGCGGACCCGGCGTGGTGGAAGCTGCAGGCCGAGCTCCAGGTCAAGAAGGCCGAGGCCGCGAGGGCCGCGCGCAGGGCGGACCGCGAGGGCCGGCTGGCGTTCGAGAAGGAGGAGGCGCTCGCCAAGGCACGCGCGGCGCTCGGCATGTCGGAGTCGGAGCGGACCCTCATCCTCAGCGGCCGGAAGGCACTGCAGCCCGTCAAGGCGAAGGCGGAGAACACGGCGCCGCCGGCCCCGGGCAACGGCAGCAACGGCAAGAGCAAGGCCCCGCTGGCGGACCACAGCAAGCAGGCCGCCGCGGGGGTCGTGCAGTAGGGCAGCACCGGGCGCAGGAGCGGCTCGGGCTGCTCCTGCCTCCGCAGCAACTCTCGGATGTCCGAGGGCTGCTGCGGGGAGCAACCCCGAGTAGCGGAGGAGCGAGCGTGTTCAAGAAGCGCGATCTGGAGCGGGCAAGGGAGATGGCCAGCATGGCCAAGAACCCGCGCACGTCGCTGGAGGAGCGCACGGCCCTGGTCGAGTGGCTGGCTGGCGTGCCTCCCGAGGAGCGGTCGCAGGCAATCCGCTCCGAGGCAGAGCTCGACTTGGTGAGGGAGTGCGAGTCGGCCGACGCACGGAAGGATGCCATCGGCCTGGCCCGCCTCTCACAGCAGCAAACCCTTGAGCTGCAAGTAGTGAGCGCTCCGTCGAGGGCCAAGGCCACGAGCAATGGGCAACAGCGGGCGTTTCACGACAAGCACGAGACGGCAGACAGAGCAGCGGGGACGGTCACGGTCGCTGTGGACCCTGAGCTTGTCCGAGCGCAGGCACGCGCGGCGGCGCAGGCCGGTGTCGATGCCGAACACCGACGGGCCGCGCGGCTGGATCTCGACGAGCTGGCCCTGACCCCGCGGTGGGACGGGTCGCCCGGTTGGCACCGCGATCGGGATGGAACGCCGCTCGCCCGCAAGAGGGCCCCCTCTGCCTTCTGGAACGAGGAGCAGCGCGCGGTACGTGACGCCCGTGCAGAGCGCACGGTCTACACCGAGCGGCGCGACGAGCATGGCGTGTGGCTCGCGAGGGAGGCGACCAGCGGCTACGGCACCCTCGACACCATCGCCGAGGAGGTGTGCTCGCCCGGCTTCGATCCGCCTGATGCGGCGGCCGGCTCGCTCATCGGCAAGCGTGCCGCCGCCGTTGCGGCTGCGGTACAGCGAGCTGAGCGGGCCAAGGAGCTGGAGCAGGTGAACCGGAGGGCGCGTGAGCTCGCCCGCGCTGAGGGACGGCTGCCCCGGAAGAGAGGCAGGAAGCGGAGAGGGTAGTACCGGGCTCGGGCCCGACAACTGAATAGCTCGCCCTTCAACACCGGGGCTTGAGCGGGCCGCAAGGCGAACCACGGACGGGACCACAGGACTGCCCTTCACCGCCTGCACTCTCGCCTCCCCGGCTCGCTCACACGTCACGACCCGCCACACCACAGGAGACAGAACATGCTCAGCATGAACACCGTGCTCGGCTGCGCTGCCTGTTGCTTCGGCAGCGTGCTGCTCGTCGCGGGCATCCTGCTCTTCGCGCTGCTACTCGACGGCGCGGCCAAAATGTTCACCGCTGTCCGCTTCGCGCTTGTCGAGCGGGAGAGCGACGCGCACGACGCTCTGGTCTGGCTTCGGGCTCGGGGCTGTCGCTGGAGCGCTCTCTCGCAGCTGCGGCTGGCCGAGACCATCGCCCACCCGGACAACCGGCGCGGCAGGGCTCGATGCGCCTGGGCGGCCATCGTCTCGGCGAAACGGGCCGCTGCCCATTCCCGATTGGTCGGCCCCGGGCGCGCATGGGCACCCCCCGGCGCACAGGGCACCCTGGTCCGTATTCGGCCGCTTGCCAGAGCGCGGGGTTTCGCCGCTTGCCTCCAGGAACGAGGCAGCGGGTGGCCCGACTGATGTCAGTGTTCCTCCGGCCGCGTAGCTCGGCCCCGACCTTCCATCTACAACCGAGGAGACTCGAATGATGACCACGCGGTTCACCAACGGCGCGTTCGTGTTCACGCGCGCCAGGGGGCTCCAACCCCGGGCCCCCGAAGACATCCTGCCCCTCGCGGCCCACCACCAGATCGACCAGGCCTGCATTCCGACCTATCCGGGCGATCGAACGGCCTTCGGTCGGGCGATCACCGCGACCAGCTCCGGCCTGTCGAGGGAAGGGTTCCTTCTGCGCCCGATCAAGCGCATGTCGACCGAGGTCGTGTACGGCATCGTCCGCGAGCAGAAGGACGAGCAGGCCGTCCGCCTGGAGCACGACTTCGAGGCCACGGTCGCCTGGCGGGCCGAGCCCGACCCTTCGGTCATCGTCGGTGACCATCCCATCGCTCGGCGGGTCGCCGAAGCCTACCGCGAGCTACGCGGCAAGGTCGTGTCGGACGACTGGAGCGGCGCGATCACCGCCTTCCTCGAGAGCCACGACGCCGCCCGAGTGCGCGACGACGGCCGGGTGTTTTGGGTCCCGCCCCAACGGCTCTCCGAAGTTCGGCAGTTCGGCTCCTTGCTCGCCGAGATCGGCATCGACCTCGTGCTCGCGGAGATTGAGGCGGAGAGCCGCGTCGTCGTCGAGGCCGTCGCCCAGGAGTCGCTGGACGAGCAGATCACCGCGCTCGAGTCCGAGGCCCAGGCGTTCGACGGCACGCAGAAGCCCAGCACCTATGCCCGGCGGCTGGACGAGTACCAGCGCCTGCGCGGCCGCGCCGTCCTCTACCGTGACGCCCTCGGTGTTGGCGTCGAGCGGGCCGAGCAGGTGCTGAGCGAGCTCGAGCGCAAGGTCACAACCTTGCTCGACCTGCGCCGCCAGACAGTAGTTCACCGTGATGGCACGGTGGACAACATCGAGGCCCAGGCTCCGGCTGCTCTGACGGTCCCCACCACCCTCCGCTTCGCCGGCTCCGTCTTCACGCAGGGCGACTCGCCTGACCCCGCTGTGCTGATCTTCGTCTCCGATGACGAGCCCGCGCGCTCCTCGGTGCAGGCGCTCGAGTCCCTGGGACTCGCCGGCAAGTGGCAGCAGGCCGGCGCCTGCCAGGTATCGATCCAGAACTCTGGCCCGCCCGGCGCCGCTGTCTCCATTCGCCTGCGCCTGCCCGAGAACTCCCCGCTCGCGACCGCCGCCGGGTCGCTCGCTGCCGTCGGCATCGAGTTGCTGACGTAGCTCAACCCGAACGACAGGAGAGGAACATGACCCAGAACGTAGACGTCCTGGCCAAGGTTCTCGCCGTGCGCGATGACCTGGCCGCCAATCTGCTGGAACGGGAGACCGCGATCGAGTTGGCCATCATTGCGTTACTCATCGGGGAGCACATGCTCTGCCTCGGCCCTCCTGGGACCGCGAAGTCTCTCCTGGTCCGCAGCCTCTGCCAGCGCATCAAGGACGCGATCTACTTCGAGCACCTGCTGACCCGCTTCAGCACCCCCGAAGAGATCAGCGGACCGCTGTCGTTGAGCAGCCTCGAGAACGACCAGTACCGTCGCATCACTACCGGCACCCTCGTCGAGGCGCACATCGGCTTCCTCGACGAGGTTTTCAAGGCCAACAGCGCCATCCTCAACTCGCTCCTCGGCGTCATCAACGAGCGGCTGTACCACGAGGCCGGGCAAGCCGTGACGGTTCCACTGATCTCGATGTTCGGCGCGAGCAACGAACTGCCCGAGGACAACGGCCTGGCAGCTCTTCACGACAGGTTCATGTTGCGGATCGTGGTTGCGCCGCTGGCCGACGACGCCAGCATGCGGATGCTGCTCACCCACCAGCCCACTCGGCCCGCCGCCACCATCACCCTCGATGACCTGCGCGCCGCCCAAACAGAGGTCCAGCGGCTGCCCCTCACCGACGACGCACGGGAGGCGATCATCGCCATCAAGCACGGACTCGAGGAGGAAGGCGTGGCCGCCAGCGACCGGCGGTGGAAAGCCACGACCATGCTGGTGCGCGCCAAAGCCTGGCTCGAGGGCGAGAGCCAGACCAGCAGCGACAACTGCGAGGTGCTGGTCCACGCGCTATGGGACACGCCGGCCCAGATCCGGGTTGTCGACCGCGTGGTGGCGAAGGTCAGCAATTTCCTCAACCTGGAGGCTGTGGAGCTGGAGGATGCTGCCCTCGATCTGTATCAGCAGCGCCCCAAGCCTGAGCACCCGCAGATCACCGAGGCGCTCGAACCGATCCTCCGCCAGCTCTCAGACATCCACACCCGCCTCGAGCAGAGGATCAACGCCGTCCCCGAGAAGCGCGCATTCCGCGCTCGCCAGGCCCTGACCAAGATCGAAACCTACCACCGCGCTCTCAGCCAGCTCGCCCTCAAGAGCCTCTCCAGGATGCACCTCGCACCGGGGGCGGCGTGATGGGACTCTGCTATGAGACCACCCGCTGGCTCGACCGCCTCTGGAGCGAGCACCTCGAGCTGAGCGCGCCAGCCCGCGACCTCGTTCAGGCCGGCATCAAGAAGCAGGGTGACGCCTTCGCCGGGTTCCCCGCCGACCTGCACGCGCGCCTCTACCTACCATCGGCCCCCCCGCCCGTCGCGCCTGCTCCAGATTGGGCCACGCAGCTTCATGATCTCGCCGCCGAGCTCGGCGAGTGGCAGCGCCTTCGCCTCATGACTAGCCGTAACGGCTTCGCCGCCGGCATCGCCGCTGAGGCCATGTTGGAGCATCTCCTGCCCCACGTGCCTGACCGGCCTCCAGCCCAGCCCGACGACCAGCAGCAGGGAGACGGGGGTGACCACGAGCAGCCGGGAACCGCTGGAGATCCTGGAGAGCCGGAGGGTGGCCGGGGTAGAGACCGGGGCAACACGCCGGCACAGGGGCAGCCCACCACCGCACCGGCCGCCGAGATCAGGGCTGCCCTTCGCAGAGCGATCCGCTCGGCTCGAGATGCCGTCCAGGGCGCCGAGTCGCAACTCGAAGGCATGAACACGCCGCTCGGTCTCTCTCTGCCGGGCACGTCCGTGGTCACCAACTCCGGGCCAGCCAATCTCAAGGCCATCCGCGACGCCCACGCCCGGCTCCAAGGATCGGGACGCCTGCAGAAGATCGCGGTGTTGGCAGGCCGGCTTCAGCGAATTGCAGCCGCCAAACTACGAAGCAAGGTCAGGCCCGGCGTGGGCGAGATTCACGGCATCGGTCTCGGTGGCTTGCCCGACCTGGCTCGTGTCCTCCCTTCAGAGTTCGTGGCTCTCCGCCGCCGCCCGTTGCGGCTGAGTTTTCTGGCTCGGCTCCTCCAGGCGAGAGCTCTCGTCTACGAGATGCAGGGACGAGAGCCCCAGGCCAAGGGGCCCATCGTGGTTCTGCTCGACGAGAGCGGCAGCATGCGCGAGGCGGGCAAGGACATCTGGAGCAAGGCCGTCTGCCTCGCGCTGCTCTCGACCGCCACCCGCCAGCGCCGCGCCTGGCATCTGGTCGCCTTCAATGGGGCCATCGTGCGCGAGATCGCCATTCCCGCGGGCAGAGCGACCGCCGCCGACATCCAGCAGGCGCTGGACCACAGCTGCTCCGGTGGAACCGACTTCGACGCGCCTGTCCTCCGAGCAATCGATCTGATTCGCAAGTCGCCGACCATGCGGCAGGCCGACTGCATTGTGATCACCGACGGCGAGGACACCCTGGAGCCCGCCACCATCGAGGCTGCCACGTCCATCACGCGCAGCGAGGGTGTCTCCTGGTTCGCAGTGGGTGTGGGTTTAGATGCCGAACTCGGCCTGCAGTCCCTCGCCCCGATCGCTACCTCGATGGTCCGAGTGCGCAACACCGACGATGCCGACGAGCTGGTGGCGCCCGTCATCAACCTGCAGAAGGAGTCAGTATGAGCCGCTGCTACGAAGCGCAGGCGGAGGTGTTCCCCTGCACGCAAGAAGAGCGAGGCAGCATCGTCGCCGTTCTGGAACGGTGGGGTCTCGAGGTCGAGTGCGACACCGAGTCGTTCGACAACGAGGACCACGACGGATGGTCGTTCTGGGGCAGCATCCAGCTCGCCAACGGCGCGACCGAAGAGGACAGGCACGACGAGCTTCGTGGGCTCTTGCCCGATCGATGGGTCACCAGCAGGTGGAGGTGGGTGCCTGAGGACACTCCCTGGGATGAGACCTTCATCTCCGAGCCGCTGAAGCCCCGCCCGCAGTAGCCACACCGGCCCGCCTCGGGCCGATCCACCCAACAACAAGCAGCCGCCCTTCCCCGGTCATTCCGGCCGGGTGAGGTGCGCCCGCGAAAGGAACAAGACATGGCCAACAAGACCAACGGCAAGCGCAGCAGCAAGACCAGCGAGTCGCCGCCGCGCCCGAAGATCCGCATCCCCGCCGACCAGAAGGCCCTGAAGCGCTGGGGTCGCAAGTGCCTCTGGACCGGCTCCGACTACCTCGCCATCCCGATGGGCGGCGGCGAGTAGCTGCATGTCCGACCGCTACCACGCCCGCCTGGAGATCGGCGGCCCCATTCCGCCGCACCTGTTCCCCGAGCTGGTCTCCATCCTCCAGGCGGGCGGGCACCTGTACGGGGCCGACAAGATCACGAGCTTCATCACCCCGCGCGGCACCCTGGAAATTGAGGACGACCCGGCACCAGACGGCCAGTTCCCGGACCTGGAGAGCTGGCTGGAGGAACACAGGATCGAGTTCGACCGCTACTCCTCCGGCTGGTTCGACACCTTGCCCGTCAGCGTTCACTTCCGGCGGCACCAAGGCCTGCTGGACAGGCCACGCGACCGGGAGGGGCACGCGCTGGTCAGGCGGGATGGGGTGGTGGAGGCCATGCAGACCCGCGCCTCCCTGCAAGATCTTCGAGCCGCGCTCACCTGCGTCCTCGGCCCCGACATCCCGCCGCTGCAACCCGTCAACCTTCCCCCTGATCCCAAGGAGAAAGACACACCATGAACCGCAACCTACTCGAGCAGCCGTTTCCCAACGAGCTGCTCCGGACCCGCAAGGGTCCCTTTGGCCAGACCTTCAGCTACGTCGAGGGCGCCGAGTACATCCGGCGCCTGAATGACGCCTTCGATGGCAACTGGAGCTTCGAGGTTGTCGAGCACCAGGTGCGCGAGCCCGAGGTGGTGGTGCTGGGCAAGCTCATCGCCGATGGTGTCACCAAGATGGCCTTCGGCGGCAGCAGCATCACCGTCTCGCGCGAGGGCGAGATCGTCTCCATCGCCGACGACCTCAAGGCGGCCGCTACCGACGCGCTCAAGAAGGCCGCCAGCCTGCTGGGCGTGGGCCTGCACCTCTACTTCTCCGACCGTTCGGTCGAGGCCGCCTCGCCCGGCAACGGTGCGGCCAAGAGCAACGGCAACGGCCGGAGCAACGGCAACGGGCACCACGGTCACAAGGCCGCGAGCAACGGCAACCGCCTCACGCAGCGCCAGCTCTCCGCGATCTGGTCGATGGGCCGGTCCCTCGGCCTCTCCGCCGACCAGATCCGCGAGCGCACGGTCGAGACCTACGGCGCGCAGCCCGAGCACCTCTCCAAGGCCGACGCCAGCTCGTTCATCACCGAGCTCGGCGAGGGCCTCTCCGGGGCGGCAGCATGAGCGCCAAGGCCGCCCTGGCCATCCTGCGCCAGGAGCAGCACATCAGCGTCAGCGCCATCTCCACCTACCTCCGCTGCCCGGCCCAGTTCGAGCACCGCTACCTGCTGCGCACCCAGCCCACCCATCGCGTCGGCGCCCTGGCCTTCGGCTCGGCGATCCACACCTCACTGGCGCACTTCTACAGGGAGCTGATGAACGACCAGCCGGAGCTCGCTGCCGACGCGCTGGTCGCGATGTTCTCCGACGCCTGGAGCCGTGAGTTGGCATCTTCCATCCCGGTCCTGTTTGACAAGGACGAGAGCGCCGACTCGGTGCGCGACAAGGGTGTGGCGCTGGTCCGCCTGTTCCACGCCGAGGCGCCGCGGCCCCATCAGGTCATCGGGGTCGAGGAGCCCTTCAGCATCGAGGTCTGCGACCCGACCACCGGCGAGGTCTTCGACGAGCGCCTGGTTGGGGCCATCGATGCAATCACCCTGGGTGACACCGGCATGACGTGCCTTCTCGAGCACAAGACCGGGGCGAAGAAGCGCAGCTTCGAGGGTGACCTGCAGGGCGCAGCCTACACCCATGTCGCTCCGCGCATCGGCCTGGGTGAGAACGTGACCGTCACCTACCAGCTCCTCACCAAGACCAAGACCCCCGCGCTGCACATCGAGACCGTGAGCTTCACGGCGGCCGACGAGCGCGACTTCCTGCGCACCGTTGCCGGAGTCCTGGCCGCGGTTCGCACGGGGGCCTTCTATCCGCGGCGTGACTGGCAATGCCGTGGCTGCCCGTATGCCGGCCCCTGCCTCGCCGGCTGACCCCACTCCCCAAGGAACCCTGACCATGTCCATCGCGCAGAAGATGAAGGACATCGGACGCGATATCACCACCGACCCCGGCGTCATCGGCGGGGTGGTCCAGGTGCTCGCGGCCCTGAGCCGCATCATCATCAACAACCTCACCCGCCGCCCCGAGCTCGAGTCTGCACCGCAGGGCCAGGAGCTGCAGCGGCGCTGACCCAGAGGGGGAGGGCGACCTCCCCCGCACTTCCACAACCCCATCCACACGGTCAGCGACGGCTGGCCAAGGAGAAGCGATGTCTCGACGAAGACCGCGGCGGCCCCGCCGCAAGCCCCAGCCCCTGCGCGTCAGCCTCGCTGACCGCCTGGGCGACCAGACAGTTCAGATTCAGGTCCATCAGCCCCGGACCTCCCAGACGCCCCTGATGCCCGAGCCCCCTCGCTCCGCACGCGACGTGATCGCGCTGCTCATGGCGACCACCGGCCTGGCCCTGGCCGCCCGCAAAGACGCCAGGGTCGAGCTGCTTCCCGGGCTCCCGGTCACGGTGGTGCTCACCGCCGGGGATGTGCCCTCGGCGGCGTTCGTCCTGCCCATCGACGAGCCCGAGGCGCGGCGTATGTTCGGGCAGCCGGTCGCAGCGCAACGCGACCATCTCCTGGAGCAGCTTCTGGAGGAGCAGCGCCAGGCAGACCTCGCCCCCCCAGACATCCTGGTCGACCAGCGTCGCGCCTACGTCTACGGCATGGAGGATCGCCATGCGTGTTGATCGCCGTGCCCTGCATGACGCGCTGAAGGAACTGGCCCGGCTGGCTCCGACGCGCGGAGCCCTTCCGCACCTGAGCAACGTCCTGATGGTCGGGGTCGGCGACAAGCTGGTGCTGACCACGACCGACCTCACCACCCGGCTGACCTGCGAGCTACCGGCGCAGGGCAACACCCTCGAGATCTGCGTCCCGGCCAAGCTGCTCGCCAGCCTGGTCAAGCCGGCCGGCAAGGGCGCTGGAGATGTGGCGCTCGAGGTCGCCGGCGACAAGATCTGCGTGACCATCAGCGGGACCACGATGCAGCTCCCGGCCGCGGACCCGCAGCTCTTCCCCTCCGCGTTCAGCACGAATGACTGGGCGCTGGTCGGGCTCTGCGATGCCCGGCCGCTCCAGGAGGCCCTCTCCTGGGTCCTGCCCGCCACGTCCGCTGATCCCACCCGCAAGCACCTCAACTCGGTGTACGTCGACCAGGACGCGGTGGTCGCCACCGATGGCCACCGGCTCCACCTCGCGCCCAGCCCGATCAAGCCCGAGCCGCCGATGCTCCTGCCCTCGAGCTCCGCCGCCATGCTGTCGCGCATCCTGAAGCGCGACGACCAGGTCGTGATTGCCCGGCACAAGACCAAGGACCAGGACCAGCTTCGCGTCCGCTGCGGTCCCTGGCAGCTCGAGACCCGCCTGCTGGACGAGCAGTTCCCGCCCTACAACCACGTCATCCCCGCCAAGGAGGCGCAGCAGAGTCAGGTGATCTTCGACACCGCTGCGCTCTCCGTCGCACTCGCGCAGGTCATGAAGCTCTCCGAGCGCGGCAACATCAAGGTCTGCGTTAACGGTGCCGTGGTGTTCTCGCCCTGGGGCTCGTCTCTGGGTGAAGCCGCGATGGCGGTGCCAGCCCTCGAGAACAACCACAGCGGGCCGGACCTGGAGATCGGCGTGGACGGGAAGTACTTGCTGGACGCCCTGCCGCGAGCTGGCCAGGTCGAGCTGGGTCTGTGCGGCCCGCTTGACCCCGTTCGCGTGGACACGGACGGACGGCTGGCGGTGATCATGCCTGTCCGGTTGTAGGCCCGCGGGTGCGGTGAGGAGCTGTCGTGGCCTCACCGCATCCCGCGGCGGCGGCGCTGACCACAACCATCCTTCACTTCCTGATTGACCACAACCATCCTTCACTTCCTGATTGACCACA
>Ga0210044_10005543_pt1 | contig 17012 bp, 8 predicted proteins | sample CryGey13umfilter_2_FD_183959 | JGI IMG/M metagenome (GOLD analysis project Ga0210044, IMG submission 183959) | Groundwater microbial communities from aquifer in Utah, USA - Crystal Geyser 4/9/14 3 um filter (SPAdes) (version 2) | ecosystem: Environmental > Aquatic > Deep subsurface > Groundwater... | reverse complement strand
CAGGGGCGAGTGGCAGAGCTGCGTGGCCGCGCTGGCGCGGATCCATGCCACCCATCCGTCCATCACGCTGACGCTACCTTGACCTTGCTTGCGATCCGAGGGTGACGACGATGGCTGCTAATTTTGGACCCCACCTCGAGCGACTGGCGGCGGCCGCGGGATCTCTGTCCGGGCGCCTGGTGGCGATTGCCGGTGAGCGCGAGGCTTCAGACGAGGCCAGCTCCGCGGTGCACGTGCTGGAGCTCTCCCGGCTCCATGGCGTGATGCGTGGCGCGGTGGATGCGGCGGTTCACGCGCTGTGCTTCATGGCGGATGACCTGCTGGTGGCGGGCAGCGCCAGGGGCCAGCTGCTGGCCTGGGATGTCACGGCGGGCACGAGCGACCCGGCGCTGCGGCTGTCGCTCCCCGACGGCGTGAGTGCCCGCGCGCTGGCCAGCGACGTGACGGGCAAGATCCTGGCCGCAGCCTGCGATGATGGCAGCCTCAGGCTGTATCAGCTGTCGGTCGCGGGTGGCACGCCGAAGCTCGAGCCGCGAGGCGAGCGTAAGCTGTGCGGTCGCGTGCTGCGGGCGGTGGCCATCGACCCCGGGGGCGGCACGGTGGCGGCGGCGGGAGACGACAGTGTGATCCGCACCCTGCCGCTGTCCGATGTCGCGGCGGGCGCCATGCGCGAGATGCCCTGCGGCGAGGGTGGCATCGGCGCCGTGTGCTACTCCGGCGACGGCCGGGTGGTGGCCGGGTGCGTGGATGGCACGATCCGCGTCTGCTTCCTCGAGGGGGCCGTGGACCAGGAGGATCGAGCCGGCGACGCGGCTCACACCGCCCCCGTGTGCAGCCTGGTGCTGGGCCCGCGGCTGCTGGACGAGGCGGGACGCGACCTGCCCCGCCGCCTGCTGTCGGCCGGCGAGGACGGCGTGCTCAAGGCCTGGCAGCTGGACAGCCGTCGCAAGCCGCGGACCGTCGAGCTGGGTCCGCCGCTGCACGCCATGGTCTGGCTCGCGGCCTCATCCCGCGCCAAGCCGGAGAAGCGCGGCGGCACGCTGGCGCTGATCAACAAGGAGCGGCAGCTGGTCCTGGTCACGCTCAACGAGCGGTCGGAGCCCGCCGAACAGGTGGTGCGCGTCGACTCGGAGCTGGCCCGGCTGAGGCAGGATGTGTCGGCCAAGAACCAGCAGCTGCGAGAAGCGGCCGTGCGGGCCCTGGGCGAGATCGCCGAGGACGACGCGCGGGTGCTGCTGGACCAGGTGCTGGGCGGCGACCGACAGGCGGAGATCCGTCTGCTGGCCGCCGAGGTGGTGGGACGCAGCATGCGTCGTCGCAGTCGCCCGGCGCTCAGACTCGCGCTGGATGACAACGACCCCAAGGTCCGTGCGGCGGCGCTGGCGGCGCTGGCGGGCATCGAGAGGGAGGCCCCGCTGGCTCCGGTGCAGGCCGCGCTGGCGTCGAAGCACGCCGACATGCGGCGGGAGGCGGTGAAGCAGCTGCCCGGTCTGCGTCGGGTCTCGCCCCTGGTCCCGTCGCTGGTGGCGGATGCGCTGCGGGACTCCTCGGCCGACGTTCGGACCCAGGCGCTGGATGGGCTGTACGAGATGGAGCCGGATCGGCTGGCGCCGGTGCGTGTCGCCCTGGCCCGGGGTCCGGCTGACATCCGTCAGGCCGCGCTGGTCCGCCTCGGTCGTTCGCCCCACGCGCTGGAGCCGGAGGGAGGCCGACTGCTCGAGGCCGCGCTGGACGATCCGGAGTCGACGGTGCGGGGCACGGCGTTCCTCGTCGCCGTCGGTGTTCGGCCGACCCTGGCGACGAGGCTGTCGGCGGTCGATCCGCACACGGCCAAGGCGCTGGAGGAGCTGCAGAAGGAGGGGCGTCTGGGTCAGGGTTCGGCGGGCGGCGAGCTGACCGAGGAAGACCTCGCTCCGCTGTTCGCGGCCATGGCCTGCCGTGCCGCCGAGTCGGCGTTGCGAGGAGCGCGCTGTCTGGCGTTGCTCGGCGATTCCCGCGCCACCGGGGCCCTGCTCCAGCTCAGCCGGGAGCAGGATGTGGAGGTGCGCCGCTACAGCGTGGAGGCGTTGACCGGCGCGGCCATCGCCATGCCGGGTGACGACCGGGTGGTGGCGCGCTTGCAGTGGCTGCTCGACGACGAGGACGCCACGGTTCGCAGCTGGGCCATGGGGGCGCTGCAGAAGCTCCAGGAACCCGAGGGTGTGGTGGGGGAGCTGGAGCTGGCGCAGCTGACGCTGCGCTGCGCTCACGAGGACATCCGCGTGCGTGCGCTGCAGATCCTGGTGCAGTTCGGCGGTGACGGAAAGCACGCCGGCAACACGGCGCTGACCGAACGGGCCGACGCGTTGCTGGGGCACGCGCTGGACGACGAGGCGCAGAAGGTGCGGGCCGAGGCGTTTCGTACGCTGTGGGCCTGGCACAGCAAGAACCCGCGGTTGCCGCTGGAGCGCGGTGTGGCGTCGCGGCACGCCGACGTGCGGGTCAGGGTGGTGGGGGAGCTGGAGTCGCAGGAGGCCGCCTGGGCCTCGGAGCTGCTGATCCAGCTCGTGCGGGATGCCTCGAGCCAGGTCGGGCTGGCGGCGTACAAGGCGCTGACGGATCCACCCGAGCGGTTCAAGAAGCGCGGGGAGGCCCAGCGCGGGCGCAAGGAGGTGCACCTGGCGGCGCTCACGTCGCCGCGGCCCGAGGTCCGTGCGGCGGGCTGCAAGGGTGCGGCCCGCTGGGGCAAAGTCGAGGATGTGCGGCTGCAGCTGCGAGAGCTGGTCAAGGACGAGCATCCGGTGGTGCACATCGCCGCCATCGAGGCCGCGGACCACCTGATGCCCGAGGACCAGGAGGCGTTCGTCCTGGCCTGGGACAGCATCTTCTACAACCTGCGGGTGCGGGCGGCCGAGCTGTGCGGCAAGCGACGCGATCGGCGGGCGGTGGAGCCGATGAAGGCGCTGCTCACCATCCCCAGCACGCACATCAACTGGCCCGGCGAGGAGATCCGGGGCCGCGCGGCGCGCGCGCTGGCCGACGTGGGGGATCCCCGGGCCATCCCGTTCTATGTGTCGCTGCTGGACGACGAGGATGGAAACGTGCGCGAGATGGGGGCCCGCGGTCTGGCCACCGCCTGTCGTCCGGGCGAGGAGCAGCCGCTGGTGGACGCCATGGCGCACGCCGACCTGTCGGTGCGGAGCTGGGCCGCCGAGGGGCTGGCCCGACTGGGCGACGATCGGGCGGTCCCGGTGCTGGCCGGCACGTTGAAGCACGAGCACCGGCCGATCCGCGTCGGCGCCATCCTGAGCTTCGTCGCGCTGGGCCCCGACGGGGTGCGGGGCATGCTCCAGGGGTTGGAGGACCCGGACCGCACGGTGCAGGACCTGGTGTTCGCCATCATCGCGGCGCGCGATGTGGCGCTGGCCCGCGCGGGATTGCCGCCGGATCTGCTGCTCTCGGCCCTCTCCTCGGTGCACCCCGAGATCCGTTTTGTCGCGGCCCGGGTGCTGGAGGCGCGGATCGCCGGCGAGGATCTGCTGCCAGTGGTGCAGGAGCTGGTGGGCCCCCGTCGACCGGAGAAGGCCAGCGAGATGAAGGACTGGCCGGCGGAGGACGAGCGTAGAGCGCTGCTCAACGTGTTGATCAACGCGCTGGCCAGCGACCACCCGGCCCAGCGCTACGCCGCGGCCCAGGTGCTGGCGCTGACGCCCCAGCCGCTCGGGTTCTGGCGCGAGGCCCGTCGGCTGTCCGGCCCATCGGCTACCGGGCGCCTGGCGGTGCCGCACACGAACTGGGAAGATGAGGCGCGCCAGCCACGGAAGAAGGACTGGATCCGTCGGTTGTTTGGACGTGGGCCGTCCCGTGGGGCGGACTCGGCGGGTACGGATCGCGTGCTCACGGTGATCAAGTTCGCCGGCAGCCCCGAGCCACGGCCGGTTCCGCCCGCTGGAGGCGGTCTCTCGCCGCAGGAGGTCCAGCGGCTCGTGTTCGGCAGCTACGCCGGCCTGATCCGGCAGGCCCCGCCCGCGGGTGAAGCCGACGAGACCCACCGGGTACGGCGCGACAGCCTGGAACGGCTCGCGGCGCTGGCCCAGTGTGCCGAGGTGGGGCGCGACGCGGTGATGCCGGTGCTTCGGCGGGCGATCAGCGATCCGCACCATCTGGTGCGCAAGGCCGCGGTCTCGGCCCTGACCTCGCTGTACCCCGAGGGGTCCAAGGAGCCGCTACGCCTGGCGCTGCAGTCCTCGGCCGCCGACATTGGACGGGCGGTGGTGGAGGGGCTGATCGCGGCGGCCACCGCGGACCCGCCCGACGCCGAGGCGGCCGATCTGGCGCGTTCGGCGCTGGAGGCGCCCAACGCCGAGGTGCGGGCGTTCGCCCTGGCCCAGCTACCGAAGCTGTTCGACGAGGGCAGCGTGGAGCCGTGGCTGCTGGCGCTGGGAGGCAAGTACCCGGACGTGCGATCCACGGTGGTGCATCGACTGCTGCAGATGCAGGCGAAGGATCCACGGGTGGACGAGGCGCTGGGTCGGGCGATGGAGAGCGACCACGAGGACCTGCGGCTGAAGGCGGCGGCGGCCCTGGCTCGCCGGGGCGACGCCCGCACCGTGGACGTGCTGGCGGCGTTGCTGCGCTCGGAGGAGCGTTCGGTGCTGACCTCGGCGCTGGAGTCGCTGGTGACGCTGGCCCGCAACCGTGACGCGGCGGCGGCCGCGGCCGAGGTGGTCGCGCGGCGCCTGGAGGACGACCCGGACAAGACGGCGCCGCGGTCGGCGTTGATCGATGCGCTGGCGGGGATCGGTGACCCGGCGGCGGAGAGCATGCTCCTCGGACTGTTCACGGACGACGATGCGGCGGTGCGCAAGCAAGCGCTGGGCGCGCTGGTCGCCATCGCCGTCGATCGTGGGACCGGCGCCCGGGTCTACCCCGACGGAACGCGGCGCCAGAGCTACGACGAACCGCTGGCCCTGCGCTATCTGAGCGAGGCCGTGGCGGCGCAGGACGTGCAGCTGCGGCAGCAGGCGGTGCAGGTGCTGCGCGACCTGGACCATCGCGGGGCCGAGGAGCTCCTGGCGCGCCTGGTGGGGGATCGGGAGCAGGCCGTGCGGGTGGAGGCCTGCGAGGCGCAGGCCTTCCGCGCCAAATATGTCGAGAGCGCCACGGTCGATCCGCTGGTGGATGCGCTGCGCAGCGGCCGGCGCGAGCTGGTGCTGCCCGCCGCGGCCGGGATGGCGCTGCGTCGCCGACCGGAGGCGTTCCAGGCGCTGATGCTGGTGTTCAAGGCCGGAGAGAACGCGGAGCGCGAGCGGGCCAGCGTGGCCCTGGGCCTTCTCGGAGATCGGCGCGCGCTGGAGGAGCTGGAGCCGCTGGTGGATCCGAGGGCCGAGATCCCCGAGGAGGATCGCTACCTCGCCCCGGCGGCGGCCATGGCCCTGGGCTGTATGCTGCCCCACCTGAAACAGCCCGAGGAGCAGCAGCGGGTGCGGGAGACGGTGGAGCGGCTGGCGCTGCAGGGCAGTCCGGCGGTGCGCCAGCAGGCGCTGATCGGGCTGCGCCAGGCCGGGGACGACCGCAGTCGGTCCGTGCTGGAGCGCGTGGCGGGCGACCGCCACGACGAGGTGGCTGCACGACGCAAGGCGGTGGAGGAGCTCGGACTGCTGGGGAACGCGGCCGCCGAGACGCCGCTCGCGGAGGTGCTGGAAGACCCCGATTTCAGCCTGCGCCGGGCGGCCCTGGATGCGCTCTCCCGCCTGTTCCCCACGGAGCGCACCCGCGTCAGCCTGCTGGCGTTGCGCAGCCGGTTCCATGACATGAGTGGTCCTGCGGCGGGATTTCTGGCGCAACACGGCGACGCGACGACCCTGGTGACGCGGCTGGCGGAGGTCAAGGAGCGTTCGGTGAGGCGGCGTCTGCGGCGTGGGCTGGTGCGGCGCAAGGCGTGCCCGGTGCCGGCCCTGGTGCAGCTGCTGACCGCGGAGCAGACCGAGGCCCGGGCCGAGGCGGCCTGGATCGCTGGCTCCTCGGGCGACGTCCAGCTGGCCGCGGCGGTGCGCGAGGCGGTGCGGCACTCGGCGCGGGATTACACCGAGGCCAGACGCGGCTGTGGCGGACGTCCCGACAGCGTGGCGCAGGAGAAGCTGGTGGAGCACCAGGAGGCCTGGCGCGCCGGCCTGTGGGCGGCCACGCGGCTGGGCGCCGAGGCCAGCGAGGAGGCGCTTGCAGCCATCCGGGACGCGGAGGCGCCGCCGTCGGTGCGGCGCGAGGCGCTGCGCTATCTGGGGCGCCATGGTGCGGCGTCGGACCTCGCCGCGATCCAGCCCAGCCTGTCCGACCCCGACGCGGGCGTCCGCGTCGCGGCCGGGGCCGCCGTGGTGCGGCTCGCTCCGGAGTGCGCGACCGAGGTGATCGAGGCGCTGTCGGTGGCCGATGGCGCCGCGCTGGTGCCGGTGGTCCAGGCGTCGTTCTCGACGGGAGCGGGGCGACTGATGCGCTCCGATGCCGGGCGGCGCGTGGCGCTCCCCGTGGTGCTGGGCCACCGGCTCGTGGAAGAGCTGAGCGCCGTGGCCCTGGCGCCGGGGAAGGATCCGGCCCGGTTGGTGGCCATCGCGGCCCTGGGCCGCATGGGGGGTGAGGCGGCGGAGGCCGTGCTCAAGCAGCTGCTGCAGCAGGAGAAGGACGACGTGGTGCGGGGCGCGGTGTATCGCGCCCTGCGACGGTTGCAGCGCCTGGCCGGGGCCGCGACGCGATACGCCGATGGACAGGACAAGGGCGGAGGAGGCAGCGGAGGGGGTGGCGGCTGGGATGACGACGAGGACGACAACGACGACGACGACTATGACGACGACGACGACGACGGGGACGACGGCGACGACGACGACGGCGATGACGACGACGACGGCGATGACGACGACGACGGCGATGACGACGACGACGGCGATGACGACGACGACGGCGATGACGACGACGACGGCGATGATGACGACGACGAAGGGGACGATGACGAGGAGGACTGGGAAGATGAGTGACGGGGGCGGACGTATGGCCGCAGGTGAACCGGTGAGGCTGCCGTCCGTGCGAGCGCACGAAGCCGCCAAGCCGCCCACCACGCTGCAGTGCACCCCAGACGTCCAGGCGGCGCGGCATGTCGCCCCCGCGGTTGATCGCGCCCGGTTATCTCTTGGAGCTTCGTGCGCTCGCACGGACGGCCGAGGTGCGAGCCACGTGGGCGGCTGCACGCAGCGCGGAGCTCGAAACAGCAAGAACCGGGTGCAATTGGCCCGGGTGCCGGCTGACGCGCCGCAAGCGACGTCCGGCCAGACTGCACGCCTCGGGCGGCTTGTCGGCTCCGCGCCGCGTGCAGCCGCAGGTGAACCGGTGAGGCTGCCGTCGGTGCGAGCGCACGAAGCCGCCAAGCCGCCCACCACGCTGCAGTGCACCCCAGACGTCCAGGCGGCGCGGCATGTCGCCCCCGCGGTTGATCGCGCCCGGTTATCTCTTGGAGCTTCGTGCGCTCGTACGGACGGCCGGGGTGCGAGCCACGGGGGCGGCTGCACGCAGCGCGGAGCGCGAAACAGCAAGAACCGGGTGCAATTGGCCCCGGTGCCGGCTGACGCGCCGCAAGCGACGTCCGGCCAGACTGCACGCCTCGGGCGGCTTGTCGGCTCCGCGCTGCGTGCAGCCGCAGGTGAACCGGCGAGGCTGCCGTCGGTGCGAGCGCACGAAGTCCCCCAAGCCGCTAATCAAGGAATCAAGTCATGACGACACGGACCAGACAGGTTGCCGAGGTGCGGGTGCGCTATGTGGCCCCGCCCGAGCCGGTGTTCGCCGAGGAGCGGTTCGAGCTGCAGCTGCCCACCGACGGTGTGCGGTCCGCGGCTCGGCTGACGGCCGAGCTGCAGCGGCCGGCCGTGGTGCGTGATGCGTTGTTGAGCCTGGGCGAGATCCTGCACAGCGATCTGCGGCGCAAGCCGGCGGATCGGGCCGACTATCTGGCCTATCTGCTGTCCAAGGGCAAGAAGGCGACCCAGGAGGTGTGGAACGCGCAGAAGGCGTTCCTCGACGCCAAGTACGGCGAGGTGACCCAGGAGGAGGCGCCCCTCGATCCCGTGGTCACGGTGGCGGCGGATCACCTGGCGTTCGAGGTCTTCTCCGCCGACGAGTCGGCGTACGCCCGGCTGGAGCTGAAGGCCGGGGAGGCCTATACCGCCGGCGACACGTCGTGTGGGACGAGCTACATCGATCTGTCCACGGCGCTGCTCCGGGCGGTGGCTCGCATGCGATCCTACCGCGCCACGACCATCGATCTGCGATCCTCGGAGGGCGGCGACGAGCGCGCGGTGCAGGTGCCCTACCGCTGGATCCGCGCCTTCAGCCAGGTCCAGGCCGCCTCCACCCTGCCGGCGCATTCCTTCGAGCTGTCGCCGGTGGATCTGTACAACGTGCTGTTGACCCTCCGCATGCGGCGGGCCAAGAAGCCGCCCCGCGCCCTGCGCTACGAGCTGGTGCCCGGCGAGGTGCCGCGGCTGGTGCTGGAGCCGTGGGATCGGGTGCTGGAGGGGACCGGTGGCGCGTTCCAGGGCAGCGTCCCGCAGGTGGTGCGGACCTGGGGCCGTCAGCGGCTCACCGTGCTGGCGCGCCTGCTGCCGCATGCCCGCCGCGTCACCGTGCACCTGGTGGGCGCGGGGTTGCCGGCGTACTACGTCCTCGACCTCGGCGACGCCACGCTGACCCTGGCGCTGTCGGGCTGGACCGACTCGGGGTGGGCCGGGATCGCCACCTTCGATCTGCTCACGGCGGGTGAGGTGGACCAGATGCTGCTGGGCAAGCTGTCGGCCGCGCTGCAGCAGGGCCCCGTGGGGCTGCAGCAGCTGGAGCAGGCCACCGGCCGGAGCCGGAACGAGGTGCGCCAGGGTCTGTTGCTGATGATGCAGCAGGGGCTCGTGGTGCACGACATGGCCCGCGACGTGTTCCGCCACCGGGCGCTGTTTGTCGACCCGCTGGATCTGGACGCCATGCGCTTCCGCGACGAGCGGGAGCGGGAGGCGCACCGGCTGCTGGAGCTCGAGGACCAGGTGCGGTTGACCCGCGTACACGACCTCGGGGGGGAGGGCGTGCGGATCGAGGGTGAGGTGGAGGACCGCGTGGCGCACCGCGCGTACCAGGCCTCCTTCACCCTGGACCGGGAGGGCCGCACGGTGGATGCCTCCTGCACCACGCCTCAGTTCCGGCGCTCGGGGCTGCGGGAGGGGCCGACGGTGCCGATGATCGCGCTGCGGCTGCTGTACGCGCGCCGACAGGCCGAGCTGGAGCGGGCGCGTGGCACCGAGGAGGGCCGCAAGCTGATCCGGGCCGAGACCCGGACGCTGATCCATCGCGGCAAGCAGGGGGCGACCACCTGTCGCATCTCGCTGGACGATCGACAGGTGGTGGTGCGCTGGGGACAGCGCGTGGACGCGATGCGCATGCACCGGCTGCTGTTCGGCACGGTGGAGCAGGCACAGAAGGAGTACTTTGGGCGTTTGCAGCGGCTGGTTGACCGGGGCTACATCGACGCCAGCGCGGCAGAGGCCGTTTGACGTGTGGAACAACCAACTACTGATTGACAAGCGAGGAGGAAGAGATCTAGCGTTCGGAATCTGACTGGAACAGGAGCAATACAGGAGGAGGAAGTCGGGTATCGTTAGCCTGTGCCTCGGCACGCGGGCGGCGTCGCGCCGTCCAGGACTAGCATTCTGGCGTTCTCCACAAGGTAGGCTGTTCGTGGTTTCCTCGGATCAAGTGGCCTCCGGTGACCACCTTAGCTGGACCAACCACGCAGCCGCGGTTTAAGGTAGTCACCGGAGGCCACTTGATCCGGCAAACCGGTGAGCCTACCGTGTCCCATGTAGGAAAGTAACGTTTCCGGCTCCTCCTCCTGTTCTTTTTCAACCAGTCGGTTCTCACCTCGATCTCAGCACTCCCGGATCAACGGCGGAAGCAGATGAGCGAGACGACCGAGAACCCCGAGTCCACCGTGACGGACACCCCACGGCCGCTCCCCGAGTGGCCGGCCATCGCCGAGGAGGGCGGCATCCACCAGTGGGTCCACGCCGAGCTGATGCGGCGCGGCCTGATCGAGGAGGTGGATGCCTCGTCGCTGTCGGACAAGGCGCGCAAGCAGTACAAGGCCCGCCGGGAGGAGGAGCGGCGGGTGCGTAAGCTGCTGCGGCGGCATGCCTGGGGCGCCTTCCGTCGAGGCAACCTGGTGCACCTGGGAGCCGGTATCTTCCACCACGACACGGCGGACGTGGACCGGTTCGACATCGCGGATCCGGCGGCCCGCCTGCAGCAGAATGAGCTGCCGGCGCTCAAGACCGCCGCCGACCTGGCCCAGGCGCTGGGGCTGCCGGTGCCCCGACTGCGCTGGCTGACCTACCACCGGGAGGTCGACAGCGGATCGCATTACCTGTTGTGGCGCGTGCCCAAGCGCGACGGCGGGACGCGGCTGATCAGCGCGCCCAAGCCCGATCTGAAGGCGGCCCAGCGCTGGATCGCGTGCCACATCACCGAGCGGCTGCCGGTGAGCGGCGCGGTCCACGGCTTCCTCACCGGGCGGGGAACCCAGACCAACGCCGCGGCGCACGCTGGCGCGCGCCTGGTGGTGAAGTTCGACGTCAAGGACTTCTACCCCTCGGTGACCTTCCCCCGGGTCAAGGGCCTGATGCGCAAGGCGGGGTACGGCGAGCAGGTGGCCACGGTGCTGGCGTTGCTGTGCACCGAGGCGCCACGGGAGGAGCTGACGATCCGCGACAAGCGCTACTACGTGGCCACGGGACCGCGGTCTCTGCCCCAGGGCGCGCCCACCAGCCCCTCCATCACCAACACGCTGTGCCTCAAGCTCGACGCCCGGCTGGGCGGTCTGGCGCGCAAGCTGGGCTACCGCTACACGCGCTACGCCGACGACCTGACCTTCTCCTGGCGCGAGGAGGCCGATCCGCCCCTGGGCAAGCTGCTGTTCGCGGTGAACGTGGTGGTGTCCGACGAGGGCTTCGAGCTGCAGCGCAAGAAGACGCGCGTGCTGCGGGCCGGTCGGCGGCAGAAGATCACGGGGCTGGTGGTCAACACCGCCCCCGACGGGCGCTCGCCGGCCCGGGTCCCGCGCAAGGTGGTGCGGAAGCTGCGGGCCGCGATTCACAACCGCGAGCACGGCAAGCCGGGCCAGGGCGAGACGCTGGCCCAGCTCCGCGGCCTGGCGGCCTATGTATACATGGCGGACCCGCGGCGTGGCCGCGAGTTCATGGAACGACTCGACCGCCTCCAGCCGCGGTCGGCCCAGCAAAGCGAGGATACGCCGTGAGCCAGTGGGACGTTGAACTGACCTTCGTCGAGGGATCATCCAGCAAGTACTGGCGCGCGCGCACGGATGGCGGGCGCCTGTTCGTGAACTACGGCCGCATCGGGACCAACGGCCAGACCCAGATCAAGGACTTCGCCGACGAGGACAGGGCGCGGTCCGAGATGGAGAAGGTCGCGGCCTCCAAGCGCAAGAAGGGCTACGCCGAGGGCGCTGGCGGCGGCGACGAGGATGGGGACGAGGCCCCGCCGGCCAAGGCGGCGGCGCCGGCGAAGGTCGACAAGCCACGGGTCGCGGATCTGGAGCTGTCCGCCGGCGGACGCAAGATCGAGTTCCGGCTGGCACAGGAGGGCGCGCGACTGCGGACCGTGGTGGTCGAGCACTACGACAGCCCCAAGCTGGCGGTGGAGGCGTTCGATCGCATCGCGGGTGCCATGGCCGAGGAGGGGTACAGGAAGGTGGCTGAACGCGGTGATCTGTAGCTCCTCGTCTGTTTCTGTTCGGCCTCGCTCGATGTTCACACCGGAGAAACGCTGTTGCGCGACCTGTTCGCCCTCGCCATGGCCGGGGCTGTCGGGACTCTCAGCTGGCCAACGTCGGCGCCAACGTCGTTCTGGGTCTGGCCGCGGTGTGGCTCGGTTTCTGGGCCGCGCGAACCGCCATCGGCGTGTGAGCGGCAGGGGCGTTGAGCTTCAGCCCACGCGCTGGCGCAGGTACTGCTCCTCCAGCGACACGAGCTGGTCGGCCTCGAAGGCCGTCTTGTCCGATCGGATCTGCACCAGCTTGGGGTCGCGCAGGCTGAGCAGGCCGGTGGTGAAGTCCTTGGCGATGCCCTCGAACTTCACCATCACGACGATGTGCGGCCGGAGCTCGAACCCCGGACGAACTCCCGACGAGCTCTGGCGCTCGATGCGACGTCCGGTGATCAGGCCCTCGCGCATGATCACCTGCTGCAGCTGCATGTCCCGGGCGCGGTCCACGCCGGCCACGTCGCCCACGTCGACGAAGCTGCCGTCCGGCTGGCGGGCGCCGATGACATACGAGCCGAACATGCCGGCGCGCTCCTTGGTCGTCACCGCCAGCACCGCGCCGAGCAGCACCAGGTCCAGGGTGATCAGCGGCTTGCGCTTGGTCCAGTGCGGGTCGCGGGCGGCCAGGAGGTAGGGGCCGTCGAGGTCCTTGGTGATCACGCCCTCGTAGCCCTGCGACCGGAAGTGGTGGTACAGGCGGTTGACGTCCTCCTTGCTCCGGGCCACCTGGCCCTCCACCACGGTGAGCGGGATGGGCAGCGTCATGGCGCCCAGCGGGGCGAGCAGCGAGGTGAGGTGCTTGCGACGCTCGGACAGCGGGAGGCGGGTCAGATCCGCGCCGTTGAGGTACAGCAGGTCGAAGGCGGCGAACTTCATGTTCACCGGTACGCCCTTCTCGCCCTGCATCGCGGCGTACACCTCGTACACCGAGGCCGGTCGGGCGCCCTCCAGATCGAGCACGGTGCCGTACAGCTCACCGTCGATGATCGCGTTGTGGGCCGGCACGGTCTTGAGTGTCAGGTCCAGACCCGGCACCAGCTCGAGCCAGTCCCGGCGGCCACGGGTGTAGGCCCCGCACAGGATCGAACCGCGCTCGTCGGTGGACTTGTGCAGCATGAGTCGGATGCCGTCGTACTTGCGTTCGACCCACGCCGGGAACTTCTTGATCTCGTCGGTGCTGCCGCTGGCCAGGGCCGGTCGCACCGGCACCAGGGGCTGCAGCTGGATCTTGCGCAGCCCCTCGGTGCCCTCGGCGGCCAGCACCCGGGCGACCTTGAACGCGTCGGTCAGGGCCATGGCGTGGGACACCTGCTCGGCGGGGGCCTTGTAGTGCTCGGCCAGCGTACGGGCGATGACCTCCCCCTGGTAGTCGAAACCGAACCCGGCCTTGCGCAGGATCAACTTGGACAGGAAGTAGGCCTCGAGCTTGCCGCAGCGCTCCAGCAGCGCGCGCAGCACGTCGAACTTGAGCGAGCGCGACAGCGGGGGGAAGAAGCGTAGCGTCTGCAGCACCTCCTGGGCAGTGAGCGGCGGAGCGGCCCTGAGCGTGGGACGGTTCTCGGCGAACAGCACCGCCACGTCGCCCACCTGGGTCAGTCGGTCCAGCAGCTGCCGGCGGGAGGTGAGCTGCATCGACTGCAGCAGCCGCATCAGGCTGTCGCGCTGGAAGCTGCTGGCGTTGCCCATGAAGGGGTCGCCCAGGATGCAGGCCAGCTTCTGCTCCAGGCTGAGCCCGAGCTCCCTGGCGATGAAGGTGTTGAGCAGCGTCTCGCGGGCGGCGGTGTCGGGCGGCGGGTCGGCCTTGAGGCCGAAGATGTGCGCCACCTTGTCCGGATGCAGCCCCTCCAGCGGCAGCAGCAGGCCGCGACACAGGCTGTAGAACGGAATGGAATCCAGCGCGCTGGAGGGGATCGCCCCGTGGTGCTCCATGGACAGCCCCTGGATCACCACGCGCAGGTGCAGCGGCAGGCCGATGGTTTGCTCCAGATGCTCGTCCGACACCTGGTTCTGCCCCAGGGAGCGGGTGAAGACCTCCAGCGTGGTGGCCTTGGTGTACCAGTCGCGCAGATCGTCGACGGTCACGCGGCGCAGGGCGGCCGCGGTTTCGAGGGAGACGGTCATGGCTAGTCGTTCTGTCCCGGCGCCGGCAGGAGCGCGTACTCCGCGGGTTGGGCCTCGTGCACCACGAGCAGGCCGGTCTCGGGCTCCTGGGCCACCCGCACCGGGTGCGGGAACGTCGGGGTGGTGACGCTCTTCACGGCCCGGATGATGTCGATGCGATCGCGGTAGGCCCCGCCCCACATCGCGGCCATCTCCTTCGATCCCAGCGTCAGCTCCTCGATCAGGAACACGGCGTCGGCGGTGTGCTGCAGCGCCTCACCGCCCACCGGCAGCCCGGAGTCGCGGATCTGGCCGATGCACAGGCAGGTGATCCCCTTCTCGTGGTTGTAGGTCTTGAGCGCCGAGAGGTTGTCGGCGGTGCGGTTCTTCGTCGGATCCAGCGTGTTCAGGGAGTCGATGACGACGAAGTCGATCTCCTCCTTCTCCACCAGGTAGCGGTACTTGGTGACGAAGTCGTCCCAGCTCTGGCCCTTGTGGTACTGGCTCTCCAGCACGTACACGTTCTCCAGCACCTTCTTGACGAAGTCCTTCTCCTTCAGGCCCGTGGCCGCCATGCCGATCTTGCACAGCCGGGAGCAGAGGTCGTCGCGTCCCGAGGTGTCCTCCTCCTCGTGGAAGCCCTCCTCGGCCACCACCAGCGCCACGCGGGAGCCACAGAGCGCCACGCGGGACAGCCCGGCCAGGGCGGTGCGGGTCTTGCCCTTTCCCGGAGGGCCAGCGAAGGCGATGGTGCAACCCTTGGGGATCCCGCCCAGCGCCCCCTTGGCGTCCTCGGTGAGGCACAGCAGGTCCAGCACCGACCCGAGCGAGACCGCCTCCTGGGTCTTGATCAGGTTCTTGAACGTGGCCGGTCGGATGATGTCGGCGTTGAGGCCCGCGTCGCCGTCGGACTGGGCGGTGGAGGCGAAGGGCACGGCCGAAGGGTCGACCATTGCGCCGGCAGCCCCGCCGCCCATCATCATCTGCATCATCTGCATCATGGCAAACATCGGGTTGTTCATCTGCGGCTGCATCTGCGGCATCTGCGGCTGCATGCCCGGCATCATGCCTGGCTGCATACCCGGCATCATGCCTGGCTGCATGCCCGGCATCATGCCCGGCTGCATGCCCGGCTGCATGCCCGGCATCATGCCCGGCTGCATGCCCGGCATCATGCCCGGCTGCATGCCCGGCATCATCTGGGACGGGTCGACCTGGGGTTGATCCTGAGACTCGTCCTGCTTCTTCTTCTTCGACGCCATTGAGGTTCTCCAGGGGAGTGGAATGAGGGGCGATGATAGCATCGATCGCGGGCAGTCCGCACGGTGCCCGGTCCCCCTTGTCAGGGTTTTCTCCACTGGAAAAAGCCGTGGTTTGTGCTACAAATCAAGCACCTCGTGAAACATCAGACCAGCCAAAGGACGAAGTCCATTCCACCCATGCCGCTCACCCCGGTGGAGTCGAATGATCACCGGAGATTCCACAGCCGACGTTCTACTTCGAGCCCAGCGACCTGATGACGTCCGTTGGAGATTCTCCGTTGCGAATCGTGGTCAAGGGTCGAGTGACGCCAATGTCAGTGGCCGAGGCAAAGATCATCAGTTCTGCGCTCGAGCTTCGCACATACCCCGAAGGAAGCGTGGTGCAGGCCTTGGTCACCCAGAAGACGGACATGACCGTTGCAGGCCCCGCGGACATCGCGTTCTCCATTGCACCAACGGCTCCGTTGAGTTCGAGGTGGTACGCACTCCACTTCACGCCCCCAACAGGGTTCGGGACCACGGATTCGTCAAACGGCGTGTGCAACGCAGGCAGTTGTCTCTCGCGGTTTCATACCGGGGAAATGCCAGTGGTGCGAGTGGTGTCTGTATGCCGCAAGGCTGGCAAGGGGCAAATCGGGATTTTGTTCTCGGAGCGCATGATCGCGAACGCTGCCGTGGATTCGATCATCAAGACGTCCGCAAACGGAAAGCAGGTCACATACTCGGCAGTGACCGCAATCGGAGCGGAGGGCACGAAGAACGTAACACTCGACGCACCAACGTTGTCTGGAACGGATACGATTGCGGTGACTGTAGGCGGGGGGTTCTCGTCAGTGTCCAAGACGCCCCTGACCACCGCGCTGAAAGGAACCCCAATGCAAGTTGCACTTCCGGCGGTGGCTACCGATGGGGACTGCGTCTCCGTCAGGATGGAGTAGCCGCGCCCATGATGAGAGTCATGGTTTTGTGTGTCGTCCTCGCGGGCTGTGAATCCGGCAGCAGCACCCCGGACACCGGCGGGTCGCCGGACTCGGGGGCCTGTCCCCCGGCGGCCTGCACCGCCGCTCAGACCGAGAGCGAGTGTGGTGCGCAGGGCGGGCGATGGGAGCCTTTTGGCCTGGCGCACACACCGATGTGCGTCTGTGACACGCGTGAGGCGCAGTGTGCTTGCCAGGGCGCAGCAGATTGCCTGGGAGACTGCCTCGCCCCCGTGGGACCGGGGGGCATCAGTGATTGCAGCGGCATCACCATCGGTCGGTGCGTCGACACGATGCCCTGGACGGGGTGTCAGTGCCTGCTGCTGAAGGCCGGGTCCGTCGTCTCGCAGTGTCGGGACTGACGACTCGGCCGTCGCCCAGTCTCGGTTTCGCCAATGCGGTAGCTATTACTATCGCAACTCCGCTCGACGAAGCTGATTCACGCCAATGCGGTAGCAATCACTACCGCAACTCTGCTCACCGAGGCTGATTCACGCCAATGCGGTAGCGATTACTACCGCAACTTCGCTCACCGAGGCTGATTCACGCCAATGCGGTAGCGATTACTACCGCAACTCTGACAAGTCGATCCGCGCCGCGCCGCCGGGCGATCCCGCTACTCCTCGTCGGGGCGACGGGGCCGCGAGCGCGGGGCGGGGCGCGGCGTCTCGTTGACCTGCGGGCGCAGGGCGTCCACCGGCGTCGTGTCCTCGACGGGGATCGGCGGCATCAGGTCCGGCAGGTCTGGCAGGTCGGGCAGGCCGGGCAGCGGTCGGGTGGGGACGTGCACGAACTTTTCGGTGGGCGGCGGTGCGGGGGGCGGCGGGGC
>Ga0210044_10005541_pt1 | contig 17016 bp, 6 predicted proteins | sample CryGey13umfilter_2_FD_183959 | JGI IMG/M metagenome (GOLD analysis project Ga0210044, IMG submission 183959) | Groundwater microbial communities from aquifer in Utah, USA - Crystal Geyser 4/9/14 3 um filter (SPAdes) (version 2) | ecosystem: Environmental > Aquatic > Deep subsurface > Groundwater... | reverse complement strand
CTTTGGCTTTTATATAATTAATAAGGGATTGTTCCAGGATAAAATTCGCATTGTGGGTTTGTTGGGATTTTATGATAAATCCATCGTCATCATTTATGGTCAATGAAGAGAGGAATAAGGTTGTTGCGGAATCGGCGATACCGGCATAAAACCTTAAATTATCGGGGGGAATTGAGAAAGCGGGCGAGGACAGGAGCAGTAGGGGCAAGGCAATGGCAATGAGCTTCATCTTTGAAATTTCATCCAAACAACGAATCGGGGTAATTTGATTTCAACATTTCGTATTTTTTCATCACGGTGTTAACGAAACCACGGGGCAGGTCCATTTTTAGGCTGATTCGGCCTTCCATCGCGTATTCGCCAATGTTGTAGGCCACCAATGCCTTCTTAACATCACCATATTTCAATATCAATTCAAAGAGGTAGTAGCTGCCCATACGGATATTATAATGCGGATCAAAAAGAGATGATTCATCTTTCCACGGCATCTCATATTTGTGCGAAAGCAGATATCCGGTTGAAGGTAAAAGTTGCATTAAGCCCAGGGCTCCCATTTCAGATTCCTCCCCCTTTCTAAAAGAGCTCTCGGTTAGGATCAGAGCCATAAGCAAGAGAGGGTCGTATCCGAAGAGTCTGCTCTGATCAAAGATCGTTTCTCCTATTTTCTGAACTTCCTTAGGCGTGAACCCTCTCTGAAAATCATCTATAATCTCGAATATCTTTAATTTTTCGCGAAGCTCGGCATTTTGACGCTCCATTTCAGCAATCTGGGCATCTTTCGCGATGATTTCTTCTTGAAGTTTTGTTCTTTCCAAGAGAAGGTGAACAAGGATGGCGGTCTGGGCAACATAGAAGAGAATCAAGATGAGAGTAATTGACCTGGAAAGGGTTATTCCGGTCTTTCGAGCCATTCTGATCAGGGCGGTCATATCAATCACTTCACCATTCGCAAGGCAGTTTCATCAGCAATTATCGCATCGAGGTCATAAAGATCATATCCCGTAATCTTTATATTGGCAAAATCGCCTGGCTTTAGTTGACGGGGATATCCCACAAGTCGGACATTTCCATCAATATCAGGAGATTGTGATTGTAAGCGGCAGTTATAGATGTTCTCAGCAGAATCGAGGCTATCAACAATAGCCTGAAAAGTTTTGCCCATTCGTTGTCGGTTGTGGTTTTCAGCAATAGTCGATTGAATCAGCATCAGTTGTTCATATCTTTCACTGGCGATTTCACTGCTGATTTTATTTTCCATAGCGGCAGAGGCAGTTTGCTCCTCTTCGGAATATACGAAGCAACCCAGATTTTCGAAACGGGCTTCCTCCACAAAGCGCGACAGTTCTTCAAAGTTATCTTGAGTTTCACCTGGGTGACCAAGAAGAAATGTGGTGCGCAGGGCAATTTCCGGAAATTCATTTCTCATCGATGAGACCAGCGTTTTGATTCTTGAAGCAGTAATGCCTCTATTCATTCGTGAAAGCATATTATCAGAAATATGCTGTAAAGGCAAATCCAAATAGGAACAGACTTTATTTTCTTCGGCGATGATCTGAAGCAACGATTTTCTGGTTCGGGCCGGATGCGCATAAAGTATCCTCAACCATTTTAGACGGTCATCAGCGCAAATTTCCTTGATCAGATATTCAAGATTTTCATTTCTGGCCAGATCCTGGCCGTAACGGGTAGTCTCCTGCGCAATCAGGATTATTTCCTTGATGTCATTCGATAAGAGAAAATCGACCTCTTTGATGACATCATCAATGGGGCGGCTTCGATAACCCCCTCGGATGAGTGGGATGGCGCAATAACTGCAGAGGTTATCGCAGCCGTCAGCTATCTTAACATAAGCATAGGGCGATCCGGGATTGATGAATCTCCCGCCAGATGATTGATAGGTCTGGCTGACTTCGAATGTGCAATCAAGATGCTTTGGTTCCTGATGCAGAAGAATATCGGCAACCGTATCTGGGGAAGAGATTCCAAAGAAATAATCGACTTCGGAAAGCTCGGCCAATAGTTCCTTGCGGAAGCGTTGCGATAGGCACCCGGTGACAGCCAGAATGGTGCCATCATGCTTTAATTGTGCCAATCGCAGGATTTCATCGATAGACTCCTGTCGAGCATCGGCAATAAAACCGCAAGTGTTGACGATGAGGATATCGGCTTCTTCCGGATCCGACGGAGATAATCCTCGTTGGATTAACTGGAATTCGAGGGACTGCCCATCGACTTCATTTTTAGGGCAGCCGAGGTTTAGAATGAAGTATGTGCGGGGGCGTTTCATTATTCGAATAAATTAACTATCCGGCATCCTTCGGGAATCTTGAATTCAAATGTCCCCGGCGGAAAATTAGGTTTAAAATTTATGGGGCCAAATTCCCAGGCAATTCGCCTTTCCAATCCATCGGTATAACTCAGCGATTTGGGCATATAGAAGGAAACTTGCTGGTTGGTAATGGCCTCCAACACTACATTCTGGTATTCATTGCGTTCGTCAGTGGAGGCTAATTGAAATCTAACGCCCACTATGGATGGATTTTGGGCAATGACCCGGTAATTCTCCAAGGATCCGGAGATGAATAACTCCTGGATTTGATTCTCGCCCGACATTGAGATAGTCAACTGGTTATGAGAGCCGGAATAATCGAAGGTTGTATCGTTATTGGTGACTATTATTCGATCATCAATGGTAACTCGAGAAATATTATCGCCCTGAATTTTAACATTTCCGGAAGATGAATCACAAGCCCCGGTGTGGGTGGACTCGACCATGCGTTTGAATTCGAATTCCATCATCTGCGATTGCTTCAAAATGCGAACCATCTTGTCGTAGACTGCCTGCGGTTGTGAGCTCTGGCAGATGCCTTGGTTGCCGAACCATAGACTTAGGACAACCACAGCAATGATTAAACTAAATACCTTAATTTTTGTCATTGGCGTTATGGGAGAACAGGGTCTGTAAGTATTGCTCATTAACCAAAACCTTCCGAGCCTTGGAGCCATCATAAGGTCCAACGACACCGGTTTCCTCCAGCTGGTCGATGAGACGTGCCGCCCGTTGATAGCCTACGCCCAGTCGTCTCTGCAGAAGCGAAACGGAGCCCTGCTTGTGCAGGACCACTGTTTCCGCCGCCTGCCTGAACAGCTCATCAGTGACACCAGACGTCACGGTTTCTTTCCTCGATTGGCCATCCTGTTGAAGAGAATCCACTGGTTTGGGCCGGTAATCTTCGTGCCTCAGAAATTCGACAATTCGGGAGGTTTCCTCGCTGGAGACATACGATCCATGAACACGTATCAACTCTTGCTGTCCGGTGAGCATTACCAGCATATCGCCGGACCCTAGGAGTTTCTCAGCGCCATTGGCATCCAGAATTGTTCGGGAATCGACTTTGGAAGCCACCTGGAAAGCGATTCGAGATGAAAAATTGGCTTTGATCAACCCGGTGATTACATCAACCGAAGGTCTTTGGGTAGCCAGTATCAGATGGATTCCAACGGCGCGCGCCATCTGCGCCAGGCGAGTTATCATCAATTCAATTTTATTTGAAGAACCGACCAACAGATCTGCCAGCTCGTCAACAATTATTATCACGTAGGGCAATTGCTCTTGGGAAGCGATTTTTTGGTTATAGTTCTGGATATTTCTCACGCCGCTTTCGGCCAGAATGCTATAGCGATTTTCCATCTCCTCGACGGCATCCATCAAGACCCGTTCAGCCTGACGAGGCCGGGTAACTACGGGACGTTCCAAGTGCGGGATGCCGGAATAGACCGAGAGCTCCAGCATTTTCGGGTCGATGAAAATAAATCTGGCCTGGTTGGGGTGTAGTCGGTAAAGGATACTGGTGATGATTCCATTTAGGCAGACCGACTTGCCTGATCCGGTGGCTCCGGCAATCAGCAGATGCGGCATTCTGGCCAGGTCGGCAATAAATGGATGTCCGCCGGTATCTTTGCCCAGAGCCAGCGGAATCATATATTTGTTGGAACGGAATTCCGGGGAGCTCATCAAATCGGAGATAGGCACGATATGAGGCTTCTTGTTGGGGATTTCGATACCAACTGCACCTTTGCCGGGTATGGGAGCAATGACGCGGATGCTTTTGGCCTTCATGGCCAACGCAAGGTCATCAGCGAGAGTAACGAATTGGCTGACCTTTATTCCTGGCGCCGGCTGGAATTCAAAGCGGGTTATGACAGGCCCCGGATAACTTTCGACCGAATCCTCATTGATTTTGACTCCGAAAGTATTTAATGTTCGTTTCAAAATCTCTGCTCGTTCCTTGATATCGGCATCGCTTTCGGAATCGCCGCCCGGTTCAACTTTATCAAATAATGAAAGCTCCGGGAAAGAGTATTCGCCTTCGAGGGATGACCGAATCGGAGTTTTTTCTTCCACCGGCTCCTGGACTCTAATTTCTTCTCTTTTGATATTTACCTTTACCGGTTGTCTTTCATTTTGGATTTGATCGTCAGTTGGGGCCGCGGTTTCGGGCTTGATAATCTTTATCTTGGATTTGCCAGCTACTCGTTTCGACAATCCTTTGGATTTAAATATTCCGGGCGATTTCTTGATGTAATCTAAGCCTGCTCCCACCATCCTGCCAATCAGAGATAAAAGGCCATTGAAAATCTTTCTCACCGCGCGAGGGGATATCAAACCCATAGCGCAAATGATGGCCAGGATAGTCAAGATATATGCGCCGGTGGTTCCCGCCATCACTTTGATGGTTTTGGCAATGAGATAACCGATGGCTCCTCCGGGACCATGGCCGTCTCGATCGCCGGCATCTAATCCTGCAATGGGAACAGTGAATAAAGCGGACGTCAGCATGAGGATTATCAAACCAAGTTTCACATTCTTGGAAAAATGCCATTTGCCGCGCCCAGTGAGGGCACTGAAACCTGATAAAAATATCATAATTGGGCAAAGCCATCCCAATTTACCAAACACAAACATGGTGAATGAGGCGCAAAACGCACCGACGACTCCGCCCGCGTTGGCAACTTTAATTCTCAGCAGTTCTCGGAAGTTGCCATCGGTGAGCCTGGCCCAGATGCTTCGCCAAATACCGCTGTCAGACTCCGGGCTATAAGTGTAGACGCTGATTCCGTATAGTATGGATAGGATGATAATGACGGAACCCAGTATCGGTGTCCCGCTGTATTTTTTTCTGCGTCTTTTCGCCATGCCAGAGATCAATTTATAACGGCATACGCCTTAAGTCAATCAATAAGGAATCAGCGGCTGAAGCCAAGGTAGTAGTATCCGGCCCAGTAATAGGGATGGGATCTGCCGGAATCAATGATTTCTTTCTGGGTTTTAGCAAGAGCATTCTCCGGACTTGAGCTCTCGATTTCCTGAAGGAATCTCTTGAGAAATATGCCGCGTTCAAAATCATTATAATTCCAATAAGGCAGAATAATGCCGCTTAACCCGCTGCATAATAACACTCGCCATAGCAGAATGGCTTGATCAGGTGGAAGAATCGTTGGCAGGCTGTTTCCGCCGTCAAATTCAAATATGAAACCGTTACCATTTCGATTCTCCACGAGCCAAGCCAGATCAACCATTGCGGTGTCAGAACCAGTAGGAGCGCCCCCCAGAGTATAGTTGAGCGGCTGACCATCATTGGCAAAAATACCAATGTCGGAGATGATGAAAGGCGGCGTTTGGGTTTCGAGTAAATGCCGGAAATCCTGGCCGCGGCGCATCGGGTAGGTCCTTCGGACTTCCTGACGAGCTAAAGCTTTTTTCCAAAAGCCATCTTGAAGTGTTCTTTCATCCTCATCGGGAAGCAAATAAGCTATCCCGTCGAAGCTCTCATGCCTTATGTCCTCGTTCCTAATGTAAATGTCATAAATTGATGGTATTACATTTATAGTCATCGTTGCTGAATCAGCCCCCATCCATTTCGGAATCAAGCAGCCAAATGGCAGGCCCGCGATACTACCATTGGGGATAATGGCTATTTTTCTGTAGCCTTTAAGTTCATTTTCTAATCCGGCGATCAGGAATGAGCATAGCAATGAATCCAATCTTCCTGCTTGACCAAGCGATGTGATAGCGGAAGAATATTGGCGCGTTAAATCCGAAAAATTAAGAGCAGTCGTGGAAACGGCACCTTCGACACGAGCGCCATCAGTGAAAAATCTATAGAGCTTGTTAGCATCGATGAAATAAGCTAAGGCACAGGAGCCTTCAAGGGCTTGAGCCATGGGAGTCATTTCTAATGAAGGGACCGCGAACAAGAGAAAGACCGTTGGATAGGCAGACCTGATGGCAGAAAGTGATGCAAAATATTGGCTTCGGTGATTACCCAATTCATCGAGAGATTCCCACAAGGAGTCTATCTTTGAATCGTGGCTCCTATTGATTAAGGAGTAATATTCGATCTGGGAGGCGGTCAATTGAGATGCCAGCGAATCAAGCCGCGCATCCTTAAATCGATAGCGATGGCTTGCCAACAGCGACGTTTGAGAATATTGGAAGGATTTCTGGAAGTTCTGCAATGATGTTTGATAATTCCCATTAGAAAACTGGACCGCCGCCAGAAGACGATAGGCATCTGCGGGATGATAAGGCAGACGTGATCTCAGCAGTTCTCCTTCGGGAATTACCGGAATGGAATCAAGTAAAGTTACGGCTTTCATCAGCGCTTCCTGTGCAGAAGCAAGATCGTTCTCATTATAAAAGCATCTTGCCAGAAGATAGGAATACCGCCACTGCAATTCCTCAAATACCCTGGAAGTCGAAGTAGTCAACGTTTCATTGAGATATTTTATAGCATACTTGAATTTGCCGTTGGATTCCAGGATCGAGGCGTAGATCAGATGATACTTCATCCGAAGGAATTCATTCTGAGTTGAAGTTATCAGAAAATTGGCCTGCGTCAGAAACTCCATGGCGGAGCTCAGATTGCCTTCGTGGGCGATGGCCAATGACAAATCGAGAAGCGATTCTATACGCTCACGGAGATTACCCTTCCCCTCCTGGGGAATGGTGATAGCCAGCCTTAAGAAATCGACCGCTTTGCCATATTGTTTTTCCCGTAAATAATACCTTCCGAGATTATCAGAAAAAACAGCACGGTGCAAGTGAGACTTCAAGGAATCTGCCTCGGCAAATCCATTAATCAGCAGTTTTTCGCCCTCACCTTTGTATCCTGAATATATTTTAATTGCTGCTTTTGTCAAAATGGCATCGAGGTAGCCATTAGCGATTCCCCGGTGTTGGCTGTAATTGGCGGCAAAATCAGCCAAAACCTCTGCCGAATCATAATCTCCTACCGCCCATTTCACCGAAGAGAGAATCTGGGCGCATCGGGCCGCATTCGCGGAATCGTTGGCATTGCGATACAGGTCGCAGGCGGTTGTAAGATAGCCTTCAGACCGAAGATAACGAAATTGCTTAAAATGCGCCAACCCCAATAATTGGTATGCCGCCGCTCTATCCGGGGATGAGAGCGAATCGAAAATGGCCACAGCGATTTGCAGGGCGGATGCGGCTTGACGATAATCACCGGAATTGATGAGTATCCGTCCACGTATGAATTCGGTGGCGGCATATTCTTTTCCCTTATAATCGGGAGGGAGGTTCGCCAGGGCGGTGTCAATCGCGGAAAGCGCCAATTCATATTTGGCGCCTGAGTCATAAAGCGAGGCAACATTTCTGAATCCGATGGCGGTTTCCAGCGAATCAGTCTTATCACTGGCAACAGCCATATATTGGCGTTGATAACCGGCGGCAGACTCAAAAAAACCTCCGCTATTGGCAATGTCACGAAGAAGCAGTAATACTTTGCCAATGCTATGGGTATCTCCCCGGGATTGGGCTAATTCGAGGACCTGCTTTTGATATTTCTCGGCAATTCGATAATTGGCGGCCTTGAAAGCTGAGAAAACCACTCGCTGCAACAGAACATCAGTTTTGGCTGGCTCGAGGTTCAATCTGGGCGAGAGTTGGTAAGCCTTTTCGAAATACTCCAGGGCATCTTCCCAGCTCTCCTCTTTAGCGGAAATATTGGCTTTAAGCATAATCTCGCCGAACTGTTGCTGGGCGAATGTAATCTCCTGTGGCTTATCCATCCCACGAAAACCGATCTGTTCGAATCCAGCCCAGAATCGGGAATCGGGATACCTGTTTCGAAATTCATTTTTGGCGCTCCCAAGCGCAGTCGCCACGTCGGAAACCGATAACTTGGGCACGAGCAATTCCAAAAAGCGATTGAAAATCGAGTCAGGTATCGTCCATCGGGAAATCACCAATGAGGAGGAACCGGCATAATTGAAAACCGCTTGAAAAATGGGAAGCATCTCTGCCCAGTCGATGTCATTGGAATTTCTAAGGATCACAGCTTTGCAATTCAATCTGTATCTGAGGAGTTCACTTAACTGGGGGCTGATTTCCATGGGCATAACGAGCCTTGAGCCCAGGGGGTAGTCGTCTTTTGCCTGGATTCCCCCTCCGAATATCAATACACCATAATTAGTCAGAGCATCCGGAATGCTGTCTGCGCTGGCTACGAAATAATCGGGAATCGCAAAGCTTGATAAATCCGATTTTGATGGAATGACCATAATCTTCGGCGAAGGGACTCGGCGGTTCTGATATCCGTTAAGGATCATCGATATACTCGATGAGATGGAATAATCGCAAATATCCAGCAGAGCCGTTTCACCATCATTCAGCGCGGAGAAAGGTATCTTTGAGAGAATCTGGTCCGGGATTATGTAAACATGGCTTCTGTCCTCAAGGCGAGCCCTATGGTCATGAATCAATAAATCAAAAAGATATTTTAGATGATCGTTGACAAACGGATCGCCCATGGAGTCTTGCAGGGAATTTATTATGTTACTCAGTGAGCCGATATTTAACGGTCGAAATGAAAACTCGATGGTGTCAGCATCGATATACCAGATACCGAGGCCATCCTTGAATAGGCGGTAGTCCAATATGCAGCTTTCCTGGCCCAGCACTGTTTGGAGCAGTAATGTATCGGGTACCGATGGATAAACCATTGGTACCAGCGCCGGAAAATCGGATTTAATCCTTGCGAGAGTATTATCCAACTCAGTTCGAATATTGCCAAGCTCGATATTTAGGGAATCGGCCGCCTTCAATGCGGCGGCATCTTTCCTGATTTCAAGGGCACGTATCATCGATGTTAATGAATCGACCATCTGATCGAAATATCTTATATTCTGCCAGTACACTTTATGGAGTTCGCTCCGGAATTCGCGCAGAGGATAGCGCGAGAATTCGCCGGCTAAGGTCATAGATCTATACAGTTCGACGGCGTTGAGGGCTTCATCTGGCTCCCCAGAATCAATGAGCTTCTTGAGATAGGCTGAGTAATATTCATTGAGCTCCGGCAACTCCTCGCGAAATGCGAAAGGATTCTTGCCGCCGCGCAAATTCCGCATGATCTTCACCGCATCTTCCAATGCCGCCAGCGATGAATTGGGAACGGGATCAGACAATCCTTTTATCATAAACACTCGCCAGAGAATATCGCTGAATCCATTTTCAACCGCGAGGTCCCGCGCCTGGATTAGTGAATTCTGCGAATCTATTGAAAGGCCCAGATCAAAATAAATGGTCGCAAGATTCAAATTGATTGCGGATAAACCATATTTATTCTCCAGCCGTTTGGCCATAATGGCCGCGGATTGAAAATGGAGTATGGCCTTTTTCAGTTCAATGCCGAAATTGGCCATTTCTTGATGCCCAATAACTGCGGCGGAGGCAGGGCCATCGGCATTGATGAGCTTAAATTCATATCCCCTGGTGATTTTCCCGGCATCATTATGGAAGCGTGAATAAATCCAGGCCCCGATGGCACAATGAAGATACATCTTTAATGCCGAAATATCACCGGGCAGTTTTTCAAGAGACTCTGATAGGTTGCTTTCTATACCAGATATGATCGGGGGATCGACCCTTAATGCCAAGCCGGGATAGGCCAGAAAGAGATTGCAGAGATTGATGGCATTAGTTGCGGCGCCGGAGAGTATTTTCGCCTCTTTGGAGATATTCATAGCCTTATAAAAATAGGCAAAAGCCGAATCAGGATTGCCGGCATTTTGATAGAGATTGCCCAGGCGATTGGAAGTAATCGCCATTGATTTTCGGTCTCCGACTTTCATCTCCGATTGCATTTTAGCTTTGAAATAAAAGGCGGCGGCATCAATATCTCCCTGTCTTACATTACTTTCAGCCTCATAATTTCTAAGGAGCCTTTCGCTGATATTGAAGGGAAACCCTTTGGGATAAAAAGAGCCTCCGATTTTGAACTCCTCCAATTCGGCAATCTGAAAATCAACTGGGAGCAATGGCAACCTTCCCAGAAGCAGGCCGGAGGTTTTAAGGTCACCGATGCTTCCCAGGGAAATATAGATCGAGTCGGATTTTGAGGCAGATTCCTCGCACCTGGCATTTTCCATATCAATAAAGCTGACAGTCGCCAGAGCTTTCAGCATCTCCGCCTCGTGGTGTAAATCGGAACGGGATTTATAGATCTCAAGGGCAAGTTCGAAATAGCGTTGGGCATCATCGAAATTCTCGTCGGCCAAATACACAAAGCCCAATTTTTTAAGGATCTGCAAGCGGAATTGGGCATCGGACTTTTCCTCGGCGATTCGTAATAACTCCTGGAAGCACTCCGCGGCCACTTTCATGCTATCAATCTGCAGCGCGGCCTCCCCCAAATTCCATAAATAATCGTTCAGCAGTTTGCTGTCTCCACGGTGATCGACAAAATCACGGCAGCTCCGATAATAAGAGAATGCCTGCGAGAATTGGCCGATATTGAAATAGCCGGTGGCGGCATTGAGCTCGAGGCTATGTCTTAGCGCTTTGGGCGATCCCGGATTCAGGTTGCTGATACCAATGGAGGCGATATCGATAGCTCTTTCAGAGAACCCAGATTCATCAGGGGCGATATCTCCCTTTTCGAATTTGAGATAAACCTCTCCGAGGGCGACATAGGGGAAAATCCATTCGAAGTATTCATCATTGAGGTTCTCCAATAACCTCCGTGAACGCCTGAGTTCACTCTTGCTCCCCTTCGCGTCATAACGTTTCAGTGACACGAGGGCGCGGCCATACGTTATTCCTCGATTCTCGCCTATTGCTATTTCGAGCGAGTCATAAAATTCCTGCGCATAATCAAGGCCATTCTTGAGCGCACAACTCATCACGAAGCCCCAATGGCAGTCACCCCTGTCTGGAAATTGCCTGATCATTCCCTGGAACGAATTCTGGGATTTGTCATAATCATTTTCCTCGAAACTTGAGGAGGCCGCGTTCAAGAGATATTCATACAATTCATTTCCGGCTTGCAGACGCACCTCGTCAAGCGCATCTTTGGATTTCATCAAGGAATCCAACTCCGCGAGGCCTTCATCGGCCGCGCCGGTGGCAATTTTCGTTTTTGCGGATAGCAGTCTGGCCTGTTGGCTGTATGACAACTGCTCGGGGCAAGAGATAAAAACCGTTGCGTACTGGTCGATAGCCGAGTAAAAATTCCCGCTCTCCTCCAATACCTTCGCGATATTAAATTTACCCGCCGCCCGCAGCAGCCTTATATCGGGAAAAGATTCCATCAAATGACGCATACCAACAATGCGATCATTGGGCGGGAGATCGGCATATTGATTGAGAGCGTAAGCCACCGCGCTGTCCGCAAAATCCTGACGGTCAGGATGACTGGCAATGACCCGGAGATAATTGGAAGCGTTTGAGAGGCGATCATCGGGATTGAGAACACTGTATAAGTCTCCCATACGGAGAATCGCCCGGCACGCTGTTTCGTCATTGACTGCAAAACTATCAATCACTGTTTGAAATGATTTCAATGCTTCTCTGAAATTGCCATAACGAAACAGGAGAATTCCAGCTGTATAATGCACTTCGGAAACTGTTGCCGGCTCGTCTCCGGACTCCTCGCGCATTTCGGCCAACGAATTCAGAGCTTTCTTCAGGGCAGATCTTCTATCGAGATCCCATTGCCGATTGGTTTCCAACTGCACTCTTTTAATGCGAGCCAGGAATTTGTCTGCGGGACGAAGGCTTATGCTGTCTGCAGCAGCCCAGGCCAGATCCGCCTCCCGGTAAAACCCCTCCTGCTGATAAATATCTCCGCATTTTATGATCGCTTTCGTTGAGCCATCATAAGCAGGATAAATAATCGCACAGGACTCCAAATATTGGATGGCGGCCAGACGATCTTCCCTTTCACGAGATCTCGCCAATTCCATTCCGTATTGAAAAAGCGAGTCGGGGAAAGAGTATATCTTCAAAAGGATGAAAAGGTCGGATTTTGCGAGATTTACTCCGCTTCGATCCGAAATAGTATAATATATCCATTTCGCTTGATGGTCAGGAACGGGATAATATACGGCATGGGGCTTAAATATGAATTTGACCGTTTGATGAGATCGCAGGTAATATCCGGAAATACAGGGGATATCATTAATCGTAAGCGCTCCATCTTTATCGGTATCTACACAATAGTGAGTAAAAAATATGATGCTCCCATCGGATGAATATTGCGGGTTCATTACCGGACCGGGGCCAGTTTCTACATATTCGATTTGTCCAGATGAATCAGCGATAGCCAGCCGATTGTCGCCGCCGAGTCCGGTGGCATCGAGGGCGATAAACGCCAGGTGCCTGCCATCTGGTGACCAGCATGGACTGATGCCGCCGCCGGTGGTAATGCGTTTTATAATCTCGCCATTTTTTAGGGCGATGAATACTTCAAGGTAACCGGTTTCACGGTCGGAACATAAGGCGATGTGTCGCCCGTCGGGTGAGATCGCCGGGTCAATGTCATATCCCTGGCGGTTGGTGATGCGATCGGTGGACTTGGTTTCAAGATTTAGCCTATAGATATCTCCCAGGGCATCATCACGTCGGGAAACGAAATATAGCGACTTTCCCTCTTCATCATAGCAAGGACTGAAGTCAGCAGAGGAATGGGAGGTCACTGCCCTAGGAAGGCCTCGAGAGGTGGATTTCAGATAGATGTTAAAATCGCCATCTCGGAAGGATGTAAATGCAATCCAATTATTGTCCGGAGAAATGGTCGGTTCAAAATCAACGGCAGGATGGCCGGTGAGTTTTATCACCGCAGGAATCGGTATCGCCACCCCGGATTCAAAGGGCAATAGTAATATGAGTATTATCAGAAAACTTGGAAATTGAAGGACTTTAGGCATTATGCTATATTATTTTTTTATGATCCATTCGCCATTATCAGCCTGCACCATCCGACCGGGCTTTTCCTCCTGAAAATTTCGTTGAGCGAATATTTTTTCGATTTCAGGAAGATTTTCTTCGGTGAGATCTGCTCGGAGGGCAATTACCCTTAGCATTATGATTCGTCTGCCGCGGTTTTCTTCATCGAGAACTTCCTTCAATACGGCGGCATCAGGTGGCGGCAATTGAAATACCTTATCATTGAATTGATAGAGGTAGCCACGATTATCCTCGCCGAGAACCCCGATATCTTTGAATTTGTCAACATCATCGAGATTGAATCGGTGATTCGCCAACGCCGAAAGATATTCCTTCCGTCCCGATTCAACTTCAAGCCGGGGATGGTCGCTTCTATGAAGGGTATCAGGAAGGCCGATCGAATCCGGAGTATAAATACCTCCGCTGGCCGCCGGCAGAAATATCGATTTGGGTGAGAGTTCGTAATCCCCGAATAATTGGCGCTCAAGAACCGTTTTCTCGCCGGTGACAGTGATTTCGGGCGGCTTGACAGTGCATGAAGCTAAAACCAAAGGTAACGCAACAGGGATAATCAACATTAATCTATGGGTCATAATCCACCTCATATTTATTCTTCAATAGGAGTGGCGGCAGCGGCTTTAAGCATTGTCTGGAGTTGCTTACGGTCGTATTCCACAGGCATAGTCACCGCGCCAATTCTGAGATATTTGGCATAGAACGGCTGGTCCATATCAATGGTTGGGTTGATATTGCCGTGTTTAATCTTCATCGAAAATCTTTTGGGTTGATAGCTCATATCTAAAAATAAAATTTTCCTATCGATTAACTTGCGTGTTTCGGCAATACTAAGATCTGTACCGGTGGGGTCGAGAAAATCCAGAAGCTTCCTGGTGGCGCGAGAACCGATCTTGGTAATATTTAATTGACCCTCCAGCTCGAAGTTGGACTGCGGATCCACGATTCCCCTTCCCACGAGAGAGATGTCCCCGCAAATATCCGCGCTCTGGGAGATAGTCTGGCTACCAGCCAATCTGTCGAAATTGACTCCTGATAATTGAAAATTGGCGGCGTAGCGCAGACTATCAGGTTTAATCTCGACTGCCCCAAAATCGATACTCTTGAGATCAAGATAAAAATCTCCGAGTAAATTTCCTCCATATACGTCTGAGAATAGCCTTCGACCGATTATCCTGCCATTACCGACTTCGATGGTCAAATCGAAATTCTCGATATAAACCCGACCCGCCTCCATTCGCTCAAACGATAAACTGCCTTCAGTCTTCTCTCGCCGATAATATTTGCCCTTTTCATAATCCAAAAGGTTGAGGCCTGCGACCGCATTATCATTGCTTATCAGTCTGAGTTGCGGCAAGGCAATATCCTGTTCAAACGGGATGGATCCTGTGATCGATTCAATTGAAAACACTCCCGGCGAAATTACTGACAGCAGAAGAGGAGTCAACGAACCCCGCAGAGAGAGGAGACTATCGTTCATTGCCAATTCCATTGTGGCCTGGAAACGTCCAGTAATGCCCACATTCTTCATAACCTCGACCGTATCCTTTGACTGAAATTCAATGCCGCTGTTCATCGTCATAGTTGGCGAATCGCTGACAATATAATTGCCCCTGGAAACTATATTTAGATGATGTGATTTTATGCCCATTGTGGCATTCTCCCAGGAGAAAGTGGAGTCACGGTACGCCAATGAAGTCTGCCCGCTGATATCAGCGAAAGGGAGCATCAGAGTGTCTTCAAAGGCAAATCTCATTATTCCGAAATTGCATTTAGCCTTGAAATTATCATCAATGAGGTCAAATTGGGTAATCAGTTGTATGTCCTGAGCATTGAATGAATATAGCTCGACCGCGGCAGTGTCCATTTTCGACTTCATAGCTCCAGACATGGTATTGGCGATCGTGCCAGCAGAATCGACAACCATGGAGCATCCGCCATTGAGTCGGCTTTCTCCTGTCAATTTGACCCTGCCCAGGGAATCCCTCAAGCCAATTGGGATGAAATCTTCCAGATATTTATGCCAGATTATGGCATCGAACTCCGAGCTGAATTCGGTATTGGGAGAAGAAATGAATTTGCCATTGCCAGAGATTTCAAAAAGCGATGGAGATTTGATTAGATATTGCTGAATGAAATAGCTTGTATAGGTTTGATCGAATCTAATTTGGCCTGCGAAATCCACCGGCAATTCAGGAATCAATAAACTGTCATCTTCAAGCCTTAGGAACAACTCGGTGATAGCGGCCTGGCCATTGAAATTGAACTTATCTCCCCGACTATTCCCATCAATCCCGACCGAGACAAAACCGGCATAATCCAGGTAGGGCATATCATCCAACTTCATTCGAGAGACATCCAAATGAATGGACATTGATCCCCTCGGGGGAATCCCTCCCACAAGATTAAACGTTGTGGCCAGGGTATCACCGAAAAGCCCATTGAGGGATATCCGGCCGGAGATGGAATCCGGCATAAAAAGGGAATCGACCCTTCCGGAGAAAGCCAGGTCTGCGGAAGGTATGCCGATCGTCGTGGTTTCATCGACCGCGTAAAATATCGAATCGGAATGGCCATTTAGTTCAAGAATATAGCCGGCATCGGCACCCATTACTATACCCTTAGTAATTGCATTCAGGTTGAAATTTCTAAGATCAATCCCATATTCCGGTATTTTGGCAGAGAGATTTTCGATAGAGGCATTGCCTTCGATCTTCATCCCGGAGAATACTTCGTTGATGACTAAGGCAATGTTTTTGGCCGATAGTTTTCCAGTCAGCTCTGTCCCGGGAATATTGGCTTTTACCAAATCATTTATTTCTGCAAGATCGAGTTGAGCCGATTCGATAAGTAATTCCATCGGGAATATCGTATCGCTCTGGGCAAATTCCATTCTAAAATCAGCGCTCAATAGCTCATTTTTATTCAGAGCCATTTCGACAGAACCCACTGACAATTGACTGTTAGGGAGGTCAAAATTGAAATCAGAAGAATAATCGAGATTGAATGATTTCGAATATCCATAAATTTCGGTGTGGAGAGGCTCCGCGGACATTTTGATTAGGCCCGATATCTTGTTCCCAGGGGATATCTTGGAATTGATCTCCAATTTCAATAGGCCGTCGAATGCAAGTTCTCCCAGGCTATCGGAGTATGAATATGACACGCTCAAGCCTTCCTTTTGGTCAGAGTTCAATTGGATCTTTCCGGAGATTGAATCGATAGCGGCTATATTCAGGTTGTTGGCCCAAATATCCAAGCCATCGACGTTAATCTCCTGCGCCCCGGCAACCTTGATTTTCGCGCCGGTGATTTTCAACTCTCGAAGGTTGATAATTACGGGCAAACTCGCGGCAGTATCGGCGGCGGTTTCCGCCAGTCGGCTTTCATCGGAAATTACACGACCCTTGGGGAGCTTTAACCAGGAGAGGTCGAGCTCGCCTTCAGGTGATGTCTTCAAACTTGCCGAAGGATGGTTTAGCGAAACACCTTTAACATATAGCTCACCCGATAAAAGCCTACTCAAACTGTAACTCACGGCGATTCCATCACACCCGATGATAGTGTCAGTCTCGGAGACGATGTATATACCATCCACATTTATGGACGAGAAAAGGCTGATGTCGATCTTCCCAATTTTGAAGTCGGCATCAATATATTCTGCGGCAAGATCGGCCGCAACTGAGCGCAGCCGTTCATCGTCGAAATAAAGCCTTAGCCCAATGGCAGCGGCGCTCAGAATGACGATCAAA
>Ga0210044_10005539_pt1 | contig 17020 bp, 16 predicted proteins | sample CryGey13umfilter_2_FD_183959 | JGI IMG/M metagenome (GOLD analysis project Ga0210044, IMG submission 183959) | Groundwater microbial communities from aquifer in Utah, USA - Crystal Geyser 4/9/14 3 um filter (SPAdes) (version 2) | ecosystem: Environmental > Aquatic > Deep subsurface >... | reverse complement strand
TAAAGAGAAGGCTTGAGATAATGGGGAAGAATTGACTGTAGATAAAATGAAAGCTCAGCTTGAAGCTACTAAGCTCAGAATCAATGAATATATCAAAATCAATGGTGAAAAAATTAAATGCACGGACATTACCGTCGATGAGAAAAATAAGATGTATAAAATAACATATACTGTCAGTCTTTGAGGAAAAGATTATGCATTCCCTTCATATTTTAAGGTTATCAATACGTTGAATAACTCATACATTGAATTTCAGATTCCTCCCGGTAAAAAGCAATCCGTCGCTGATATCTTTTTGGATGGAAAGGTGTATGACGTGAATGTAGTAAAGGAAAAGACGAAAGATGTGGATATCAGAATACAATATAATGAGCAAAAAACTACTGCTAAAATTTTGGAGAAGGTTGATGCATTCGCTTTGGCCAAGGATTTCAAAATAGAGAAAGATCCAAAACTTCAAAATACACAGATTACATCATTGAACAATATACAATCATGAAAAGAGATTGTGAAAACTACGAATGGATATTATAGATCTGTATTTTTGAGTGAGAATCGCAAATACCGTGAGTTGGGAAAAGTATATTTTGATGCCAAATGAGAAATCGATATGGAACAAACTGCCTCTAACACTGAGTTTAATGTTTTCGATGTCCCCTTAAAATTGGCTCTTGATCTGAAAAAAAATATTTTCAAGATCGAAAAAACTGTGGACCTGATAAAAAAGATCCAGTGGCATAGAGAGAAGTTACAGGCCTTCGTTTCGAATTCCAGTGTGGGAGATAATACGATCTTCGAGTGATTTAATAGGATCTGACCTAAGCGGACCAAAACTGAGAATATCTGACTATCTCTTATAGACAATACTTATACTGTCCAACGGGGTAAGAAAAACGAAGATATTTTGAGATTTTGATTTGATGCGACTGATAAGCTTTCTTTGAAAGACCTTAAATGAGTATCTGTCGAATCATTTGTCTTGCCAGTAGAAGTCGATGATGAAACAAGATTGTATGATGTCAAAACTACAGAATCTAAATTACAAATCAATGAATCAAAAGAGACAAAATTTCAAACCATGAAGGAATTGCCTGAATTGGAAGATGCTCCATCATCTTTGAATGCTAAAAATCTGTATGTATACAATAGGGATGAAACACAGCAATTGGAATATTTCGATGCTGAAGGAAAATTGATAGCAGCTATCCCATCATCAAAAACTGAAACTAATGAATGGAAATTGTGAGCCCTATCTCAAGATGTAGATAAATACGATCTCTTCAAAGAATATGTAAATGAATTCCCCTCTGAGTCTTTGAAGGCTATGAATATCCTTGAAAATGATTTGTATACCATCTTTTCCAATAATGAAGATCTGAATCAGATTACTTTGAATAAAAGGCCTGTAGTTAAGGTTTTTGAGTGAGGTAAGTATAGATACTATATTGTAGATCAGAGAAAAGCTTGAGAGCAATTTGTCTTTGAAAAAGACGATGAGCTTTATGAAGAAGCCAAGAAGGCTATTGATCTTCTCAAAATGAACTTGCAAGTTTTGGAGATTCTCTCTAAAACTGAACTTAAATATAGAGATGGCAAGATCGAAGGAGATTTCTTGAAATTTCAGTGGTGAACTGGATGAATAGGACTTTTGGATGTCACTACTGCTGATAAATTAACGTTTTTGGCTACATGACGAAAGGATGAAAAGTCATTGGCAAGGACATTGGTTTATTCAAATGGATTGCTCAATGGTGGCGCTGATGTTAAACCTCTGAACTTTATCATCAAGAAAGATGATATCGCTCTTGAAGGCAAGAAGAAAAATGAAGTTACGATTGAATTGCAAAAATTTCAGATAAGATCTGAATTCACCAAAGGTCAATTCACTTTATGGTTTGATACTATCCAATAAAATATTTTCTTTTGAAAAAAGTCTCGGATCGGGGACTTTTTTTATTCTTCTTGCTGATAATTGATCTTTATTCTGGATTTCAGCTTTGGTAGAGTATTGTACCGTGGAGGTCTGACTTTGAGCGAGACCGTAGAAATTTCTGGATATGAGAGGATGATATCTTTGGCCTCTTCTTTGCTTGCTCCCAGGATACGTGATTTCATGCTATCGAGGATGCCATTCACATCTTTGGCGAAATTATATCATTGGATGACGCTCACTTTGGTCGGAATGATATACACTCATTTATCTTCTTTGATATCGTTGAAGAATACAATGGAACTCTTGTCGACATTCACCAATTCTACTTTTTCTGAGGGCCTTTGGCTGAGATATTTGCTGATGCCTGCCAACAGATCATCACTCTTGATATACATGAAGTTGAGGCGAGCGATGATGGAGCCTTTGATGAGCGGATTTTTTTCTCAGGCCTGATTGTAGACGGTGATGCTTTTGATTTCTGGTTTGATGAGTTCATCAAAATTGAGCAGGAGATTATTCTCCAATTTGAAATTCTGACTTACGATATTCCTTTTCTGTTTACTGATATAATCAACAAGCTTGCCTGACAATACTGCGATATCTTTGGCTGTGATTGTACCCTGAGATTCAACCGACCCTCATGAAAATTGATCGACAGCCTCTCCATACACTTCTTTGAAATAATAACTGCTTTTGAGCAGCTTGATATATACCTTCGTACCTTTTGTGATATTCCCTTTGGCACCGATAAGGAATCCATTAGCATCTTGTTCCGCCGCTGTGACTCCTATGGTCGTATCTCCCCAGTTATCACCTTGTGCAGCAGGTACCTTAAATCGATTGTTGGATCTGAAAGCTATTCCGTCCGTCGTTTCGAGTCTGGTTCCTTTGATGAATGAATATTCTTTTTCTGTCTTGTTGGTGATCCTGATCTTTCCTTGTGATGGATTCTGCAGATGTTTTACGTTCGCTACACTCAAGGACATATCATATTTATAGTCGATGAATCCGCTTGATGTAGGGATGCTCAGGTATCTGGAGAGGGTAGGGTATTCCGTGTCTCCTGCTGGATAATAACGGAAATTGTAAATGACGTTTTCTATCTGGTTGGCTGATGTAAGTGTCAGGGTCGCACTTGGCAAAATCAATGTGTAGAGAAGATATATGATTACTAGGAAAAATACCACTTCAAATCCGAAGATGGCATAAAATAGATAATTTTTTTTTGAGTATGCCTGGAGATGAAATCTTTTAATATTGAAAAAAAACAGATAAATCAGATTCAATACCTTGAAGAATTTGTGCTTTTCCTGGTGTATCACCTGAAGACCTATTTTTTGGAAAAACTGTTTTGCTTTGTCGGTTTTGGTGATAAAATAGGCATTTAAACTCTTTTCTTTGATGATTTCTTGAATTTGTTTCCCCCACCATTCATTGTCAAAAAAAGCATGTTCAGGATCTATATAGATGTGAATCGTCTTGTTGTTCGGGATTTTCTCAAGTGTTTTGAAAATCTTGTAGAGACTATTATCTTTGAGAAAAAATAATTTCATACACCAAAAAACTAACAATTAAAAATTAGCAAGGATATTTATTCTAGGAGTTTGGTGATTGGCATTCCCGGTTGATCGAGTGTGGGCGAAGTGATATGTTCAAGTTCATTTTCTCTTCGTATGTGGTTGATATAGAGGCAATACATGATAGCTAGGAATGATACATATTGTTTGATATCAATCATGACGCTTCCAATGGAAATGACTCCGTATCTCGGGTATTGCTGGAACATGAGTATGATATTTATGACAAATAGCAGTATGGCGAATCCTAGCATCCCGTATCCTGTTTTCTTTTTTATCTGTTTGAGGATGAGGATGAATAAAGCAGTGAGCAATGATCATATGGAAAGAAATAATCCTATGGGGTACACAGCATCAAATTTGTTTAATTGACTTTCGAAATGAAGTGTCTTGATCCCTATTATCGAATCTGTAGAAAAGCCGATGAAATTATCTCCTAGCATCAGGAATATCCCCAATGGGACTATGCATAAGCTGAATGCAAAAAATAATATATCCGCTCGATTCTTCCTATTTTCTATCCTGACGATTTTCTTGAGAAATATGCCTATTGAAATGAATGCTCCTACGACAACTCCTGCAAAGTGGAATTTATATCCATAAGGAGATAGCGTGCTGAAAAATCATCCAATCCCTGATGGCAAGGACCCTCTTTCCAATATGGATGTCGTCAATGCTCCCAAAACGTACATGGATATAATCAAAAACGGTAACCGATAGAAGAATTTCCAAAAGTTTTGGTAGGTTTTTCTGGTGAGATATCGTCCGACTACAAGAAATACAATAAATGCTATAATTAGTCCTACTCCGGTCATGTAAATTTTGGAGGCTCACCATGTGATGTATGGATACATGCATTAGATTAATGTATAAAAATTCGCGTTCGACGTTCCGGATTGCTTCACTGTGTTCGCAATGACAGTCGCTCTATCTAAGGAATTCAATAACTTTTGTTTCTCTGATCCCTGTCACCCTGATGATTCCAGGGTAATCAAGTTGTGCTTCTATCTTTGCTCATATGTCCTTTAATAATTTTTCTACTTCGAGATCCGTGATTTTTTTCGGATCGACATAGACCATGATTTCTCTACCTGCTTGCATGATGTGCACCTTATCTACACCATCGAGCGTGTAAATCAATTTTTCGAGTTCTCCCATCTTTTCGATGAAGAGTTCTTTGGTGTTGAATCTTGCGCCGGGTCTAGAAGCTGAAATTGCATCAGCTGCTGCTACTATCCACGATATCGGATTATTGATCGGTACGTCATAGTGATGCGACTCTGCAGCATTGATGATTACGGGATCGAGTCAGAATTTTTTGAGTATTTCTCCTCCTATCTTAGCATGTGATTCTCCAGTAGTCGCTACTATCTTTCCTATATCGTGGAGTAGTCCTGCTTTTTTTGCGAGCACGGGATCGAGTCCCAATTCGCTTGCGATAGCTTCACAGATTTTTGCTACTTCGATACAGTGTTGTCGTAGGTTCTGACCATAGCTGAATCTGAGGTAGAATTGCCCGATCATCTTTACCAATTCTGGTTTCATCATCGGAATGTTAAGCATCGTCAACGCCTCTTTCCCTTTTTCCAAGACGATATTTTCTAGTTCGCCAATTGTTTCATTATATGTCTTTTCGATGTAGAATGGATTGATTCTCCCGTCTTTCACAAGTTTTGCAAGTGTAATCGCTGCTATGTGCCTTTTTTCACTATCAAAACATGAGATTCTGACTGTCAATGGCGTGTCATCTACGATAAGTTCGACTCCGGTTGTCTTTTCAAAGAAAGAAATATTCCTTCCTTCTCTTCCGATCAGTTTTCCTTTGAAGTCTTCATTTGGCAGATCGACGATCTTACTTGTGAATTCTGTCACGGCATCCACTGCAACTCTCGGCAATGATTTGCTGATGATCTGTGCAGCCTCTTTGTCTGCTTCTTCTTTTTTGATGGTCTTCAATTTTTCGATGAAATCTGTTATTTCCTTCTGATTTTCAGTCTCAACTTTGTTGAGGAGGAGTTTTTTGGCCTCTTCCTTCGAAAGTCCTGCGACTTCTGCGATTTTCCCTGTCTGCTCTTTGATGCGTTCTTCAAGTTCCTTTTGCTTGTTGCTCAGCTTGGTCTTTTCCTCTTCGAGTTTTTCCAATTTTTCATCCATCTTTTCTTCTCTGGCAAGGAGTCTGTTTTGGATGACTTCCATTTTTTCCATCCTTTGTTCTTCGATTTTTTGCGCTTTTTCTTCGGCCTGTTCAAGAACTTTTTCTCATTTCTTCTTTGCTTCTCCCATTATTTCTTCTACTTTCTTTTTTGCGTCTGCTAGCATCTCCTCTTCGATGTCCTTTGATTTTGCCATTTTTTCTTTGAATTGAATCGCCTTCTCCGTTAGTGTCTTTTTGTACCCGTAGAATCCTCCAACGGCTCATAGTCCTAAGGCTACGATGTAGCCAAGGATGTTTAGTATGCTCATCTGATGTTTAGTTAATTGGATAAATAAAAAAATTGCTCAGCTTTGAGTATAAATTTTGGCCCTGAGAATGCAACTTAAAATTAAGGTGATCTGTCATCCAGTTTGTCAAAATTATCCAGGATAATTTGCGCCGTATGTATTCATTGTTGTCTTTGTATCTCTCTTGAGGGCATTCTGATAATATAATATCAAAATGCGTTATAATGGGTCTGGATATAGGTGTTGATGCTTTCCGGATGTTTCTTTATCTCTTCATCAAATTTTTTGCAACATCCGATCTGTAACATCGTGCTTTGTTCTATTCTGAAAGTCTCAGTGAAATATCAGAAGAACAACATTTCCAATTCTTGGGCCACTTCTGGTGGTAAATCATATTTGTTTTCTAGGTGCAATATATCTTCAATGTTATTCTTTTTTATGACTTTGTTGTAGTGCGACAAATAGCTATCCATGAGTGCTATGTGGGGCTTTCGAGTTCATTTTAAAAGTCCACAATTGGCGCCCAGATAAGAATGATAACGCATTTCTCCTGTTTGTATTATGGGAAACTTATTAGAAAAATCATTTATTAGTTTGAATAATTCTTCTTTTGTTTGTATATTTTCTAAAATTTTATTTTTATTGTCTACAGCCCCTTCTTCAATCCAAGCAATCAATAAATCGCTTTGATCAAACACTCTATCATTCTTGTATTTCATAATTATTTCGTCTCGTTTCTTCTCAAATGTTTCCCATGTTTCTGCCGTATACAAATCTTTGACTAAACTATCGTAGTCAACTTCCTGCTGTATTTCTTTCTTTTCTGGGGCGATAAATGATTCTAGCATGTGTCTAATATGATAAAGATTTAATTATTTATTTGTGAAATTTTGCTTTTGATGATATCTTGTTCGGCGCTGTCGGTGCTGAGACTTAGTGCTTGAGCATAGCTTTTTTTCGCTTCTGTGAGATTATTCTGCAGGCGATAGAGATCGCCGATGATGCTGAAAAGATATGATTCATTGTAGGTATTTGCCAAATTAGTCAAAAGTCAGAGGTCGAAGGTCGAAAGTCCATCAGGTCGTCAGGTCGAAGGATTATAATCTATTAGTTTACGCCCAATATTTCCATAGGTGCAGATATCTGCAGCGGTTCATGTGAATGTCGTGGTGCAATTTGTCAGATACATATCTGCTAGAAGTTTGTTCTCTTCGTAGATAGCAGATTTTACGTTGATGCTGTATGGTGCGTAGAATGCCTGATAGAAATAGTCGTAATAGTCAGATCCTGTCATGCCCTCCCCGGCGGGTAAATCTTGTTGACCGAGTAATTTCTGTCGTATGTCTGCCATACTCTTGATGTCACCTTCCGCCTTGTAGCTCAACAGCATATATCTATAGGCATCAGTCTGTAAGCTGGCGTCGTTTACTTGCGAAAGATATAAGATTGCTTGGCTGTATTCTTTGGATCGGTAAAAACTTATTCCGATGAGGAATTTATAAAGATTTTTATTGCTGATGTCGACATCTGCCAACTTGAGGAAATAATCATTTGCAGATTCCCGATTGTTGGTCAGGAAGTGCGTGTAGGCAAGGATTTGGTAGGGCAGTATGTATTTGTTGTCTTCTAGCGCTGTCTCTAAGGCGAGTTTTTTGGCGATAGAAAAGTAGCCATTTTTGAGAAGTGCTAGTGAGACGAGTGCGTCCTGATAATATTTTGGAATCGCTTTGGAGCTATTGTAGGTAGAAATCGCTTGCGTGATCGCTTGGATTGATACCTTGTAACGGGCGCTCGAAATGCCATTAAATAATTCCCGTGCTCATTTGTAGTCCTTATATCGTAGTTTGATGAGTCCTTGATAGAAATTATAATCATCCGCTTCTAGACGTCCTGCCCCCGGGTCTTTGCCCGGGGCAAGATTTTTGTATTCATCCATGATTGGGATGATTTTTTGGATGCTCTGCGGGTCTGTAATAGAGACGATAGTCGGATCGTGAATTGCGATGTAGAGATGTAATGTCGGCTCCACATCTCCATCATAGTCAGGATTGATGATGAGCTCCTGGAGATATTGGTTTGCCTTTTCAAATTCATAATTCTGTGCTAGTTTTTCTATGAGCGTCGTTCCGACTTTTATGTTTTTATTTTTTTGATATTCTGTTTCCAGGATTTCAATGTCTTGGGTGAGGTCGACTTTGTTTTGAAGAGAAGATGTCAGACGATCTATTCAGATGATTTCGGATGATATCTGTTGAGACGCAGATTGTTTCGTGCCTCGCAATGACGGCGTCTGTACTGGTTCTTCAATTTGTGGCTGAATTATTGTTTCTGGAAGCGAAGGTGATTTGACTGCATTTGAAAAAATGAAGGCCAATCGGCATCCTAGGAGAAATAAGAATATGACATGAATGTTCTTTTCCAGCTTTAGCATAATGTTTGATAAACACTACATAAAGAGTGTATTCTTATTATCCAGCTAAGCTGGATAATTTCGACATCGCCTATCAAGAGGCTAGTCTGTGTCTCAATTATATTCAAAATGCCTACCTTTTTCAAAAAAAACCCTGAAACATCGGGGTTTGGGATTGACATCTTTGAAAATCGTTAAAAATTGTTAAAGGTTGTTAAAAATCGTTAAAAATTGTTGTATGTTAAATTTGTATTTCCTGGCAGTTTCACTACTTCCGCACGCACGTCTACCACCTTTCTTCTGCCATCTGTACCTTGGATAGTCTCTCGATTCATGTGTTTGTAGTCTAGAAGCGTTGTTTTAAGGATTTCAAAATCAAATTGGATAGTGCTGAGTTTCTGATTTTCTTGTCTGAGGAAATATCCGCGAGTAGAGGAGCGATTTACATACAACAGGTACATAAGACTTGAAAAAACGAGCACCGCTACTAAGGCACCCACCTTGAGGAATTCTATCGTAGAGTCATATCTTCTGTACTTCAAAATCAAGCCTGAATAGGCTTTTCTGAGAGAACTAGTTGGTACGAATGAGAAGATTTTCATTGAATGTTGACTGGGTAAAATATCGCTCTGAACCCCGCATCAAGTGACGGGGCAAGTTCCATGAAGAGTATATCCTTCGCTCCTCTCAGGATGACAGCTCACCAGTATGATAACTCTAGGTACGCTCTATCACTCTCAATTTTGCACTTCTGGCGGCTTTATTTTTTTCGATTTCCGTGTAGTGCGGTTGGACTGTTTTCGGGGTGAGTATATGAAATTCTTTTGTTTCTTCAAGCTGTTTAAAATAGGTTTTTACCAACCTGTCTTCGATGCTGTGATAGCTGATGATGGCGCATCTTCCGCCCTGGCTTAGCGCTTCTGGTAGTTGCCCCAAAAAGACTTTAAGATTCTGGATTTCTTGATTGGTTTCTATCCTGACACATTGGAAGATGACGGCACACGCTTTGTCTCCCAATCAGCATTCATTGAGGATTTTTTTGAGGTCATAGGTTGTCTTTATCAGATGTTTATTCCTTTCTCTGATGATGGCTTCCGCCAATTCTTTGGCCTTTTTCTCGGTAAAATCTCCGTAGGTCATGAAGATATTTGCCAATTCTGGAAGTCTATAATCGGCGATAATGTTGTAAGCACTTTGCTTGGCATTTTGGTCGAATCTCATATCGAGATCTGCGTTTTCTTTGATTGAAAATCCACGGGATCCGTCCTTGAAGTGTTCCAGATTGACTCAGATATCGAGGAGAATGTAGTCAGCCTTTTTTCAGCTTAGTATTTTGGTGATATTGGCGTAAGAATCATGCACTAGATGCAGTGTCGAGGGACTAGTATCGAGTGATGCGGCAATGATTTTTTGAGCTTTTTCTAATATTTTACCATCAATGTCTAACCCTATAAGTGCCCCATCAGGATTGAGTTTTTTCAGCATTTCTAGAGAATGACCGCCATGGCCGAGGGTACCGTCAATGATGAGTTTGGGGCTATTGGGGATGAAGTCTAAGACTTCTTTGAGAAGCACTGGTTTGTGAATAATCATGATCAACTAACAACTAAAAGTTAACAACTAACAGTTTATGTATTGCGCTGAGGAATGCAAAGTGTTGGATTTGACATTTTTGGTCAGTGGTTTGTGGTAGGTTTAAATTTGCGTAATTTGGCGAAAGGGAGTATAATTGAGGTACAGACTTTTAGCTTATGTTCTTCCATCTATGGTCGATGAATCACTATCAGTACCGTGACAATGGGAATCGGACGTATTGGTTATCAATACCTTACCCACAGATGTTGCTATAGAAAAAACTATTCCTTTTCTGAGATTGGTCGCTATTTTTAATCAAACAGAAAAAACGAAATATGACGTGATGGATGTGCTAGAATCGTGACCTATTTTTAGAAAATTTTATGATTTTGTTTTCCATAATATCATCAAACATAAGATTGTTATCCAAGAAGAATTGGCACATGTACTTATGTCCAAAATTGAAGATTTGAGGCTGGAATACCAGCAAGATGATATGGAAAAATGGCGAGATAAAATTTTTGATGAAGTTCTTCGTAAAGAGTGATTGAGTAGAAAGGATGACTATACTGTCTGGGCACATAAAAAATTTAGACGTGCATGGATTGATATGGAAGATGATTTTCACAATGATAAGAGAAGAACGCTTGATGAAAACAATAAGCCTCAAGATACTTTCACGCATCTTACGTGAACGATGGAGATATTGTTCGATAAAATTCTCCCTAATATGCCTTCTTGAGATGATGTCCACGAGCAAGATAAAATACCCAAAGCTCAATGGCTTTATCTTATTATCATTTCTTTGCTTCATGATGCCGTTGAGAAAGATCCTCGTATCAAAAAAATTCTTAGACGTGATTTTGGTCCATATGTTGCCAAATGAGTTGTTCTCCTGAGTAAGAAAAAATTGGAGGGGTATATCGCCAATTCCAAAGACAAACACCTTCGAAAAAATTGAACCCAGGCGGAGAAAGAAACTATTGAAAGAGCTACAAAGAAAAGAAGAAATCATGATTATTTCAAGGATTTGTCTTCTCTGGATATCTGATATTTGGCTGTAAAGTTGGCTGATAGAATCCACAATCTCACAACTATGAGAGGTGAACCGCTTACTGATATCAAACGTAAAATTGCTGAAACGAAAAAATATTTTCTTATCCCAGATATTCAAAAAAGAATTAAAATCTGATATGATATCATCGAGGAGAAGGTGCATGAGCTTGAGCTAGAATACGATCTTTAATAACATTGAAACTTTCTGCTGAAAGCATACATTATGAATGGTTTAATTCATAATGTTTTTTTATGTGAACATATCTGGGACAAAATTTTCTTATCGATGCTAAGGTTAGGCAATATATCGCCGATCATATTTTGAAATTGTATGAAGATTTGTGATGCGAAGCGTTGATTGAGATCGGACCTGGAAAATGAGCCATCACTAGACTCATCAAGGATGTTTCTCCTAATTTTTACGTGATTGAGAAAGATACAACGTTGAAATTACATCTTAATGAAATTTTAGACCCCCCAAACCCCCCTCCGATGGGGACTTCAAATCCCCCCAACTCCCCTTTGTCAAGGGGGACAATTCTATGGTGAGATGTGCTGGATGTGGACATACATAGTATCGAGTGTCGCGGGACGAGTGACGCGGAAAAAAAGAAAATAAATACCAAAAAAACATTGGTGGTGGGGAATTTGCCGTACTATATCACGTCGCCGATTATGAGAAAATTCTTTTCGGACCCTAGATTGCCACACTTCGTTCGCAATGACAAGGCGTCCGCTCGCAATGACGACAGTGGGTTTGCTGGAGGGATTTTTATGGTGCAGGATGAGGTTGCACTCAGACTGGATTCTGATGTGAAGAAAAAATCTTATCTGCGATGGTTATTGAATTACGCGTATCAGGTAAAATATCTCAAATGAGTGCCGGCAAAATGTTTCAAACCCGCGCCGAAAGTGAAAAGCGCTTTAATAGAACTTAGAACTAAGAACTTAGAACTTAGGCCTGATTTTCAATCTATGATAAAGTTTTTGGATTTGTATTCGCCGTTTACGAGAAAGACTTTGGGTGCGATTGAAAAAATGATTGATAAGCGCTTCGCTGATAAAAGTCCTGGAGTATCCTGTGATGATAAAAGCCTTTCTGGCGATAAAAAGATAAAGTCATTCACTATCCCTGAACATTTGAGGAAGAAAAGATTGGAAGAATTGAAGCGGGAGGAGTTGGGGGAAATTTTATAATTTTCATGTATCGGCGTTCACCGGAGGCGGGCTTAAATCACCATTTTTATGTCCGTACAAGTGTATGCCCTTTAACGTTTCTTGCTGGTCCGATGCGTCGCCGTTCCTTAAAATTTGATATGGTAGGCGATGATATCAGCTAGCAAGTGTTGTATGTTCCGTGGTCCTTAATTGTTACTTTCTTACTGGAAGGGCTCTAAATTATAGTTACTACCCAAATAAGCATGCTACAGTCCAGCATAGCTGGAAAATGTAATGAGGGATTGTTGTGATAGTAACTACATATGCTTCAATCAAAAATTAAATTGGATTTTTGAAGGAGCATATGAATTAAAAAAAATTAAGTTAAGTTTTCTTTGTTGTTTTTTAGAAAAAGTTTAGGAAAATTATTAAGATAATTCCTCAAAAGATCTTTTTAGTGCTTCTTTGATTTCGTCTTTCATTACTGTTTCGTGTTCTTTCTTGGAATAGATCAGAATTGGCACCGCAGTTTCTTTTTCAACAAAAACGATAAATCTGAATCATCATCTTTTGCCCGTAGGGATTGATGTATTCATTCGTCTTTCTTTGTACATATTGCCAAAAAGACAAATCGCAAATTCAGGATTAAATGTGTTTTTGAAATTCTGATAATCAATCTCTACATTTGGATAGAGTTTCTTTAGGGTCTGAATTTGTGAATGAAAATATTTGGTTTCTACAAATTTCATATTTTCTTAGAAAATTTATCGTGTAAATCCACAAACTCTTTGTCTTTTGCTAATTCTTCTTTGAGCTTCATATCTTGGATCATCTCAATGCCATCCAAAAGAGAATTATTGAGATAAGTTTCAAGAATGTTGTTTTCTTGAAGATAGAGATCGTATTTTGGTGGTAATTGTAAGGTTATGGTAGTCATTTTTGACTGATTAGTCATATAAACGCCTACACTATAGTGATTTTCTTTCGTTTTTCAATACTATATTTTATAAATTACTCTTGAAATATGTCAAGAAATAGTTGTATATAAACAAATAAATGTTTCAGTCTATGAAAAAAGTCTATATGAACCCAGAAAGTTTTGATTTTGTAAAAAACTATCCTCAAAAATGATATACAGGTCGAAGTGAAATTCCTGACCGTCTTGCTTTTTATAATGTGTGCTATACCTATCCTTATAGAAAGATGATTGAAAAGTATAATGTATCAGATAAAAATAAGTCCTTGATGCAAGAACATGTGCTGGATAAACTCAAAAATGAGATTCTTGTAGATCTTGGAAGTGGAGGATCCGGATTCAATGTTGCGGTTGTCGCGTATCTTGCTAATGCTAAAGCATACATGGGTATTGATGTGAATGCAAATTTGAGTACCTGATAAGGCCTGATATAACTTTGCTATTAATGGACTTACACTCTATAATTCTCCGTCTACCATCAAAGAACATCTGCAAAGGATTATGGTTTCTGGTAATGTCGTTCTTGCGAATGAACTAGAAAATATCGATGTGTCCAAACTTTTGGTCGGACCACATTTTGATACGAGAATAATCGCTACATTTACTGACATCATCCATGTATATCAAAAACTTGATGAGCAGAATACTAATACTCAAAGACATTTTAATGTCCAGTTGAAGCTATAAATTTCTTATAAAAGTATTTTAAAATTGGAGCATAAACTTTTCTAAAAAAAATTAAACTAAATTAAAAATAGCCCTTCCTTCTCTTCTATTATTTTCCATTTTAACTAGTAGGACTATGACCTATAACGTTTGCGACTAGTCTGATGCCTTGGCGTTCCGTTGAGGTTTATAGTTTAGTCGAGGTATTCAGATAGTCGCTGTTATGTCTAGGTGAGCGGAGCGAAAGGCTGCAAGCCATCCCCAAGCACCGCGACATAGTGAGGAGCACAGAGTTAAAATCAATTTTCTTTGTCCACACAAAGTTGAGAAGGGTGCTTGGTTACTATAAGATTTATCCATTTCTTATTTTTATCAGGTTCAATATTATAACTTTTATCAAAAATTGTAAAGCCAACCTTTATCACTTCTTCTAATAATTCACTTTCTGTCCATTTTTTTCTATATCTCTTCATTTTTTTGTTATAGTCTGATTTTTCAAAGAAGCCTTCTTCTGATTTTTCGTGAATTGTTGTCGCGATGAAAGCAGCACCCCTTTCTTCAAGTAAATCAAAAATTTTTTCCAGAACAATAATTGTATCTTCTTTGGGAAATAAATGAATAAATGCTTTTGTAAATATACCTTCAAATTTTGATTTGCCAAAATCAAATGTTAAAAAATCACCAAAAATATATTTTGTTTTTGGGGCCGTTTCCTTTGAAACTCTTAAAATCTTTTTTGAAATATCAATGGCAGTAGTACCAAATCCTTCATTTTCAAAGTAGGAAAGATTCAAGCCCGAACCCGGACCAATCTCCAAAACCCTTATTTTATCAAAATGATTTTTTAAATAATCAATAAATGGTGCTGTTATTTTTCTATCAGAAATAACATAATCTTGCATTCTTTGTTTGTATTCTTTAGCAAGATTATCATAGGCCTTTTGATTGGTTTTAACATATTCTTTCATGTTGAACCTTAATTTTTAAATAAATATGAATTTATCGTACCCTTCTTGTTTATAGTCCATCCTGAAAAATGATTTTAATTAGACATAACGTTCCATCCTTGTCTGACGTGCGCATTTCTTTGCATGTTCAGACTGGATGTGTTGTGTAATCGTACAAGTATATCTTGTAGAGTCAGCATATATTTTTCTTTTTTAAAGGGGATGTTTTTTTTATAGTTGTTGGTAACAAATCCCCCTGCCTTCGTCCTCCACCTTTCTCAAGGTGGACAAATGAAGATATAAAGGGTAATTGATATTTATTTTTATTTGTTATTTTATAAAAAAGATGAAAAAATTTACAAAAATTTTATCTTACGTAGCAGTTATCGCTCTTGGTGTTGGTTTCTTCTATGGAATGACTCACGCACAATTTCAAGCTGGTATGACTACACAGTGGGTTGAGACATCTGATGACTCGGTGCTGCGGGTTGAGCAACCCAAGGAGGGAATATTATAGGCGTGATTAAAACCTTCATCAACTGGGTATTGGGATTTTTATCTTTGATAGCTTTGATTGTTTTGCTCCAACACTAATTTTTATAAATCTTCAAAAAATATAATCTATGATATAGTGTTATATTTATAAATTACATTATGTTAAAATTTAGATTGTATGAATTATTGTATATATCTCCATCATTGTATAGATTTTCAAAGATAATCTCTTGAAATATTCAACCTTCTGTTCGTCATTTTAATTCGCATCTAGCCGTGTTCATTCATTCTTTTGTTGTTGCCGTGTTGGTTCGTAATGATGTAGTTTGTATTATAACTGTTTGTCCTGCTGGCACTATTTTGCTTTCTCACAGAATATTTGTTGCACTTACTAGTTTCGTATTTTGTGACCTGTCAGTAAAGTTACATATGAGTGCCATATTTTGATTATTGGACAAAATAAAGTCGCTTGTTCATATGTTTTGTAAGTTTACTTGAAAATATATCAGATCGTCTCAGACTTTTGGTCCTGCGCGACCCGTATTTATAAATATTGAATTAATTTTCATGTCGACTACTCCTACATTTTCAACCACAAAAGAAATGTTTTTATTGTTATTGTTAGTAAAATACTCAAAAATCTCATTAGATGATAATGATATTGAACAATTTAATCTATAATCTGATTCTGGAGCTGGGAAAAGATCTATATTGATACTATTGCTATTTTCAATTCACGCTATGTCAAATTCGCCATTTTCTTTGATATATCAATTTTTGATTTCGTATTTGAATATTTCTATTCAGTTGTTTGTGCAAGAGAATATTCATTTTGTTGTTGATGAAAAACTTATTGCTTTACCTATATTCTTTATAGTAAAATTTGCATATATTTTGCTATCTCCTACTTTAGGTGCAGGACGAGAATTGTTTATTACTACAGAGCTCAGAACAAGATCTGGCTTTGTTTTTTGTAAAGTTGATATGTTGTTTTGCAAATTATCCCCATTATAAATTATTACTCACACATTGCCTCTAGTTGCAATACTATCCTTACTATTCATACTTACACTTTGCAAAATTCCAAGTTCATTTGCTTTAGTATAGTAATTATTTGCTCGATGAGTTAGTCAAACCTCACTTTGATTACCTGCAAGCAACCTTACTAATACAGTAATCGCTTGTGCATTAGTAAGCTGACTTTTTGGACTAAATTTTCCTTTGCTTCCTTGAAACAATCATAATCTACAAGATTCTACTACAATATCTTTGAGATCAAATCGAGAATCGTTGATATCTGAAAAGACACATTGATTAGTTGTTTTTACATAGGTAGTTTTTCCTAATAATTTAGAAAAATTCACATAAAATTTAGCTGCTTCATCTCTTCTGAGTCATCTATCAGCCATAAAATCTATTTTGTTGTTATGGATAGTGAGACCATTGTCGTACATCCAAGATATTGCGTCATCTACCTTATCAGCTGAAGCAAATGAAGATAAACATAAAACAAAAATCATCGCAATTAAAAGTTTTTTCATGGAATATATAAATAAAAAATAAAGCTATTTGAACTATTGAACATAACAAGGATTAGTCACTTCTCGATTATCTAGTCCACATTTATTTGATCCTGCGTTACAGTGTCCAGCACAAAATTTTTCAGCTAATCATTTTCGTATAGTTGATGCTTTGCATGATGTTGGGTTATTGTTTACTTCAATGATTCAATCATAGCATTTCCATGTTGAAAATCTGTAATAATTAGTGTAATTTCAACTTAAA
>Ga0210044_10005537_pt1 | contig 17025 bp, 14 predicted proteins | sample CryGey13umfilter_2_FD_183959 | JGI IMG/M metagenome (GOLD analysis project Ga0210044, IMG submission 183959) | Groundwater microbial communities from aquifer in Utah, USA - Crystal Geyser 4/9/14 3 um filter (SPAdes) (version 2) | ecosystem: Environmental > Aquatic > Deep subsurface >... | reverse complement strand
ATCACCGCCAATACGGCTTATAAAATCACTCCCTCTCAGACGCTTTGTAAAACGCTTCGCGATATGCTGCAACAACTCATCTCCAAGATTATGTCCATAACTGTTATTTATATCTTTAAAATGGTCTAAATCAAATATTATCAGTGCTATCTTTGTTTTATTTCTTTTGGCATGTTCAATAGAATTTTGCAAATTGGAGATCAGAAATGTACGATTTGCTAGTCCCGTCAAAGAGTCATAATTTGCAAGTATTTCAAGTTTTGTTTCGTAGAGTTTTTGCTCTGTTATATCTTGTACCGTTCCAATACCTGCAAGAAGTTTTCCTGCATAGTCCACTTCTAGTTTTGCATGTTCTCTTACCCATTTTAGTTCATTGTTTACTAAAACACGGTGTTCAATGTTCTAATCTTCTCCCTGCAATGCCGACTTCCAGGCATTATCTACTTTTTGGGTGTCACTTGGATGAATACACTTTATAAAGAGTTTATACGTTAACGGTGTTGTTTTGTCTATACCGAAAATTCTATAAGTTTCATCCGACCATACAAGCATATTCTCTTCAATATTTAGTCTCCAACTCCCAACTTTAGCCAATTTCTGAGCTTCATTAAGACCTGCGTCTTTACGAATAATTTCATTTTGGTACTCTATTTGTTCTGTGACATCCTGCACCATACCCACTGCTTTAATGGGTGTATGCGCCTCGTCGTAGAGAAATTCAATATGTGTTTTAATCCATCTAAAACCACCCTCGAGACGGATTAATTTGTAAAGAGAGGCAAATTGTTTATTTTCTTTTGAAACATCAAAAAGCATATGTTTCACCTTTGCACGCTCCTGGGGTGCAAAATATTCTATAAGCTCTGTAAATGATATTTTTTTGCCTATTTCTATATCAAAAATTTTGTACGATTCATCTGTTCCCCAAAACAGGTCAATGACAATATCCCACTCCCATGTTCCTATATTTGCTAATGACTGAATGTTGCTGATAAGTTCATCTTTGATTTTTCTCTCACTGATATCTCTAGAGACACAGATAACACCGTATGTGTTGCCATTTTCATCTTTCATTGGAGTTTTTACTGTTTCAAAATAGCCCTCATAGCTTCCATCACCAAACTTTAAGAACTCTTCATTTGTACTCGAAGTACCGGATTCTATAGCTTTTTTGTCATGCTCACGAAAAAAGATTGCCAGCTCTTCATCGACAAAATCAAAATCATTGTGTCCGATAATTTCATTCTCACTTGCTCCATAAAATTTCTCAAACATTTTGTTACATGCCAAATATACGCCTTGGCTGTTTTTTAGCCAAATCAGATCGGGAATTGTATTTATAAGTGTGTATAAAAAAGATTTTTGCTCTAGCAGTTCAGAGTGTTTTTGGATTACACTATTTTCAGTTTTCTTTTGCTCTGTGATGTCTCGATAAATTGCCATCATGTACGATACGTCAGACAAAGTAATCGCTACGACATTAACAAAAACATCAAGCAATCTTCCATCTTTTGTGCGATGAATAGTTTCAAATTTTTGTGACCCATAAGTTTGAACCGCTTCGATTCTGCGAACGGTCTCAGGAGTTGTTTCTTTTGCATTGTAATCGGTAATTTTGAGTTGTGAAAATTCTGCTGCAGTGTAGCCTAAATTTTCATAAGCTGCCTTATTAAACTCAACGGCTTGCATAGTCGAGTTTTGTATGAGCAAAACTCCGTCGGGCATCGCTTCAAAGAGTTTTAAATATTTAAGATTATTTTGCTCAATAAACTCTTTTTGCTCACGAAGTTTATTTTTTCGTTCATGCAAGTCGGCAATAGTACTATTTTTTTGTTCTATTACTTTAAATAAAAATTCAAAATAAGAGCCATGTATATTATGAAGTATATCATGACGGTTCAGCAATCCGACTAAATTATTTGCATCATCCATAACGATAAGTTCATGTACATTGTGCTCTTGCATTTTACTCGCTGCTTCGAGAAGGAGGGCATTTTTTCCTATAAACTGAATTTTTTTCTGCAATAAAGTCTGAAATTGTTCTTCTATTGCTTCGTTGGTACTGCAAAGCATATTTGCTATATCGCGCTGTGTAATCAAGCCCTCTATATGCTTTTTATTCATTATAATGACATAATCGCATCTGTTTTTATTAATAAGAGAGGCTATTTCCCTAAAAGGAGTGTCTGACTGCACTACGAGTGGCGCCAAGTTCATCACTTCGTGAACGGCTTTAAATTGGTTTAAATTATCAAAGCCGATATGACGGAGAAAATCGCCCTCGCTCACAACACCTATAAGCTTGGCATTTACATCGGTTACTACTAAATGCTTGTAGCCTTTTTCATCCATAAGCGTGTAAGCATCGTGAATACTCATAGATTGAGCCACGCAAAAAGGATTTGGGGTCATAACTTCTTCTATAGGAGTTTTCACATCAATTGCATCAAAGACGATACAAAGAGCATCATGTTCGGTAAAAATACCCAGAGGCACGTCCTCTTCATCAACGACCACAATGGAGCTAATGCCATATTTAGACATAAGTCCAAGAGCGTCAGCCACGGTATCTTTTAAGGTAAGCTGGATAATAACCTTAGATACGATTGACTTTAATGTAATTAACTCCATATTTTAGTTCCTTTTGGATGCTATTTTTTCAGCCAACTGCTCTGGCAAAAGTCCTAAGGATTTCTCTACAAGCTTTGTGTTTCCATGTGTTATAAACGCATCTTCATATTCAAAACTTACAACTTGAACATTTAATATTTTCTCTTTTGCTAAAAATTCTAAAATAGCAGAACCTACTCCGCCCATTTTTGCACTGTCACTAAAAACAAACCATTTTTTATGTTTTTTAGATAATTCATGAAGTATCTCTTCATCGAGAGGTTTTACAAATCGCAAATCTAAAATACTGACTTCTTGATCTAAATACTTTGAAGTTTCATAAGCCCTTCCAACACCGTTTCCATAGCCTATAAAAAGTATGTCGCTACCGCTTGAGCGAAGCAGCTGTGATTTTGCAAGTTCAAAATGCGTTGATTCGGGCAAATCTGTAGCTGTAAATGCCCCTCTTGGATAACGCAGAGAACACGGATGTTGATACTGCGCAGCAAATGCCATCGCCTGATGAAATGACTTCTCATCTCTTGGAGCGAATAGAGTCATGTTTGGAATAGCTCTTAAAAAAGATATATCAAAAGCGCCTTGATGTGTTTCACCGTCTTCTCCAACTATTCCCGCACGGTCCAGAGCAAAGACGACAGGCAGATCCATCAAACAGGTGTCATGAATAACCTGGTCGTAGCCACGCTGTAAAAAAGTTGAGTAGATTGTACAAAATGGTTTAAATCCCTCTTTTGCCAAAGCACTCATTGAGGTCACTGCATGTTGCTCTGCAATGGCTACATCCCAAAATCTTGTCGGGTACGTTTCCATCAGCTCGCTAAGTCCTGTTCCGCTTGGCATAGCAGCAGTAGCACCGACAATTTTTTCATTATTTTTTGCCAAGTGCATAAGTGCCTCTGTGTAGATTTGTGTTGCACTTTTAGCAGAACTTTTTTTAGATGCGTGCCCATTTCTTAAATCAAAAGGACCGACCCCATGCCACTTCTCCTCTTGGCCCTCTGCCATATCGTACCCTTTGCCCTTAATAGTCTGGACATGAACAATAACAGGCTTCTTTAAACCTTTTGCTTTTTGTAATATCTCAATAAGAGATTCTAAATTATGCCCATCAATAGGACCTATATAGTCAATTCCCATCTCTTCAAACATAATACCAGGGGTAATTAGCTTGAGTGATTCTTCTAACTTTTTAGCAAGGTAATGAGCCCCCTCACCAAAGTTATCAACAAAGTTTTCAGTATGTCTTTTAAATCTTTGGTAAAAATTTCCAGCCATTGCAGAACTTAGCATTCTGCTTATTGCACCGATTGGTTTAGAAATGCTCATCTCATTGTCATTAAGTATAATAACCATCGGGTATTTTCTATCACCCACCTCATTTAAAGCTTCATAAACCATTCCGGCTGTCATAGAACCATCACCAATCAAACAAATTGGGATTCTTAAGTCTTGTTCACCCTTGAGTGCAATAGCCTTCGCCGCTCCAACACCTAAAGAGATAGAAGTAGAACTGTGTCCCGCCACAAAATAGTCATGTTTGCTTTCACTTGGCTTTGTATACCCACACATTCCATCAAACTGACGCAGAGTATCAAATTCTTCCCATCTATCTGTTAAAAGTTTATGAGCGTATGCTTGATGAGAAACATCAAAAATAAAAGGATCTTTTTGCGAATCAAACACTTTATGCATAGCGACAATAATCTCTGTAGCTCCAAGAGTAGAGCTTAGATGTCCGCCATTTTTGCTGACTACTCTTAGTATTTCACTGCGGATATCTTTACAAAGATTTTCTAGTTGCTTTATATTATACGACTTAATATTCATTTATATCCTGTTCACTTAATGCTGCCTTTTTTACTCTCTCGAATCGCTTTGATATTTGTGCATCAATATTTCCTGCATCACTAATGGCGATTACGCCACCTGCACTAACAGCACTATCAGAGAGAACCTCCACATGTTTAAGGGAGCCTACACTTTGTGATATAGCTCCATGATCTTTAGGATTCACTTTTAGGACTACTTTTGAAGCACTTTGCAACTCTTTTATAAGTTCATTTGACAATACTTTTGCCACATCCGCTGATGAGCTAGTAAGCTCAATATTTATAACCTCTTTGGCTATATCTACAGCTGCCAAGACCAACTCATCTTTTATGCCTTCTAGCGCTTTTTCAAACTCTTTTGCACTGTTTTCTAAAACTGTTACAGACTTTGCAAACTGTGATAACCCATTATTATAATCAGCTGTTGACTCTTCTTTTGCTTTAAGCTTTCCAGCTTCAAAACCTTCATTAAATGATGCTTCTTTTTCTTTTTTAAGTTCTTCTTTTTGCTCTTCTTCTTTATCTTCAAGTTTCATTTGAAGTTTAATAAAGTTTGATGACATATCGTCAGTCTTTTTCATTAAAGATTCTATCAAAGCATCTTTAGAACTCTTGCTCATAGCGCTAGAATCTACATCGCTCTCTCTTTTATTAGGATGTTTATCTTTTGTCAATACTTCAGGTTTAACTTCCTCTTCGGCTAAAGAAGCACCCTGAGAGAGAACTTTAAAATTATACTTATCTATAGTATGGGCAGAAACATTATCTCTTTGAATAATAGTAGCCACCGTTTAGTCCACCATCTCTTCACTAGCTGCACCCATTTGAATAGTTCCAGCCTCTGCCAATGCATTAACAACCTCGACAATTTTTCTTTGAGCCGTCTCAACATCTTTCATTTTAACGGCGCCGAGGAACTGCATCTCTTCATTAAATGCATCTTTAGCTCTCTCAGACATAGATGCGAAAAACTTCTCTTTAAGCTCTGCAGGAGAACTTTTAAGAGCCAACATCAGATCTTTTTTATCTACAGCTTTGAGTGTTTCTGTTATGGCATTTCTATCAAGTGAAACTATGTCTTCAAAGGTAAACATCATCTCTTTAATAAGCGTAGACAACTCTTCATCTACCTGCTCAATTTGAGAAAGTGTAGCTTTGGATGATTTTGCACCGAGACGGTTAAATATGTCTGCAACAGCTCTTGGACCGCCGACTTCGACTTTATATGAAGCAAGAGATTCAAGTTTAGACTCTAAAACAGCGGAGACTCTTTTAATAACCGAAGGAGAAATATCTCCAAGTCTTGCCATTCTCATCGTAACTTCACTTCGTAAATCATCCGGGAAAAATTGTAAAGTATCGGCTGCTTCACCCGGATCCATATGTGCTAGTATTAATGCTATCGTTTGTGGATGCTCATTCACAATAAAGTCTGATAACTGCTGTGGTTTAATCTTAGAAAGATAGGCAAAGTTTTGTGTATTTTGCATACTTTTAGAGAGTTTTTCTAAAATTTTCTTAGCTTCTTCCGGACCTAAAGTTCTATATAAAAGTTCTCTTGCATACTCCATACCGCCACTAGTAATAAATTGACCTGATTGAAATATGGCGTAAAATTCTTCAAGAACAGCAGTCGCAATGGCTTTTTCTATAGTCTTTCCACCCGCAATATATTTTGAAATTTCCGTAATAGCATCAACATTTAAATTAGAAAAGATTGCAGCTGTTGCTTCTTCACCTAATTGTAATAAAAGAATAGCCACTTTTTCTGCCGTAGACATCTCGTCAAATGTTGCTTGTTGTGCTTGTGATAAATTCATTATCTACCTCTCTCTGGCTTGGTATAAGTGGCTTCAAGATCTTCTGATAAAAGTGCTTGGATAAGAAGTGCAATCTCTTCTGGAGTATTTTCTGCCATTACTCTTACTTTCTCTAAAATAACATCATGTTTGAGACCATCTTCATCAAAACTTCCGGAGACTCCAAGTTGATCTTCAACTTTTTTTCTCATTGCCTGAACTTTTCCAACTAAATCTTCTTCTTCATCATCATCTATATCAAGAATAGGCTTCAGCAAGCTTTCTTCCTCTTTTGAAATTTCAAGCATTCTCTGCGCAAATGGAGAAATGATTTTTTTGTATAAAATAAGTAAAAGGATAAAAACAAAAATGTATTTAAACAGCCCGGAGAATGGAGCCAAATAGGTTTCACTAAAGAGAAATGCCTGAGAGACTCCGTCCTCTCCAACAGACACACTGTCTCTTTTGAACTGCAGATTTTTAACAGAGAGTTGGTCACCCCTTGTCTCATCTATTCCTATGGAATTGCCGACTAGTGAACTTATTGCCCCAATATCGGTCTCGTCAAGGGCAATATATTCTAATTCATTTGTTACTGCACCCTCTGCATTTAATTTATTTTTATATTTGCCATCAACAATAACAGCAGCCGTAATTCTTTTGATTCTAGCAAACTGAGATTTTGTAGTCGAGACAGTTTTTCCAACCTCGTAATTTGTTGTTCCGCTGTTTTTCTCATATTTTTCGCTTGTTTGATTACTTTTGAGTCCTTGCACTGGACCTATATTACTAACTGTTCCCGGAACTCCGCCCACTTCGGCGGGAGTTGCACCTTCACGTTTTTCTTCACTAATTTGTTCACTTCTAACAACATTTTCCGGATCAAATATTTCAGAAGTGGAATTTTTAATTGAAAAATCAAATTCAATAGTAACTTGAGCAACTACTTTTTTAGTTCCCCCTACAAAAGGAGATAAAACCTGAATTATCTTTTTTTGTCTTTTTCTCTCTTCTAGCTCTTTATACTTTTGCTGGGAAGCAGACAATTCGCCCATTTGAGCCATTTCATCTTCATCGCCTAAAGTTTCCCCCTCACTGTTAACCAGCATTACATTTGCCGGAGTTAATTGAGTTACGGCTGACGCAACCAAGTTTTTTATACCTCTGATTTGCTTAGAGGAGAGCCGCCCGCCTTCGACTAAAGTTATCATAACCGAAGCAGTTGGAGATATTGCTTTTTCAACAAAAAGTGTTTCTTTGGGTATCGCTAAACTAACACTGGCAGATTCAATAGGTACAAGAGCATTAATAGTACGAGAGAGTTCACCTTCTAATGCACGAAGGTATTTAATATTTTGGTCAAAACTCGTTGCCCCAAATTCTTGCGTATCAAAGAGTTCAAACCCAACTCCGCTGTCTTTTGGAATACCAAGCGCTGCTATAGAGATTCTTTGTTTATACACAACATCTTTAGGAACTCTGATAATGTTGTTATCTTCTATTTCATATGCAATGCCATCTTTTTCTAACTGCTCAACTACCTTAGCAGCATCAGCAGAGCTTAATGAGTCAAAAAGTACTTCAAATCTACTCTCTTTAGTATTTCTAGCTGTGTAGAGAACCATAAAAATCAAGAACGAAACAATACCGATAATAGCAGCTGCTATAATAATTCGTTGCTGTTTCGTTAGCTTTGTATAGAGTACAACTAACTGTGAAAAAAGTACTTTAAAATCCATTAAATTCCCATTTTATGATTGTATAATCTCTGATAATAGTTCAAAGAAGCGGTTATTTTGCTCTTTTTTACCAATAGTTACCCGAATGGCATTCATCCCGTAACTACTTAAGTCCCTGATAATCATCCCTTTTTCTAAAAGCTCTTGTGCAATTTGTGAAGAGTTATACGTGCTATTTAGACATAATGTAACAAAATTTGTATGACTCTCAATTATATCTATTTTTTTTTCTTTTGCAAACTCTTCATAACGTTTCATCTCCTCAAAATTACTAATTATGCACTTATTTACAAATTCTTCATCATTCAATGCAACGCTCGCTGCTTCTAAGGAAAGTGTTGTTATATTAAAGGGCGGTCTTAATTTATAAAGTTCTTTAATTATTTTTGAGTTTGAAATACCGTATCCAACTCTCATTCCGCCAAGTCCGTATACTTTAGAAAAAGTTCCCAAATATAAAACATTGTCAAATTTTTCTATTAACTCTTTAGGATCCACTTTTTTAGCGACGTCTTTACCGATGGCGTACTCCATATAAGCCCCATCAATAATGACCAAAGTTTCAGTATCAATTTTAGCGATAAAGTCAAACAACTCACCTGCATCGATCGCATCACCGGTTGGATTATTAGGTGTACATAAAAATATTATCTCCGGTTTTTGCTCTTGGTAAAGTTTGTAAAATTCATCTAAATCATGGTGTTGTGACGCTGTTCTTATAATACGAGCACCCACATGTTTCGCGTATATCTCATACATTGCGAAAGTCACACTGTTTATGAGTATTTTACTGCTACTTGATGCTTTGGCGTGAATTGCAAACTCAATTATTTGATCACTTCCTGAGCCTATTATGATATTTTCATCTTTTACTCCAAAACGCTTGCTTAGGGCATCTTTTAACTTTGTCATTGAATCATCTGGATACAGAGACATCTTTGAGACAATATCAACTACAGCATCTTTTACCTTTTGTGAACATCCAAAAGGATTTTCATTTGATGCAAGTTTTATAATATCTTTTGGATTAATGCCAAATTCGCGGACAACTAGCTCTATCGGTTTACCGGTTTCATATGTTTTTATATTTTCTAATTTAGTATTAAATTTCAATTTAAACCCTTTGCATAGCTTCCAAGCCACGTTACTTCATCTTGATGTTTTGATATCGCTTTTTGTACTCTTTTATCATCGATGTGACCATCAAAATCCATAAAAAACCAATACCCAAATCCACCTTTATCTCTTGCGGGACGAGACTCTATTTTAGAAAAATTTATTTTTTCATTATTAAAATCTTCTAAAAAACGGACTAAAGAACCGGCCTCAACTCCATCTTCTAAACGAACGAATATAGATGTTTTATCATCTTGGGATATGGCATTTTTAAAATCACTTAAAATTACAAATCTCGTTGAGTTGTCAATTTCATCCTCAATATTCTCAAAAAGAGTTGGTACGCCATAAAGTTTTGCCGCTATATGCGAACAAATGGCGGCAGAATTTGGCTCTTTTGCCGCCAAAATTGCCGCTGTTGCCGTCGATTCAACAGGAATAAGTTCAACATTCATAAAACCATGCTCATGTAAAAAATCTCTACATTGGCCAAAGCCTTTATCTTTGGAATATATTTTTTTAATATCTTCTAGTTTATGCACTTTAGTGACGAATGACATATGTATTGGCATATATAATTCAGCCACAATCTTCACGGAACTTTTAGCAAGGTAATCAAGAGTTTCTCCAACAATTCCATCTCTTGAGTTTTCAATAGGCACTACACCAAATTTAGCTCTCTTAGATTCGAGTGTTTTAAATACGGCATGAATAGAGCTAAGAGAGAGATACTCACTCATACCGCCAAAACGGTTCTCTGCTGCTTGATGAGTAAAGCTGCCTTCAGGTCCTAAATATGCGATTCTCTCAGGCAACTCAATGTTTCTAGCTACAGCGAAAACTTCTAAAAATATAGCTTCAATTGCCCCTTTGTTTAAAACACTACCACTCTCTTCACTTCTCTGGGCAAGTCTTTCGATTATCGCTTTTTCTCTCTCAGGTCTGTATACTGTAGTTCCGCTTTCGTGCTTAATATCGCCTACACGTTTTACGACACTCATTCTTTTGCTGAGAAGTTCTAATATCTCATTGTCTATACTGTCAATTGCACTTCTGCAATCATCTAAAGTTTTCATTACTGCCTCCAAAGCATCATGCGTATTCTCATAATTTGCATGAACTTAATCCAAAAACTCTAGCTCTAAAGCTACTAAATCTTCAAAAGTTTCACGTCTACGAATCATTCTTGTTTTACCCTCTTTTATAGCAACTTCAGCACTCCGGCCTCTGGTGTTATAATTACTTCCCATACCAAACCCATAAGAACCTGCACTGTGAATAACCAATAAATCATTATGCTCGAGTTTGGGAAGTAAATAATTTTTTGCGAAAAAATCTCCACTTTCACAAACAGGACCGACAATATCTACTTTTTGCATCTCCGATTTGCTCTTTGTTATGGCTTCTATCTTATGATATGCCCCATAAAGAGCAGGACGTAAAAGGTCGTTCATAGCCCCGTCTACCACTACAAATTTTTTATCACCATTTTGTTTTTCATATAAAACTCTAGTTAAAAAATAACCGGCGTTTGCAGTTAAAAATCTTCCAGGCTCGCAGACAACAGTTAAGTCAAGCCCTTTTAATGTGCCGAGTATTGCTTGCGCATAATCATATGGATTAATCGTAACCTCATTATCGTACTTAACCCCAAGTCCGCCGCCAATATCAAAAAACTTTAGCTCTATTTTTATATTTTGCAGTGAACGGACTAAATCAGCAACTATCTCAGCTGACTCATAGATAGGTTTAAGTTCAGTTAGCTGAGAGCCTATATGAAAATGAATTCCCACAGGGTCTAAATGCTCAGAGTTCTTCGCAAAAATATACATTCTTTTTGCACTACTTAAATCTACTCCAAATTTATTGTCATGCAGACCTGTAGAAATATAAGGGTGTGTTTTTGGGTCAATGTTTGGATTTACTCTAATACTTATTCGGCATGTGCAATTAAGCTCTTTTGCAATGAGTTCTACACGACCAAGTTCTGCTTCGCTTTCAACATTAATATAGAGTATATCTTTTTGAATCGCTTCACGTATCTCATCATCAGTTTTACCGACACCGGAAAAAATAATTTTATAACTAGGTATTCCGGCTAAAAACGCACGACGTACCTCACCTATAGAGACACAATCCGCACCGCTTCCTAAATCTGCAAAATGCTTTACAACACTCAAGTTTGAATTTGCTTTGACAGCATAAGCCATGATTGACTTTCTACCTTTGAATGCTGCTTTTAACTCATGAAACTGAGAACTCATGTAGTCTAAATCATATATATACAGAGGGGTCTTATATTCACTTGCTAATTCTTTAAAATTTATCATAAAAGTCCTAAATATTTTTTACCATGATTCTACCAAAAAAGTACTTAATATTTTTATGTAACGAGTCTGTAATGCCTATATTGTCTGATGGCAATAAGCAATAAAACCACAATAGGAGCAATAATGCCAACTTCGCTGGGAATGGTTTTATTCTTTGATAATTCAATAAGCATAAATAAAATGCCCCATACCAAAAGAGTAGCCAAGATGGCTCCAAAACTAAATAATGAAACATTCAAAAATCTTGGACTTATGGGTACTAAAAAGAAAATAATTACAACTAAGCATGGAACAAAAAATGGATAAATAAATATTTTGTACAAAGCGCCCTTAATGGTACTGATATTTATATTTTGATTTTGAAGTAAAAATATTGCATTAATTGCATTCATAATTGTAAAATTTACCTTTCCTTCATAAACTTGGTCAAGGATTTTGGGTCTAAAACCTTCGAGTATTTTCATATCATCTACACTGCTGACCGTGATGCCTAGAGAGTCAAAACTCAAATCATCCGGTTTGGTGATAATATCTGCTTGTTTTATATGCCAAAATTCATCTCTGTAGAGAGCTTCCTTAGCGACAAGAACTTCTTTTAATGAGTTGTTTTTAATACTAAAAACTCTTATGCCTTCTGCTCTTTCTTGCAGCGGCAGCATCTTTGAAAAATATACATATTGCTCTTTGTATGTAAAAAAGAGATCCGATGTAGGGCTTAAATATTCGGCATTTTTGCGTATGTTGTTTGAAAACTCATCTGCCCTTGAGAAGCTTGGAAGCGCATGCAGGGATATAAAAATAAGAATTATTGTAGTAGAAACAACAACAAAAGGTCGAAGTACCTCCACTCTTGTATAGCCTAAAGAATAAAATGAGACGAGGGCATTTGAGCGGATTAAAAATATTTTCGTTGATACCATTGCAAACAATAAAGAGAGCGGCAAGAGCATATCTATGGCAAAAAATGCTTTGTAAACCAAATAGATTAAGACTAAGTTTGCAGATTTTGAAAGCTCCCCGGCATTTTCCATATAATCAAACCCGACTAAAAAAAGTACAAGTGCAATAAGAATAATTAAAAAGTATTTTATATAATGAAAAGATATATATTTAAAAGCCAGCATAGGAATCCGTTAAGAAAGTAAATGTCATTTTAGCTGAAATTTTTTAATTGTAAATTGAGAACTTGTATCTTCAAGAGAGTTGTGCAGCAAAAAATCTATCGCATCACAAGCATGCGAAATCCACATGCCAAGATGTTTCTGCTCAAGGGTATTAAAATCGCTTAAAACATAAGAAGCTACCTCTCCTTTATGTTCGGGTTTTCCTATACCCAAACGAACTCTTATATACTCACGAGATATTTTTTCATCCGCTGATTTGAGCCCATTATGTCCGCCATGCCCGCCGCCGAATTTAAATCGCAGTGTCCCAAATGGCAGATCTAAGTCATCATGAATCACTATAACTTGTTTAATTTTGTAAAAATTTTTAACTGCTTGTATAGATTCGCCTGAGAGGTTCATATATGTAAGTGGTTTTAAAAAAAAATGTTCACAAAATTTAAAAAGTTCACCTTTAAATGAACTGGAGGAGGAAATATTTTGAGCTTTATATCGGGAGATAAGCTCATTTGTAACCATAAATCCAATGTTATGGCGGTTATGTTCATAAGCCGGTCCAGGATTACCTAGCCCGACTATAAGCATAATTATTTAGCTTTAATAATACTTACTACAGCTACACGATCTGAATCTGTAAATGTAACGTTCTCGATTTTAGCTAAATCACGAATAAGTCTAGAATCGCCTACGTCCATTGGAGTAACGTCTACAACGATTGAATTTGGAATATTTTCAATCGCAGCTTTAACTCTTAAACGAGTTTTTGAAATGTTTACAAGACCTTTGTTTTTAAGACCAAATGCGGTACCTGTTGTTGAAACAGGAATGTTGTAATGAGTAAGAACCCCTGTTTGTGCTATCATCAAGTCAACGTGTAAAAGTTTACCCGTAACTGCATGTGATTCATATGACTGAACAACAACATTCATCTCTTTACCATCAACGCTTACCGGGAATGCTAAAGTTTCTTTGTTGCGAACAGTACGGATATATTCATTCTCTTTGAATGCAGCATTGATATTTGCAATGCCCTTTCCGTAAATATTTGCAATCAGATAACCATCTTTGCGAAGAGCGTTAGTTCCACTCTTTAAAATACTCTCTCTAACTATGCCTTGTAACATATGTAAATCCTTGTAATATATAAAATAGACGCAATTGTATCCAGCTAAACCTTCAAAATCAGTTAAAGAACAAATAAAACTCTATTTTAAATCAAAAACATCATCTGATGTTGTTATGTTGATTGAATTTTGTTTTGAGCCATTGCCATTTTTAGATAATTGTCCATCTGAGAGTCCGCTCATTTTGAGTTCAAGGTCAGCTGCACTTGTTGCATTTTCCATTGCCATCTCTTTTGAAATAATACCTTCATTGTAAAGATCTAAAATTGATTGGTCAAAACTTTGAGACTTGTAATGTTCACGCCCTTTTTCAATAGTTTCACGAATTTCATAATCACGATTTTCCATGATGAGTTTTTCAATAGTCGGTGTTCTGATTAAAATTTCTAAAGCTGCTCTACGTCCGCCGTCAACCGTAGGGATTAAACGCTGAGAAATAATCCCTTGAATTACACCGGAGAGAGAGAGTCTGATTCGATTTTGCTCCTGAGTAGGAAACTGAGCGATTATACGGTTGATTGTCTCTTTTGCATCGATTGTATGCAGAGTTGAAAAAACTAAATGCCCCGTATCTGCAGCATGCAAAGCTAAGTTGATTGTCTCTTGGTCACGCATCTCCCCGACAAGAATAATATCAGGGTCTTCACGAAGTGCCGCTCTTAGTGCTGAGCCAAAAGAGAGAGTATCTTGTCCGACTGAACGTTGATTTATGATACAGCCTCTGTCTTTATGAACAAACTCAATTGGGTCTTCAATCGTAATAATATGTTTCTTCTTGGTCAGATTTATCTCATTTATCAGAGAAGCCAGCGTAGTTGATTTACCACTACCGGTAACCCCGGTAACCAAAACTAAGCCCCTCTCAATTTTAGTGAATCTTCTAAGTATCTCGGGCAGATGCAATTCATCTAATGCCGGAATTTTTACCGGAATTGTACGAAAAACTGCTGAGATTCCATCCATCTGAAAAAATATATTAACACGGAAACGACTTGTTTCACTATATGGATAAACAAAATCTATCTCTTTTTTTTCAACAAATTCAGCAAATCTTCCTTTTAAAATTTCTTTTGCGAAGGTAAGGGCATCTTCTTTTGAAAATATGCCGCCGCCAAACTGAACAATGTTTCCATTGATTCTTGCGCGAACAACAGAATTGGCCTTAATGTGAAGGTCACTCCCCCCAACTTCTATCATTTTATGTAAATATTTTCCAACTTTTTTGAGTTGCTCGTATGTTAGTGTTCTAGCATCTATATAATTGTTACTCTCCGGGTTGTTCATAATGCCTCCAATATATCTTTAAAGGCATCTTTGAATGCCTCTAATCCATCGGCTATTTGATTGTCTAAAATTTCATCAAAGGCTATACCTATCTCTCTAATTTTAAGAAAATGATTTTTTATAATTTCTGCCGGTATCGGCAATGCTTTCTCTTTAGTTCCATGTTCATGGAATGCTTTTATAGTACCTATAGGAGCAGTATTGACACTGTTATATGCCAGTAACCCACTTACGTAATAGTAAGCCGGCAGAGAGTCATCTTTTACGCCGGTACTGGCAAATAAAACTCTGCACCCTTTCACGTTCATATCTTGGACAGCTGCATAAATATCGGCACTATTATAAATTCCGCTCAAAGCAGTCTCTATTCCTGCTTCACTCAGTTTGGCATCTAGCGCACGATCAACTCGACTTACAAAAATACTAATTACCGTATCAACCTTTGTGCCACTTTTAGCAACTCCAAGTTTAAAAGCTTTAGCACAGGCAATCGCCTGCTCTTTTTTAAATATAAGTGTTGCATTTACGGGGATTGAACATGCCGTAAGTTCTGTCATTGCTTCATAGCCCGCTTGGGTCGCCGGGACTTTAATCATCACATTTTTTCTGTTTATTGTTTTAAAAAGTCTTTTTCCTTCGGCTATCGTAGCCTCAGAGTCATCACAAAGGTAAGGGTCAACTTCTATACTTACATAGCCGTCATTGCCGGCTTCATGAAGCGGTTTTAAAATATCAGCAGCTTTTGTAATGTCATAAATAGCTACAGCTTCATACTTCTCTTTCGGACTTAAAGAGGCTAAACTTGCCAACTGATTTTTATAAGCAGGAGAATTTAAAATTGCATTTTTAAAAATAGAAGGGTTGGAAGTCGCTCCATTTATAATTCCCTTCTCAATTAAATCTTTGAATTCATTATCAAGGTAGTCTCTTTCAATAAAATCAGCCCACAAAGAGAATTTTAAATCTTCAATATACATATATAAATCCTAAATATTTTTTCTTTATTATAGCCCAATAAGCATCATTTTCTTTTAAACAGAGCAAAAAAGAGAAGAAAAATATGCAGCAGTGATAACAGACAGAGAACTAAAGTGTTTATAAATATAGGAGCATCCACAACATCAAGCCAAATATAAATATCATAAATAAATGCATTCAAGCTATTAAAAGTTACAAGAAGCAGAGCTATAGATATTCCACATGCCAAGTATTCTGACTTTGAAAAAACTCTTTTTTGTTTATAAAAGAGCGCTCCTGCAGCCACTATATTTAAAAAATATAAGAGAATAAAATCTGCTGTAAAAAGTAAAACCAAAGCATAATGCACGAAAAACAGATAAAGCAAAAAGATGAAATTGTTCCTATTTTTATGCTTAAAGTCTAGAAGAGTTACAAAAATGAAAAACACAAAAAATATGCTGTAGGTATATTGAGACACAAACACAAGAGAAGCCAGTAGGGAAAAATGGACTAAACTCAGCTCATAAATTTCTTTTTTCTCTTTAAGTTGCAGAAGATGTTTTTTGTGTGCAAAAAAAATAACAGTTGCAACACATAGATAAAACATTACCGTTAGTTCTAAAGGAGTGAGCAAAAATGAGAATAAATAAATTTCCCGAGCATAGGTAAACGAGCCGTACAAAAGGTAAAAAAGCGTTAAGAGAGCCAGACTTAAGAGCGGTAAAACTACTTTCATTTATGGTAAATAAATTTTATCTTGGAGTTCACTATACTCTAAAAAAGCATCGCTATCGAGAGTAATGCCGCCACCACTTTTATAAATGTAGCCGTTTTGTGTTTTCTCCATAAAACGAATCATCACTCCGCTATCTAGCGTTTTCCCGTCGTACACACCGAAAACTCCGCTAAAATAGCCTCTCTCATAGCCTTCAACTTCCTCTATAATCTTTAAAGTACTTTTTTTTGGCGCTCCGCTTATACTTCCAGCTGGTAAAAGAGACTTGAGTATTGTTCCGATTTCCACATGCCAAGAATCTCCAATATATCCGCTAATGTGTGAGCTTACCTGCAAGAGTTTTTTCTCTCCGG
>Ga0210044_10005531_pt1 | contig 17036 bp, 5 predicted proteins | sample CryGey13umfilter_2_FD_183959 | JGI IMG/M metagenome (GOLD analysis project Ga0210044, IMG submission 183959) | Groundwater microbial communities from aquifer in Utah, USA - Crystal Geyser 4/9/14 3 um filter (SPAdes) (version 2) | ecosystem: Environmental > Aquatic > Deep subsurface > Groundwater... | reverse complement strand
TCAAACCCTTCTTCGAGGAGTGTGAGGATTGCGAGTACGGTCTGTGGACCAACGGCCTCGAGTTCTTCTTCGTGCGCAAGAAGAAGTCGAAGTTCCAGGTCGACGCCGAGCCGATCGGTGACTGGCCCCTCGGCGACGAGTCCATCGGCACGCGCGACGTGGTCTCGCACGCCAAGGCCCGCCGCGCCCACCCGGACATGCTGCGCACCGCCTTCCGCCGCTGCCACAACTTCATCCACGGCAACGAGGGCATGCCCAAGGACGCCGCGTTCTGGCAGTTCCTCTACCTCATCTTCTGCAAGATGCACGACGAGCGGGCCCCCCGCGGACGGCGCCGTTTCTGGGCCGGGCCGCAGGAGCAGTTCACCGACGCGGGGCGCAAGGAGATCCAGAATCGGCTCGGCCCGCTCTTCGACGAGGTCAAGCAGGAGTACAAGTCGATTTTCCGCGGCAACGAGGAAATCACCCTCTCGCCCCGGGCTCTCGCCTTCATGGTGTCCGAGCTGTCGAAATACGAGTTCACGCGCATCGATGTCGATGCCAAGGGCGCCGCGTACCAGGAAATCGTCGGCACCAACCTTCGTGGCGACCGCGGCCAGTACTTCACGCCCAGAGGCGCGATCAAGCTGGTCGTCGAGATCCTCGACCCGAAGGCGAACGAGCGGGTCCTGGACCCAGCGTGCGGCACTGGCGGTTTCCTGGTCGCCACCCTCGCCCACATGGTGAACCGCTTCCGCGAGGAGGCGCGGATCAAGGTCGGCGCAGAGACCTCCGAGGAGTTCGAGTCCCTGCATGAACGGCTGCGGCAGTACGCCTCGCAGCAGGTCTTCGGCTGCGACTTCGACCCGTTCCTCATCCGCGCCAGCCAGATGAACATGGTCATGGCCGGCGACGGCAAGGGGCACCTCTACAACATCAATTCCCTGGAGTTCCCCGAGGGCTACCTGTCCGGGGTCAAGCCCGCCAAGAAGGACATACCGCTCACCCCGCCCGTCGTGGATGTCGTGATGACCAACCCGCCCTTCGGATCGGGCATCCCCATCACCGACGAGAACATCCTTCGTCATTTCCACCTGGCCGCCATCTGGGAGCGGACCGAAGACGGCTCGTTCCGCGAGACCCCGAAGCGGCAGGGCAGCGTGGCGCCCGAGGTACTGTTCATCGAGCGCTGCCTGGACTGGCTCAAGCCCGGGGGCCGAATGGGCATCGTCCTCCCGGACGGCATCCTCGGCAACCCGGCTGCCGAGTACATCCGCTGGTGGATCCTGCGGCACGCCTGGGTGCTGGCCAGCGTGGACCTCCCGGTCGAGACCTTCATCGTCGAGGCCAACGTCAACATCCTCACCAGCCTCCTGTTTCTCAAGAAGAAGCCGCCCGAGGTTCTCAAGCGGGAGGGCATGAGCGGCGCGGCGGACTACCCCGTGTTCATGGCGGTGGCCGAGAAGGTCGGCTTCGACCGCCGGGGCAACGTCTTGAACAAGCGCTCGCCCGAGGGTGAGGAGCTGACCCGGGACACCGAGGAGATCGAGACCATCACGGTCGGAGGGCGCAAGGTGGTACGGACCCTTCACCGCAAGGAGAAGATCCTCGACAACGACCTGCCTGAGATCGCGGAGCGCTACCGCGCCTTCAGGCGTCAGCACGCGGAGCCGGGGAAATGAGCGAAGAGCTTGAAGACCAGGTCGAGGACGGGACCGACGAGGAGTCCGGCGGCGCGGACTCGCTCATCGACATCCTGACTGGCGAACCGATCGCGGCGTCGGCCAAGAACCGCCTCGTGCAGAAGGTGCTGCGGCAGCTCATCGAGAGCTACGGCTTCGACCGGAAGGACCTCAAGGTGGGCTACCGGCTCACCTCCAAGGGCAAGCGGCAGCAGTCGGTCGACATCGCCATCCTGCGCCACGACACCGAGGCCTGCGACGAGAACATCGAGCGCATCGTGGTCTGCGAGAACCAGAAGGCGCGCGAGAAGCTACGCAGCGCCCAGGAGGCCGCGGCTGACCTGCGCAAGCTGCACAAGAAGCTCGAACTCTTCTTGTCGTGCCACCTCGGGATGTGGACCAACGGCCAGGAGGAGTTCTTCGTCCGCGTCCAGGACACGACCTTCGAGACGCGGTTCTTGAACATCGGCGCCTGGCCGGCGCCGGGCGAGCGCACCGACGACGTGTTGCGGGAGGGCGGCGCCACGCAGGTGGCCGCCGATCCGGAGAACCTCGAGGCCGCGCTCGGTCGCTGCCACCAGTACCTCACCAAGAACCTCATGCTCGGTGGCGACGCCTTCAAGCCCTTCGGCGCGCTGCTCATCTCGAAGCTCTACGACGAGACGCGTCCCGCCGGGCAGCGGCAGTTCTGGATCCGCGGCGACGAGCCCTTCACGACAGAAGGCCAAGCTGCCATCCGCGAGCGCGTAGCCGCGTGCTTCGAGGCAGTGCACGTTTGGCAGCCCGAGGTGCTGAAGCACGGATGGGATCTTGATCACCTCGACGCCGCGCAGACGAGCCGGCTGGTGATGGAGCTGGCCCGCTACTCCCTCGCCGACAGCCTGCCGAGGAGCCGGACGATCGCCTTCCGTTCGGCGGTCCGCTCCACCATGGACGGCAAGGAAGGCCGCTACCCCACGCCTCTCAACGTGGCCGAGATGGCCGTGCGGATGCTCGACCCCGGTCCAGATGACCGCGTGTTCGACGGATCGTGCGGCACCGGCACCTTCCTGGCCATGGCCGCCGCCCACGTGTTCGAGGCGTTCCTCGGCCGCATGGGCGCAGCGCCGCACACCGCGACGACGCAGCAGCTCCGGGACGCCCAGGCCCAGACCGCCGCGTGGGCCGGCGAGCATGTGTTCGGCTGCGACATGGGCCCCTCTCTCGTCGTGGCCACGAGGCTGAACGTGCTCCTCACAGCGGGGCACCCAGGGAACGTCTTCCGCATCGACGCTCGGACCTTCCCTGACGGCGAGTTGGAGGACCAGGAGCGCGCGCGGCGGATGCTGCCCGAGGGCAGCATGGACATCGTGCTGACCAACCCCTGGTTCAGCACCAAGGACACGATCACGGAGGAGGCGATCCTCAGGCGCTACGCGCTGGGCGAGAACTGGAACAGAACCGAGGAGGGCACCTTCGTCAGCAGCGGAGCCCCGAAGTCCGGTGGCGTGCCGCCCGAAGTGATCTTCCTCGAGCGTGCCTGGCGCTGGGCCAAGCCCGGCACAGGTCGCATCGCTATCCTGCTTCCCGACGGCCTGCTCGGCAACCCGGGCGACGAGTACGTGCGAGCGTGGATCCTGCGCCACTGCGAGGTGCTCGCCAGCGTCGACCTCCCCGTGGAGCCGTTCAAGGTAACGCTGAAGGACTACCGCCTGACGCCAGCACTGCCGAGCCTCTTGGTGCTTCGTCGCCGGAGCGACGAGGAGCTCAAGCTCACGAGCCACCCCGACTACTGGGTGTTCATGGCCGTGGTCAACCGCGCCGGCGTGGACGCGCGCGGCAACCAGCTCTTCGAACGCGCGCCGGACGGCGAGGAGCTGGTTTTCGACGACCAGGTCATCGAGCGGGTGCGTGTGGGCGGCCGCGTGGAGTCGCGCACCGTGGCGCGCCGCCAGCGGCATGCCGATGACGAGCTGCCGATCGTCGCCGAGCACTACCGCAAGTTCGTCGCCGAGGGGAGGAAGGGACGATGAGGGAGAAGCAGATCAGAGTCGTCCCCAGCGCGTGGCTCGAGAAGGAAGGTCGACGTCTCGATTGCGGACCGTACCTCTCGGGTGCGATTGAGGCGAAGGTACTTCTCGAATCGCTCCCTGTGACGAAGAAGCCGCTGAAGCGTGTGACGAAGGGGTACGACGGCGGAATATACAATGGCCCCCAGTTCGTGCGGAACTACGTCGATCGCCCCGAGCACGGGGTTCCATTCTTGACCAGCAGTTCGATGCTCCTCGTGGACTTCACCCACACCGACCTGCTGCGCAGACAAGATGCAGCATCGCCACGCCTGGCTCACCTTCGCTTGGAGGTGGGGATGACCTTGATCTCCTGTTCTGGGACGATCGGCCGCATGACCTACTCCCGGCCCGAGATGGCAGGGATGTGGTCTTCACAAGACGTGCTCAAGGTAGTACCGGACCCTGATGCTGTCGAGCCAGGCTTCTTGTTTGCGTTTCTGAGTGGTCGCTTCGGTGTTCCTCTGATTGCTGGTGGAACATACGGGGCGATAATCCCTCACCTCGAACCCCAGCACATCGCAGAGATCCCTGTCCCGCTCGCTCCAGACCGGCTCCAGAAGGCGGCGCACCAGCTCGTGACGGAAGCCGCCGAGCTGCGCACCAAGGCATCGGCGGTGCTGCGGGGCGTGATCCGAGAGATCGAGGAAGCTGCCGGTCTACCTGTCCTCGATCGCCACTACGACGGCGGCTCCCCCGACATCTCCGTCGTGAAGGCGGGAGCGCTGAACGGCCGCATGGACGGCCTATTCCACAGCAACTACCACCGCTCCGTGCTCGACCCGCTTCTGAAGCTGCCCAAGAGCCGGCGCACGACCGTCGATGAGTTGGCGACCAGGGTGATCGAGCCTGCAAGGTTCAAACGAATCCCGGTAGATGACCCGCAGTACGGGGTGCCGTTCTTTGGCACATCCGCGCTGATGCGGGCGGACCCTGAAGCAACCTACCTCATATCGAAACGCACAGGCGGTATCGATGAACTCAGGGTGAGCGAGACATCTCTCCTCATCCCACGCTCGGGACAGCTTGTGGGGATCATTGGGCAGGCAGTGCTCCCCTATGGAGACCTTCTGGGCGGGGCGGTTTCGGAGGACGCCATCAGAGTCTCGGCTCCGGACTCGAGCACTGCTGGCTATCTGTTCGCGTGCCTCTCGTCGGAGTATGGACGCCGGCAGCTCAAGGCCCGCGCATTCGGCTCGTCGATCCCCCACCTCGACGTCCGCATGATCGGCGGTTGTACCGTCCCGGATCTCGGCGAGAAGCTCATCGCCAAGCTCGGGGCGCGGGCTTTCACTGTGGCTTCGGCGCGCCATGAGGCCGTCCAGAAGGAGCGCCAGGCCAGGGTCCTGGTCGAGAGCTGGATCGAGAAAAAGGGAGGTGCCTGATGGCCAAGGTCATCGCCATCGGTCAGCCTGCCAACGAGTCGGAGCGCGAGGGCATCGCCTACCTGCGCGACCACCTGCCGAACACGTTCACGGTCATCCACAACTTCGAGCTGAAGCAGGGTTACGAGCTGTACGAGATCGACATCGCCCTCCTGTGCCCGCACTGCGTGTTCGTCATCGACGTGAAGGGCACACGGGGACTGGTCGATGTCTACGGCAGCAAGTGGTACCCGGAAGGCCGAGCGCCCTACCACTCGCCGCTCGCCATTCTGCGCAACCACGCCAAGGCCCTGAAGACGCTCCTCTGCGATCAGTACCCGGCGAACGCCTCAATGGGCGGGGTCTGGGTTGACGCGGCGGTATTGCTGACCGCGCCAGACGCGCTCGTGCAGGACCCCGGGGGCCAGGACGGTCCGTCCGTCGCGTACCTCAAGAAGTGCACCGCCTTCTTCCAGGACAAGGGCCGCGTGCGCTCCGGCTGCTCCACGGACATCCGCTCGCAGCTCGGCCAGGTCGAGAAGGCCATCGTCGGGCGCGCCAAGCCCAAGAGCGCCCCTCCCTGCTACGGCAACTGGCAGGTCGAGGAGAAGCTCGGCGGCACCGATCGCTACACCGAGTACCGCGCCAAGCACACCCTGCTCGGGGCCAAGCGCGGCGGCACCGCGCGGCTGCGCGTGTACCAGGTGGATCCGTACCTCCCCGAGGACCAACGCAAGCGCGAGCACCGTCGTATCGGCAACGCGTTCCGCGCCGTCGCCTCGATGCCCGGGCATCCCAACATCCTCACGGTCCGCGACTTCATCCCCACCGAGGCCGAGGATCGGCTCGTGCTCGTGACCGGCGACGTGGCTGGTCACGCCCTGCGCCAGCACATCAAGAAGAGCGGGCTGGCGCTGACGTTCGACCAGAAGATCGCCGTGATTCGAGACGTCCTGGCCGCGCTGGACCACGCCCATCGCAGCGACCCACAGGTCGTCCACCGCAACCTGAACCCCGACGCAGTGCTCGTCAGCTCAAGCGGTCGCGCGCTCATCTGCGGCTTCGACTACGCCCGGGCCGGCAAAGACAGGACGAGCACCATCGCCCAGGACATCGTCGACGAGCTCGACCCGATGTACCAGGCGCCCGAGTGCTACAAGGACCCTTCCAAGGCAAGCGTAGCCTCGGACCTCTACTCGGCGGGGCTCGTGTTCTACGAGCTGCTGGTGGGCGAGCAGCCGTGGTCCTCGATCGACGACATGATGGAGAAGGACGGCGTCTTCCCGGTGAAGCCGTCCGAGCAGAAGCCCGAGCTACCGGCCGAGCTGGACGGCTGGCTTCAAGGGCTGTGCACCTTCGACGTGGAAGATCGGCCTTCATCGGCCGCCGTGGCGTTGGCGAAGTTCAACGACATCATTGGCCCCGATCCCAGGGAGGCCGGAAAGCAGAAGCAGCACGAGGGACTGCCGCCCAAAGCAGCGCGGCCCGAGATCGACTACAAGATCCTCAAGCGCGGGGACGAGCTCGCGAGCCGGTTCCGCATCGAGGAGAAGCTCGGCGAGGGCGGCTTCGCGGTGGTGTACCGGGTCTTCGACTCCTTCGCGGACACGACCCGCGTCCTCAAGATCATCGTCAAGGACCGGCGCTCGACCTTCCAGCGTCTGAAGCAGGAGTACAGCGTCCTCCAGAAGCTGAAACCGCATCCGAACGTGGTCCTCATCGTGTGGGCCGACAAGCTCCCCGACGAGACCCCCTTCCTCGTTTTCGAGTACGTCCCCGGCACCGGGATCGACGCCCTGCTCACCAGCGGCTCCCTCTCTCTGGAGGATATGAAGCGGGTCGGCCTGGACACCCTGACCGGGCTCGAGCACCTTCACGCGAGCGGCGTGTTTCACCGCGACATCAAGCCGTCGAACCTGCTCTGGACCGATCAGGGCGTCCGCATCATCGACTTCAACGTCGCGGTGCACCAGGACGACGAGGAGGCTCGGGCCGGCGGCACGCGCCGGTACATCCCGCCGGACCTCGAGCTGTCCGACTCGCTCACCACCGAGGAGAAGGTCGACTGGGACCTCTACTCGCTGGGCATCACCCTCTACGAGTGCGCTACCGGGTGGAAATACCCGTGGGCAGAGGCGATGCCGCCGCTCAAGGTCGCTCCCAGGGACCCCCGCGACCACGTCAGCGACCTGAGCCCGGAGCTCGTGCAGGTGCTCCTTCGTGCCATCGCCCCCAGCAAAGCAGACCGGTTCTCGTCGGCGACCGAGTTCAAAGAAGCCCTGGGGGCCGTAGCCAAGGTCCGGGCTACGCCTTCGGCCCCCCTCGTGACGATCACCCCGAAGCCGGACACCGGGGCGCTGGCGCTGTTCCAGCCACACAAGCCGAACTTCAACCCCTTCGTCACGCACTTGCTCACCATGTACAGCCAGAGCCCGACGACGAACGCGGGCACCCGTGGTCTGGACGATGCCGGGCGCGAGACGTACATCCGCACGCTGCTGGACGACAAGCTGCGCCCGGCCGTGCTGGCAGGCGAGTTTCGGCTGGTTGCGGTCACCGGCAACGCGGGCGACGGCAAGACCGCCTTCATCAACCGGATCGAAGACGCCACCGAGGTGAAGCCTAGCCTCGCCAGGAAGACGAACGGCTCCGAGTTCACGCTTGGCGGCCGCCGCTTCATCACCAACTACGACGGCAGCCAGGACGAGGACAACAAGGCGAACGATGATGTGCTCCAGGAGTTTCTAGCGTCATTCGAGGGGGACGACGCGAGCAAGTGGCCCGCAGACGAGACGAGGATCATCGCGATCAACGAGGGGCGGCTGGTCGACTTCTTGACCGAGCACGAGGACCGCTTCCCGCGGCTGCGAGCACTGGTCATGGCTGGGCTCGCCGGGGCACCCGCGTCAGACGGGGTCGTCGCGGTGAACCTGAACCTGCGCGCCGTGGTGGCGGACCCTGCCGGGGTACCCGCGCCTGATGCGATCTTCGACCGGCTCCTGCGCCGCCTCGTGAACGACAAGTTCTGGGAGCCCTGCGCAAGCTGTGACATCCGCGAGCGGTGCTACGTCTTCCACAACGCCCGGACCCTGATGGACCCTGTGGCCGGCCTCAAGGTCGCCGAGCGACTGCGTCGGCTCTACGCCATCGCGCACCTGCGCGGTCGCTTGCACATCACCATGCGGGACCTGAGGTCGGCCCTGGCCTTCACCCTGGCCGGCACGCGGGACTGTGACGAGATCCATGCGCTCTACGCGAAACCCGGCGCCGAGGCACGACAACAGATCCTGCACGGCTTCTACTTCAACGCCTGGCGAGGTGGGATGGGCACGGCGGACCGGCTGCTCTCGTTGCTCGGCGAGATCGACGTCGGGCAAGCGTCGAACCCGGACATCGACCGCGCCCTCGACTACTTGCCCCCGGACGCCGGGGAGCTGGCGCGCTTCAACTTCGCCTCCCGCGGTGACTTCGACACCCAGCTCCTCGACCGGTTGTACCGGGAGCTGCCCAGGGATGCAGCCGCCGGGTCCGCGGCCCATCGGATGATGGATCATCGTGAGTACGTGGCGATGCTTCGGCGGCGCCAGTTCTTCGAGCGTCGCGACGAGAACTGGCAGGAGATGCTGCCCTACCGCACTGCGGAGCGCTTCTGGCGGCTGGTCACGGGCGAGACGCAACCGGGCATCTACCTTGACGAGGTCTTGACCGCGATCAACCGGGGCGAGGGGCTGAGCAATCCGAAACGGCTTGGCAACTCGCTCGCCCTGCGCGTGCGCGTCGTCGAGCGTGGGACGGTGCGGAGCTACCGGCTCTTCCCCGGCGAGAGGTTCAGCCTCGAGCTCCCGCCCGGCGCCAGCAACGACTTCGTGGAGCACCTTCCTCAGACCCTGCGGCTCGTCTACACGTCGCCCACCGGTCAGCAGGCCGAGCTCCTCGTGGACCTCGACATCTACGAGATGCTGGCCCGCCTGAACGACGGTTACCGGCCGAGCCTCGAGGAGCTGCAGGGCTACTACCTGACGCTCACGGTGTTCAAGAACGTCCTGTCTTCCGCCCCATACCAGGAGGTGCTTCTCAGCCGGACAGGGCACGACTTCTACCGGATCCGGCGTGAGTCGGAGGGCACGCTCCACCTCGAAGCGCTGCCGGGAGGGGCGAGCTGATGGCGATCAAGGGCAAGGACCGGGAGTTCCGCCTCAGGAAGCTCTCGTACATCGACTTCAAGCCCGTGAACATGGACCGGGTGCTCACGATGCTGTTCCCCCGACTGCGGTTCGGGGGCTACGGCACGCGCCGTCCGCCACGTAAGAACGAGCTGACCGTCGGGGATTTCGCCAAGGAGTACGTGAAGGACCCGAAGCTGTTCGCCGGCTTCGGCGATGACCTCGACCTCGTCGAGCGCTGGATCGAAACGGACCTGATGGACATGGTCAACCGCGGGCGGCCGAACCAAGCCCTCGCCGCACCGAGGCCCTTGCACGGCAACACGTACAAGTTCCGCAACGCGCGCCATGCGCGAGACTATGGCGCCGCGGAGCAACTCTACTGGATGCTCTACTACGCCCGCGGCGGCCGGGGCCAGGTCGCCCGCGATGCGCTCACGCGCTTCTTCTTCACCGGCGTCGATCTGCACACCGACAAGTACGATCCGTCGGCCGCCGTCGACGTCGAGACCCAGGCGCTGCTCCACTTCGACCAGCAGGTCTCGGTGGACATGAAGGACTCCCAGGAGCCCGAGCGCTTTCCACCTCCGTGCGTGGGTCAGGTCGACCTGCTGGCGGACGACACGCTTCGGCTCCTTGCCTATGAGCCGTACATCCCGCGAACGGTCCTCGTCGAGTACCTGAAGACGCTGTTCGCCTTCCACCTCGGGCTGTACCACCTGCGGCTCATCAAGCTCCTGCCTGCCCTCGTTCGTCGGCGAAGCGCAGACCCGACCTGCGAGTTCAAGAGCTGCCCCGTGGCGCCCGACCAGATGGAGGCGCACGGTGGCTGCCCCTACCGCGTGCACCTGCTGGCCGACCTTGGCAACGACCTGGACAGCCACATGGCCGCCCTGGCGCGCCACAGCGCCGATGTCCACTATCGCCGGCTGCCGACGTACGTCCAGGCCCACTATCTCCTGCGCAAGCTCGACGAGCTTGCCGAGTACCTGAGCCAGCGCGTCGGCAAGCTGGCGACGCCCGCCTCCGGGTTCTTCGGGATCGGCGACCTGCTCGCCCTGCTCGAGCCCCCGCACGCCGGGGAGCGAGACGGGTATTTCAAGGCCAGGCTCGCCGGGCTGCTCGAAGACACGGGCGGCAACACGCGCGAGGAGATTGATCCCGAGATCAGGCGCGTCACCGAGATGGGTCTCGGCGATCTCGACATGTACATCGAGATCCTGATGGCCCTTCGCGGCTCCTACCACCGCCGGTACATCACCGAGTTCCTCGACTCGGTGTTCAAGCGCGGCGAGGCCGGCGTCATGCACCAGTCTAAGGCCAGCCCGCGCAGGTTCGCGGTGGGCAGCCAGCTCCTCGAGGTGCTCCTCCAGATCGCGGTCCTGCGCTCGTCTGGCTCGGGCTTCCACACGCGAGCGCTGCGCATCGACGAGCTGCTCGTCTTCCTGCGCGAGCGCTACGGGCTCTACATCGACCGGCTGCCGCCGGGAGATGGCTTCGGTACCGCGAGCATCAAGGACCTGGCGGCGCTGCGGCAGAACGTCCAGAACTTCCGAGGTCGCCTGCGGGAGATCGGCTTCTACCGAGACCTGTCCGATGCGTACGTGACGCAGACGGTCATGCCCCGCTACACGATTGAGAAGAGCAGCGGAGGTGCGGCATGAGCAACGGATTTCGGGCGCTGCCCTCCGTCGATCTGACCTGCGCGGTCGAGCAGTTGCTGCTCCCGCGTCTCGCGGCGGTCCTGCGGGAGCGAGGGGCCGGGCACTGCATGCGCGTTCCGGATCTGGACCGAGAGCTGATGCTCTCGCTGGCCAAGGGGTTGCGGCGAGAGGTGCCCGATGCCCAGGTCTATGTGCTGGCCAACGGCTCGACGCAACCGGACGGCAACCTCCTCATCTCGTCGACCAAGCTGGTGGAGCTTCGCAACCCGCTTCCGAACGGATCGTTGCGTCCGCCGCTCTGCGTGTTCTTGCCCGCCAACCTCCGGACGAGCGCCGAGGACTCCTTCAGCGTAGCGACGTTCCAGGAGTTCCCGGTCGGAAACTCCTACGAGTCCCTGCGGCTGCAGTTGCTGGAGCGTGTGCCGGCAACGCTGCAAGGCTACGTCCGCGATGCGTTGCAGCTCCTTCGCGAACAGCGCTGGCGCTGGTCCGGCGACGTCGCCCAGGTGCGATACCTGCTGTGCGCCCATGCGAACGGCAACGACGGCGAAGGGTTTGGGGGAGCCCTGTACGAGCTGGGCCTCGTTCCGGACTTCAAGTTCTTCGACGACCCCACGACGGCCTACGGCCGGATCCGCAAGAACCTGGAGTGCATGAAGGCGCTCACGGACGGTGACGCCTCTGTGCGGGCGCGGGTGCTCGGGCTCGACCTGGTCAACAAGGGTCTGCGGCGCAGGCTCGCCGAGTACCTCGTGGAGGCCAGTGTCGAAGACCCTGTGGCGTGGACCCGGGACATCGTCCTGCACCGCCGCAACTGGGATCTCTCCTTCGACAAGTGGGAGTTCGCCTCCGAGATATCGCCGGACAAGATCTCGTTCGTGAAGGTGGAGACCGATCTGCCGGTCGTCGCCGATGACGAGACCGACGAGCGCCTCGTCGACCTGGCGGGCCAGCAGGTTCTCGCCCCAAGCGAGCGGCGCAAGTTCAACGTCGTGATCGACGTTTCGCCCCATCCCGGGCAGGTCCAAGGTCTCGATCACTTCACGGTGCAGATTATCTCCAAGGACTCCGGGCCAGTTGGCGTGGTTCGCAAGGTCAAGCTCTGGACGACCAACCGAACCACCTGCAACGTGTCCTTCTCGAAGCTCAACAAAGTCGAGTTCGAGGAGGGCTGGTACAACATCCGCGTGCTCCCCTGGACGGCCGGAGGAGACCCGATCCCCATCGACGAGCCCGCCGGCTCGATGGGCAAGCGGTCCAACGAGAGCGAACCATTCTACGTGCTGCCCGAGATCGAGCTCGAGGAGGAGCCGCCGCAGCGCGCGGTCCCCAAGGCAGAGAGCGTCGAGCACGCCCGCATCGACAGGCAGTTCACGGCGATTCTCCAGGCGCGCAATCCTGGCGACGTCGCGCTCGATAGCGTCGGTTGGGTACAGAAGAACACGCAGCGCCGCTCGACGTCCCAGGAGACGATCGAGGCCAAGTTCGGCAAGGAGGGCGCCTTCCAGATCGCTGTGGCGCGCTGGCTCAAGATCGTGGAGGAGCGGATCCTCACCAGCCCCGAGCGGCCGGTGAGCTGGCGCATGCAGCTCCACATGGGCCAACCGCAGACGCCGACCGGTGACATCAGTGACTGGCCGCCCTCTGCGGCGGTGCGGAGCTTCCTCGATGCACGCTCGGCCTACTTCGCCGTTGTCACCCAGGGCAAGGGGCTTGTCACCCAGGCGGTCGACTTCCTGGCAGCAGCGAGCCAGGTCGTGGCGTACGCGTCCGCCTACTCCGACCTGCTCAAGGACCTGACCGCCAAGGTCGATCGAGAGGCGGGCAGCGACCAGCTCAAGGCCATCGTGGCGCTACGCTCTGCCTTGGCCGTCGATACGGTTCGACTGGTGGTCGAGGACTATCGCGGTCACATCAGGGAGGCGGCACTGGTTGCGCCCACGCATCCTCTGCGAGTTCTGTGGCAGCTCGGCTGGGCCCAGCTCGGTGCGGCCTGGGTCAAGTCGACTACCAAGGGGCCGGAGGAGCACGCAACGCCTGCTCGGGACGCTCTCCTTCGCGGGATCTCGTCCGTGAACTTCCCGGCCATGCTTTCGATCAGCGACGGTCGCGTCTTCGTCGCCGTCGACAACATCCATGCCTTCTGGTCGCTCTATGCGCCGGCGACCGAGGAGGACCCTCGCGGTCTCCTCGGCGACGTCTGCGCGGCCCTCGGGCTTCCGGAGCCGTCCATCGGCGGCCTTGCCGTAACGGGCGAGGTGCTCGCGTCCCGCATCGAGCGCTACCTCGTACAGCATCCTTACGTCCGAACGCTCGCGATCAACGCCTTCAACCCTGGGCGAGCCACGGTTCTTGCCGATGCACTGGTCGCCCTGCAGAAGCAGGATGCGTTCAAGGACCTCCGGTACGACCTACGCCTGTTCGTCCCCGATCCCGACGCTCCTGGTGTCGGTGAGTCCATCGCAGATCTGCTAGCCGGGGAAGGAACGCTGGCAGGAGAAGCATTTTCGGTCCCCACGGGCAGCCACGTGTTCCCAAAGCTGAACGTCGCCATGCGCGGGACCGCAGATTTTCGCGATGAGCCATTGCGCTACCGCTCCCACCTCAGCTTCCTCTTCGACGTCTTCCCCCCTGAGGAAGTCGGCGTCGGCAGACCCTTCCGCATCGAGCGGACCATCCCCCTGCACGGGCTCGTTCAGGACTTCACCGTTCGGTATCGGGATGACGAGACGGGGACCGGCTGGCAACGCCAGCCCCGCCACGGCGTCCCCACAATGATCTCCGGCGCCGAGGAGGCGAGCGTGCTCCTCGGTCAGCTCCCGGCATTGATCTCGTCGGCCACGGCGACCGTAGCGCGCTCGGCTCCGGACTTCGAGTCGCGGCCGATCATCCATCTCGAACTGGATCCCGACGAGCGTGCCCTGATCAGCGAGGTCCACGACGCCAGCGACTGGGTGTTCACCATCGACCGCAACATGGGCATCGAGTTCTTCGACCACGGCGGTCGCCGTGATCGACCGGACTACCTCATCGATTACACGCCCTCCGCGGTGCCCGACCATGGGCACCGCCTTGTCATCAGCTCCAGATCGCTCGCTGAGCTCGAGGCCATCCTTCGGCCCGTGCTGCAGCAATACGGGCTCGACGCCGAGGGGCAACAGGCGGTCCTCATCCTCGAGCAGCTCCGATCTCTTTCCGGCCGGCTGGCGTTGAAGCTGATCTCATCCCCCACCGCACGGGCAGAGGCCCTGGGCATGGCGCTCGCGCGCCTCTTCCTGGAGTACCAAGGGGCGCTTCGTAACCAGATCGTCGTGCCTCTCGACGCTCACCTGGAGCTGTTCCACACAGCGAAGAAGCACGCCGAGGCAATCGGGGACGAAGTGACTTTGCGCCGGACGGACCTGGCCCTGTTCGACCTCGACGTGGCCAAACGAACCATCACTTGCAATCTCGTCGAGGTGAAGTGCTACGCCCAGAAGCTGGGCCTGAGCGGCTACGGTCAGTTGAAAGAGAGCATCACCGAGCAGCTCAACCAGAGCGAGCGGATCTTGCAGAAGCACTTCGACCCGCACCGCACGACACCCGATCGCCCCGACCGTCTCCTGAAGACGCGCGAGCTCGCCACGCTCCTCGAGTTCTATCTCGACCGAAGCGTGCGCTACCGACTGATGGACACCGCGGCCGGTGAGGAGGCTCGGACCTTCCTCGATGTCCTCGAGGAGGGGCACACGCTGCGCTTCACCCGCAGCGGCCTCGTCTTCGACTTCGACAAGCCGGGAACGGAGCCGCCGGAGCACGAGGTCGGCATCGAGTTCCACCGCATCGGCAAGGATCTCATCCGTGCCCTGGTCGAGCGCCCGGTCTCGGCCGTCCCACGTGTTCCTTCCTCGGACGATGGCGGTGGCGGCGCAGATGAGGGGCCTGTCGCTCCTGCCGCACCCAGTGCCCCAGCGATCCCGCGACTGAGCAGCGCCGCATTCCTGGTCGAGGAGCGGAAGCGAGTCACGTCGGTCGACCTCGCTTGGAACGGCGAGCATCGGCAAGACGCGCATGGATCCGAAGTCGTCGAGCCAGAGGCGCTGCCGGTATCTGCCTCGAGCGAGCCTCCCGTGGCGGCTGAGAAGGACGACCAGGTTGATGGGGCAAGCCCTCCAGTCTCGGAACCCAGGATCGACCAGGAACCAGTAGCTGTTCACAAGCCCGGGCCGACGGAGCTTTCCCGCGAGCCGGAGTCTCTGCCGGAAGCCACCGCCGTGCCCGCTGCCAAGCCGCAACAGCCGGAGGTGCCCGCCTCGGCTCTGCCGTGCGATGTCGTCCTCGGCGTCAACGCACCCTCGCCGCAGCTCGGCGTACTCGGCGAGGCGGTGGGCCGCAAGATAGCGCTGGACCTCAACCAGACGCACACCATCAGCCTGTTCGGCGTGCAGGGCGGCGGCAAGAGCTACACCCTGGGCAGCATCGTCGAGATGGCCTGCATGCCCATCCCCGGGGTGAACGTGCTGCCTCATCCGTTGGCCGGCGTCATCTTCCACTACAGCTCGACGCTCGACTACAAGCCCGAGTTCACGTCCATGGTCTCGCCGAACACGGGTGCCGCCGAGGTTGCCACGTTGCGGGAGCGCTACGGAGCGGACCCTTGTGGTCTCGCAGACGTGGTCATCCTCGCGCCGGCAGCGAAGGTCTCCGAGCGCAGCGCCGAGTACCCGGGCATCAAGGTGTTGCCCATCGCCTTCGCCGCCTCGGAGCTGAAGGCGGCGCACTGGAAGTTCCTGATGGGCGCCGTCGGCAGCCAGAGCATGTACATCCGGCAGCTCGGTCTGATCATGAAGAAGCTCCGCGGCGAGCTCACCCTCGACGGCCTTCGCCAGGAGGTCGAGCACTCGGGCCTATCGGACTACCTGAAGGAGCTCGCGCTCCTGCGACTTCGTTTTGCCGCCGAGTACATCGACGACAATCACCGCCTGACGAACGTCCTGCGTCCGGGCCGCCTGGTGATCGTCGACCTCAGAGACGAGCTGGTGGAGAAGGACGAAGCACTCGGCCTCTTCGTTGTGCTCTTGCAGATGTTCTCGGAGACCACGTTCGAGGGCCGCGCCTTCAACAAGCTCGTCGTGTTCGACGAGGCGCACAAGTACATCGACAACCCGGACCTCGTTGCCGGGCTCGTCGAGGTCGTTCGCGAGATGCGGCACAAGGGCACGAGCATCATGGTTGCGTCCCAGGATCCGCCCTCAGTGCCGACGTCGCTGATCGAGCTGTCGACGCAGATCATCATGCACAAGTTCAACTCCCCGGCTTGGTTGAAGCACGTCCAGAAGGCGAACGCCGCCCTCGACGAGCTCACGCCGACGAAGCTTGCCGCGCTCGGCCCGGGTGAAGCCTTCGTGTGGAGCAGTAAGTCGACCGACGACGCGTTCTCCAGGGGCGCCGTGAAGGTCCGCTGCCGGCCGCGCGTCACGCTGCACGGGGGCGGGACGAAGACCGCCGTGGAGGAGAAATGATGCCGACACGAAGGAGACTGCCATGACTGAGAAGGCGACCCTTCGTGAGGCGGCAGCCCGGGTTCTGCGGGCGCGTGGACCGCTTCACTACGCCCAGTTGACCGAGGAGATTCTCTCCCAGGGCCTGTCGTCTTCCTCCTCGAAGACGCCGGCCGCGTCGCTCAACGCGATCATCGCCGTGGACATCAAGCGCAACGGCGTCAAGAGCGAGTTCGTTCGCCTGCGACCGGGGGTGTTCGGCCTGCGTGCCCTTTACGCCGTTGCCGCCACACCCGACCTCGCCCCAGAAGAGCTGTCGCCCCGCGCGGACGGAGCGGCTAGCGTCGAGCCGAAGCAGGACGAGACCGAGCACCGCGTCCGCACACCGCTCTTCCCCACGTATCGGGAGGTGCGCCACCTGCTGAAGGTCTGGCCGGGCCGGCCGCGGAAGCAGGTCACCGGACTCCAGGCGACCCTCGCCGAGCTTCGCGGCACGCCGCAGAACACCGTGGACTGGACCGAGCCCGACCAGTGGATTCCCGAACGGTTGAAGGACGCAGACCGCGAGTTGGCCGAGGCGATCGGGACGGGCAGCGGCAAGGCCGTGAACCCACGCCACACCTACGGCCACTGGCTCCTGGTCCAGAAGTACGAGC
>Ga0210044_10005525_pt1 | contig 17048 bp, 10 predicted proteins | sample CryGey13umfilter_2_FD_183959 | JGI IMG/M metagenome (GOLD analysis project Ga0210044, IMG submission 183959) | Groundwater microbial communities from aquifer in Utah, USA - Crystal Geyser 4/9/14 3 um filter (SPAdes) (version 2) | ecosystem: Environmental > Aquatic > Deep subsurface >... | reverse complement strand
GGGCGACGGCGGCGGGGAAGTTGATGTACCACTGCTCGCTGGTCTTGCGCTGGATGAGTTGAACCTTGGTGGGAACTCCCATGACGGGCCTCCTTTTGTGGTCTAGTCAAATAACTAGACACAAAAAATGAAGGAAAGTCGAGCGGAAAATGCTCGACTGAAGAATTTGATCAGATTTTTCTAGTCAAAGGCCAAACACGAGGGCCCCCGCCTGACGGCGGGGGCTTTTTCATTGCAGGGTGCGCCAGGGGAAAAGAGGGGTATAATGAAGCATCGTCGATAATCCGCTGCGGTGAGGTTGATATGTCCCGGTTTTCCCGCCAAGATCTGACCCGGTTGGCCGCCGAGCGCATTCTGGTGCTCGACGGCGCCATGGGCACCATGATCCAGGCCCACGGTCTGGATGAAGAGGCTTTCCGGGGCCAATTACTTCGGGACCATCCCCACTCGCTCCAGGGCAACAACGACCTGCTGTGCCTGACCCAACCCGAGGTGATCCGCGGGATCCATCGGGGTTACCTGGACGCCGGCGCCGATATCATCACCACCAACACGTTCAACGGCACCGGCATTGCCCAGTCCGATTACGGCACCGAACACTTGGTGCGGGACATCAATCTGGCCGCGGCCCACCTGGCGCGGCAAGCGGCCGACGAGGCCATGGCGGCCCGGGAGGGGCGAGTCTGCCTGGTCGCCGGATCCCTGGCGCCGACCAACCGAACCTGTTCCATCTCACCGGACGTCAACGATCCGGGGCTGCGCAACGTCACCTTTTCCGACTTGGTGGCGGCGTACGGCCAGGAGGCCGAGGCGCTCCTGGACGGCGGGGTGGACATCCTGATCATCGAGACGGTGTTCGACCCCCTGAACGCCAAGGCTGCCGTGTTTGCCGTGCGGGACCTGCTGGCCCGTCGGGGGACGCCGGACGTTCCGGTCTGGGTGTCCGGCACCATCACCGACGCCAGTGGCCGGACCCTGACCGGACAGACTCCCGAGTCCTTCTGGATCTCCCTCGCCCACGCTGAACCGGCCGTCTTCGGTTTGAATTGCGCCCTGGGTCCGCGTGCCATGCGTCCCTTCGTCGAGGAAGTGGCCGCCATCGCCGACACCCTGGTCTCGGCCCATCCCAACGCCGGCCTGCCCAACGAACTGGGGGGATACGACCTGGCGCCCGAGCCCATGGCGGAGATCCTGGCCGATTTCTGCCGCGACGGCCTGTTGAACATCGTGGGCGGCTGTTGCGGGACCACGCCCGAACACATTTCCGCCCTCGCCCGGGCGGTCGAGGGATTGCCCCCTCGCCGCGTGCCCGCCCATCGACCAGGCACTTTCCTGGCCGGCCTGGAGCCGCTGCGGATCACCGAGGATTCCCTGTTCGTCAACATCGGCGAGCGCACGAACGTGGCAGGCAGCCGCCGTTTTGCCCGCATGATCAGGGAAGACCGCCTGGAAGACGCCTTGGACGTTGCCCGCAACCAGGTGCGGGGCGGGGCGCAGATCATCGACGTGAACATGGATGACGCCATGCTGGATCAGGTCGATTCCATGAGCCGCTTTCTCAACGTTCTGGCCTCGGATCCGGAGATCAGCCGGGTACCCGTGATGGTCGATTCGAGTACCTGGGAAGTGATCGAGGCGGGGCTGCAGCGCATCCAGGGCAAGGGCGTCGTCAACAGCCTGAGCCTCAAGGACGGGGAAGATGAATTCCGACGCCGGGCGCGTCTGGCCCGCAGCTACGGAGCGGCGGTGGTGGTCATGGCCTTCGACGAGAACGGCCAGGCCGATACGTTGCAACGCCGCCTGGAGATCTGCCGCCGCGCCTGGGGGATCCTGGTCCAGGAGGTCGGTTTCCCGGCCGAGGACATCGTATTCGACCCCAACGTGTTCGCGGTGGCCACGGGAATAACCGACCACGATGGATACGCCGCCGACTTCATCGCCGCGTGCCGGGCCATCAAGCAGGAAATGCCCGGGGCCCTGATCAGCGGCGGCATCAGCAACCTCTCGTTCAGCTTTCGGGGCAACGACCGCATTCGCAGCGCCATGCACGCGGTGTTCCTTTTCCACGCCATCAAGGCGGGGTTGGACATGGGCATCGTCAATGCGGGGCAGTTGGAGGTCTACGAGGAGATCGATCCGGAGCTGCGGAGGGTCGTTGAATCGGTGATCCTGAATCGTCCGCCCGAGGATCCTGCAGGCCCGACGCCCACCGCCCGCTTGACGGAGTTGGCCCAGGATCAGACCGCGGGGGCAGCCCGCAGCCACGAGGATCTCGCCTGGCGCGAAAGCTCGGTCGCTTCCCGGCTGGACCACGCCCTGGTCCACGGGGAAATGGGGTACGTGGAGGAAGACGTGCTCGCCGCGCTGGGAGAGCTGGGCGCGCCCCTGGCGGTCATCGAGGGGCCCCTGATGGAGGGCATGAACCGGGTGGGCGACCTTTTCGGTTCGGGCCGGATGTTCCTGCCCCAGGTCATCCGCTCGGCGCGGGTGATGAAGAAGGCCGTGGAAATCCTCGACCCCTATCTGCAGGCTGCGGGCCAGGGCCGCGCCGCCACCGCCGGCCGCGTGCTTCTGGCCACGGTCAAGGGGGACGTCCACGACATCGGCAAGAACATCGTGGGGGTGGTTCTCGGCTGCAACAATTACGAGGTGATCGATCTGGGTGTGATGGTTTCCGCGGAAAAGATCATCCAGGTAGCGCAGGAAAAGGAGGTCGACTTCGTCGGCCTCAGCGGCCTGATCACCCCGTCCCTGCAGGAGATGGTCCATGTGGCCGAGCAGATGCGCAAGGCAGGTCTGCGGGTGCCTCTTCTCATCGGAGGGGCGACCACCAGCCGGCTGCACACCGCGGTGAAGATCGATCCCTGTTACGAGCCGGGGGTGATCTACGTCCATGACGCTTCACGGGTGCCGAAGGTGGTGGGTGACCTGTCCCGCTCCGACCTGCGGGAAGAAGTGGTCCGCGGGGTGAAGGCCGATTACGATCGTCTGCGTCGGGAGCGGGAGGGCCGCAGCCCCGGAAGCGACCTGTTGTCCCTCGCCGAAGCCCGGGCAGGGGCCTGGCGTCCGACCGGACCCGTTTCCGCACCCGTCCGTCCGCTGCAGCCGGGGCGCCAAGTCCTGCAGACGGTTGACCTGCAGGACCTGGCCACCTTCATCGACTGGACGCCGTTTTTCCACGCCTGGCGCCTCCAGGGAACCTACCCGGCCATCCTGGAGGATCCCCGGAAAGGGACGGAGGCGCGGCGGTTGCTGGGCGATGCCCGTGACCTCCTGGCCGAACTGGTCGCGTCGGGATCCTTGCGGGCGACGGCGGTCCTGGAACTGTTTCCGGCTGCTGCCGACGGCGATGACATGGTCGTGTACGCCGACGAATCGCGGCGGGAGGTGCGGGCCAGGATCCCGTTCCTGCGCCAGCAACGGCGCAGCGCCCGCGGTTCGGCCAACCTGTGCCTGACCGATTTCCTGTCCCCGGTGGAGGGCGGCCCGGAAGATTGGGCCGGGGCTTTCGTGGTCACCGCCGGCCTGGGCGCCGCCGACCTCAGCGCCGGCCTGCGCGGCGGGGGTGACGACTACCAGGCCATCATGCTGCAGGCCATTGCGGACCGGTTGGCCGAAGCCCTGGCGGAGAAGCTGCACCGGGATGTGCGCCGCACCTTCTGGGGATACGCCCCCGACGAGGCCTTGGAGAACGAGGAGCTGATCCGGGAACTCTACCGGGGCATCCGGCCGGCGCCGGGGTATCCGGCCTGCCCGGACCACCTGGGCAAGCGGTTCCTGTTCGACCTCATCGACGCCACCGCGGCCACCGGTGTGACCCTGACCGAGTCCTGCGCCATGGATCCGGCCGCCTCGGTGGCCGGATGGTACTTCGCCCATCCGCAGGCCCGGTACTTCGGGCTGGGCCGGATCGGACCGGACCAGGTCGCCGACTACGCGGTACGAGCCGGCATCACAATCGAAACGGCCCGCCGCTGGTTGGCCGCCCAGTTCGCCGATTGACCCCGCGCGGGAAAGGAAAAACATGCGCGTCATCGAACACCTGGAACGAGCAGAACGCACGCTGTTCAGCTTCGAGATCATCCCGCCTCCGCGGGGCAAGACCGTGCGCGAGATCATCGAGATGGTGGAGCAGGTCGCCCCCCTGCAGCCGCCGTTCATCGACGTGACCAGCCACATGGCCGAGGCTTCGTATGAGGAGCAGCCCGACGGAACCATCCGCCGCCGGGTGCGCAAGAAGCGGCCGGGCAGCTTGAGTATCTGCGGGATCATCCAGAACCGGTTCGGGCTGGATACCGTGGCCCACCTTTTGTGCACCGGGTTCACCCGGGAGGAGACCGAGGACGCCTGCATCGAACTGAACTACCTGGGCATCCACAACGTCCTGGCGGTGCGCGGGGATCAGAGTAATTACCGCAAGAGCATGGTCGTCGGACGTTCCCGCAACACCTACGCCGAGGATCTGGTGGCCCAGCTGGTCGACCTGCGCCAGGCGCGCTATCTGGACGAGATCGCCAACAGCGAGCCCATCGATTTCTGCATCGGCGTGGGGGGCTATCCCGAGACGCATCTCGAATCGCCCAACGTCAAGACCGACCTGATGTATCTCAAGCGCAAGGTCGACGCCGGAGCGGATTACATCGTGACCCAGATGTGCTTCGACAACGCGGCGTATTTGTCCTTCGTGGAGAACTGTCGGGCCGCGGGGATCACCGTGCCGATCATTCCGGGTCTGAAGATCCTGGACAACGTGCGCCAGATCAGTTCCCTGCCCAAGCACTTCCACATCTCCCTGCCCGACGACCTGGTGGACGAGGTTCTGGCGGCTCCCGACCACGCCCGCGAGATCGGGTTGCGCTGGGGACGCCGGCAGGTCGAGGACCTGATGAACAAGGGCGTGCCCTGCCTTCATTTCTACGTCATGAATGATGCCGGTGACGTGGCGGAGATGATCCGGAACCTCGGCTGAGGGGCGGTGGATCGGGCTCAGCAAATCATTGCAGACCCGCTTGCCGCAGTGTAGGCTCGCCCGGATGATATGAGGCGCGCACCGGGTGCGCTGTGTGCGGCGACCGCAGGGAGGCTGTGGCCCGAGTCTGAAGGGAATCGCAACCAGGCCCATGGATACCCAGGGTGCGCGACTGCGCCTGCTCCTGATCCATCACGATTCCGATCTGGCCACCGCCATGCGCGGGCGGTTGGCCGGCATATCCTCGCCTCTTTGTTCCCTGGCCCATTTTACCCACTTCAAGGACGGCCTGGCTTATCTGGGCGTCTCCGCTCCCGACGTGATCCTGGTGGGCGACAGCGAGGACGGCGATGTGGCATCCGCATTGAAACGGTTGACTGCGCGATTTCCTCTGCGCCCGGTCCTGGCTCTGGCAAACGGTGACCCGGGGCGGGATGCTGTCGAATTTCGCAAGCTCGGCGCCCGTTCGGTGTTGGACCCCACCGCCATGGACACGGCGGCCTGGCGACGCACCATCGGCTTCTGCCTGCGGGAACAGGACCTGACCAATCAGCTGGCCGAGGCGGCGGCGCGCCTGGATTGGTTGACCCACATGGACGCCACCACCGGAGTGCGGAATCGGCGCGGACTCGAGCGGGCCATCATGAAGGAATTGGCTCGCTGCCGCGAACTGGATACCCCCTTGACGGTGATGCTCATCGACCTGGACGATTTCCGGCGCTTCAACGCCACCCTGGGTCATGGTGTGGGGGACATGGTGCTGGCGGGGGTGGCCAAGCGAATCACCGAAGCCCTCGGCGAAGGCGCCGTGGTGGGGCGCTGCGGCACCGACCAGTTCCTGGCCCTGGAACCCGGCTCCGACCAGGGCCGACTCGAATCGCGGGCCAAGCAGGTGCGGCTGGCCGTCAGCCGCGATTCCGTCACCGCAGGCGGGGAAGTGCTGACGCCGTCAGCCAGCGTGGGGGTGGCCACCCTGCCTCCGGAGACCATGTCCTTCGACGAGGTGGTGGTCCGGGCGCGCTTCGCCTTGACGCGGGACAGGGCACAGGTGCGCGGTGGGGCCGCAGGCGCGGCTGCCATGATTTCCGAGGACGAAGACGCGGCCATGGTGCATGCCCTGCTGGGGGGCAAGGTCCTGGATGTGGCCAGCCAGCCCATCGTCGATCTGGCCGACGGGCGGATCGTCTCACGCGAGATGCTCGTGCGCGGACCCGAGGGCCCCTTGCACGCCCCGGACAACCTCTTCCGGTTCTGCCAGGAACAGGACATCCTGACCGCGATCGATCTGCGCTGTCTGAAGCTCTGCGTGGCCGCCGCATCCCGCATGGGACCGCGCGCCCGCTTCCACGTCAACATCCTGCCGGCCACCCTGCTGCAGACGCCGGTGGAGGAATTGATCCGCCTGCTGGACCTGGGGCTCGAGATGGGGGATTGCTGTCTGGAGATCAGCGAACAGCAACTGCTTGGCGACCCGGAAGTGCTCGTCAGCCCCGTTCGTCGGCTGCAGGAAGCGGGAATCGGCATTGCCATCGACGATGTGGGCTTCGGCAACAGCTGCCTGGAAGGGTTGCTCATGCTGCGGCCGGAGGTGCTGAAGATCGACAAGCGCCTCATCATTGGCGTCGCCCGCGATGCGGGGATGCGGACGATCCTCAAGCGCCTGCTCCAGATCGCGGCGGTGCTGGGCTCGGAGGTCGTGGCCGAGGGCATCGAGACCCAGGAGGACTGCACCGTGCTGCAGGAGTTGGGTGTCCGTCTGGGTCAGGGGTATCTGTACGGGCGTCCCGAACTTTGCCGCCACGACAGCCGTTTTCGCTATCCGCAGCCGGCGGCGGCGACGGCGGACTTTCGCGCCGAAGCCTAACCGCTTGTCCGGTGCGCCGGCCGGGTATAGATTTCCAAGGATCGCATCGCGAACCTTCACGGCGCCGCAAAGGACGGAAGACCATGGCAACCAGGGCCCTGATCACCGGGATCACCGGTCAGGACGGATCGTATCTCGCGGAATACCTGCTGAACCAGGGGTACGAAGTCTTCGGCATGGTGCGGCGCTCGAGCTCCGAGAACTTCGGCCGCATCACCCAGATCCAGGACCAGGTCACCTTCATCCAGGCCGACCTGCTGGACCAGGCCTCGTTGGTGCAGGCCATGCGGGAGTCCCGTCCCGACGAGATCTACAATCTGGCCGCCCAGTCGTTCGTCCCGACCAGCTGGCGCCAACCCGTCCTGACGGGGGAATTCACGGCTTTGGGCGTCACCCGCATGCTCGACGCCATGCGTCAGGTCGCCCCCGAGGCCCGCTTCTACCAGGCCAGCAGCAGCGAGATGTTCGGCAAGGTGCGTGAGGTGCCCCAGAACGAACTGACCCCCTTCCATCCCCGCAGCCCCTACGCGGTGGCCAAGACCTACGGCCACCATCTGACCGTGAATTACCGCGAGAGCTACGGCCTGTTCGCGGTCAGCGGGATCCTGTTCAACCACGAGAGCCCGCGACGCGGCCACGAGTTCGTCACGCGCAAGATCACCGACGGCGTGGCGCGCATCAAACTGGGCATGGCGAAGGAGTTGCGCCTGGGGAACATCGATTCCCAGCGCGACTGGGGCTATGCCGGCGACTATGTGCGGGCCATGCACCTGATGCTCCAGCAAGACGAGCCGGACGATTTCGTCGTCGCCACCGGCCGCACCCACTCGGTACGGGATTTCCTGGAGATCGCCTTTGGTCGCGTAGGGCTGAAATTCGAGGACTACGTGGCCCAGGATCCCCGCTTTATGCGGCCGGCCGAAGTGGATCAGCTCATCGGTGACAGCACCAAGGCCAAGACCAAGCTCGGTTGGCAGCCCACGGTGGATTTCGAGCAACTGGTGGTCATGATGGTCGATCACGACATGGCGTTGCTGGGCTCCTGATCAATCCTGGAATTCATAATCCGGTGTGACCCCGAATGCCAACAGGACGCTGGCGGTGTAGACCGGTCTGTCCAGCATCATATAGTACCCGGCGTGTTCGATGCGCTTGAAGGTCAGCGACCGCGTGTTGTCCCAGCCCAGATCCACCAGAACCTTCCGACTCAGGTCCGGGTCGGGAAACATGTATTCGCTGCCGATGATCAGCAGGGGAACGGACAGGGTGTCGAGGCGCTCGGTCACGTCGAAATCGAAACTGCTCAAGAGCAGGGAGATGAAGGTTGCGCTGTCGGTGCGCAGGGCCATGTCCACGACCTCGTCGGTAACGGCCGCATTATCCGACATCTGGAGATAGCGTGAGGCCACGAACCGGTCGTAGTCCGTCATCAACAGGTCGGCCACGTGGGATTTCTCGGCGGCCGAGATCAACTGATGCGGGGCGGCGTCCATGACGATCAGGCGGTGAACGTCCGCCGGGTGAGCCAAGGCGTACTGCAGGGCGATCATCCCTCCGAGGCCGTGCCCCACGATCGTGGGGTACTCCACGCCGTTGTCCGCGATGAACTGTTCCAGCCGCTTGACCTCGGCGGCGATGGAGGGATTCTTGATGGGCTGGGTTTGCCCATGTCCCGCCAACTCGAAACGGAAAACATTGAAAGTGCCCATGAGATAGGGGGCGACCTCGTCCCAGATGGTGTCGTTCCCGCCAAGGCCGTGGATCAGGACCATCTCGAATTCGCCCTGGCCCCGGGGAAGGTGGGCGGGGGCGGACGTGTCGGCCTCTTGTGCCCAGACAGTGCCGGCCAGGATCAGGCAGAAACAGGCGACGACCAGGGTCGGCCGGAGGAAGTTGCTCCTCATGCGATATCTCCGTTCGCGGGGGGTATGGTCACGACGAGACCGTCGCGGGCCTGTACAACCGGCCCGTCGAAATGGTTCCTGACGGCGGCAGCCAGATCCATGGCCGCCGCAGGGGGATACTGATGGGTCAGCACCACCCGGGCTGGCCGGGCGGCGGTGCAGATGCGGCCCACTTCGCGGGGGCAGAGGTGGCCGGGGGTTTCCAGCTCGTCGGGCGTGCTGCATTCGATCACCAGAAGGTCGGCCCGGTGCGCGGCTGTTTCCAGCTCGGTGGACGGCCCCGTGTCTCCGGAATAGACGGCCACCTGTCCACCGGCATCGGTGAAGCGGTAGCCCAGACAGTCGATGGACAGACGATCCTGGGGGTGGTTCACCGCAAAGGCCGCGATGGCGCCGCCGCCGGGGCCGGCCAGGGAATCGCCCGGCTGCAGCTCCTGGATGACCAGTTCCCTGCGGCGCGGCTCCAGCCAGCTTCCGTAGATCCCGACCAGCCCATCGAGCAGGTTCTGGAGGCCGCGCGGGCCGGAGATCGTCACCGGCTGCCGGCTCTGCGGAAGGGGAGAATGCAGGGCAAAGAGCAGGGCCGCCAAGTCCAAGGAATGGTCGGGGTGCAGGTGGGACAGCAGGACATGGCCGATCCCGTCCACCCCGTCGGGCAGGAGACCGGCCTGGGCCATGCGCACCAGGGCCCCGGGGCCGGGATCCAGCACGAGCGGAGCGCCGTCCATCTCGACGAGATAGGCGGCGGGGTTGTGGGTCGCCGTGGGCAGGGCGCCGCCGGCACCCAAAATGTGGAATGTGATCATGCCATAAAGCAACAGGGTTGTGCGCGATCGTCAAGGCCAAGCCTTATATGCGAAACTCGCCGGCCCTTGCGGTGTTCAAGGATATCCGTACCCATGCGCTGGACACCCGCGAGGGGGATCCCTATCATGGGAGCACGAAACCCAGAGAGATTGCGAACCCCGATCGGGTGCCATGAAACGATTCCTGATAACTTATCTTGTTCTTTTGGTTTTGGTTGCGGCTCTCCCGCTGGGTGTTTGCGCCCAGCAGCCGGACGCTTCGGCCGACACCGCCTTGGTGGCCGTTCCGGCGGAGGGAAAGCCTGAGCTCACACCCGAGGAGAAGAAGGCGGAACTGGAGGCCCGGGTTCAGGCCGACCCCGCCGACGGTGTTGCCTGGAACGATCTGGGGGTGCTCTACGCCTCGGAGGAGGACTTCACCAAGGCGCGTGACTGCTTCATCAACGCCGTCCAGACCGCCCCCACCGAGGGGGATTATCACCGGAACCTGGGGGTCGCGTTTTCCCACCTGGACATGGACGAGATGGCCCTGCGCGAATTCCAGGCCTACCGGAGCTTGGACAAGCTGGGCGGCAAGGACTACTGGCGCCTGATCGGGAATGCCCAGCTGCGGTCGGGTCAGAAGGACGAGGCCGCCGCCACTTTCCGCGAGGGGATCGCGGCGCTGGGGCCGGATCTGTCCCCCGATACCATGCGGTTGGTGCTTTCCTTGCTGAAGATCAGCGACGAAGACGGGGACGAGGAAACCGAGCGCGAGCTTCTCGGCCAATACGCGTCCCGGGCCGCCGCCTGGCTCCAGGTCCATGAGGACGGCCAGGACGGTTGGCTGGAAGCGGGAACCCTGGTTAAAAGCCGCGTGGCCATGCTCATCGACGACGCCAAGCTCATGGAGCAGTCCGGCCTTCCCGCGGAAGCTGCTCCCCTGTACCAGGAAGCCTACGACCTGGAGCCGGAGCGCCTGGATCTGCTGCCGCACCTGGTCGATTCCCTGTTGAGCGCCGACCGGGAAATGGACGCCCGGGTGGTTGCCCGCCTGGCCCGCGACCGTGCGCCCGACCAGCCCGGCACCTGGATCGCCAGCGGGAAGGTCATCGAGCACGCCGGTCGTCTCGAGGATGCCGCCGCAGCATACGAGAAGGCGTTCGACCTGGATTCCTCCCTCGAAGACGTGCGGGTGGCCATCGGGAACATCTTGCTGCGCTTGGGACGCGACGCCGAGGCATCCCGCTACCTGAGTGCGGGCCTGAACACTTCCGTCACGAAACCGGAGGTGGTCTACAACTACGCCGTCAGCCTCATGCGCGAGAAGAAATACCACGCCGCGGTGCCTGCCCTGCGCCGGGTGGTCCAGGATCGGCCGGAGATGGCCCAGGCCTGGGAGGCTCTGGCCAATTGCTGCCTGGCCACGCGCCAGTACAGCGCCGCCATCGAGCCTTTCGAGAAGGCGTATGCCTTCAACCCCGACCCCAAGCTGATCTTCCTGGCCGGGTCCTGTGCCCAGAAAGCCGAGCGTCCCGATCGTGCCATCGCCGACTACACCCAGGCGCTGGCGGCGGATCCGACCTACGTCAAGGCGCGGTACAACCTGTCGTTGGCCTACAGGGACGCCGGTCTTTATACCGAAGCGGCTGCCAGTTTCGACGAGTTGATCAAACTGGAAGGCCCGAGCTATCGGGCCTATTACAGCCAGGGATTGGCCTACTACTACCTCAAGGATTACCCGGCGGCGCTGGGGGCCTTCGAGCTGGGTCTGGAATACAAGGAGACTCCCGAGCTGCTCAACGCCATCGGGCGGGTCCATGCGGCCACCGGGGACAAGAAGGAGGCCGTGGCGTGGTACGACATGGCCAAGAAGTTGCAGGGGGGATCGTGACCGTGAGAAGACTGTGTGGCATGCTGGTTGTGATGGCGACTCTGACCGCTCCGGTTGCCTGGAGCCAAACCCATCCCAACGAATTGCCCCTTTTGACCCCTGATGCGGCCTTTCCCCGTTGCTCCATGACCCAATTGGGCACGGCGGGTTTCCCCGACCACAAGCATTCCCAGTACTGGCCCGGTTGGGAGGTCATGCACGAACCGGGCGGCTTGGCCTACGGCCCCGGCGCCTGGTGTCGCCATCACGAATTGATGCCGCGTCCCGACCTGGTTGTCGAGCCCGACAGCAAGGGTTGCGGCCGCTTTACCCTGCAGCACAACCCCTCCTACGGCGACTGCGACATGATCCAGTTCCTGGAGCTGCTGGATTGGGCCGGCCACGAGGTGCCGCCCCTGCTGGGCCTCGATCTGGCGGACTCCCTCCTGGTGGTCAACCCCGACAACCTCGAGGCGTACACGGAGCTGACGGGTTACGGAATGTGGCGCTTGTACAAGCTGGATATTGATTGCGCGACCATGGAGCCGTGGCCCGTCCTGCAGAACCGCACCCTCGACGGCCACGCCGCCTTCATGCTGGTGACCGACTGGATCCTGAGCGAGCGTCTGGGGGGCGTTCTGCCGCCCTGGCTGCACCAGGGGCTGGTGGAATATTGCGCCGAGGACGGTCAACACCTGGTGAACTACATGGCGGAGTTCCGCACCAACGGCCCGGTGCTCATGCCGCCGGCCCTGGTCGACGCCCTGCTGGCGCGGGGACCGGACCCGGAGCCCCAAAGGGACCGGGAGGTTTTTCGCAAGGCCTGCTACAACGCTTTTCTGATGACCTGGGAACTGGTCGAGAACCGGGGCGGCCTCGAGGCCTTGCGCGAATGCATCGACCGCATGCTGGGCGGCGAGGATTTCTCCTCCGCAGCCATGGCGGTCTACGGGCTCGACGCCGCCGGGCTGGCCGCAAGCCTGGATCCCATTCAAATGGGCGAACCCGGCGGCAAGAATCCGCCCCTGCCGATTCCCCACCGTCAACCCTAGCGCGGAAGGAACATTCTCCATGTCCCCAGCACCTCGCGTCCGCTTTGCGCCCAGTCCCACCGGACACCTGCACGTGGGCGGGGCCCGGACGGCCCTGTTCAACTGGCTCTACGCGCGCAGCCAGCAAGGCGCCTTCGTCCTGCGCATCGAGGACACCGACCAGGAACGCAGCACCGAGGAATCGTATGCGGCCATTTTGGCGGGCATGCGCTGGCTGGGTTTGGACTGGGACGAGGGGCCGGATAGAGGAGGGGATTTCGGACCCTACCTTCAATCCCTGCGCCTGGATACCTATGGCGAGCATCTGCAGCAGCTCGCTGCCGACGGGCAGGCCTACAAGTGTTTCTGCTCGGCCGAGGACCTGGAAGGTCGGGCGGCGGAGGCCAAGGCCGCCGGCGGCGTCTGGGAGGGCTACGACGGCAAGTGTCGGGGTCTGACGGGTGAAGAGGTCACCGCTCTGGAGGCCGCAGGCAAGCCCCACGCCTGGCGATTGCGCACTCCGGACGAGGGGTCGACCTTTTGGTACGACATCATCCTGGACAAGCTGGAATTCCAGAACGAGGTGCTGGTGGACCGGGTCATCGTCAAGGCCGACGGCTTTCCCACCTACCAGTTCGCTTGCGTGGTGGACGATCACCTGATGGAGATTTCCCACGTGCTGCGCGGTGACGATCACGTCAGCAACACTCCGTTCCAGATCCTGATCTACCAGGCGCTGGGCTGGAAGCCCCCCAAATTCGGACACATGCCCATGATCCTGGGGCCGGACAAGAAGCGGCTGAGCAAGCGCCACGGCGCCACCAGCGTGCAGGAATTCCAGGGGCAGGGCATCCTGCCGGCGGCCATGCTGAACTACCTTTCGCTGCTGGGCTGGTCGCCGGGCGGCAACGCCAAGGAAGTGATGAGCGCGCAGGAGATCATCGGCAAATTCAGCCTCAAGAAGGTGGGCAGCAGCGCGGCGGCCTTCGACTACGACAAACTGAATCACATCAACAGCGAGCACATCAAGGCCCTGGACGCGGCCGGCCGGCTGGCGCTGGCGATGCCCCTGCTGGAAGAGCGGGGTTGGCGGCTGGACCCGGCGTGGTTGGTCCACGGGGCCGACACCACCGAGGCCTACCTGGGCCGGGTGCTGGCAACCCTGGGGAACCGCTTCAGCAGCCTGGTGACCCTGCCCGAACAGATCGGGTTCTTCTTCAGCGACGACTTCTTCGTGGACCAGGAAGCCTGGGCCGAGCACGTGTCCACCAGCGAGGCCTCCACCTTGCTGACCATCCTGGCCGACGCCCTGGAAAAGGGATTGGCCGGCGACCAGGCCCACGCGGCGGGGGCGTTCGATGACCTCGTGAGGGAGTGTGCCGAACAGGCCGGCGTGAAGGCGGGCCGGCTCATCCATCCGGCTCGCGTCGCCCTGACGGGGCAATCGCGAAGCGCCGGCATCTTCGAGGTCATGGAGCTGATGGGATTGCCCCGGACCATTGAGAGGTTGCGCCGGGCCGCCGCCACAGCCTAAGCTCCCGGAGGCCCGGGAAGGCCGGGCCGGTGAAGGGGGCGAGAGTCTGAAGACCCTGCTGGGTATCCTTGCGCGTTATGTGCTGGTCTGGGTGGTTGCCGTCCTGGCCCTCATGCTGGCCACGACCCTGTTGCCGGGTTTTCGGCTGGCTCCCGATCAGCCCACCTACTGGGCCGCCATGTTGCGGCTGCCGATCTACTTCGCCCTGCTGATCATTCTGCTGCGGCCGGTGCTGCTGTTCCTGACCCTTCCGCTCAACAGCGTGACCCTGGGCTTGCCCACCCTGTTCTTCAACAGCCTGATCTTCTATCTCAGCGCGGGCATCGATCAGGGTTTCGTCATCGATACCTACGGCGACGCCCTGCTGGGGACCCTGATCATGACCGTGATTTCCGCGGGTGTGACCGGCTGGCTGGGCCTGGACGAGGCCTACCCCTTCTACCAGTCGGTGATTTACCGTCTGGGCCGCCGCTACGGACCCCAAACCAGCCGCAAGCCGTTGCGCGGGTTGCTGCTCCTGCAGATCGACGGTCTGTCCTTGCCGAGCCTGCGCCGGTGCCTGTCCCAGGGCCGCATGCCCACCATCTCGGCCATGCTGGCGCGCAAGAGCCACCGTCTGATGGGATGGCACTGCGGTATCCCGTCCAACACTCCGGCGGTGCAGGCCGGCTTGTTCTACGGCAACCGCGACAACGTCGCCGGGTACCGGTGGTTCGACCGCCGGGAGCAGAAGGTGCGGGTGGTCAGCAACCCGGATGACCTGCGGGATATGGAAAAACGGGTCGGCCGCGGGCGCACGGGCTTGCTGACGGGCGGCTCATGCATTAACACCTTTCTGTCCGGCGGCGCGGCCAAGCGGTTGATGACCGTCAGCGCCCTGGGTGAGAAGGCGGACAAGCGCCGCGAGGGGGAGCGCGCGGACTTCAACCTGTTCTTTCTCAGCCCCAACGCCTACACCATGGCCGTGCTTGCGGGGGCGTGGGATTTTCTGGCCGGGATGTTCATGGCCCTGGCGGGGCGTCTAAACCGGGATCGCCCGCGACTGAAATTCAGTCTGCGCCGGGTCGGCCAGAGGGCCATCGCCAACGCCTTCCTGCGCGATCTGTCATTCTTCTGGCTGAAGCAGGACATGGTGCGCGGGGCTCCGGTGATCTATTCGAATTTCGTGGGTTACGACGACGTGGCGCACCACGCGGGACCCGATACCTACGAGGCCCAGGTCACCCTTGCGGGTTTCGACCGGCGATTGCGCGCGTTGCGGCGGCGGGCGGGGCGCCAGTCGCCCATCAACTACGACATCGTGCTGCTGTCCGACCACGGCCAGACTCCGAGCATGCCCTACCGGCTGCTGTGCGGCGAAACCCTCGGCGACACCATGGACCGCCTGACGGGCCGGGATCCGGACGGGATGCCCGATCCGGGGAGGGCCTTCGACCCGGACCGCAGCTACACGGCCTCGCTGCTGGCCGAGCTGGAGGAGTCCGGTATCGATCGCCTGGGCTGGGCCGGGCGGCGCAGTCGGCGGACCCTGGAGGCGATCACCCGGCAAGACGCGGCCGCCCTGGCCGACGGAGAGGATGCCGCGAAGCACGGGCCGGTGGTGTGCGCCTCGGGCAGCCTGGCCCACATCTACTTCCCCGGCCACGAGGAGGCGCTGCACCTGGAGGAGATCGTGGCTCTGTATCCGGGGCTGGTGGACGAACTTGCCAACCACGAGGGCATCGGTTTCGTGGCGGCCAGCCGGGCGTACGGCGATGCCGTGGCCATTGGTGGCCGCGGGATCCGCAACCTCATCACCGGACAGATTGGCGGTGACGGGGACCCCCTGGCGCCCTATGGCCAACCGGACCGCTGGTCGGGAGAACTGGCCCAGCTGCTGGGTGCGGAGGATGTGGGTGACCTGGTGGTCAACGGAGCCTGGCTGGAGGAGCGCGGGCGGATCGTGGTCATGGAGGACCAGGTGAGCAGCCATGGCGGCCTGGGCGGCGCCCAGACCCAACCGTTCATCCTTTTGCCGGCTGACTGGAAGGTGGGGCGGATGGACCTGGAATCGCCTGAAAGCCTGCATCGGGTGCTGCGGCGCGAACTGGACCGGATCTGCCGTTGAGGCCCCTGGGAATCGGTTTCCGATACTTGCGTGGCGGGACCGCAGGGTATATATTCCGCCTTCGATTGCCCGGTCGTCCAACGGCAGGACAGCTGACTCTGGCTCAGTCGATGAGGGTTCGAATCCTTCCCGGGCAACCACAAGCCACGGAGTCCGTGCCGCTAGCGGCGCGGTCGATATATCGTGGCCCCTTCGTCTAGTGGCCTAGGACGCTGCCCTCTCACGGCGGAAACAGGGGTTCGAGTCCCCTAGGGGCTACCATCATACAAAAGGCTCACTATTCGTAGTGAGCCTTTTTTGGGCTTCCATTAATTGGTCAAAGGTGTTCCCCAAAGCTGGGGAAGTCTGGAGCGGTGTTCAATGATTGCTTGGCTCTATCCTGTAAATTGAGGGGCTGTTGTTGTACCCAGGGTGGGAAGCCCAGTGCGGTGAAGGTGGAAGGGCCGGCCCAGCAAGAGCACGTCTTGCGGGGCCGGCTCGCACACTATTCGATTTCGACAGAATGTCGGATATCTGCCGGCCTACTTTTCTTGGGCGGCAGATTGGCCATGTCATATTCAATCTGCGCAATCCGTTCTGGATCCGTCGCTTGGGTTGTCACACTTAGGTTGCCGTTCGACATACTAACCGTCTCATAATAGTCCAGACCAATTTACGTGGAAGCATACTGCATCGTCGGGGCGTGGAAATATGAGGCGACTCGAGCGGGAGTCTTCTGCAGATAACGCAGAAAGGACATCACCTCCCGCTTCAAGTGATCCGGTCCGGCAATCGCCTGTCTGCCGATGCCGTTGTTCTTCAGATCGTTCCACACGAGTTCGTCCGGATTCAAGTCCGGCGAGTAGGGCGGAAGGTAAGGACCTGCGACAAAATAAGTGGTGCAATGTAAGATGAACTTCGCTATCTTTATTGCATGGATCAGGAAACAACAATTCGAGAGAAATACCGATCTCTTGCCTCGTTCCTTGACGAGCACTCCCG
>Ga0210044_10005523_pt1 | contig 17053 bp, 17 predicted proteins | sample CryGey13umfilter_2_FD_183959 | JGI IMG/M metagenome (GOLD analysis project Ga0210044, IMG submission 183959) | Groundwater microbial communities from aquifer in Utah, USA - Crystal Geyser 4/9/14 3 um filter (SPAdes) (version 2) | ecosystem: Environmental > Aquatic > Deep subsurface >... | reverse complement strand
TAATGGCAAAGATAATGGCAAAGATAATGGCAAAGATAATGGCAAAGATAATGGCAAAGATAATGGCAAAGATAATGGCAAAGATAATGGCAAAGATAAAGATCTTTTATTCTTTGAAAAAAAAAAGATACACTTAAAAATGAAATGCAAAAAAAAATTAAATGAATTTACAAATATTTTTATGGATATGAATAAAATGCATGATATAAAACAATTTCCCAAAGAATTAGAATCTTCCCCCAGAAAATGTAACGTGGAGAGATGTGATGAAATATATCGCCATATGAATGATGATAAAACACAAAAACTTTTAAATTGTTTTAGAGGAAATTTTAATGCTATTTTTGAACATTTAAAAAAAAATGCTTTGCCAGAAAACTTTGAAAAAAAGGAATATTATAAATCTAAATATGGTGTTCAATATCCATATGATGTTGGTTGTAATGAAGGTAATATTAATCATGGATTTCAATTTGAAGTTGATGAAGAATTTTTGAAACAAATAAAAGAAAATGATACTGAATACTGTAAATTTATGGAAGAACATAAAAGACCCGATACATTTGAATTAAATAAAAATATAATATTTGAAGAAGATAAAAATAAGACAAATGAAAGAATTGAACTTTTAAATTCAAAAATGTTAGAATTATTATCCACATATATCAAAAATAAAAAATCAAATAAAGATTTTGGGTCATCATTTAAACTTCCTCTTAATAAAGAATATCCAAAAATTGTGTATAATAATAATGATTCCAATGCCAATAAATCAAATCATATAACTAAAATAAATTTAGAAACATCATATTCATTAAAACTTCCAACAAATCATTATAATCCGATTGTAATATAAAACAATTGAATTTACCATAAAAATAATAATTCTATAAAATTTACAAAACAATAGTTATAATCCCATGTCTCTATAAAAATATAATTACAATATTTTAGTAAATATAATAATTCAATAACTTATTATGTTTAAATTATATAAAAATAAATACATATATAGTATATATTATAAATGTCTAAACAATTAGATTATTACCAAATATTGGGAGTTGATAAAACCGATTCAATTGAATCTATTAAAAAAAAATATTTAAAATTGGCTGTTAAATTCCATCCTGATAAAAATGAAGAAGATACTACAACCATGTTTGAAATGATTCAAGAATCATGGGCTACTTTAGGCAATAAAAAAAAACGTGAAGATTATGATAAAAATGCAACTAAAAAATCAGACCATTTTAATTTAAAACATGAATTTGAAAATTACATTGACATTGTTGGAAAAGATGTTAAAAAACCCTCAAAAATGGTTCAATTTGATTTCGATAAAATTTCTGCAGAAATGGATAAAAAAATTGGATATAATAAAACAAATGAACAAACATTTACCGAAGATGATCTAACACAAAGGCATTATGATAAAAACCAAGAACGTGAACAACAAGAAATTGAATATTGCCAAGATAAATTATTTGATGATACAAAACCATTACCAATTAATAATTTTAATGCTGTTTTTGATGAATATTTATCTCTTAATAAATCCTCTAGCGATATTGATTTATATAAAAAAGGTCCAATTGCATTTAATTTTAGTGAAACTGCGTCATTTTCAGGATTAGATGAAAATGAAAATATGGATGAAACTAATAATTTAAATTTTGATGAAAAAGTTATTTTACCAAAAAATATTAAGAATATTGATTTAAATGATAATATGAAGAAATATTCTAATGAAAAATTAAATGCAAATAGTATGTCTAAACTTATGAAAGATAGGGAAAATGAAACTCATCAATTATCTCAACTTAAACTTGGAGATTTCATTAAACCTGATCCATGTGATTTATTATTACAATTACAATTAGAATTAGAGTCCAAGTAAATATTCTTTTGCGATTGTATAGCCTATATTAAATAATTTTTGTTTAGATTTTTTATTATGGTCATAATTTAAAAAATCACATTTTACATTTATTTTTATCGTATTTTTTTCATATCCTTTATAAGAATTACTACAATAACTGTCAAACATAATCTTTATTGTATTAATTATATAATCTTCTATATTGTTTATTGTACAATTGGATTTCTCATCCAATAAAAATATACCAATTACTTTATCTAACTCATCTTTAAATAAATGTATTGGATAATTTGTTACACATGCGCCATCAATATATAATTTATCATTATATTTAATTGGCGAACATAATATCGGTATTGCAGATGACATTCTTATCGCTGTTATTACCTCTAAATTGGGGGTTGTATCAACTGACATATATTCTGCTTCATTTGTATTTATACATGTGCATGTAATTATTAATTTTATATTTGTTCTTTTATATATTTCACTAAATGTTGTATTTTTATCAAACCCCTTATTTTCAAATAATTTTGACAAAATAATATTAATATTATGACCATTGTCCAATCCATAATTTTTAAAAAAATTTATTATATCAAATGTAAAAAATTTTGACATATCCACTTGCATTAATATTTCTTTCATTTCTGATGCAGTATATTTTATTGCTAATAATGCCCCTATAAATGATCCTGCAGAACATCCTACTATTGTTGTTATATTTTGCATTATATTTTTTTCCTCTAATGCTCTTATCGCTCCTATATGACATATTCCTTTGCTTCCACCACTACTTAATACTAATGTTGTTTTCATGTTTAAATCTAATATATTATTTAATTCTTCCCGTAATTTTTTTTCCATATTATTTAATAAGCGCAAATTATTATATTATTTTTATGTGTTTTTATTATATTTTTTTTATATATTCTATTATATATTAATATAATATATGCATAAATTAAGTATCCAAACATTAACAGGTAAGCCAACTGATTCACATAAAAATATCAGTGTTGGGACTTTAACTAAAATTTCCCGAGATATAAGCGATATAAATACTGATTTAATATTTAAATCTATTCAAAGTAGAAGGGATAAAAAATTGGAAATATATATGCGTCATTATCATTGTTGTTTCGAACAAATAAAAGTATTAAATAATCAATATAAAACTGATATGATCTATTCAGTCCCACTTAAATATAAAGAAATTTTAGATTATAATTCTGTCGAATGTTGTTTATTTTTAGAAAAAAAAATGACTGAAAAATTTTTTGATGTTTTAAGACTTGATAATAATTCTATTTTTATTACTTGGAAATTTATTGAACAAAATAAAGATAATAAAAATAATAAACATGTGGACGATGAATAATGAATAATGAATAATGAATAAATGAATAATATTATTTTAATACAACATCAATAAATTTTATAAATATTATCATTGCAAAAAATAAAATAATTATATCTCGCAATTCCATATCAAATAATTTACTTTTATTATGTTTCTTTCTCATTTCTTTCTTGCATTTTAAACATTTTTTTAAATGTTTAATCATTTCTTCTGTTGAATTACTCATTTGTGATTCTGAACTTATTAATGAATTATTATCAAAAGACTCTGCGCAATCCTCACTTAATACAATATCTTCTCTTCTTAATTTTTTTAATTTATTATTGCGTAAAGTATTATTTTTTTTTGATTTTATTGATTCTAAATCAAATGACGAATCTTGAATATTCCCTTGTGTTGAATAATATGTAAAATTTTTTGCCATATTATCTAATTCAATTATATCATTATTATTATATACATCATTTATGTTAGAATACATTCTATAATAATAATATAGAATATTTTTTATACTATATAAATTATATATTGAATTTTAAAAATGTTTGATGCGTTTTTATTTTTTTTTAAATTATTCATTAAATTAGTTGTTATATGGACCGTATTGTATATTATTTATTCATATTTATTTAATCCATATAATGATATTAAAATAAGTAATATAAAAATACCAGTATTTAGAAATTTCATGTGAAAAATATGTAAAAAAATATAATTATAGTATAGTAGAAATTTATTAATGTATTAATATATTAAAAAATAATGCGTAATATAAATATAATTAGTTTCCTAAATATATCATATAAATAATGTCAAATTTAAAATCAACTGAAACTGACATGATGATATCTGGCATTGCTAACCCGGATAAATTAATATCAGAAAAAAAACAATGGCACTATGATGTTGATGGTATGAATGGAGAACTGGATGAAGAAATTGATCGTTATACTGATAAACGTACTGATGCTAAACGTGATTCTAAACATGATGAAAAATTATATGATATTAAAGAAGAAAGAACAAGTCATGATTCTGAAACAACACAAACAGAATCTTCTTCTTCTTCATCGTCGTCAAGTATGTCTAATAAAGAAAAAACTATTAAAAAATTAAATTTATTAAGAAAATTAGTTGAATTAACAAATAGTGGAGTTAAATTATCACAAAACTATAATTTAGAATCAGATCTTGAAATGATGGAATTTGAATATGAATTGCATAAAAGCATTCGTTCTAAACAAAATGGTATTAATTGGATGAATAGTATGTGTTTAAATGCTATTTGGGGATTTGAAGTATTTAATGACAAATATAATCCATTTGACATTGATATGAAAGGATGGTCTGAACAAGTTACTGAAAGTCAAAATGAATATTCTGAAATTTTCGGCGAAATTTATGAAAAATATAATGCTCCTGGAAAAGGTATTGCTCCAGAATTAAAATTACTTTTGCTTTTAACTGGTAGTGGCATTAAATATCATATTACTAAAAAAATAATGACAAATCAATTGACTCCATTAAATGGTGAGGATAATCAAGAATTAATGGAATTTCTTCGCCATAAAGCCACAAATAAAAATGTCCAAAATAAACCACCCCAATCAAATAATGTTAGTAATGAACGAATATTAAAAGAGCATAATGAAGCGACACAGCGTACTTTAGATATGCAATTAGCTAAACAATATGAATTAAATAAACAACGTGAAAAACAACAAATGGATGAAAATAAAACAGCTTTAGATTCTTTACAAAATAATTTAAAAACAAATCTTGGTGCACAATTTTCACAAACAACTATCACAATGCCACCTGCTGTTCAAAAATTTATGAAACAAAAACAAGAATCTCTAAAAAAGAAAAAATTAAATAATCTTGAATTAGAAGAAAAAACTATTAAACTTGAAGAAAAAAGATTATTAGAAAAACACCAGAAAGAAATCGATAGACTTTCAAAAGAAAAAAATAAAAAAATAAATGATAGTGTCTCTATTGATTCACGATCATCTATGAGATCTGTTGTTAAAATGAATAAAGATTTTGAAAGTATAATCGATACAGATTCCATTTCTCTTGGAAAAAAAAGTTCAAGGAGCAGAAAAACTAAGGCTCAAATGAAAAGTATTACTATAATGTAATTATGTAATTATGTTATGGTTAATATTATTTTGCACATTTATTATTATATTCTTTCACTATTTTTGTAACTTTCTCATTATTACAAAAATCTTTTTTTAAATCTGTACGTATATCAGAAAATAAACTATTTAATAATTCATTTGTATTTTGATCTAATACTGATGATGATTTTGACGATGATTTTTGCGATGATTTTTTTGTTTGTTTTGCCTTACTCGTCGGTGAAAGAAACTTATTTGTTTTTTTATAAAATATTTGGTTTTTATTTAATATTTTTTCTCCTTTGTCAAATACCCTCTCTCCTTGGTCTAATAGTTTTTCTCCTTTGTCTAATACCTTCTCTCCTTTGTCTAATAGTTTTTTTCCTTTGTTTGATTTTTTTATTTTTTTTATACTATTTTTTTTTGATTTTAAAAAATTAAATACTCCTGAAACTCCTTTTCCTCCAACTTGATCTTGATATGCGTAATAAAGATCCAATAATTTATATTTTGTTTTATCCCCATAAATTTTATTTAATTTATATAATGACTCGTATTCTCCCCCAATATGTTTATAATTTTCTTTATTATCTAATATTTCATTTATTTCATACATATTTTTATTTTTACAAAGCACAATGTATTCTTTTAAACTGTTTATACTCATATACATAAGGATTAGATTATAATAATAATAATAATATATTATATGGCTGAAGATTTAACTAAAAAAAGAGGAAGACCTAAAAAAAATATTAGTAATAATAAAGTTATTGATAAAAATATTATTTTAGATATTGATACACGCCGTGAACTTTATTTATGTCTACCACATACCAATCCAACTGCGAGTAATATAAATATTGATTCATTTATTGTTGTAAATGATAAGCATTCTGATTCAGAATCAAGTGAAGATTTATTATCCGAAATAAAAAAAAGAGATAAAATAATCAGGGAAAAAACAAAAGAACTGTTGCATTATAAAAATATTGCATCTAATTTTAATATAACAACTAAAAATTTAATGTGCTATCCACTTGATATGAAATTAATTGATATAAATTCCAAAAAGTCAGCCGTTGTTACTAAAACAAATATTGTATGTTGGCACGATACGGAACCATTTGTTGGTGTTCCTTGTTTTATTGCTGTTCGTTATGATAGAGGTGTTTATCATGTATTAGGATGTTTTTGTTCGATTAATTGTGCACTCGCTTATAATTTTAATATGAACGATCATCAAAAAAATGAAAGATATAGTTTAACATTAAATATGTATCATTTTTTAATTACCGATAATGATAATATTTCAATTGCTCATCCCAAAGAAGTTTTAACAAAATATTCTGGAGAAAATGGTATTTCTATTAAAGAATTTCGTGAAAGTTCCCGCACATGTTCTGTTAAATATAGTCATTTATTGCCCCCATGTGTTCCACTTTCTACATATATTGAAGAATCCCGAAAAAAATTAAAATTATAATATAAATACTTGTTATTATTGTAAAATATAGTGTAATATGTCTAAAAAAAGAAAATTTGATGAAAATAAAAATGATTGTTCAAATTGCAATAAATTAAACAATATTATTAATCAAAAAAATTATAAAATAAATGAACTTGTTCTTGAATTTAAAAATATCAATAATATTATAAATTTATTAAAAGATAAATTATCAAGTATTGATAGACAAATAAATTATATTATTAATCCATGTGATCATAAATGGCAAATTGATACTTCATTTGCATGTGAAAAAACAATGTATGCGTGTATTTTATGCGGAGAAACACATTAATTATTAATTATTTAATATTCAATAATATTTTAGTAATGTCTTCTGGAACACTTTCTTTACAAAATAAATAAAAATATGCTTGTAAAAAAGCATCGCATAAATCATCTTTTTTTTCAGCCTTATTTAAAATTTCTAATGATTCTGAAAGTTTCTTAACTTCCAAAATTGCTTTACTGTATTTTATCCCTAGTGCTTTTGTTATTTTATATTTATTTTTATCTGTTTTCTTTTCATCTTTTTCTGTATTTTTATCATTTTTATTTTTATCATCTTTATTTTTATCATCTTTATTTTTATCTTCTTTATTTTTATCTTCTTTTACTTTTAATTTATTAGATGGAGAGAAAAAATTAACGGTTTTAACTGTTTTTTTATCAATAATTCCTCTTATATAAAAATAGCTAAATAAAAAAGCAGATATAGTTTTCATTGTTGGATTAATAAGGGTTGGTTGATTTTCGATAATAACTTCATCAATTTCAACATTTAAAAATATTTTATCTAATTTTTCAAATATTGCACTTGCTAAATTATTCACTCCTATTCTATTTGCATTTTGTTTTGGTATTTTCTTGGATGATCTATTTTTTAATTCTTGTTTTCCATGTTTTTCACAATATTCAATATTATCAAATGAACAAGATGATTCTTTTTTGCATACAGAACAACTTAAACCTTCTTTTATACTTTTATCTGCAATTATTTGTTTATTATGAGTTTTACAATAATATAATCCACCATTATAATTATTTATAAAAACAGCATTCTTTTGACATTTTTTGTTATTTCTATTAATAACTGAACATGTTTTTTGATTTTCTGCCAAATTAATTATATCCCATTTTAATATTTTAAAATTATCATCTTTTTTTTCAATTAAACAATATGCTAAATTTCTAATTCCAACATCAAATGATAATAATTTAGTACTCATATATCTTTTATATATAAAGAAATTTCTTTATATAAAACGTGCAAATAACAATTATTTATTATTTATTATATATTTAATTATCTTCATTATCTTCATTCTTCAATAATAATAATTTGATTTTTTTTTTCATTTAATGTCAGCATATTATTTTTATTTAAATGGATATATGGAGTTATAAATTTAATTATATCATTTTCCAATGATTTCTTCTTATCAACACAATCAATATAATCAATTAATTCATGACAATTGCTCATTTTATTGACAACGCTAATTTTACATTTCATTTTTTCAGTTACATTTTCAATATAATTCCAAAGATATTCTCTTATTTTATCTAATATTGGTTTTATTGCATAATTTGATAATTTTATCCCTAATTTATCAATTACCCATTGAGTTGTTTTGTCTTTTTGGGTTTCATTCAATAATAAATTTCTGCGTGATGAATCTGATGCCCAAACTGATTGTTCTAATGGATTATCTTTTATATATTCCGATACAATAATTTTGCCTAAATAACTTGCTAATGATTTTTTATTAAACCAGTGTAACATTATATCATCTATTGATGATTTCTTATCATTTCCTTTCAAAAGTCCAAATTTAGAAAAATAATTAATTGGTGGTGCATTGTAAAAATTATTTTGTACATATGAGAGTGAATATGAAGTTGGTTTTGCAATGGTAGCTTCTTTTAATCCTTTCAGTTCTGCTGAAAGTTTTATATTTTCGATATCTTTATCTTTTAATTGTAATTCACAATCTTTTTTTGTTAATTTTTTATCACATTCAGTTTCTTTAATTTTTGATTTAATTTCTATATCCTTTAATTGTAATTTCATTTCATATTCTTTTATTAATAAATCTTTTTCATAATTTAATTTTATTTGTAATATATTATTATCATATTCTTTTTTTTTATCACATTTCGGCTGATGTCTATCTAAACAGTATTGTCTGCTGAATATATTAAAACAAAATTTACATTTATAATTTTCTGCATTCATATTTTTATTATTTTTTATATGTTTTTTCGTTTTAATATGTTGACCATAATTACTTTTATCAATTGTTGAATAATTACATATTTTACATATATATTTCATATATTACTATTATAGATAATATTTATATCATTTTTTACACATTAAATTGTGTTGATAAATTTATTAGATGTATTCACTTTTTTAGTTTTTCCAAGTAGTTTTATACTTAAAAAGTAAATATATCTCTAAAAAGTTGATTGCACCCATATTCAAATAGCCGTCTCTATTACTTTTTAGTAGTTTTGTGTGTAAATTTTTTTTTAATATTTTTTGAAAATAAAATTTTTCAATATCGAGACACTTAATTGAACTCCACATTGTTTAAACCCCTTGAAAAAAATCAAAAAAAAAAATATTTTAAAAATTTTTTTTTGATTTTTTTGAAAATTTTTATAAAAAAAAAATTAAAAAAAAATCGGAATGCTTCATATCTATACTTTTTTAAAAATAAAAATCATCGTTAACACTTGATTTTTATAAAACTACGCGTAGAAAAAAAATTTTAACACACAAGGCTGTTGTGTTGTGAATTTTTTTTTCAGATAAAGTTTTCATAATTTTACCTTGCAAAGGGTAAAAAAAATGTAAATAAATTTTAAATTTAAAAAGTATCTATTTTCACCGGGATTGCTAATAAGATTTTCGATACTTTATACATAGTATTGTATATAAAATTAAGTTTTAGACTATTAAAATAATGATATATATTTGTAGAATATGTCTAAAAATCATATATTTTGTATTTTTAGAATGGAAAATGATTTTTAAACATATTATAAAAATATTTTAAATATTTTTTGGCGCATAAAAAAATAAACTATCAAAATTTGTGTTTGAAACACTTGATATTTAACAAAAAAAACACTTTTTTACCATCAATAAAATCGATTTATTCAACATTTAATATAGTTTATTTGATATAAAATGTTATTTTAGAAGTATTTCCAGTTATGTTTTATATTATTTTGAAATAATTATTTTTATTAAATTTTTAAAAAATATGAAAATTTGCTGAAATTTTATTGAAAATTAAAGTTGAAAAATACTAATTTCTACTTTTTTATTAAAATTGAAATTATAGTGGTATATATCATATAAATATATAAATATATATATAATGAATGGATGATATACAATATCATATAAATAATATTAATAAAAATGCGGAAGAATTAGAGAGAGATTTAAAAACATTAAAAGATAAATATGACATAAATAAATTCATGAAAATAGAAGAATTTAATAAAATATTTGAAATACAATATAAGCCATCTGATTTAATAATATCGATGATGACATTATCCATTTCATTAGATGTTGAATTCAATGTAGTAAATATTAGTAATTATATAAATTTAAGTCTATCTTCAATATTACATGTCAAATGTGGAAAAATATTTAGGACCTTATTAAAAAAAGAATCAAATGATAAAAAAGTATTTAAAAATCACCAGGTAACATTATTAATATATTCTAAAAAATCAAAAGTTAGTTTAAAATTATTCCAAAATGGAACAATACATATTGCAGGATGTAAAACGATAGATATGATGATAAATGTATTTGAGAAATTATTCAAGGAATTAAAAACACCTCGTTATGATATTGTATATAAAAATGGAAAAAAACATTTCGAAAAAATAAAATATGTATCTGATATGTCTAAATTAAAAATAGAGAATTTAGAAAAATTTAAAATTGATATGATAAATTGTAATTATAATATTGGATTTTCTATAAATAGAACAAAATTATTTTACACTTTACGTGATTTGAATGTTGATTGTGTTTACGATCCAAGTAATCATGCAGCGGTTATTATTTCACATGATAATGGTTCGTCAATTTTAATTTTTGAAAAAGGTTCTATTGTTATAACTGGCGGAAAAAATTGTAAAAATATAAAAGAAGCATATGATATAACTAATGTATTTTTATTGACGCATTATCATAAAATTGTTAAAAATGATAAAATTATTGATGAAATATTAAGTTGTTATCAATAAAAAAAAAATTTATTCTATTCAATATTATCACCTGTTTGGTGAATAACATTATTTATATAAGGATTCCCTTTTAGATTTTCGTCAACAAAACTAAAGAATCTCCAACTATGTTCCGGTAATGTTTCTGCAATTCTAGTTGATGCAGATACTAATCTATTTGTCGATTGATCTTTATTTTGAGGATACAATTCGCGATTATTTTGAATTGGAATATTTAATTCGGTAACAGTATAATCCATAATTGGCCCTTTATTATAACTCGTTAATGTCGGTCCACGTCCTTGCGAAATAATTTCTTTTGCAACATTTTCACGCATATTACTTGCATCTCCACGACTTCTTTGAAACTCATGGAATTTATTACCATTACCGGCTCTATCTAATTTATCATTAATATTGCGTTTAGTTGGATCCGGAATCCAATTTTCTCCATCATAAACATAAGGTTTACTTAATTCTCTATTACCAATTTGCCCAGCTCTTTCTGTTTTAGAGTGGATTTCACGTTTAGTTGGATCAGGAATCCAGTTTTCTCCATCATAAACATAAGCTTTATTTAATTCTCGATTACCAATTTGTCCTGCACGTTCTGTTTTAGAGTGTATTTCGCGTTTAGTTGGATCAGGAATCCAATTTTCTCCATCATAAACATAAGCTTTACTTAATTCCCCATTACCAATATTACCGACTCTATCATATTTATCATTAATATTACGTTTAGTTGGATCAGGAATCCAATTTTCCCCATCATAAACATAAGGTTTATTGTATTCTCGATTACCAATTTGTCCAGCACGTTCAGTTTTGGAATGAATATTCCTTTTTGTTGGATTAGGAATCCAGTTAACACCATCATATACATATGGTTTATTATATTCGCCATTACCAATTTGTCCAGCCCTTTCTGTTTTGGAATGAACATCGCGTCTTGTTGGATCTGGAATCCAATTGACACCATCATAAATATAAGGTTTATTAAATTCTTTATTTCCGATTTGTCCTGCACGCTCAGTTTTAGCATGAATTTCACGTTTAGTTGGATCAGGTATCCAATTTACACCATCATAAACATATGGTTTATTAAATTCTTTATTACCAATTTGTCCAGCACGTTCAGTTTTAGAATGAATATCACGTTTAGTTGGATCTGGAATAAAGTTTTCCCCATCATAGACATAGTATTTATTAAATTGTTTATTACCGATTTGTCCAGCACGTTCAGTTTTTGAATGGATATCACGTTTCGTTGGATCAGGAATCCAATTTTCCCCATCATAAACATAATTTTTTTCTATTTCTCTAGTTCCAATTTGTCCAGCACGTTCAGTTTTTTGATGAATATCTCTCCTAGTTGCATTAGGTATCCAATTTTCATTATCATATGTATATGGTTTGTTTAATTCTTTATTATGTATTCCACCAACACGCTCAGTTTTAGCAAACATTTCACGTTTAGTGAGTTCAGGAATTGCATTTTCAACATCATATGCATATGTTTTTTCTATTTCTCTGTTTCCAATATTACCTGCCCTATCATTATTAATATAAATTTCACGCAATGTATTATCTGGAACAATTGAATCGGGGTTATACATATAAGTTTTTTCCATTTCTTCATTACCAACTGGTCCATAATAAGCGGATTCTTTAGCACCACGATTAACAGTAGACATATTCCCTGGATCAAATTGTCCATAAATTGATGGGGCTTTATATTCAGTCATTTGTGGTAACATATCTTCTATTTTTTCTTCACGGAAAGTTAGTGGTTTTCTTTTAAATACTTTCTGAGGCAATGGTCCTTGTTTTTCTTTTTGTTCATTGACAACAGGAGTTTTATATGTTGTTTTAGGATTACTTGCGACACGTAATTCGTCAACTGTTTTCGGTCTAACTTTAAATGAATCATGAAAACCATGAGTGCCAATTTCATTATAACCTAAATTTAGTCCAGGAGTAACACGTGTTTCTTGAAAAGGTTTTTCGGATGTTTTATGGTAACCTGGAATATATCTGGATTCGTAATAATCTGTCATAACAGGGGCTCCATAAATATTTGTTGCTTGAGAACCAATTGATGGTTTAAATAATGCGGTTCTTTCAGTTTTTGGTCTCCACTCTAAATTATTAGTACTTCCAGTAAATTTATCAGTTTTTCTTTGATACACTTCAGCTAATTTAATTGCTTGCTCTGGTTCATAACCCATACCAGTTTTATTGCTAAATTGTGGCAACATATTACTATGTGTAAAATGTTCTTTATCGACAATATTATATGTCATATCATTATTATCCGCAAAATCAGAATAATTACCATCTAATGCTAATTTCCTTTCAGTTTCAAGTTTAGATTCAGATGCACGAGGCCCAACTTTATGGCCACTAGAATTTATTGCGGAAGGGGTTGATGGATTATCAAATGTTAGTTGTTCAAATTGTGATAAATAACCATTATTTTGTGTGCGATGTGGCCTATTTATTTTTTGTTCAAATCTTTCGTTATTCATCATTTTATTTGTTGCATTTTGGAAAAAATCTAAATCAAGATCTTTTTCTCTTCCTCCACCGGAACATTTGGACGATGTATCTGAAAAATTTTCAGTGCTTCCAGAAAATTCTGAATCTTGATCACTCCAGCCAACATGTCTTTGTTTTTTTTCTTTAGTATAATCAGATGATTCATTTATACGTTTATTTGCAATATTTTGTATTGTGTTTTTTGTACGTGGGACATTATTTGATGAATATATATTATCATAATTTTTAGGTGGTAATTTTCTATGTTTGATATTATTATTTGTGGGTTTTTTATTATTACTCAATGCATTTCCCGCACCAAATAATCCAACTAATGAAAGTAATTCCATTTATATATATATAATAGATAATAAGATAAAAAATATTATTATTAATCTTATAATTTTTTATTTGTATATTATTAATATAATATAAAATAATATAATGGCAAGTATTGAAATACATCGTTATGAAATATTAAATAATCCAAATAATTATGATACAAAATGTCTATTCCATAGTGGATTATTTTCTTCTGAATCAGAAGATAATGCATACGTGAAATCAAATATTTGTTTACTCTATCAGCTCGGAATCTGAACAAATAGGGGAAGTAAATAAAAAACCATTATTTACTTGGAAACAAAAAGTAAATGACATAAACGATATTACAAAAGAAAAAAAAATAGTACAATCATTAAACAAAAATAATACAGAATTATTTAATTGTATATTAAAGATAAAAAAAATATTAGATTATATAAATCAATTAAAATAAGATTTTTATTTTGAACATTCTGCAATACATTTTTCCTTACTCCAAATATTGGGATCATTATTATTTGGATCAGTTGAATAAACACAAGTAGAAATTACATTTGTTCCTTCATACTTGGTTGATTTATCAACAGTGCATACCATACATCCACCACGTTTTGTATTATATGGTATAGAATTTCTATCTCTATAACAAACTTGATCACGGCTAATATAAGGTGATAATTGTGATGGTAAAGATATTTCTTCAAATTTATTATAAAAATTTTTGAATGTAGGTTGGCTTAATAGGATAGATTCATTTTCAGATACTTTATCATTAGAACCAAAAATAAAGTTCATTATAGATTGTATAATAACCCTGATTCTATTTTTATAAAATGTATATAGTAATATAACAAAAAGGAATATTAAAATAATAATATTTTTTTTTTCCATATATTATTGGCAAATAAAATAAAATAAAATAAAAAAAATATAAGTATAATGTATAATGAGTGAAAAAACATGCAATTCTGGATGTGTCAATTATGGCGGTTCAAATAGATTAATTTATGATAAATGTGCCTACCAAAAAGAACTTTACGAGTCAACTGCACCAATTAATTATTATTTATATGAAGGAAAACACGAACATTGTGAAAAATGTACCTATAAAAAGAAATTTTATCGTCCATTTGATTTAGTTGATGTTGAATCAGATCTTCATAATATTACTCGCACTAACTCCCACTGTCCCCAATTTAAATATAATCCTGGATGCAGTAAATCAAAAACATGCTTAAGTACATTTGATAAAGATGTTCCAATAGTGCCAAATGCAGGAGCATCTTGCCCAATATTATATAACAATATCCCTCGTCAAACAACTGTTGGATATTCTATACCATCAGGAAATCTTTGTGCTAAATTTTAAATTTTAAATTAAGTTATATTAATATTTATATTATAAATATAATAAAAGTATAATTATAAAAAAATATCTTTCTTATAATTATAATGGATTCTCAAAGAACTAACTGGAAATGTGATTGCGGAGATAAAGGTTGCAATCTTTTAAATATAGGACATTCCTCAAAACTGATATATGATTGCTGTGCTTATAATGATCGTCTCGATGAGTCTACAAGCCCAGTGAAATATAGATTAAATGAAAATCAAATACATAATTGTAATCAATGTTTATCTACACTTGGACCACGCAGTTCAAGTCCAAGAGGACAAGGAGTATCTACTTCAATAAAAGTAGATCATCCAATTGCAACTAGTCAAGAATTAGTCGATGTGGAGTCTATTTTATCAAATAGAAATGTTAAAAGTTCAAAATGTCGTCGTGATCAAATAAATCAAATAAATTTAACAGATGTGGAACAATTTAAATTAAGTCATATGCGTATTTGCAATGATGCATTAAATCCATTTTCAAGTAGATTATCAATGCCTGCAGCAAATTATCGTGACATGTCAGTTAATAGATTTTATAATTTAAGTCAATTTCCCCAAGAACCAATTTTTTATGATTTTGCAATAAACACTGTTTTAGAAGAAAAAGATAATTTCTTAGCACAATCTCCAAAACTTTGGGCTGATAATAGCATACCAACACCATTAAATGGATCTAATAGAAATAAAGTTGGTCCATGGAGAGCAGTTGGTGTTTAAATAAATAAAATATAATCAATTTATTATTTCAAATTTATTATTTTATTAGTAATAAAATAAAAAGTAATCAGGATCATTACCTTGATAATTAAAATCCATTTTAACTATTTCAGAAAATCCTTCAGATAATTGAGGTTCAACTAAATTTTTATAAAATATATTGTAAACAATACTTGAAATATATTTTGTCCAATTATTTTTATATGATCTATATAATGCATTATGTCTCGCTATTTCCCTTGGACATGTCATATAAACACATCTAACAGTATAACCATTATCTAATCCCTTTTGAATATATTCCTTACGAGTATCAATACTCGAATTAGTATTGTCAATAATAATATTAGATTTTTTAAGAATTAATCTATTACATTCCTTTATGCATTTTTTCTTACTTTTAAGAGTATCTTGATTAACAATTGAATGCGTATCTTTAAACTCTTCTGCAAAAGTAGATTTACCACAAGCTGTCGGACCAACTAAAAGAATCATATCTTTAGTTCCATTTTTCAAAATAGATAATTTTTCGGACTTTGTTTTTTTTTTGGTTAAGTCGGGATAAGTAAAATTTACTTTTTCTTCAGCACCATATTTAAAATCATCATCATTCTCATTGTAAACACCGAAAATATCTTCAGGAAATTTAAAAGTTAATCCACAATTTTTAGCAAATTTTGCATCAGTATCACTAAAATCATTCTTTCTACCACCAGCATCACCACAATAAAATGATTGATTATTTGATTTATAATTCAATTGTCTCCATAATTCGGGAATAGGTTTTCTAAACTGATTATCTTTGGTTAGGACAAAACATTTGAATTCAAGATTTTTAAATATATTCCGTATTTTGACTTCAAAACCGGATATATCTTTTTTATTTTTTTGGTTTGTAATTATAATTAAAGAGAATCCATCATTGGATAATTTTT
>Ga0210044_10005522_pt1 | contig 17054 bp, 10 predicted proteins | sample CryGey13umfilter_2_FD_183959 | JGI IMG/M metagenome (GOLD analysis project Ga0210044, IMG submission 183959) | Groundwater microbial communities from aquifer in Utah, USA - Crystal Geyser 4/9/14 3 um filter (SPAdes) (version 2) | ecosystem: Environmental > Aquatic > Deep subsurface >... | reverse complement strand
ACTAAAGAACTTAAAAACATGGACGAAATTAAACTTCAGTTGGTTAAAATTAAACAATGCAAGTTGAAGTTCTAAGAAAAAAAAGCTCCTTTCATTTTTGAAAGGAGCTTCTCACTAAAACAACGAATTATTATTTAAACTTCAATATTTTTACTTAAAAAATCTTTCACAGTAAGTTCACCTTTATCAATTTTAGCTAACAATTCTTTTTGAGCGATATAATCTGTATTTACTACTCCTGCTCTAGATTGTAACATTCTCCATGCTTTTCTTCGTTCTACACAAAAAATTACCATTTGTGTGGAAAGTGCTTGATATTGAGGGCTACCATCTGTTTTAAAAGCAATCGTATAAACACCAAAATCAGGAATAAATGCTCGATGGTTTATGTCTAGGTATTTTCTATTCACGATGTCGTTCATGGTAATTAATTGAAGTATATCTTCTAAACGAATCATGCCTTTTGTTTCCTCTTCTTTCACAATTTTATGATGCTGTCTAAATCGGGCTTCGGTAAATGCCCAATGAGCAACAGTAAATGTATAAGGTTTTTTAGTAATGGGTGCAGCTTTCTTCATCCAATCGGTAGTTGAACTAGGATTGGCATTAATATTTAAAGCATCAGCAAAAGATTCGCCTAAACCAGAGTTGAAAACAAATTCAGCCATTCCCCTACTGTCTCTAACGTTTAAAGCTTGTTCGGCTGAAGAATAATCAGCAATACCATGTTCTGGAGGACAAGAGGTAAAGGCTTGGAAAAAGGCAGTTCCTCGGTAGGTTAAACCATCTATTATTGCTTTAAAATAATTAGCAGGATTAGCCATCGAAACTTGAGCAACAAATGGAGAACCATGTCCATTCATAAAACTTTCAGCAACCGATTTCCGTTCTGTTAATTTTCCTTGTGTGGCAGCTCCAGTTTGGTTCATGTCAAAACCACCTGCCAAAACAGAAGAATCAGAATTTTGACCTCCAGTATTAGAATAAACCTGAGTATCTAATAGTAACATATTCATATTTGGTCTGTTCTGTAAGATTACTTTCGATAAATTTTGAAATCCGATATCACCCATACCACCATCTCCACCAATCGCCCATATTTTTGGTAATTCTGCAATTTCTCGGTCAGTCATGTAAGTATCAGAAAAATGGGTGAATCTAAAATATTCATCTTCACCAAATGTATTTTCAAAATCATTTACCACAAAATCGGCTAATCGTTCTGGAATAACTGATCTGTTAGAATGGTCAACAATAAAACTTTCACTCATTAACCAACCAATTGTTGCTCCATCTTGGAAAAGCGAATTCATCCAAGGGTAAGAGTGAGGATTGTTGGGTGGAGTAGAACCATAAACAGAATTACAACCTGTGTGTGCAGCCATTGCCATTACAGACATTCCATTGGCGTGTTTGCCTTCAATAGCTTGTAATTGTTTGTGATTTTCCGATTCCTGCTCCAATACAATTGCAATGGTGTTGATAATATCGTTATCATTCCCTTTAAATTCTGTTGCAATTCTACTTTCGGTAACTTTAGATGTTTCGCTTCCGTAGCCCATTAAAATGTGTAAAACAGATTTCCTAAATGTGTTATAAGCTTCAATATCTTTAGTTTTTAAGGTTGCTAATGCTTTCACTCCTTTATTTCGGAGTACTTCTGCTTTAGCCTTCAATCGGTCTGCTTTGGTATGGTAAAGTGGTCGCATTAATGTTTCGGTTAATGTGGCTACATATTTTAAAACTGTTTTTTCTCCACATCCAGCACACGCACCATCACCAGCCAAAAAAGAATAGTAATTGGATTGTATCATAGAATGGTATTGTAACGCAGCAGCTTTAGAAGATTGAACATGGTTTTGGTCAAATATTCCTAAATATTTTGATGGAGTTTTAGGTAATAAGTTAATAAATTCCATGCTAGATAAGTTGTCAGCAACCAATTGTTCGCTTTCTGGAGACATATAAATGGCTGATTTTTCACAAATTTCAACACAAGCACCACAACCTTTACAGGTATCTCTTAATCCGATTAAAAATAAACCTCCTTCACCTGCTTCTTTCTTTTCTTTACCGCTAAAAATACCTTTGGTATTGGCGTAAGCAAAAGGTGTAATTTTTAATATAGTTTCTAAGTCGGCGATGGAGGCATCTGAAACAGTTAACCCTTCGATTGATTTTAAGGTGTTCACAACAATCTCAGTAAAAGGAGTTTTTGTTTCTTTTTCTTTATCGTTTACATTGGCTAACATTTCTGCTCTAATAGCAGCATCAATTGTAGTGATATGAGAGATAATCGCTTTTTTATCAGTTTCGTTGTTCACATAATTATTTACTGCTGTGGCAATAACCGTACTAATATCTTGAGCAGTATTGGGTAAAGCTGAATCTGGACAAACACTGATACAATCCATGCATTGCGTGCAATTTTCAGCTAACCAAATCGGAACTTCTCTACGAGCAACATATTTTGAGGCTGTTTCGCCGGTTGCGGCAGCAACAATTCCAACAGAAGATAAAACGCTAGCAGGTTGGTCGTATCCTAAACCAGCTCTAAATTCGCTATCAAAATAAGACATTTTAAATAAAGGTGCTTTGTGTTCGGCACTCACTCTATCAACTGAACATCCTCCCCCTTCAGGTGTATGACAAGGTTTGGATAATAAACCAATAAATGAAGAATAATCTGGAGCATTTACATCTCCGTAGGGAACTTCAATTACATTGTCAAAACCAGCTTGCATTACCGTCATGTTATCAGAAACCACTTTTTCACCAAATCGACCAAATTTCTTATGGTATTGTTTGTTTACTGTCTCTAAAAATTCTGCAGCTGGTATGTTCCAAATTTTTAAGAATGGAGATACTTTAAAAAAAGCTCCTAAAAATGAATTTCCTTGCATTCTGGTTTGTAAATCTACCCGGTTGGTTGCTTTTTTAGCGATGTCAAAACCATTCAAAATATAAACCCTAATCTTTTTATCGATAATTGTTTGTCGGTGTATTTTAGGAATTCGCTGCCAAGCTTTTTCACCTGAGGTTTCATTTGATTCCCAAACAAATGAGCCATTTTCAGCTATTCCTTCTAAAGGATTAGTGTGTAAAAATATTTTTGGATCACAGCATAATACCGTATCAACGTGATGCAAATCACAATTGACACGAACTCTTTCGGGAGCAGCAACCATAAAATAGTTGGTTGGAGCACCTTTCTTTTCTGAACCATATTTTGGGTTAGCACTAATATTTATGACCTCTTTTACATCGCCATTATCTTCCACCAGTTTATCTCTTTGGGCAATGTAACTAGAAAATTCTCCTAAAATTTCTCCTAAATTTTTACCAGTAGTTATCATTCCCCAACCACCAATAGAGTGCATTCTTACCGCAATGGAATTTTTTGGAAGTAGAGAAGGTGTTTCTTTAGCAATTACCGCATAAGGATGATCTATTCCTAAAAAGAAAAAATTGGTGCCTTCTCCATATTTCTTACCGTCTTGTCGAGCTATTTTCCCAAGAGCAAAATCATAAGCTCCTAAAATTCCTTCTGGTCTAAAATCTCTTGAACCTAACCCATAAACTCCTGATAGAATTTCTGGTTTATCCGTTGGATTTAAAGGAGTAATTCCTTCATAAGTATTTTTAATAAAGTTGGTTGTTGCTTTATCTAAAGCAACTTTAATATCTCTTGTTAACGGATTATCACCAGCCAAAGGCTCTTCTGTTCGTTCTAAAATAATTACTCTTTTTTTGCCTTTTAATGCTTTTACAATTGCCTCTTCTGGAAATGGTCGGAGTACATTTACGTGAATAATTCCAGCATTTTCATTTCTGGTTTCTTTGATGTAATCAACTGCAGCTTCAATGTTTTCTGCAGCACTACCTAAAGCAACAAAAACAGTATCCGCATTTTCGCAATGGTATTGAGAAATTAATCCATAATTTCTGCCAGTTAATTTTCCGTATTCTTCATACGCTTTTTCAAAAAAACCGATAATAAATTCCGAAAAGTTATTTCTTCGAGCAGCTACACCATTCATATAATGTTCTTGGTTTTGAACGGGTCCAATTGCTGCAGGATTTTTTAAATCAATCGCTGCAGGGATTCTTCTTCTAGTTTTTCCAAAAAGTTCTTGTTGAGGTGCGGTAGGACAATCAATACTATCATTGGGGTCGCCTAAAAATTCTCTAATTAAAGCAGCTTCAGGTTTTAAGAATGTTCTTTCTAAATGGGTGGTTAAAAATCCGTCTTGAGCATTTAATCCTGGGTTGAGTGATAATTCAGTGACTTTTCTTAAAATGATAGCTTGGTCGGCTGCTTGTTGAGCATCTTTTGCAAAGGTTACTATCCAACCTGTGTCTAATGTTGCATACACATCATCGTGTCCGCAATGTACATTTAAAGCATGTCTTGTTAAAGCTCTAGCACCAACTTCTAGCACCATCGTACTCAACTTTCCAGGAGCATGAAAATATTGTTCTAAACCGTATAAAACTCCTTGTCCAGAGGTGAAATTTACTGTTCTTTTACCAGTAACTGAAATTGCAATTGCCCCACCTTGTGCAGCGTGTTCTCCTTCTGTTTCTATTGCCAACAACGATTTTCCAAAAGCATTTAATTCTCCTTTTGCATAAGCCAATTGGTATGTTTCTCCCATTTCTGTGGATGGGGTAATTGGATAGAATACTCCTGCTTCTGAAATTAATGCTTCTGTTTGAGCTACCAACTGATTACCATTGGTGGTTACTCTTTTTCCGGGATACTTAACTTTTTTATTTTTTTCCATTTTTCTACAACCTAAATTAATACATATACAACCTAGTAGAACAACAAATATCGTCAACACATTTTGTTTTAAATATGTTCAAAATCAGTTTTCGGATAGTCAAATTCTATTTTTACTCTTTTAAAAATAAATTTGTTTTCCTCCTTGTTTACACTTTTTAGTATAAACCTTTTTATGGACAAGACACTTTTTCTGCCAGTTGATAATTTTTTCCTTGCCAAAGATTTTTTTTAATCAGCATTTTATCAATCCGATCAACTATTTCAAAGTTTTTTAAACCGCTCCATTGTGGTGCTAAAAGTAGGTGAGGAGGCGATTCACTAATAAATCGTTCAATAATAATATCTGGTCGAAGCAAGGCAATAAATTCAGTTATCAAATCGATGTATTCTTCGGCAGAAAATAAGTTAAAAAATTCTGGATTGCTTTCCAATTGGATTGCCATCATGGTATGCTTTACAATTTGCAAATGATGTATTTTTACTGTTTCAATGGGTAACTTAGAAAGTTCTCTGGCATGGTTCAATAAATCTTCTCTACTTTCTCCAGGCAAACCAATTATTAGGTGAGCACCTAAGTGCAACCCTTTGTTTTTGCATAATTCGTAAGCAGCAATAGTTTCTTCGTAAGTATGGCAACGGTTTACTAAAGCCAAAGTTCTGTTTAACGTACTTTCAACGCCAAATTCTAAAGCGATATAATTTTTCTTCGCCAAATCGGATAAAAAATCAACGAGTTCTTCGTTGATACAATCTGGTCGAGTTCCAATAACCAAACCTATTACTAGCGGATGACTGATGGCTTCGAGGTACAATTCTTTCACTAATCTGATATCCGCATAAGTATTGGTGTACGCCTGAAAATAAGCAAGGTATTGCTGGGTTTTGTATTTGGAAGAAAAAAACACAATGCCTTCCTCAAGCTGTTGGGTAATACTTTTGCTTGGTTTACAGTAACTAGGGTTAAACGTGTTGTTGTTACAATAAGTGCAACCTCCAACTCCTTTTGTCCCATCTCTATTTGGACAAGTAAAACCAGTATCTAATGAAACTTTTTGAACACGCTCAGAAAACTTATTTTTGATATAGGAAGTGTAATCGTTGTATCGTTTTTTGTTGCTCATTAATTTTATTGTTGATGTTGCGTATTTTTGAGTTTTCAAAATTAAGAATTACAATTGTAACATTGGTAAATGCCGAAAGAGTTACTGTTTAGTCTACATCTTTTTTTAAGATTTGGACTAATACAGAAACCAAATCGGTATTGTTTATCTTCTATTTCTAAAAATTAAATGAATATTTTCTATTTCAAAGATTTGTTTATATTTACAATTAATTGATAATTAGATGTCTAAAATAAAAGTGAATAAAACGCAGTTATTATATGATGCTATTAAAAGAGGAGATAATACAAAAAGTGTGACTCCTAAAAATTTTATAGAAGTTATTCATTATTTAGAAAAAAAGATTTCAAACCTAGAGCAAGAAAATTTGCAATTAGCAAAAACTGTTGAACAATGTAAAGAAAATGAATTAAAATATCAATCATTATTTGAGATGTCGGATGATGCTATTTTAATTATTGAGAACAATATGTTTGTAGATTGTAACCAAGCGGTGGTGAAGATGTTAGGGTACAGAAATAAAGCAGAATTGTTAAATACACATCCTTCCGAACTATCACCAGAAAAACAGACTGACGGACGTTTTTCGTACGAAAAAGCTCAAGAAATGATGGCGATTGCTCTTGAAAATGGAAGTAATCATTTTGAATGGACACACACTCGAGCCAATGGTGAAAATTTTCCTGTTGAAGTTTGGCTATCTAAAGTAGTATTCGATAATAGGATTTTAATTAATACCATTTGGAGAGATTTAACCGATAAGAAAATTGCAGAGCAAACCATCAAAAAAAACATTCAAGAAAAAGAAATTTTACTCAAGGAGATTCATCATAGAGTAAAAAATAACCTGCAAATCATTACCAGTTTGTTAAATCTCCAGTCCAACCTTGCCGAAAATGAGAGTGTTAAAACAATTCTTTTTCAAAGTAAAACCCGAATAGAGTCAATGTGTAAAGTGCATGAAATGCTTTACAGTTCTAAGGATTTATCAAGCATTAATTATGGCGATTATTTACAAGATTTATTGAGTAAGTTAATACTAAATGCAAAAGGAGAATCAAATTCAATAGTGTTAAAATTGGATGTTGGAAATTTAATAATAAACATTACCACTGCCATACCTTTAGGATTATTGATTAACGAATTAGTTACCAATTCGTTAAAATATGCTTTTTCAACTAGTGATGAAGGAACAATTTCTATTGCTATTCATCTAATTGACGATAAAAGACTAGAATTACAGTATAGCGATGATGGAGTTGGTTACCCTGCAACTGTTACTTTTGAAAATACTCAAAGTTTAGGATTTCAATTAATTGCGAGTATAGTTGAACAATTAAATGGAACAATAAAAAGAAATACAACTAAAAAAGGCACTCAATATACACTGCTTTTTGAGAAAATATAAAAGAACAAATTTCCAATTTCCAATCTTCAATTCCCAAACTATTTTCCATATTCCATTAATTCTAATTTTTCTCCATCAAAAACTGCATAAGAGTTATGTTTAATCCATTCGCCTAAATTGATATATCGAGTGTTTTCTCCAATTTTTATGTCGAGTGGTAAATGTCGGTGTCCGAAAATAAAGTAGTTGATAGCGGGATTTTTTATGAGATACGCTTTACAATAAATAACTAATAATTCGTTGTCTTCTCCATGAAATTTTTCATCATAACTAAGGTTGGTTCTTCTACTTTTTTTACTCCAGGCATTTGCAATTCCTATTCCTAAATTTGGATGAATTCTGGCAAAAGCCCATTGACAAATTTTACTTGAAAAAACTTTTTTTAATCGTTTGTATTGTTCGTCACCAGGTCCTAAGCCATCACCATGACCAATTAAGAATTTTTTGCCATTGTATTCACGCAAAATTGGCTCACGATAGAGGTTAATTCCTAACTCTTTTGGGAGATAATCAAAAATCCACATGTCGTGGTTGCCTGTAAAAACATGGATAGGAATTCCACTATCTGTCAGCTCTGCAATTTTTCCTTGTAACCTTACAAACCCTTTTGGAATAGCATGTTTGTACTCAAACCAAAAATCAAAGATGTCTCCTACTAAATAAATTTCTTGGGCATCAACTTTTATTTGGTCTAACCAAGCAACTAATTTTTTTTCTCTTTTTAGACTTTCCTCAGCATTTGGAGCACCTAAATGAAAATCGGAAGCGAAGTATATTTTATGTTGAGGTGATAAAGTCATTCTACAAATCAAATTTTCTAAGCATCTTAAACGGGCTTAACTGATTAATATTTAATGTAAATCTAATCTTTTCTCCATAATTTAATTGATTGAGGTCGCTTGATAGATAAATAGGAAAATAAATTTCACAAATATTTGGGATAATATTTAAAGATAAACCAAAATCGTAGGTTGCCTCCGAAACACCATCAACCTCATTTCCTTTATAGTCATGTTCTAAGAATCCTACTATACCAAAATCGGCATAAACACTGATATATTTTGTAAATAAGTTACTTTTTAAATTTACTGCATTTAACCATTGATTTCCAGATGGTGTAGTAGTTAAGTTTTTAAAACCACCATCTGTTACAGCAAATTGTTGGTTTAAAATACCCTCTGTTGTATTTCTTCCTAAGTAGATTTGTTCGTATAAATAATCAGAATTTCCACTCAAGTTATAAGAGAATCTATTATCGGAATAGTTGTTAGTTAAAAATCGACCAATAAAAATTCTGACATCAAAACCTGTTTTTGGTTTTTTATATGCAAAATGATAGTTGGCTGTTAAATCTAATTTCACAAAATCATCTGCTTGTTGCAAAGCAGCAGTAACGTAAAAAGGGTTTATTGGATGGGCATTATTGATGCCAAAAGTAAATTTATTTACATAATAGTTTTCTATTCCTATCTCATAAACACCCAAATTCCAATTGGTTTTTTCTTCAAAAATAGTTACGTTTTCAATTGAAAGGAATAAAGAACTATATTGTCTTGGATTTCTTTTCTTAAAATCAAAAGTAATGGATGGGGCAATTTTATAATATTCTAGAATTTCTCTACCTGTACTGTTTTGTTCGGTGCTAAATCGCAAATAAGAAAAAGAAGCAGCATTTGCTCCAGTGGCTATGTTCTGAAAAATAGAATTGGGCATGATGTGATAAAAGATACTGGCATAACCGTTGATGTTTTCTGAGTTAAAAGCATACATTGGTGCTAACACATATTCAAACTTTTTTGATGGAATTAATGAATTGTAAAATGCCATACCTAACATTCCTTTATCATTCATATTCCAACCTGCAATGGGTGTAAAAAAGAGTTGAGTTTTATCAGGGTTTTCGATACTTCCCAACCATTGCAAACGTAAAGGTTCGGTGGTTTTAAGTAATCCATTAGTTTGCAAAGTATTGTTTTTTCGTTTTATTTCTGGAATATTTAATTCAGCATCTATTCTGTAATTGTCAAAATCCCCTTTTTTGAATGGGACAAAGGTTGTTTTTCCAATAGGTTCGTACCATTGAGTTGTAATAATTTTACCATCCTTCACGCCAGAAATAGAAAAAGGTCCATTAATTTTTCCTTTGTTTCTAATTTTTAATAAGATGTTTTGGGTGTTGGAAGTATCTTTTTTAGAGCCAGCAATTTTGAAGTCAATTTTATGAGTTGTTTTAATTAAATCCTCAAAAAACCAATTCAATTCTTTGCCTGCTTCTTCTTCAAAAATTTTACGTAAATCTTCAGGTTGAGGATGTTTAAATTTCCATTCATTATAATAGCGTTGCATACACTTATCATATAGCTCTTCTCCCAAATAAGCCATTAAATAATCAAAAACAATGGCAGTTTTGGAATAAACTATTCCTCCGTAATTTAAAGAGGTGTAAGCTGCCGAAGTTTCTTCGATAGGTTGGTCTAAATTTCTTCTAGCATTTACTAAATAAGCTAATTCGTATTGTGTTTTATGAGAGTATTTAAAAATATCGAATCGTTTGAGTATGTTTTTTTGTGTTGAAACATCTCCTCCAAAAAGTTTTCTATCGGGATATTTTGTCTCAATATACCTATTTTCATTCATCGAGTTGATTCCTTCATCCATCCATCCGTGGTCACGTTCGTTGGAACCTAAAATACCATAAAACCAGTTGTGACCAACTTCGTGCATAATTACAGTCTCAAGTCCAAAAAAATCACCAGATTCGCCAATAACGGTAATGTTTGGATATTCCATCCCACCTCCTGCACTTAATGCTCCATCAACAGCAGTTACATGGTTGTAGGGGTAATCTCCATTCCAAAACGAATAATAATAGGTGGCATCGTTAATGTATTGAATACTATTTTTCCATAAATAAGCTTCATTGTTAGTAAACATAGACCAGCTGGTAACTTTTCGTTTTGAATGAGGCAATTCTACCTCTCCTTTTAACACGTGGTATCTTTTATCTGCAAACCAAGCAAAATCATGCACATTTTCTTGATGGTAATGTAGCGTTTTTGTGGTGTCACTCGAAGGAGGAAAACTCATGTCTTGATAATCAAAGGAATCGATGGTTGCTGTTTTTTGGGCATTAGCAGTTAGCCAATCGAGTTCTTTTTCTCCATTTTCTAAATCTCCTGTTGCACCAACAACATAGTTTTTGGGTAAAGTAATAAAAACGTCAAAAGTTCCAAATTCAGAATAAAATTCTCCTTGATCTAAATAGGACATTTGGTGCCAACCATCGTTATCATAAACAGCAGGTTTTGGATACCATTGTGTAATTTGATAGGATTCTCCGATATGTCCCATTCTCGAAAAAATACCTTTAGGAATTTTAACGTGGAATGGAGTTGTGATTTCAATACTTTCTCCGGATTTAAGAGGGCCTAGTAAATGAAGAATACAGATGTCTTCATTGTATGGAGCATATTCCCACTGTAATTTTTCGTCACCAACTTTAAATTCCAAACCATCAATAAAACCAAGAATGCTATCAGGAGCATAATAGAGCTTCGTGTTGTGGTCTTCTAATTGTTGTTTTCCTAATGCCGAATTGTATTTTTTGTAGGCATTGGGCCATAAATGAAAATACAAGAAAGTTAATGATTTTGAAGAATTATTGGTGTAAGTTATCTTTTCAAAAGCTGTTAATTCATGATTTTTGTCATCCAATTTTACTACGATGTTGTAGTTGACTTGTTGTTGAAAGTAAGCTTTTTCATTTTGTGAAAAAAGGAGAGAAGTACAAGAAAAAAATAAGATAATTAGTAATAATCTCATGATTTAATTTCCAATTTTTTCTTTTATCATAGAGACTAGAACGTCAATGGCAACCTTGTTTTCACCACCAACTGGAACAATCATGTCGGCATATTTCATGGTAGGTTCAATAAATTGATTGTGCATTGGTTTTAGGGTTTTTTCGTAACGATTTAAAACTTCTGCAACATCTCGACCTCTTTCTGTGATATCACGTCTAATTCTTCTTATCAAGCGGTCATCAGCATCGGTATGTACAAATATTTTTATATCACAAAGATTTCTTAATAACTCATTGGTAAATACTAAAATTCCTTCAACAATTAATATTTCTTTAGCGTGTACCACTTTATAATCATCAGAGCGAGAATGAGTGATGTAGGAATAAATTGGTTGTTCAATTGATTTTCCCTTTTTTAAATGGTGTATGTGACTTAATAACAAATCAAAATCAATAGAATTGGGGTGGTCGTAATTAATTTTGGTTCGTTCGTCAAAAGAAAGTTCTGAATTATTTCGGTAATAAGCATCTTGAGGTAAAATAGTAATATTTTCTTGTGGTAAACTTTTTGCAATTTTTGTTACAACTGTAGTTTTACCAGAGCCTGTTCCACCTGCAATTCCTATTATTACCATAATAAAGTTATAAAATTTCAGCTAATTTATTTTCTAAAACTTCTCCTCTGAGGTTTGTTCCAACAATATTACCTTCTTTATCAATCAAAACAGTAAATGGAATTCCTTCAACACCATAGAGAGGAACAACTTCAGAACTCCATCCTTTTAAATCGCTCACATGATTTTTCCAGATCAAACCATCTTTTGCAATAGCTGTTAACCAATCTTGTTTTGCATTTTGTTGTTGCGGCATGCCATCTAAAGAAACACTCAAAACATCAAAGCCTTTTTTATTGTATTTGTTGTAAGCTTTTACCACATTGGGATTTTCTGCACGGCAAGGTCTGCACCAAGATGCCCAAAAATCGATTAACACCACTTTTCCTTTTAATGAAGAAAGAGAAATAGGTTTTCCATCGGCATTATTTAAAGTGAAATCTGGTGCTTTAGCACCCTCTTTTAAGTTCATCATTTTTGCTACTCTATTATGAAAATCGATAAACCAAGGTTCGTTATTTATTGTTTTTACCAATGCCTCATCTACTTTTTTAAATAATTCACTATATTGTTGAGGGTCGAGTTGCTGAATAGCAGCCAAGCTAACTAATGAAGCTGGGTTTTCGTTAATTAAATTGATAAAAATAGTATTCATTTTGTCGATTGAAGTAAATTTTGCTTTTTGTAAATCGACAAATAAATTTTGGTCATTAGGATTTGCCTGATAAACCCGACCAAGCGAATCTTGAATCAATGCATTATTTTTATAAGCTATATTAAATGCTCTTAATCTACTCGATTCTGGTGAACCTTCTACAGAGTAGGTATCCATTAAATTATTTCCATCACCATTAATGATGGGTTTTTCTCCTACAGTTAAAACGAGATTGATAAAATTTTGATTGTTTATTCTCAACCGATAATAGCCTAAATTGTCGATTGGATAAGTAAAACTATAATTACCATCTTCATCAACTTTTGCTGAATCTTTGGTGATAATTTGCTGAGGAGTTAAGTAATCTAGATAAATGGAACTTCCATCGAATAAGTTTGTAATTTTCCCAGAAATAGAAACATTTCCTGTCGGTTGTTTTTCTCCACAAGAAAATATTAAAAAGGAAAAGGTGATGAATAAAATAAAATTTCTCATAATTAATTCGCTAGGTTATTATTTTAAGATAGATTCTGTAGTGTAGATTTGGGCCAACAATTCTTTGATAATTAAAGTCATTTTGGGTTCAGCAGCTTTAGCAACTTTTTGAACTTCCTCATGGCTAATTTCAACAATTTTACCATCAACTCCTAAATCTGTAATAATTGACATTGCCATACATGGAATATTCATGTGACGAGCAACAATAACTTCTGGAACTGTACTCATGCCAACGGTATCAGCACCAATAATTTTCATGTATCTGTATTCAGCAGGAGTTTCAAAGGTTGGTCCAGATAAAATAGCGTAAACACCTTGTTGAAGTTGAATGTTATTTTGGTTGGCAATATTGATAACTAAATCATTTAACTCTTTGCTGTAAGGTTCACTCATATCAGGAAATCGTGGTCCTAATTCATTTATATTTTTTCCTCTTAAAGGATTGTCTGGTAATAAATTAATATGATCAGTAATTAACATGATGTCACCAATATTAAAATTACTATTTACACCTCCACTGGCATTACTTAAAAATAAATTAGCAATACCCAATGCTTTCATCACCCTTATTGGAAAAGTACATTCTTTTAGTGAATAGCCTTCGTAATAATGAAACCTTCCTTGCATCGCAACTATTGGCACATCATTGATAGTCCCAAAAATTAATTGACCATGATGTCCCTCAACAGTAGAAACTGGAAAATGTGGAATATCTTCATAAGGAATAGCTGTTTCTATTTTTATTTCAGACGATAGATTTCCTAACCCTGTACCTAAAACGATACCTGCAAAAGGATGGATTTTTGTTTTACTTTCTAGGAAAGTTTTAGTTTCTTGAATTTGCTTTAACATACTTTAATATTTGCTCATCGAACTCCACTTTATCATTTCCATGAAAACAGATTTCTATCGGAATATAAAAAATGGGAATATCTTGAATTAAGTCTTTTATTTTTGGCAAAGATAATCGCATTATATCTTTTTCGGTAGTAATTATTATTTTATTATTTCCAAATAAATTTTTAAATCGTTCTTTAATAATTATAACATCTGATTCAGTATAATTGTGATGATCAGCAAATTTAAAATGTTCTACGATATTAAATTCATGGTAGAGTTTGTAAAATAAAAGACCAGCTTTTGCAATACCTGTTAACAACAAAATTGAAAAATTATTACCAATTGTATCTGTTAAATTTTTAGCAGCTTCGGTAAAAGGTGTTATTTCGCCATATTTTAGGTAAGAAAAATAAATTTTTTGATAATCTTCTGGATTTAAACTTTCTTTAATTCTTCTTTTATCAATTGGAGATAAAACAGCACTTGTTTTAGAAACAATAATGATGTCAGCTCTTTTGCTTCCAAAAGCCCATTCTCTTAGTCTTCCAGAAGGAACTATGGTATCATTAATATATAGGTTGCTAAAATCGGTAACCAAAATATTAATACCTGGAGTGACGGATCTATGCTGGTAAGCATCATCCAAAAGAATCACATTAATTTCTGGATGTAGTTCTTTTAATTTATTAATTCCACTCACTCTTTTTTCATCAACAGCTACAATAAGGTTCTCAAATTTATTTTTAAACTGCAAAGGCTCATCTCCTAAATCAATTGAAGTTGAATGATTATCAGCCAAATAAAAACCAGAAGTTGTTCTTTTGTATCCTCTACTCAGCGTAGCAACTCTAAAATCATTTTTTAATAAATTGATTAAATACTCTACATGAGGAGTTTTCCCTACACCACCCATTGCTAAATTTCCAACAGATATTACTGGAAAGTTAAACTCTTTAGCGGTTAAGATGTTCCAATCATATAATTTATTTCTAAAATATACGATAGATCCATAGAAAAGGGAGAAAGGGAATAAAAGAATGTTAAGAATTTTTTTCATATATCTTCGTAAAGATAAATAAGAAATAAAAAATAAGTTAATATTTGGTGCAATTAAACAATAAATCTGCTTATTTTACGATTTTTTAGTAAAAAAATTATTTTATTTAGATTTTTTTAATACATTTGTGGGTAATGTTTGTTGCATTTAAAAAATATAACTCAGTTTTCTTAGCAGTATTTTTCCTACTACTTGTTGCTTCTTGTCATAAAGGAGAAGAGCCCATTCCTTGTTCTCTAAATAATAATTGCTCTTCAATAAATACTACTACTACTACTAATTTTAAAACAGGAGAACCTACTAATCCTAATGGTGGAGAAGATGGTGGAACTATTGTCGGTGGGGATGATAATGAAGATGACAACGATGGTGACAATATTGTTGGAGGCGATGATTTAGGTAATACACCTGTTGGGGGTTCTATAAATGGTGGAGGTCATTAACTATTTTCCCTATCTCTATTTCTTTTGTTCTTATCTCTTTTTTTTTCTGTAAATCTTAAATTTTTTATTTATCTTTTTTTTCTTTCCTTTTATTTGATAATAACTATTGTTTTGTTTTGAAAACTAACCGTTTAAAAAGTCAACCACTTTAATCTTAAAAACTATTCACATTTTTATAAAAAATAATTTGGTTTACAAGTTTATTAATATATATCTTTACGCCTCTTTGTTGCACGAAATTTTTAAAAAAATAGATTAAAATTTATTAATATGTTAAGAAAACTAGCTGTTTTAGTATCTATGTTATTTGCGTTTTCTTTCGCTATTGCTCAATCGAATGGAACAATAAAAGGAAGAATGCTTGATAAAGGAAATGGAGAACCATTACCCTTTGCAAATGTTGTTTTAATGAAAGGAGGTTCTCAAGTAACAGGAACAATGACTGATTTTGACGGTAAATTTACTTTTACCGCTTTACCTCCTGGAAAATATGAAATCCAAGCAACTTATGTTGGCTATCAGGCCATAAAAGTAAACGATGTGGTCGTAAATAGTGGTAAAATCACTTTTGTGCCAGATATTAAAGCTGCTTCAGGAAGTGAAAACCTAGAAGAGTTTGTGGTTATTGATTACGAAGTGCCTCTTATTTCTAAAGATCAGACTTCTTCAGGAGGAATTGTAACAGCCGAAGATATCAAAAAAATGCCGGGACGTTCAGCTACATCCATAGCAGCAACAGTTGGTGGTGTTTATGAGAAAGATGATGGTACCAATGACTTAAACGTTAGAGGTGCTAGAAGTGCTGGTACAGATGTGTACATTGATGGTATTAAAGTTAGAGGAACTCAAAACTTACCAAAGTCTTCCATCGAGCAAGTTTCTGTAATTACAGGTGGAATTCCTGCACAATATGGGGATGCTACTGGTGGTATTGTTAACATTACAACTCGAGGTGCAACTAAAGATTGGTTTGGTGGTATCGAGTTTGTTTCATCCGGATTTAAAAGTGGAAACAATGTGATAGGTTTAGATAAGTTTGGCTATAATTTAGTTGGTTTTAGTTTATCAGGACCTATCAAAACTAGAAAAGATTCTGCTGGTAATAAAAAAGATGCCATTGCAGGATTTTTCTTATCAGGAGAAGGAACTCATGAACTTGATCCTAGACCTTGGTACACTGGCGATTGGAAAGTGAATGATGCAAAAATGACAGAATTAAATGAAACACCTTATTTACAAAATTTAGAAGATGAAGTTGGTGGAGTAATCAATAGTGCGAGTTACATCAGAACTTCTGATTTAGAAAAAACACCTTTTCGGTTAAATGTTTCTCGAAAATCGCTAAACTTGGCTGGTAAAATTGATATCACTACTTCTAAAACGACAAGTATTGCTATTGGAGGATCTTTTGATTACCGAGATTTTAATAGAGAAGAGAGGAGCAGTACTACTGCATTTCAACTTTTTAATTATCAAAATAACCCACAAACTATCGATAGAACTTGGAGAGTTTATGGTCGATTTACGCAACGGTTTATTAATTCAACTGATGAAGAAAATGCCTCCGTTGTGAAAGATGCTTTTGTTAGTTTTCAAGTAGATTATAGTAACTACAATGCTACCACACAAAGCGAAGAACACAAAAAGAATTTTACACATTATGGTTATGTTGGTAAGTTTACAACTACTAGAATTGATAACATTAATGATAGTGCTCTTGTTACACATTATGTTCAAGACCCTGCATTGCATGGACAATTAGATGATACTTTACGTGATGGTTTAGGTAATCCTGTTTTTATTACTGGATATTTCTCTCAGCCAAAT
>Ga0210044_10005517_pt1 | contig 17067 bp, 16 predicted proteins | sample CryGey13umfilter_2_FD_183959 | JGI IMG/M metagenome (GOLD analysis project Ga0210044, IMG submission 183959) | Groundwater microbial communities from aquifer in Utah, USA - Crystal Geyser 4/9/14 3 um filter (SPAdes) (version 2) | ecosystem: Environmental > Aquatic > Deep subsurface >... | reverse complement strand
GCCTATTCTTGTCATGGGAGCTGGCGTGGCGAGGTGTCTGTCATGGTTTTGACGATGAAAATCGGATTGACGGGTGCGCGTAGGGGAAGTTTTGTTTGAATTGTGCGGTTGAATTTCCTTTCCTTAGTGCGCTACTGAGTTCATCAAATTGCTGAGGTTCAAAAACTATAGAACTTAAAATAGAGCGCTCAAAGGCCAAGTTGTAGAGGTTGTCTTGCATTACTTAGTAGCCTCTGCCATTTTTTCTACTTCTTGTACAAATCTCTCAACAAGTTCATGTTCATCAAGGTTCGCTATGACTTCGCCTTTTACCATGATGAGTCCCTTGCCTTTTCCGTAAGCTATGGCGACATCGGCGTGTGCGGCTTCGCCTATGGCATTTACAACACAGCCCATCACAGAGACATTGAGTGGAGTTTTTATGTGTGCTGTTCTTTTTTCTATCTCTGCGACCGCTGAAACAAGATTTGCTTCGATGCGTCCGCATGTAGGACAAGAAATGATGTTGAGTCCATCAGGCATTGCACCGCTGTCTTTTAAAATAGCACGAGCAACTTTTATCTCCTCTTCGAGTTCGCCTGTAATTGAAACACGCATAGTATCGCCTATGCCCTCAAGCAGAAGCGTTCCAAGCCCGATAGCACTTTTTACGGTTGCATGAAAAATAGTTCCAGCCTCCGTCACGCCAAGGTGAAAGGGGTAGTTATTTTTAGGGCGTAACATTCTGTAAGCCTCAACAGTTCTTTGAACATCACTGGCTTTGAGAGAAATTTTGATGTCGCTAAAACCTAAGTCTTCGAGAAATTTTATGTTGTACTCGGCTGAGGCTACCATCGCCTCTGCTGTTGGACCATATTTGTTGTCAAACTCTTTTTCTAAACTGCCTGAATTTACCCCAATTCTCATAGGAATATTTCTCTGCTGGCAAGCTTTTACAACCTCTCTTACCTTTTCTTTTGAGCCTATATTACCGGGGTTTATACGGATACAGTCAACCACTTCTGCCGCAATGAGTGCAAGGCGGTGGTTGAAGTGAATGTCCGCTACAAGCGGAAGCGAAATTTGCTCTTTGATAGCTTTAAGTGCAAGTGCGTCCTCCATATCGGGAACTGCGACTCTTACAATGTCACATCCTGCGAAATGAAGTCTGTTTATCTGGGCAACAGTAGTCGCAATATCTGATGTTTTGGAGTAAGTCATAGACTGCGTAGAAATAGGTGCATCACCACCGACAGCAACATTACCGACGAAAATTTGTTTAGTAGGAATTCTTTTAATCATGAGAGAGATTTTAGCTGTTTTGGTCTAAAAGAGTGCTTACAGATATTTTGACCTCACAACTTTGTGAGGCTTTTTTAGAGTTGTCCGTACTTATTCCCGTTTTCATTTTGTGGATATTGGGGATGACAATACTCTGTGCCCACAACACAACATCCATCAGTAATGCCCATGTTTTTAAGCCCTTTATCAAATGCCCAGTAGTGAGAATAACTTCCATCTCTTAAAAAGTTAAAAACAGCAGTAATATCAGTTGCATTTTCTTCTTGGGCTAAGATAATATCTCTGTCTAAGTCATTGATGTCAGTTACTTCTACCATACAGCCCACTTCAAGTGCTTTTTGGTCAGACTCTTGACCGACTGCGACAAGCGTGTTATACAAATCTTGAATATCTCCAATATCATACACTCCTGCTGTCATATCTTCGATAGCAGTATTTTTGTATTCGAGTGGGTCTAAGTCTACATTTGTGAAATCTGCATCGCTTGATATATATTTTTGAATCAAAAGTTGTACTGCTGTAATATGTTGATATTCCCCGTTTTTAGCGATATTTGTAAACTGCATAAGCGGTGATGTTTCATAAAGCTTATTGTATACATCGTAAGCTAATCTCTCTTCATTTCCCATGTATGCCAGAGTATTTTTGAGCTCTTGGCTTAGGTTTGAATCTACTGCTGAAAGAGCAGTTTTAACTGTTTGGGGCAGTGTAGTTTCGTCAAGTGTATTTGCAAAATCAGTAGACTCTGCAAGATGCTCTGCAGCAGTCACTTCATCTACAGTAATTTCAACATAACTCTCTATATCATCAGCGTTAAAATCTATCTCAGACTGTAGTGCCGTTTTAACTTCAGCACGGATTTTTAGCCCATTCTCTGAATTATTGTCATCGTCACAAGACTGCAAAAATCTTGCCATTGCTATAACGTTAGTATCATTTAAATTAGTTCTTGCAACTCCAAGCAAATCTTGAGGAAAAACTTTTTTATCTGTTGATAGAGTGTTGATTTCACCAAGCTTTAAGCCACCGAGTTTAAACTCTACAGGCAGTGTTTGGCATAGAAAATATCCATTTATATCTGTAGTTCCAAATGAACCATCCGCACAGTAGTAGTCTGCATTTTCTACATAACTATCTACGAGCTGCCCCTCTAACAATGCGCTGGTATCCTCAGATGAGGTGCCACTCTCTCCACAACCATTTAATAATAAACCTGCAATGAGAGCAGAAAGTAAAAGTGTTGATTTTCTCATAAATATTCCTTTTCGTTTTAATGCCGGCATTGTAAGGTAGTTGTGTTAGTGGAGTGTAAGTTCCACATGCCAAGCTTGGCATGTGGAAATAGTGCGGCTTGATTAAAATCTGAAGTCTAGGTTTGTGTAAACGTAACGTCCCGGTTCGTTTAGGAGCATTACATCAGTAGTTGCGGTTGTGATGAGTGTCAAATCTACATAAGTATTTGACTGAGCGTAGGCTTCGTCAAACATATTGTTCACGCCGATTGTCCAGTCAAAGTTTTTACTCATTGCATGTTTGATTTTTGCGTTTACAATGCCCCAAGCACCAAGTTCTTGTTCGCCGTTGTCTGCGTCGTAGGCACTCCATTTGTCTGAGACCTGTGTTTCAAGTGTGGCAATAGAGTTGTTCATATACTCGTAGTTAACAGCTAAGTTTCCTCTTAGAGGTGCCATGTCGGCTAAATCTTTGTCAGTTTGTCCGGCAAGTGCTTCGTCTTTCTCACCTCTTTTGTATGAAGCTCCCATGTCGATGGTTACTTCATCCGTTGCGTACACAGAAGCACTAAGCTCTCCACCGTAAACTGTTGCGTCGATGTTCTCAAAAGCATTTATATCTGGTGTAGCAGGGTTATTATCTCTATCTATGTGATAATAGATATAATTTTTAAGTTTTGAATAGAAACCTTTGATTTTAAATTTCATCATATCGTTATGAAGTTCGTAGCCTAAATCTAGCTCTTGATTTGTGGTTTGATCTAGGGTTGGAGTGCCAACTTCTTTTTTCATAGAACTGATAAAGTATAATTCTCTAGCATCAGGTACGCGAGAAGCTTGTCCAATGCCTAAAAATACTTTATTTTCTTTGTTGAAATTATATGTTGTTATAAGATTTGCATTGAACGCTGTGTAGTCATTATCTTGCTGGTTTGGATGATCATTTTTAATGTTTGTAGTGTCATATCTCGCACCCATAGAAAAGCCAAGTGCTCCGTAGGATTTGTCAAGTTTTAAAAATGCCGCCATGTTGTTTGTAACGGCATTGTCTATGCTTGTTGGAGAAACGGTGTGGATTAAGCCGGTAATATTATTAATATAGTCGCCATCCCAAGTTCTTTTGCTTGCATCAACTCCTGCTAAAAGTTTGAAACCATCTATATCAAAGTCATTTTTTAATTTTATACCTTGCATAGTTGTTTGAAGTTGACTTGTCATACTTTTTGGTGGAGTAGCAATTGCACCCATTCTATACTCCGTACTCATAGGATGATCAACATCTGAGTAGTAATATTGCAAATTAATTTTTTTATAAATATCAGAAACATTATTAATATCATACTCAACACTGTAAATATTTGAATAGTCATAAATAGCGTCCATTTTAGAACTAGGGTAGAGCACATCATCACTTCTATTTTTTGTAACACTTAAACGAAGTTCTTGGTCTTCAGTTACGCTTACAAAGGCTTTTGCCATCAAACTTTTCTTTTTATAGGCTTGCATATCTTCATAGGCTGGTTGGTATTCTGTTCCTGAAGCTGCATAGTTACTCACTTGCTCCGACATAGTGTCACCATTACCATCTACATACTGCCCGCTAGCCTCACTTGAACCACTTACTAAAACTCTTACAACATCATTCCCACCGCTTACTGTAGCGCCGACTTTTGTGTAGCCCCAGCTTCCAAAACCGAAGTTTACTTCACCGTGGAGGTCTTTTGTAGGTTTTTTAGTCGTGATTTTCACGCCGCCGCTCATAGTTCCAAAAGTCTCAACATCATACGGACCTTCGATAACTTCAACATCTTCTATTTGGCTGGCAAGTATGTGAGAAACGGGCGGGTCCATTCTGTTTGGACAGGCACCGCAAACCTTAGTTCCATCAACCTCTACCGAGATATTGTCTCTTTTCTGACCACGAATATAAATGTCATTTGCAATACCGCTGCGGCGATTCATGTCGATACTCGGCACTTTTGTACTAAGGGCTTGGGCTAAATCTGCTGAGATTTTAGCGTTTTGGGCAACTTCGGTGATTACAGTTGACTCTACACTGATTGGAGAGAGTTGTACTTCTGCCGCGTACAAAGACGCCACCGCGATGAGAGAGAGAGGAATAATTCTGTTCATAGTATTTACCTTAATTTATTTAATTATAAGATAATATAAAGTTAGTGTTACAAAAGTGTTAAAAAGTAAATAAAAATTTGCTAAAATTCGCGTATGAGTAAAACAGAAAAAATAAAAAGAGTCGTTTTAGTAGCCCTAGGTTTCGGTTTTGCCACTTATTTGATTATGAGTGGCATGGCGATTTTAAATAAGGATGAGAGTAATAGTACAAAGGTGGAGGAGATTAAGTAAGTTTTTTCATTAACACAAACTCACTCAAACACAATCTTTTTCGCTTCAATCTTCATCACGCGGTCGCAATACTCCAACATTCTCTCATCATGCGTGACCATAATGATGGCTACGTTTTGTTCTGCGGCGATTTTTTTGAGCATTTTTACTACACTGATGGAACGTTCGGTGTCCAGAGCGGCTGTCGGCTCGTCTGCTAAAATGATTTCAGGGTTATTTGCTAAGGCTCTTGCAATAGCTACTCTTTGGTTTTGACCGCCTGATAGTTGAGAGGGTTTGTTGTAAGCTTTGTCGGCAATGTCAAAATATTTGAGCAACTCCATGGCATGTGCATTTGCTTCTTTTGTAGGTATTTTGTTGGTTTGAGGCACTAAGGTCACATTTTCTATCACGTTTAAAAAAGGGATGAGATAATGCGCCTGAAAAATAAAACCTATCTTTTCGCGTCTAATTTGTCTTGAGTTGTTGGTGAGCCAGTGGTTGTCGTATACCTTCTCCTCTCCCAGCCAAATTTGCCCGGATGTCGGGTCAACTACGCAGCCTATCATCATAAGCAGAGTTGTTTTTCCCGCACCGCTTGGCGCCACAAGAGCGATGAGCTCTCCCTTGTTTACGGTAAAAGATGCTCCGTCAATGACGCTCACAAAACTATCTCCGCTTCCAAAACTTTTTGTTAAATTTTCGATTCTTATGCTTTGTACTTTTTTCATATCAGCCTCCTATTGCCACGGTTGGATCCGCGTGAATAACTTTGCCCACACCGACAAACGATGCTAAAACAGAGGCTAAGATGATGACTACAAAAAGTCCAAGAGCGTCAGGCGCTTCTAAAACAACTCTTTTTGGAAATTTTTCATAGATAAGATGAGAGAAAATATTTCCAAATATAAAAGCAAAAAAGCCAAGAATAAGCGTCTCTTGAACAATCATCTTCACAATAATGCTATCGGGAATACCGATGAGTTTCATGATGGAAATCTCTTTCATTTTCTCTAAGGTCATGGTATAGATAATGAGACCTATGATGATAGTAGAGACCACAACCAAAATAGCGGTGAAAAGTCCTATCTGCTTTGAAGACCTCTCAACGAGATTTTTGGTTAAAATAGTTGTCTGCTCCTCATTTGTATAAACGCCTACATGTTTCCACATGCCAAGCTTTTTAGCTATTTGCGCGACGTCATACCCCTCTTTAACGGTGGCTACGACCGTGTTTACTGTGTGTATATCGCCGCTTGCGTTTATGCCTCTTTCTCTGTCATTTCGAATGCTCGCATTGGAGAAGCTAAACTGCAACTCTTGCGCATCTTTAAGACTGATGTAGATGAGCGGTTCTCCGCCTGAGGAAACCGTCCCTTTTGTAAGCCCCACGACGGTGAAATAGTTACGACCTATTTTAATTTTGTCTTGGAGTTTAAAACCAGACTCAGTGGAGATGACGGCTTCATAATGGCTCTTTTGCAGAGTGCGTCCTGCAATTAAGTTTGCACTATTTATTGGGTTTATGCTTCCAAAAGGGTTAAACCCCACGGCGGTTACACGCACGGGCTTGTCTAGTCCGTAAAGCTGCAAATTTTGAAAAGTGAGCGCTTCAGATTTGTCGATTCCCTCGATGACTTTGAGAGTATCTTTAAAATCTTCATGTATGCGAGAGGACTCGGCGAAGGGTCCCAAAGTGTCCTCTTGAACAATCCAAATATCGACGCTGATATCTTTAAGCAGTTTCTCGGCATCGACCATCATGCCGCGGTAAACTCCTATCATAATCAACACGATTCCAAGGAGCATGCCCACGCCCATGGCGGTGACTATAAACTTGCCTAAAGTGTGTGAAATATCTTTTTGGGCAAGATTTATCATAAATGAACCCTCATCCCCTCGGACAACGGTTTTTTACTTGCATCTGGAACTATAATTTTAGTACTCTCATCAACTCCCGATTGTACGCCTACAAACTCTCCTGAACGTGCGACAATGCTCAGTTCTACAAAATGTGCGGTACTGTTTTGGACAATCCAAACGCCGTTTTTGCCGTTTTTTAAAGAGAGAAGTGCCGCTTTTATAGTCAAAATATCACTAAAATTTTGAGTCGTAATTGCCACCTGTGCCTGCTCGTTGATATAAAACGGAGTAGGGAGCGTGTCAAAGGAGATGTTTACCTGTCTCTCCTGAGTCACGGCATCGCTGATTGCCGAGATGCGTTCTAGCGTACCGCTCAAAATAGTATCGCTCTGTGAACGCAGTGTGATGTCCACTTTTTGACCTGCTTGCACGGTGCTGCTTATCTGCTCGTCAATGTAGGCTTCGACCCACACGGTTTTAGTATCGAGCATTTTTAAAATAGACTGCCCCGCTGAAACTGTTTGGGAAATTTGTGCATCTTTAGCGATGACATAGCCGTCTACGGGTGCGTAAATACTTAGGCGTGAGAGTTTCACCTTGAGGGCCTCTATACTTTTTTGCACTCTAAGTACCTCTGCTTGGCTTGAATTTATACGGGCGTGACTTGAGGCAATTTGTGCATTTATGATTTGCAAATCTGCATTGGCTTTGTCGTACTCAGCTTTGGCTACATACTTTTGTTTATAGAGTTTTTCATAGCGCTCGTAGGATATTTGTAGGAGTTCTTTTTGAGCGTTTAGGCTTTGGAGCTCTTTTTGAGTCGCTACAGATTCATAGCGAACCTTTACAAGTGAAGCCTTCGCTTCTTCGAGTAAATTCGGCAAATCTACCGGGTCTATTGTTGCAAGTAAATCGCCTTTTTTTACCCATAAACCCTCGTCGCTAAGGATGTTTGTCAGACGTCCGCCTGTTTGTGCGCTGATGGTGTAGATATCTTTTGCATCGACGTTCCCGATTCCAAATACTTGTACATTTAAAGAAGTTCTCTTTGGAGAGAGCGTTTCGTAAGTTGACTTTGGAATATAAACTTTAAAATAAAAAGCGACCGAGCCCAGAGCAAGGATTAAAAGAGCGATAAGATATTTTGTCCATGTTTTCATATTTGTTTTCCTGTAAGATATTTGATACGATTTTGAGCCATACTGCGGCTGAAATAGGCCTCTAACAGACCAAGTTCTGAAGAGAGTTCCAAGGCTGTTGCATCGAGCACTTCAATGTAGGTCACTAAGCCCTCTGTGTACCTTGCGTTAATGAGTTCTTTGGTTGCAACTGAGGCTTCAAGCTGAGATTTTTTAGCAATGATAGTGTTTTCATAGCGTTTTAAATCAATAAGCAAAGCCTCCAACTCCTCTTGAAGAGCTAAAAGTTTCCCATTTTTAAACTCTTTGACACTGCTTGTGGCTATGCTCGCCGTTTGTTCTGCAGCACTTAAACTTCCGCCCGTGTAGAGGGGAATATTAAGTACTACTCCAACCACGCTTGCATCGTAAGCATTGAGCGTGTCAAAGTAGGTGTATGAGGCAACCGCGTCGAGGGAGCCGTAATGCGAAGCTTTTGCAGAGTTGTGCAAAAGGGTGCTTTTTTGGATGTTTTGTTCATAAATTTTGAGCTGAGTGTTGTTTAAGAGAAGGTCGTCTGAGAGTTGCTCGGGAGTAAGGTTCATTGTGTTTGTATCGGTGAGAAGATTTGTTTGCAACTCTACTAGCCCGAGTTTTTTTTCACCCATATAGAGCCAAAGGCTTGAGAGTGCTTTTTCGTACGAAGCCTCTGCAGTGCCGAGTGAGTCTTTTGCTCCGTAATATGCCGACAAAAAGCGCGTCTCATCGGAACTTGTTTTTATGCCTTGTTCTACAAGTGCGTGGGCTTGAGCGTGAAGCTCTTTTTTTGTCTGCATATCTTTTTGAAAAACAGTAATAGCTTTTTTTTGAACGAGAGCGGTTTCATAGAGAGATTCGACCTTGTAAATCATCAAAGCCTTCGTCTCTTCTACTGATAAGCTGGCGATTTGGGTGTCTACTTGTGCGGCGTCTATCTTGGAGCTTGTTTGAGAAAAATCCCAAATTTTTTGTTGCAAGGTGACTCCGGCTTGCCAGCCTTGCTCATCAAGCGTTTTAAACTCCCCGTTTTGAGGTAAAACATAGGTATGAAGCACATCGTACTGAGCTTGAAAATTTATATGAGGCAAATAGGCAGAGCGTGCACTTTTTTGTGCTTGCTCACTTTTGGAGACCTCAAGCATAAAGCTTTTTATATCGGGGTGATTGTCTAGCGTTTTATCTATACACTCCTGCAAAGTCACCATTTGTGCTGACAAAGAAGAGAGAAAAAGAGCTGTGAGAAATAAATATTTTTTTATCATTTAAAAAAGCCTATTGAAGAGATTTAATATAGTACTCTTCAAGCATTAAGGCAATGTTAAAATTGGATAAGGAACTATTGATCGTTTAAACACGCAACACAGATTCTAGATTCAGGTATGATTTTTAGTCTATTGATATTAATTTCCTCTTCACAAATATCACAAAATCCAAAATTTTCATGAAAAACTTTATCTTTTGCATAGTGAAGTTTTTTTAATCTCATTTTAGAGTCTTCTAAAAGTTTTTTGTTGACCTCTTGTTCTTGTCTGGCTTCTTGTCTTGTGAGTCGACCCAAAGAGACATCAGGAGCAATGGGCTTAATCTTATCTTTGAGTAGTTCAATATTGAGTTCTAAATCACTTATCTGTTGAGTAATAATAGTAAACATCTCCTCTTGAGTCTCTTTGTTCATTTACGGCTCCTATCTAAACAACAGTAAAGGTTTTTTGGACTTTAACATCATTTTTGTTGTAAAACTTCCAAAAATAGCGCTTCTAAATCTGTTGTGACTGTAAGCACCCATGGCAATCATATCTAAATCGTTCTCTTCTTGATATGTACAGAGTGCTTGAAGAACCTCTCCGCTTAAAGATTTGGTTTTGACCTCAATGGCGGCATTTGCAAAGAGTGATTTGGCTTCATCTAAAAGTCTGTTTGAAGCAGTAGTATCTCTATTCACGTTGATAATATGTCTTGTAATATTTGGGAAAATCGGATTTTGTTTTCCTACAATTATGGCTTTTTTAGCATATTCACTTCCGTCATACGCCATTAACATGGACTTTATAGGGGTAAATTCTTTGTTTACAAGCAAGATTGGAATACTAAGCGTTCGTATGAGTTCCTCAGTATGGCTTCCGATAGTTGAATCATTTTCCCCTTTTAAACCGATGATTGCTATTTTTAAATCTTTTGATAACTCATCTAATGTTTCGTAAAGGGTTCCATGTTTTTGCATGGTAGTAAAATTTGTTATATTTTGAGATTTCATATACAGCTCCATCTCTTTTAAAACAGCTTTTCCTTTAGCAATAAGCCTTTTGCTCTCTTGTATCTCCTCGTTGACTAGCTCAACTAAGAGGTCGTCTTTAGAACCTAAGCCGATGTTTCCGCTAAGATTCACTCTTTTAGAAATATGTGAATGCTCTACAACATTAAGTAAAACCAGAGGCAAATTTAAATTTTTAGATATAAATATGCCGTAGTCACAAACCGCTTTTGATAATCTTGAGCCATCTAAGCAAACTAATACTTTACTCATTTTTAGTGTCCTCCCATTACTTTTTTTATCTCTTGGGGTTTGTCATGAACCCCAAATCTATCTATGATTGTAGCACTTGCGTCATTTTGTCCAACCACTACCACCTCTGCACCCTCACGTCTGAGTTTTATAACTGCTTTGTCTAGGGCATAGACGGCAGATATATCCCAAAAGTGTGCTTTTGTTAGGTCTATAATAACTTTATCGACAACCTCTTTAAAATCAAATATTTTATAAAATTTATCGGCACTGTTAAAAAACACCTGACCAACAAATTTATAACTCTTGATTGTATTGTCTTCACTGTATGAAGTGTCACAATACATAAAGTGAGATATTTTGTTTGCAAAAAAGAGCGAAGCCAAAAGAACACCACTAAGTACTCCCGCGGCTAAATTGTGCGTGGCTACTGTGACAATAACTGTCGCAAGCATAACGAAACTAGTAGAGAGTGGCAGAGTTTTTAACTTTTTAAAAGTGCCCCAATCGAAGGTTCCGATGGAGACCATAATCATAACAGCCACTAAAGCGGCCATAGGGACAATAGTTAAAATATCGGCTAAAAAGACTACCATAAGAAGAAGATAAACACCGGCTAAAAAAGTAGAGAGTCTTCCACGTCCGCCTGATTTTACGTTTATGATAGACTGTCCAATCATCGCACAACCGGCCATTCCGCCCATAAGACCTGAAGCAATATTTGCAACACCTTGCCCTTTACACTCTCTGTTAGTATCACTTGGGGTATCTGTTAAATCATCTACAATAGTTGAAGTCATTAAAGACTCAAGGAGTCCGACAACTGCAAGGGAGAGAGCATAAGGAAAAATAATCATCAAGGTTTCTAAATTCAAAGGAATATTAGGAAACAAAAATATAGGCAGAGTGTCGGGGAGTTGTCCCATATCTCCGATCGTTCTTACATCTAACCCCATAAAAAAGACGACTAAAGTCAATACAACGATGGTTACCAAAGGAGAAGGGAGCATGGTGCCTATTTTTGGAATATAAGGAAAAAGATAGATAATCCCAAGCCCGGCAAGAGTGAGGGCATAGACATGCCAAGTTACATTTGTCAGTTCAGGGAGCTGTGCCATAAAAATTAAAATGGCTAAGGCATTTACAAAACCAACCACAACAGCACGCGGTACAAAACTCATAAATCGTCCAAGCTTTAAGTACCCCGCTATAACTTGCAATACTCCCGTTAAAAGAGTTGTTGCCAGCAGATACTCTAAACCATAGTCTCTTACTAAGGTTACCATAAGCAGAGCCATAGCGCCCGTCGCCGCACTTATCATCCCCGGACGACCTCCGAAAAATGATATAACAACGGCTATACAAAACGAAGCATAAAGCCCAACTTTTGGGTCAACGCCCGCGATAATAGAAAAGGCAATCGCTTCAGGAATGAGAGCGAGTGCGACTACGATACCGGCTATTGCATCACCTCTTATATTTCCAAACCACTCATCTTTTTTAAAGTATTTTTTTATCATTTATGCCCTTATTTATTTATTTTTATTGATATTTTGATATTTGTAAGAATTACATTTGGGATTTGCCTTTTAGTTTTACGAGTGCCTAATAATAATAATAAAAAAGTCATAAAGGTAAGGTAAATCTTCAAAAATTAGGAGACTCAATGATGCAGTCTTTGTGTTAAGATACTATAGCCAAGGAGTGTAATCATTGGAAATACAGAAGCAAAGGCAATTAAACCAAAACCGTCAAGTAATACATCTCGTCCATCAATATTTGTAGTAAGATAGATTCCAAATGCGGTAACTATGGGAACTGTAATTTCAGAAGTTGTGACTCCTCCAAGGTCAAATGCAAAAGCAGTCATCTGTTCTGAGGCGAAATATGATAGAGTACTTTAAGGAGTTTTGTCCGACTGTTTTTTTCCTCTTCATTATACCTTGTAAAATGTTTGCTGAAATGTCCATAATGCCCAACTTCATCTTTATATATCAGGTGGGCAATTTTTTGCAGAACAGGCTCATTGATGTCGCTGGCATAAGCTTCCATCGCCTTGTAAAAGGTGCTAGTCCCCGTTTCTATAATCATCCTTGCAAGACTTTTTATATCTTGCATCGTTCTTTGAAATGAAATTGTTAATGAACTGATGTCTATTTATCAATTTCCTTACTTTTTAAGTTATCCTTTATAAAAAGGCTTCAAACAGCAATATTCTATGTAATGTAACATAAAATAATATAATTGTACATAAAACAATCTAAATAATCTCCACACCTTTAGCAAAGTTCATAGTTACGCAGTGAAGTGAGCCGTGTTGGCGGATAAGTACCGAACAATCGACTCCTACAACTTCCAGATGTGGTAGACTTTTTCTGAAAATGTTAAGTGCTTCTTCGTCTTGTGCAATGTTATAGGTTGGAACAATCACTGCACCGTTCACAAAAAGAAAATTTGCATAAGTTGCGGGAATCCTTTCCTCGTCAAAGTACACAGGCTTTGTCATCGGAAGGGCTATAAGTCTAAAGTCATGAGTTTTTGCTATTGTCTGAAGCTCTTCTTCCATAAGTTTTAACTCTTTGTAATGTTCATCATAAATATTTCCACATGCCACGTACATAATTGTTTTTTTATCAATAAATCTCGCAAGTGTATCAATATGAGAGTCTGTGTCATCGCCTGCCAAGTAGCCATGGTTGAGGTATAAAACTTCTATAGCACCGAGCGTCTCTTTAATTTTTTTTGTGATTTGCTCAGACGTAAAAGTATTGTTTCTATTTTTGTTCAGTACACACTCTGCAGTGGTTAAAATAATTCCTTCACCGTTACTCTCAACTCCACCGCCTTCTAAAATAAAGTCTACAGTTTGCATCTCTTTAGAATAGTGCTGAGAAATGGCTCTGCTCATCCTGTTATCTTTATGAGCGTCAAATTTTGAGCCCCAGCCTGTAAAAGTAAAATCCAGAAGTGTAATATTTGAATTTTCTTCTACACATAAAACGGAACAGTCTCTCGCCCAGGTGTCATTTGTCTCGAACTCTACAAAGTACAAATTCTCATTTTCATCAAAGTGTCTCTTCACCGCTTGGATGTCACTACAGACGACCAAACACTTCTGATACTTTATAATGGCATTGATTATATTTATAAAAGTTTTTTCTGCTTCATCTAAGTAATCAACCCAATCACTCTTGGCATGTGGAAATATAATTTGTGTAAAACTTTGTTCTTCAAACTCTGCGATAAATCTTCTTTTCATTGGTAATATTCCCATATTTAATAAATTTTATTATTTTATCGGCTTTGGTATAAAAGGGGGCTTTGAGTGTAGAGTTGAAGAGTAGTTTTTTTGAGGATGAACTATGTTCAGAGCCTTGCACAGGAACTACAACCTGTTTATTATAGCCTTACTCGTTTCTCACTCGGATAATCTATAAATAACATGGTATAATTTTTTTCATTAAAGGAAATTGAAATGGCAAAAGTAATTTTAGGTTTAGACTTAGGGATAACTTCAATCGGCTGGGCATTGGCAAGTGTAGATGATGAAAACTCACAAAATAGTAAAGTCATAGACAGTGGGGTTAGAATTTTCACCATTGCTGAACATCCAAAAGATGGTAAATCTTTAGCTCTTCCAAGGCGTGAAGCCAGAGGTGCAAGGCGGACTACAAAAAGAAAAGCACAGAAAATCCGCTCTATTAAAAGGCTACTTCTTCAAAATAAAGTCATAGATGAAAATGAGCTAGAAAATCTTTTTATCGGTAATAAAAATCAGCTGGATGTTTGGCAATTAAGAAAAGATGCTTTATATAGATTGTTAAGTAACAAAGAGCTCTCTCGCATTATGATTCATCTTGCCAAACATCGAGGGTATGCTTCAAACAGAAAAAGCGAAGAGCCGAGCGATAGTGAAGGCAAAGCAGTACTCTCCGGAATAGCTGAAAATGAAAATACACTTAAAAACAAAACTTATCTGACCGTAGGTGAATACCTGTTTACAAAAACTAAAAAGCGAAACGGCAAAGATAGTGAGGGCAAATTAAACTATGCAAATTCTGTCTCAAGAGCGATGCTGATGAATGAAATTAAAACTATTTTTGCAAAACAAAAAGGGTTCGGGAGTAGTTTTGTTAATGATGCACTTTTAGAAAAATACAGCGAGATAGCATTCTCTCAAAGGTCTTTAAAATCTGTTGAAGATATGGTTGCAAACTGTCCATTTGAGAAAGATGAACTAAGAGCATCGAAGAGTTCTTTTACTTTTGAGAAGTTTCGAGCCTTACAAAAACTAAAAAATTTAAGAATTATCACGCAAAATGGAGAAATGGCACTCTCAAAAGAACAGATAAACCAAGCTATTCACAAAGCACAAAAAGGAACTTTTACATACAAAACATTAAAAACTCTCTTTGGCTTAGACAAAAATGCACAGTTTAAAGGTTTAACCTATTTCGACCATAAAACAGGAGAATCTACCAAAGACCCAGAAGCAGCAAAACTATTAGATTTTAGTGCCTATCAAAAGATACAAAAAGCAATCGAGAATGCCGACCATCTTTTTTGGAGCAAGATAGAGAGTGACGATGCTCTTTTAGATGCAATTGCAAAAGTTTTGACTACAGAAAAAGATGATAAAAAATCTTTGGAGAAACTCCACAAAATTATTTACAACGAAGCGGTGTGTAACGCACTTGTCGGTGTCTCTTTTTCAGGTTTTGGACATCTTAGCACCAAAGCATTGACAAAAATAATTCCACATTTAGAAGATGGGCTAGACTACGACAAAGCGTGTGAAAAAGCAGGATATGACTTTAAAGCTATTTTTCAAGTGGACAAAACAAAATTTTTACCGCCTCTGAGCGAGCAAGAAAATGTAGAGATGACAAATCCTGTGGTAAAAAGAGCAATCGCTCAAATGCGACTTGTGTATAACGCCATAGCCAGAAAACACGGTGCGCTTGACGCTGTGCATGTGGAGTTTACAAGAGATATAAAAAATTCTCACGAAGATAGAAAAAAGATAGAAAAAGCACAAGGGGAATTTAGAGATAAAAAAGATGAAGCCAGAATTCATGCAGTGGAGATTTTAGGTAAAGAGCCAAATGTAAAAGAGCTTTTGAAGTTTAGACTTTGGAAGGAGCAAAACGGTGAATGTATTTATAGCGCAAAAGAAATTCGTCCTGAGCATTTGATGGACAACTTTGCAACTGAGGTTGACCATATATTGCCCTACAGCCGTTCTTTGGATGACTCTTTAATCAACAAAGTTTTATGTTTTACAAAAGAGAACCAAGATAAGGGAAATAAAACTCCTTTTGAGTATTTTGGAGCCGACAAAGAGTCGTCTGTATGGCAAAATTTTGTCGGCAGAGTCGAGGGGCTGAAAAATTTAAAATATGCAAAGAAAAACAGACTCACTAAAATGAACTTTGACGAGAGCAGTGAGAACTCTTTTAAAGATAGAAACAAAAATGACACTTCGTACATCTCGAAATTTGTCAAAAATTACATAGAAGCGCATGTGGAATTTAGAGAGTCCAAAATGAACCGCCATGTGTTTACGATGAACGGAATGCTCACTTCTCAACTCCGATACAAATGGGGCGTGGGAGACAAAAACAGAGATACGCATCTACATCATGCAGAAGATGCAATCATTTTGGCATTTTCCACGCAATCACAGGTGCAAAAGCTTTCAACGGTATCGGCTTCAAGAGAAGGCTTTAGTTATAAAAATAGAGAGGAAAAAGCAAAACATCTTAAGTTTGAACCACCTATGGAAGAGTTCGGGACAAAAGTACAGGAGAGTTTGAGTCAGATATTTGTTTCCCACATGCCAAGAAGAAAAATTGGCGGTGCGGCGCATAAAGAGACGGTTTATAGCAACAAAACGCTGAGTGTAAAAAAAGCAGATGGAAAAATAGACTCTCTCAAAGGCGGTGGTGTAAAAAACAATGTCAAGCTCAAACATGGAATAGCTCTTAATGACGGAATGCCGAGAGTGGATTTGTTTCAACACAAAAAAAGCAAAAAATATTACTTAGTTCCTATTTATGTGAGTGATTTTGTCAAACCAAAACTTCCAAATGAGGCGATAGTTTCTGGAAATAAACCGTGGCTTGAGATGGATGAAAATTATGAGTTTAGATTCTCTTTTTATAAAAGAGATTTGATAGAGATTCAGACGAAAAAGACAGCGACGAAAGAGGCTGTGAGGGTTTTAGGCTATTATGACAGTGCGGATAGTGCTACATCACAAATTTCACTTTATACACATGATAATAAAAATACATATAGATTAGGTGTTCAAAATTTGGTATCCATAAAAAAACATCAAGTCGATGCCCTAGGCAATATTGTTGAGGTCAAAAACGAAAAGAGACAAGGTTCTCTCCACGAGGGCAGGGAGCTTAGAAAAAAACAAAGGAGTGCATGATGGCTGGATGGAGAACTATTTTAGTTACAAAAGCTTGTAGATTGAGTGTTAAAAATCTGCAACTCGTGTATGAGCCACACGAAGAAGAGGCGGCCAAAGTGCCGCTCGAAGATATAACAGTAATAGTTTTGGAAAACAATCAGTCCTCTGTTACAACGGCACTTCTAAGTCTCATCGCCGAAAAAAACATAGCGTTATTTACATGTGACAGTTTCCACATGCCAAACGGCTGCTTTACCCCTTTTCATC
>Ga0210044_10005516_pt1 | contig 17068 bp, 19 predicted proteins | sample CryGey13umfilter_2_FD_183959 | JGI IMG/M metagenome (GOLD analysis project Ga0210044, IMG submission 183959) | Groundwater microbial communities from aquifer in Utah, USA - Crystal Geyser 4/9/14 3 um filter (SPAdes) (version 2) | ecosystem: Environmental > Aquatic > Deep subsurface >... | reverse complement strand
CCTTCTTGCGGTTGTATTTTTTCCCGTGCTCGAAGAAATCCCGCGTTTCGTACGGTTCGAGGACCGGGGCGCCATCCGTATAAAACCCGCCCTTGTCCTCGACGATGGCGTAGTAAGGACACGCCTCCTTCGCCGCCGCGGACGCCTTGGGGCTCTTCCCGAGTTTCTTGTAGTCGAACTCGACGATGCCGTCTTTCCTCTTGGTGATGGCGTCTTTCGTGATCTTGTTGGCGGCCTTCATGCATGGCGCGTTGTCGCACTGCCGGCAGTTGGCCGGCATGAAGAACCGGTCGAGGTCGGGAAAACTTTTGTGCTCGGTCTCAAAGACCTTGCGGTAGGAAGTCCCCGGCGGGCAGACGTTCTCCGCCATGCAGGAAACCGCGCACGCGTGGTCGCCGACGCACTTCCGGACGTCGATGACCATGATCCATGAGCGTTTGTCGGGAGGCTCCTTCAACGCCCTTTCCAGGTCTTCGTGCATCCTCACGACTTCATTCAACGCCATGATGCCCTCCTTTTCCGATGTGGTTTCGGAGTTCCCTCCACGGCCATCCATGAAGAACAACCCGCCATTAAGCCACGTTCATTATGCGCAGTAGAATATAATGTATACTGCATACCACAATATTAGATAAGCGGGCCACAGATATTATCCCGACTTCGCATGGAGGAATTCCCCCTTGTTCACTTCCCTCGAAGACAGCATCGCCAGGGCCGCCGCGCTCGTCCGTGCGCCGCGGAAGACCAGTACCGTACCCCTTCCTGAGACAGGGGGGGAAGTCCTGGCAATGGAAATCACCGCGGACCGGAACATCCCCCCGTTTTCCCGTGCGGCGATGGACGGCTTCGCCGTCGTGTGGACCGGCAAGGAGGACCAAACCGCTTACCGTGTGATCGGGACGGTCACCCCCGGGATCCGCTGGAGCGGGGCATGCGGGGACGGGGATTGCATCAAGATCATGACCGGGGCCGCCGTGCCGCCGCCCTTCGACACCGTGATCCAGGTCGAGCAGTCGCAGACCGGCGCGGACGGGTCGGTCCGGTTCACCGAAAAGGTCCGGGCGGGACAGAACATCGCGCCGGAAGGGGACGACGCCCGCAAGGGGGAGGTGCTCATCCCGGCAGGGACCGTCCTGTTCCCCCGCCACGTCGCCACCCTCGCCGCCGTCGGACAATGGGAGATTCCCGTCTTCGAACGGCCCTCCGTGACCGTCCTGCCGACCGGGAGCGAACTGAAGGAACCGTGGGAGGCGGCGGAAGGCCCCATGATCCGGAACAGCAACGCCCATTTCGTCCGCGCGGCGCTGTCGCGCCTCGGGGCGCGGGAGGTCCACTACAGGGGGATCGTGACCGACGACCCTTCGCGGATCCGGGAGCGGATCCGGGAAGGGCTGGCCGACGACTTCCTCATCCTCTCGGGAGGCGTCTCCGAAGGGGAGGTGGACATCGTCCCCCAATGCCTCGCGGAGTGCGGGGTGGAGAAGATCCTCCACAAGATTGCCGTGAAGCCCGGGAAACCGCTTTACGTCGGAAGGGGCCCCTCTGGGACGGTCGTCATCGGCCTGCCCGGGAACCCGGTGGCAGTGATGGTGCACATGGCGATGCTCGTGAAACCGCTCTTCCTCAAGGCGAGCGGAGCGCGGGAATACCTGCCCAAGCCGATCTATCTCCCCTTGGCCGGGGAAGCGTCCAACCGGAGCGTCGGCAAGAAGTTCACCCCCGCCCGGATCGTTTCGAAGGGAGGGAAAAGCGTCGTGGCGGAGGTCCCCTCCAACGGCTCCGGGGATTTCATCTCGGCCCTGCGGGCCGAAGGGGTCTTCGAGATCCCCGCCGGCGTCCCGCGCCTCGCCCCGGGAGATCTCGTCGGATTCCATCCCGTGTGGGGGGACCTCTTCCGGGAGGAAGGATGAAAAAACCGTACGCCATCGCGGTCGTAGGAAACTCGGGGGCGGGGAAGACGACCCTGCTGGAGCGGCTGATCCCGGCGTTGAAGGGTAAAGGGGTGCGGGTGGGGGTGGTGAAGCACGACGCGCACCGGTTCGACATCGACCACCCGGGGAAGGACAGCCACCGGCTTACAGCGGCCGGCGCCGACACGATGATGATCACCTCGGCGGAAAAGTTGGCGATGGTGAAGCGGCACGCCGCCTCCCCCCCGATCGAGGAACTGCTCAAGCGCTACTTCAGCGATATGGATCTCGTCCTCGTCGAAGGGTTCCGGGGGAGCTCCCTCCCGAAGATCGAGGTCCATCGGAAGGCGTTCCACCCCGAGCTCATCTGCCGCGGCGAACGGAACGATCCCGCCCTGGCGGCGGTGGCCAGCGACGAGTCGCTCGCCCTGGACGTCCCCGTCCTCGACCTGAACGACCCAGAAGCGATCGCGGAGTTCATCGCGTCCTTCGTGTCCGGGATCGACGTCAAACCTTAAGGTGATTCTCAACAACTTCCATTGGTCGACATGTTCATCACTCCACCGAAACCGTATTCAGCGGAGCGCATTCGGATATCCGCCCGTACATACGTGTCCTCCGGCGCCGGGTGCAGCATCCGGAAGGAAGACAAATCTTTTCGGAGCCTGGCGAATCCGGAATCGGAAGGCACTCCCTGCAGGATCTCCGTGAGGATGACCCCGGTCAGGGCGACGTCGGCGTCTTCTCGAACGGCGTCCTTGAAGAACCGGGTCTGCGGTGTGTCGCGGCCCGCGAAGAAGCCGATCCAGACGCTCGTGTCGACCAGAAGGATCACCGGGGACGACGCATCCGGTCGAGGTCGCCTTCCCAGCGGAATTTTCCTTCCCAGGCAAGGATTCCCTTGCGCTTCTTCCCGGAGACGAACTCCCGAAGCGCGAGATCGATGATCCCGCGCGAGGACTTCTCCCCGGAGAGTTTCTTCGCCTCCTCGACGAGCTTGTCATCCAGTACGACGTTCGTCCGTCCCATGAGGCACCTCCAGTGTGTATTCCAATACACACCTTCCCGTCCGGCAATGATCGCCTTGCATTCTTCGACGAACATCGTTCGGCTATTGCCTCCACTGAAAGTGGAAATGCTTCATTTCGAAGATTGCCCGACCCATGGTCAAAAAAGGGGACATCCCATCGAAGGAGGCGTCACCGGCTCCCCCCGAAAGGGACACATCCGCAGAAATTCGCCCCCCTCAACGCCGCTGAAACCAGTACCACGCGGAGGGGTTGCCGTTCTCTTCTCCGATCGCCGTCCGGACGTTGGAGAGATCCTCTCGCAGCAAGGATTCGACCTCTTCGGTGGAGATGCCGGCAACCCCGCCTTCCCATGGCCTCGGCAGCCAGGCGTAGAGCATGTACCAGGCCTGCGGCCGCAGCAATCGGGACAGGTTCACGGCATATCGCTTCCGATCTTCCGCTTTCAGGGCATGCAGGCAGCCGATGTCCAGAACGTAGTCGAAAGGACCGGACAGGGCGGAAAGGTCGGTGACGCTCGCCACAAGAAAATCGACCGGGAATCCGCCCCGGGCCGCCTTGGCGCGAGCGGCGAGAATGGCTTTGGGTATGAAATCGACGCCCGTGACCCGCCACCCGTGCCGGGCCAGGGCGATGGCATTGGTCCCCGTGCCGCATCCCAGGTCCAGCGCTTTTCCGGGCGGGGTCCGGGCGATGAATTCCATCACCTCGGGCGGGGTGACTTGAGTGTCCCAAGGAGTCTGCCGGCGCCAATAGCGCCAATGAAATTTCCAGCGGTTGGGGAGGATGGAGCCGATCCGTTCATGCCACATGTCTCGTCCTTGTTATAAGAGAACCGCCTTCAGCTCAGGTGGCAACGGAATCGTCTTCCAGGTCGCGTCGATGGCCCGGCAGGATACCTTCCCTTCCGCGGCGAGAATGTCCTTCCCCGCCTCCGGGCGGAAGAGGGAGAAGCCGAAGGTGGCGCCGTTTTCCTCGACCCGCACGACGCGGGTACGCAACGTGAGGAGGTCGTCGAACCGGATGGGGGCGCGATAGCGGCATTGGGTCGCCACCACGGGGAACCCGAAGTTCCGCTTCCGGTTCCGATAGACGCTGTCGGGGGAGATGCCGCGGGAGCGGAGGAATTCGTCCATCCCGCGCTTGAAGTAGTCGAGGATCGCCGCGAAGTACGCCACGCCGTACGGGTCGGTCTCGCCAAACCGGACGCGGATTTCGATGGTGTGGGAGAGGACGGGGGCCATGTTGACCATTAGCATACTCTCCGCCACTTCTTGTCAAACAGCCTTGGGAAACATAGGGAGAGGGTGCGGAACCATAAGTGCCTTACATGAAAGAGGAAAAGATGGTCGGGACGACTGGATTCGAACCAGCGACCCTCTGCTCCCAAAGCAGATGCGCTACCAGGCTGCGCTACGTCCCGACACGGTGGATATTACTTGAAAATACTTGCCTTCTTCCCGGATTGCAAGCGTCCTTCGCGGCGATGTGATATTCTGAATTCAGAAATAATTCGGGAAGGAGGCCGCACCCATGGGTGGGATCCTGCCGGTTGATGCCGAGATCCGCGAGCGCGGACAGTTGACGATTCCGAAATCCATCCGTACATCCAGCCGCCTGAACGAGGGGAAGCGCGTGAGGGTAATTCCGCTCGGGGCCAGCATCCTGATCGCGCCGTATCGCCCTGAAATCGAGGAGGCGCGCGGCGAAATCCGCCGCATCCTGGAAGACTCCGGGCTGACCGCGGAACAGATCTTGAAAGAACTCGCCGCCGAACGGGACGGATCCTTCGAGGAATCATATGCCCGGAAAAAGCGTCCGCGTCTTCCTTGATTCGAACGTCGTCGTTTCCGGACTGATCTCCGAGGTCGGGCCGCCCCGCATCCTTCTCGACCTGGTCCTGGCCCGCATCTCCGGCCTGCACATGATGACGGGGGAATACGATATCGTCCAGATCGAACGAACGCTTCGGAAGAAGCTTCCCCGAGCCCTTCCCGTATGGCGCAGATACCGCAAACTTCTCGAACTCGAAATCGTTCCGCTACCGGAATGGAAAGAAGTCGAGCGGCATCGAGGAACGATCGCCGACAAGGATGTGCCGGTCATCGTATCCGCCATCCATGGGAAATGCGACCTGCTCGTCACGGGCGACCGGAAAGATTTCGGGGCGCTGGCGAGGAAATCGTCGCTTCCGTTCCGGATCGTTACCCCGGCAGAGTGCGTGACACAACTCGGAATGTGGATGGAAGCCCGGAAAGATTGAAGCGCTCAGCTGAGCAGCAGACCGGCGGTCTTCATCTCCGCAATCAGCGCCCGCAGGGCCTGGCCCCGGTGGCTGATCCGGTTCTTCTCCTCCGTCGGAAGCTCCGCCATCGTCTTCCCGAGGAAGGGGACGAAGAAGATCGGGTCGTACCCGAAGCCGTCCCGCCCACGCCCCTCGGGGAGGATCTCCCCCTCCGCTTTTCCCGTCGCCTCCGCGACCACCCGGTTCGGGAGCGCCGCCGCCGCCACGCAGACGAACGCGGCTTTCCAGGGACGAGGAAACGGCGCCAGCTCGTGGAGAAGATGCGCGTTGTTCGCCGCGTCGGTGGCCCCTTCCCCGGCGAAGCGCGCGGAGCGCACCCCGGGGAGCCCACCGAGCGGGTCCACCGCAAGGCCCGAGTCGTCCGCGATGCAAAGGATCTTGTGCGCCTTGGCGTAGTGAAGCGCCTTGATCCGCGCGTTTTCGGAGAACGTCTTCCCGCTCTCCCGCGGCTGCTCCACGTCGGGCAACTGCGCCAGCGTGACGACCTCGACGACCCTCTGCAGGGCAAGCCCGAGAAGCGCCCGGATCTCGACCACCTTCCCCCGGTTCTTCGACGCGATCAGGAGCCTCATCGCGACCCCCCTTCCGCGAAACGACGCTGCACCTTGAGAATCTTTTTCCCCGCGGACGCCGCGGCCGAAAGCATCTCGTCGAGCTGCTCCCTGGTGAACGGCTCCCGCTCCGCCGTCCCCTGGACCTCGATCAGCCGGCCGTTCCCCGTCATCACCACGTTCATGTCCACGTCCGCCCCGGAGTCTTCGGAGTAGTCGAGGTCCGCCAGGATCCGCCCTCCGACGATCCCCACGCTGACCGCCACCACGTGGTCACGCACGGGATTGCGGGGGACCGCCCCCTTGGCGGCCAGCTTCCGGCACGCTTGCCATAGAGCGATCCACGCCCCGTTGATGGAGGCGGTGCGCGTCCCCCCGTCGGCCTGCAGCACGTCGCAGTCGATCGTCACCGTGCGCTCGCCGAGCGCTTCGAAGTCGACCACCGCCCGGAGCGACCGTCCCACCAGCCGCTGGATCTCGTGCGTGCGACCCTGCACTTTCCCCGTCCGCCCTTCCCGGGCGACCCGGGTGTTCGTCGCCCGCGGAAGCATCGAGTACTCCGCGGTGACCCACCCTTTTCCCGCGCCGCGCAGGAACGGGGGAACCCGCTCCTCGATCGTCGCCGCGCACACCACCCGTGTGTCCCCCATCGCGAACAGCACGGACCCTTCGGCGTGCTTCTGCACCCCGAGAGATATATAGATCGCCCGGATGTCCCGAGACTTGCGCCCGTCGGCGCGCATCGATTTCATCACTGCTCCCGTCTTCGATGCATTATATCCTGTCTGAGCGCAGGATCGATCTTCCTCATCCGCTCAACTATAATGGATCATTGGATATCTCGCGGATTCGAAAGGAGGCATTCTCGATGCGGTACAAGCTGCTGGGGAAGACGGGTCTGCGGGTCTCGGAGCTGTGCCTTGGAACGATGACGTTCGGGGAGGAGTGGGGCTGGGGGGCGTCGAAGGAGGAAAGCCGGAAGATCTTCGACGCGTTCGCGGACGCGGGCGGGAACTTCGTAGACACCGCGAACCTGTACACGGGCGGAACAAGCGAGAAGTTCGTGGGGGAGTTCCTCAAGGGCCGGAGGGAGCGGTTCGTCCTCGCCACGAAATACACCCTGAGCATGAGCCCCGACGATCCCAACGGCGGCGGAAACCACCGGAAGAGCCTGGTGCAGTCGCTCGACGCCAGCTTGAAGCGACTCGACACCGACTATATCGACCTCTACTGGGTCCACGCCTGGGACGGGATGACGCCCCTCGAGGAGACGATGCGCGCGCTGGACGACGTCGTGCGGGCAGGCAAGGTCCTCTACGTCGGGATCTCCGACGCCCCCGCCTGGGTCGCGTCGCGGGCGAACACGCTCGCGGAGCTGAAAAGCTGGACTCCCTTCGCCGCCTTGCAGATCCAGTACAACCTGGCGGACCGGACGCCGGAGCGGGACCTGCTGCCGATGGCGAAGGCGCTGGACCTCGCCGTGACGCCGTGGGGGGTCCTTGCGGGAGGAGTGCTTTCGGGGAAATACAAATCGCCGAAAGACCGGCCCTCCGGCGCGCGGTACACGAAGGACGAGGCGTGGGCCGAAGCGGTCGTCACGGAACGGAGCGTCCGGATCGCGGAGACGGTCCTTCAAGTCGCAAAAGAGACCGGCCGCTCCGCTCCGCAGGTGGCGCTCGCCTGGGTCCGGCAACAGCCGTTCGGGGTAATCGTTCCGATCGTCGGGGCGAAAACCGTCGCGCAGCTGCGGGACAATCTCGGGCGCCTCGATTCCATGATCGAACCGGATCAACTCGCGAGGCTGGACGAGGCGAGCAAAATCGATCTCGGATTCCCGCACGACTTCCTCGTGCAGGCGCGGTCCTACATCTTCGGGAAGACGTTCCCGCTGATCGACAACCACCGGGCCTGACGAGGCGATATCCGCGGGCTACGGGCCGCAGTACGTCCCGTGGATCGAGGCATAGCGACCTGCCGTCAGCAGATCCGCGGAAGCGCGTTCCGCACGCGCCAGGACGGTTTCGGTCACACCCGCGTCGATATGGAGGTCCGAGATCCCCCCAAGCGCGACGGCCAGTTCCGCCTTGGCCCGGGCGAGCTCTTGCGGCTGGCACTCCCCCGCCCCAGCCTTCTCGGCCTGGAGGATCCGCGCAGAGACATCGTCCGCCCGTTTCGCGCTACGCACCGCGGATTCCATCTTCGCGACAATCTTTTTTCCGATTCCGGAAGCCGCCTTCCGAACGAGATGGGGATACAGCAACGGAACGTCCTCCCGCCCCTGGCGCGACCGGTACTCCAGCGACGCCCGGAACAAAAGGTTGGAGTTGCAGGACCGGTCATCGAGGCCAACCTGCGTCGGCTCGGCGAAGGCGCCGCTCGGGAGAAGGAGCGCAACCTGACGCCTGCCCGGCCCGGATTCCCACGGCATCACCACGATCCTCGCTTTTCCGCTCGAAGTGACGGTCACCCTCCAGAGGTTCGCCGCGCCCTTCCATTCCGCCGGCACTCTCGTGGGAGCGAACCTGGATGTCCCGCTCGCCACGGCGCTCACCGCTTCGGCGAATTCCCGGGTCCGCAGGTAATCGATCCCCTTGCCTTGCACCAGAGCGGTTTCGGCGATCGTGGGGCAGAGGCTGAACCCCGCAGGCCGGATCGCAGGACCGTTCCCCGGCGATGGAAGAGAAACGGCACCACCGTGTCTGGCGTCATAGATCCCACCCGAAGCCCACGCACCCCCGACCGGAACCGCGAGCAACAACACCAGGCCGAGCGAAATCCCCTTGATTCTCATCGCCAATTCTCCCTTCTTCAAGAAAAATAGGTCCGCATGTTTTCATGAACGAAAACGTTTCGTTGTTTTGAAGTAAGCAACCCCTGTGCCGAAAAGTAAAAAAGCGGAATTAACGGGAACTTCTACCAAATGGTCGGAATCGGATAGCTGCGATTGTGAAATCCGGCGGATTCCAAAGGACAATTTCGTTATCGAGCGGGATCCGATCGCGACTGCAGCGACTTGAGGTTCCCCCTGGCGGGCGAATACCCGGGATCGATGCGGAGGGCCCGCAGATACGCCGCCTCGGCCTCCTTGAATCGCCCGGCCTGATCGTACGCATAGCCGAGGTTGTTCCATGCCCTCGCCTTCCCCGGGGATTTCCCCACCGTGTCCTCCCACAAGGCGACCTCGCTGCGGTACGCCGTGTTCCGGGACACCGTGAGCACGCCGAGGGCGATGACCAGCGCGGCGGCGACCGCCGTGACCCGCCACGCGCCCCGTTTCTCCCGCAGAAGATCCGCGCCCGCCGCCAATGCCATGAAAAGTCCCCAGGAGGCGAGGTACAGCTGGCGCTCGTTCGCCACATCAAGACGGGGGAGGAAGGAGTTCGTCGGAACGAGGTGCAGGAAGAACCAGAGGATGCCGAACCCGGCAAGGGACCGCTTCCACAGGCCGAAGATCCCCGCGGCAAGGAGCGCCGCAAGGAGGAGGGCCTCCGGAAGCAGGACGGGCGCCCACCCGGAGAAGACCGGCAGGTCGGGGTCGATGTTGAGCGCGTGGGGCATCACGAGACGGGATAGCAGATATCCGATTCCGTGGACCTGCGTGAGCAGGTTGGCCGCCGAGCCCCGGATGCCGAAGCACGCCTCGAGCAGGCGCCCGTATCCGATGTGGGCGAGGAAGAGAACGGCAAGAGAGAAAAGAATCACCCAGTGCGCCGTCTGGGCGCGAAGCGCCTCCTTCCATCCGTCCCTCTCCCGCCGCGCCGCTTCGCAAAGAATCAACGCGAACGGAAGAGTGAGAGCCACCTCCTTGGAGGCGACCGCGAGCAGAAAGAGGATCGGCGACACGGCGTACAGGAGAATCCGCCTCCCCCGCTCCCGCCCCTGCAGGTAAGAGAGGAGGCTTCCGAGATAGAAAAACGCCATCAACGAGACGGACCGCCCGCTGATGTACGTCACCACTTCCGTCTGTACGGGGTGGACGGCGAACAGGAGCGCGGGAAGCAGCGCGGCGAACCGGGAGACGGACGTGCCGCCGATCCTCGACGCAAGGAAGAAGAGCATGACGGCGTTCGCCGCGTGGAGCGTCACGTTCACGAAGTGGAAGCCGAACAGCCCCAATCCCGAGGTCCAGTTCAGCGTGTAGGTGAATTTCAGGAGCGGGCGGATCCCGCGCGGGAGACCGGCGAGGAACGCTTCCCAGGTGTGCACGCCGGCGTAGTCGACGATGACGTTGTAGTCGTCGTACTGGAAGACGCCCCGGAAGGAGTTGAGGTGGAAGACGACGACGGTCCCCGCGAGGAGAAGGACCGGGGAAAAGCGCTTCACGGCTTGCCTGCGACGGCTCCGGATCCACGGGCGAACGCGGCGTCGAGGATCTCCTCCGCCTTCCACCACCGGTCGGGTGCGTTGAGAAGGACCAGGAGGACACGCTTCCCGTCCCGCTCCGCGAGGGCCACGAGGCATTTCCCGGCCGCCCCCGTGAAGCCGGTCTTCACCCCGATCGCCCCCCGGTAGCGGCCGATCAACAGGTTCTTGTTCTCGAGAGGGAATTTCTTCCCTCCGTCGGCCGTGGCGATCCAGCCATCTTCGAGGCCCGCCATCTTCGCGAACACGGCGTTCCCCATCGCCGTTTCCGCGAGGCGCGCGAGATCACGAGCCGTAGAGTGCATTTTTGGGGCGTCGTGCCCGCAGGCGTTCGCGAAGCGGGTTCCGGAAAGACCGATCTCCCGCGCCCGGGCGTTCATCAGGACCACGAACTTCGTCTCGCTCCCTCCGACGTAGTCCGCCAAGGCGTGGCAGGCGTCGTTCGCCGATCCGAGGAGGGTGGCGGCAAGGAGTTCGAGCACGGTCAACCGGTCACCGGACGCAAGGCCAAGACGCGTACCGGTCTCCCGGACCGCCCCTTCGGAAACCGTCACCACGCTTCGAAGGTCGGCCCGTTCGAGGGCGAGGAGGGCCGTCATCATCTTCGTGAGGCTGGCGGGAGGGAGGCGTCTCCCCGGATTCCGGGCCCACACCTCCCGGCCGTCCACCTTCACAAGGTACGCCGCAGCGACGTTTCCGAACGGATCGCCGGGGCCCGCCGCGTCCCCCCCCGCAGCCGTCGCGACGATCCCGAGGCAGAAGACCAGAAGCAGCGCCGTCCGGACCGGGTACGTCACGCGGTCGTCAGAATCCGAAGAGATTCCGGATTCCCTTGACCGGGTCCTTCAATATTTTCACCTCTCCAGCCGCCGCGTCCCCCCCGCCTTTCTTCGCCGAATACGCCCTCCCCCTCGATGAATAGTCGCGGCCTCCGGCACAGTTCCCGTCCCCGATCCTTCGGCCGGTGACTTTTGCGACGCCGAAGGATTTCTGGCCGGCACCGAGGTCCATCGTGCTCGTCACGGCCCCTTCGAAGGAGTTCCCGCGGTAGAGGATCCCACCCTTCGTCACCTGCCCCCCGGCCGTCTCGGTCCACGTGATCCTCTCCCGGCCCCGCTTCACATGGGCGGGACTACCCGTTCCCAACACTCCGGGGACCGGGGTATTTTCGGTCACGCAGACGGTCTTCCGTTCCACCTCTACCGGCGGGTACGTGGTCCCGACGCGCGACCCCCGCTCGACGGTGACCTCGTACTCCCCCGGTTTCAGGTTGAGATCGCCGGCCTTCCCCTCGCACTCCGGCGTTTTCCCGAACCCCTTCTGGTCGCACGCACCGCGCTCCGCCGCCGGAACGACGCTCCGCTTGATGAGCGCTTCGACCTTTTTCGCGTTGGCCGCCTGTTCCGCCTGCATCTGCGCCTGCTGCTGCTTCGCCTGGCCCGCCGCCTGTTGGCCTGCTGCCATCCGCTTCGCCGTCTCCCCGGTCGCGCCCGATTTCTGGCCCTTGGGGCAGGGGCCGAGATACCTTCCCGCCATCTTCATGTTCATCGTCATCGTCTCACCGTCTTCCACCATCTTCGTCTTCATGAATCCATTGTAGCTCGTCCCGCGGTAGGTGATCTCCCCCTCCCCCTCCCCCTTCTTGCACTTCACGCGCCAGGAAACCTTGTTCCCCGTGACCTTATGACTAACGACCTTGCACTCCTTGTTTTTTTCCGACTTCGGAACGGGGTCCTCCCGGGTGAGGCAGTACGTCGAGCTGCTGACCATGGGCGGCATCGACATCCCCTCCATCTTCATGCTCGTCTCGGAGCGGATCTCCCAATTCCCCTCCTTCATGTCGACGCCGGCGGAGTTCGCGGTGCCCCCCACGCAAAGCAGGATGACGGCAAACAGGAAAACGGCACGGCGCGCGACGTTCAGCATGATCAATTCCCTCCGTTGAACTGTCGTCGGAAAGCAGGAACTCCAGAATACAAAAACAGCGTACCATACTTGCGCCAATTCCCGATTCGCGCCGCAAGTGATTCCCCCACAACCCGCAAGATCCCGCCAAGGTCCGGGTTCCTCCCCTACCGCCCCGCCAACCGCTCGATGAGCGGCGGGATCAGGGACGTCGCCAACTCCGTCCGGGATCCGCCCCCCAGGACCACCTCCAGTTTCCCGCCGCAGACCTCCGCCGCGAGATCCCGCGTCAGGTGGGCAATGTCCCAGTAGCACGGCCCGGTGAGGCCGATGTCGCCGTAGTCGCCCTGGTGGGTGTCGAAGCCGAAGTACCAGAAGAGGAGGTCGGGGCGGAACCGGCGGACCCGGTCAGGGAACGATCGCGCCACCCGGTCGAAATAGTCGTCGTTCATCGTACGCCCGTCCCGGCATTCGCGTGGATCGGGAAAAGAGAGATCCACTTTGGTCCCGTCGGGGGATTCGTACTCCCTGCCGCAGAGGCAGACGTGGAGGATGTCGGGATCGTCGAGGAAAAGCTCCCGCGTGCCATCGCCGTGGTGGGCGTCGGTGTCGAGGATCGCGAATCGCCGGAAGCCGTACCTCTCCCGCAGGTTGACGACGCAGAGCGCGACGTCGTTGAAGCAGCAGTATCCACCGAAGAAGTCCCGTCCGGAGTGGTGCCCCCCCGCGCCGATGAACGCGAAGGCGTTGCCGATCTCCCCTTCGGCGATCTTCTCCCCCGCCATCACCACGCCGCCCGCCGAATGCCAGGCGGTGGAGCAGTGCGGATCCCCCTTCACCCCTTCGATCAGCCCCGCGGTATGGACCTTCAGCACCAATTCCCGCGAGACGGGCCCCGGCTCGTAGAGCTTGACCCGCTCATCGCGCAGGACCCCGTCGAGGGCCATCGGAAAGTCGGCCAGCCGCGCCCCGATCGTCAGGTAGCTGCGCCGGGAAAAGGAAGGGTGATAGAAGACGCCGGTCCGCCCCGAAGGGGAGAACAAGGGTTACCGCCTTCGCCCGCCGAGGATGGACCCGAGGACGCCCCGGATGATCTGCCGGCCAAGCTGGCCGCCGATGGCGTGCGCCGCGCTCTTGACCATCGCGCCGAGCAGGACGCCCGTTTCGGATCGCGGTTCCGCGCCGCGCCGTCCCGCCCCGCCGCTTTGCGGAGCCGTGCCGACGGCCTCTTCCTCCGCCTGGCGCCGTGCCGCCTTCTCCTTCAGCTTCTCGTAGGCGGACTCCCGGTCGACGATGCGCTCGTAGTGTCCGTGGAGGACCGATTCCCGGATGACCTGCGCCCGCTCCTCCGGGGAGAGGGGGGTAAGCCGGCTCCGGGGCGGTAGGATGAAGGCGCGCTCCACGACGGTGGGCGCCCCTTTCGGATCCAGGACCGACACGAGCGCCTCCCCCACGCCGAGCTCGGTGATCGCCTTGACGACGTCCAGCTTCGGGTTCGTACGGAACGTGTCCGCGGCCGCCTTGACCGCCCTCTGGTCGCCGGGGGTGAACGCCCGCAGGGCGTGCTGCACGCGGTTCCCCAGCTGGCCCAGCACCGTCTCGGGCAGGTCGAGCGGATTCTGGGTGACGAAATAGATGCCCACGCCCTTGGAGCGGATGAGCCGGACCACCTGCTCGATCTTCTGCTCGAGCGGTTTCGGCACGTCCGCGAAGAGAAGGTGGGCCTCGTCGAAGAAGAAGACGAGGGACGGTTTCTCCGGGTCTCCCACCTCGGGGAGCCGCTCGAAGAGCTCCGACAGGAGATAGAGCAGGAACGTGGCGTAGAGCGCGGGCGACGCCATCAGCCGGGAGGCGGCCAGGATATTGATCATCCCCTTGCCGGAGGGATCGGTCTGCAGGAGATCCTGGAGGTCGAGCGCAGGCTCCCCGAAGAAGCGGTCCCCGCCCTGCTCCTCGAGCGTCAGGAGCCCACGCTGGATCGCTCCGACGCTCGCCGCGGAGATGTTCCCGTACTCCGTCCGGAACTGTCCGGCGTTGTCACCGACGAACCGCGCCATCTCCCGCAGGTCCTTGAGGTCCAGCAACAGGAGGCCGTTGTCGTCGGCGATCCGGAAGATCAGGCTGAGCACGCCGCCCTGGATGTCGTTGAGGTTCAGGATCCTGCCGAGCAGGAGGGGACCCATCTCCGAGACGGTCGCACGGACGGGATGCCCCTGCTCCCCGAAGAGGTCCCAGAAGGTGACGGGGTATCCCTCGTACGCGAACGGGGCCAGTCCCAGCTTCGCCACCCGCTCGACCACCTTGGGGTTCTCTCCCCCGACCCTTGGGATTCCGGAGAGGTCCCCTTTCACGTCGGCCAGGAAGACCGGGACGCCGATGGCGCTGAACCGCTCGGCCAGCACCCGCAGCGTGACGGTCTTCCCCGTGCCCGTGGCGCCGGCGATCAGCCCGTGCCGGTTCGCCATCCCGGGCAGCAGTGCGATCTCCTTCTTCGCCCAGGCAATCGGCAGCGGTCCCGTCGCTTCGCGCATCTTCCTCGTCCTCCCGTTACCTTTCTACCGGAGATCCCGCGCCGCCGCAAGGGCCGCGTCGTAGTCCGGCTCCTGGGACACCTCCTTCACGTTCTGGACGTACCGCACCGTGTCGCTTCCGTCGACGACGAAGATCGACCGGGACAGGAGCTTCAGCTCCTTGATGAGCACCCCGTAGGCGAAGGCGAAGGAGCGGTCCTGGTAGTCGGAGAGGGTCTTCACCTTGTCGATCCCGGCCGCCGCGCACCATCGCTTCTGGGCGAACGGGAGGTCGAGGCTGACCGTGAGGACGACGACGTTCCCCGGGAGCTTCGCCGCCTCCTGGTTGAACCGCCGCGTCTCCGTGTCGCACGTCGGCGTGTCGAGGGACGGGACGGCGCTGATGATCTTGACCTTCCCCTTGAAATCCGCGAGCGTCACCGGCGCCAGCCCCGTGTCCACGACGCGGAAGTCGGGGGCCCTGTCCCCCGCCTTGATCTCCGGCCCGAGGAGGGTCATCGGGTTCCCCTTGAACGTGATCACTCCCTTGCGCTCCTGCATGGCGGACTCCTTTTCGATGGAAGAATGTGTGACGCACCTCATGATTTCGACGCGCGCCGGGACAGAAGGTTTCCGGACAATGCCACACTCCGGACGTCCGGAACGAGTTGTGATATCTTTCTCGATCATGGGAGACGCGGGCCCGGTCGCCGGGCGTCGCACGGAGAGGGTCCGGACCGGCCTCGACGTGCTCGTCGAGAAGCGTTTCGCCCCCCTGCGGGGGCGTACGGTGGGGCTGATCTGCAACCCCGCGTCGGTGGACCGGCGCCTGCGTCACGCCGCGGACCTGTTCCACGAGGCGCGGGGCGTGCGGCTTGCCGCCCTCTTCGGCCCGGAACACGGCGTCCGCGGGGAGATCCAGTACATGGCCGCCGCGCACGGGGGACGCGACCGGAAGATCGGGGTTCCGGTCCACTCGTTGTACGGAAACGGCGCCGGGTCGCTTCGGCCGGCGGGCAGGACGCTGCGGGGGCTCGACGCGCTGGTCTTCGACATCCAGGACGTCGGCGCGCGCTACTACACATACCAGGCCACCATGCTGTTTTGCATGGAGGCCGCCGGGCGGGCGAAGCTCGATTTCTTCGTTCTCGACCGGCCGAACCCGATCGGCGGGCGCCGGGTCGAAGGGCCGGCCCTTCGACCCGGCTTCGAAAGCTTCTGCGGAGTGCACGACGTGGCCGTGCGCCACGGCCTGACCGTCGGCGAGCTGGCCGGACTATACCGGGAAGAGCGGGGACTCGACGTGGCGCTCACGGTGATCCCCTGCCGCGGCTGGCGGCGGGCCATGTCCCAGCGGGACACCCTGCTGCCGTGGGTCTTTCCATCCCCCAACATGCCGACGCCGGAGACGGCGCTCGTCTATCCCGGGATGTGCCTGCTGGAAGGGACGAACCTGAGCGAGGGACGGGGCACCACCCGGCCGTTCGAACTGTTCGGCGCGCCCTGGCTCGACGCCGACGCCCTTTCGGAGGCGCTCGCGGCCGAACGCCTGCCGGGGGTCCGGTTCCGGCCCGTCCGCTTCGTCCCGACGTGGGACAAGCATGCCGGCAGGCGTTGCCACGGCGTCGAGGTCTCCGTCGTCGACCGCGAGGCGTTCCGTCCCTTCCGCACCGGTGTGGCGGGCGTGGCCGCGGCGCGCGCCCAGGATCCGGAGCGCTTCCGATGGCGGACGGAAGCGTACGAATTCGTGAAAGGCATCCCGGCGTTCGACCTGCTGTGCGGCTCGTCCCGCGAGCGGGAGGTGATCGAACGGGGCCGGGGGTGGCGCGACCTCGCGCCGGATTGGGCGCGCGAGGAGCGGGCGTTCACCAGCCGTAGGGCGCTCCGCCTCCTGTACGAATAAATCCCACCCTGTCAACAACCAGGACGAAGTCCCTCTCCGGATCGACCCTCCATTCCCGCACAAGTCCATTCTGCGGATTCCAACTCGTCGGGGTATTCCCATCCGCAGCGGCACGATTCCATTTTCTTTTCCGGCACCGATGGGGAATTTATTCCCTTTTATGGCCAAATTAATTCCATGGCGGAATGATGCATCTCCCCACGCACGTCAGATTTCCGCTCCGACACCCCGGTGCGGAGCCCATGATCCAGGATCGACGCGTTGCCGGTTCCGATCGAGCCTCCCGTTTCCGGCCCGGCGATCCGACGCCATGTGACATTCGAGATGGAACCATGGTGTGCCGGGGACCCGAACAATCGCCCGAGTGGAGGCCCGTCGATGTGCGGCCGGTTCACCCTGTTCGAAGCGGACAAGGTTCTTTCCCGGGAGTTTGGCGTGTCCGGCATCCCTGCGCTGTCCCCGCGCTACAATATCGCCCCGTCCCAGAACGTGGCGGCCGTGCGCACAACGCTCACGGGAAGGGGACGTGAGATCGCCCTGGTCCGCGGCGTGTTCGCGAGAGGGAAAGTGGTCGCGGCGATCTGCCATGGCGGG
>Ga0210044_10005515_pt1 | contig 17071 bp, 15 predicted proteins | sample CryGey13umfilter_2_FD_183959 | JGI IMG/M metagenome (GOLD analysis project Ga0210044, IMG submission 183959) | Groundwater microbial communities from aquifer in Utah, USA - Crystal Geyser 4/9/14 3 um filter (SPAdes) (version 2) | ecosystem: Environmental > Aquatic > Deep subsurface >... | reverse complement strand
GCCTATGCGGTGAACAACGCCGCCTTGCCGGCGGCAGAGCGGTTTCCCGCCGCGGCGCTCAAGGGCGCCACCCTGGTGGCGATGAGCACTGTCGGCGACACCGCTATGGAAGGGGCGAGCGCCGCCGAAGAAATTCCGGCAGGTGGCGTCATAACCGCCGCCGAGGAGGTCATCACGGGCTTTGGCCTGCATAAGGTCGCCATTCCCGAGATCTGCCTGAAGCCCGACGTCGAGGTCGACCTCGTTTTTCCCAACGAGACCAGTGCGCGGGTTTCCGACCGCCTGGCGCTGACCTACAGGGTTCCGGAAATAACGAAAATCCAGAAGACATTCTATGCCGATGGCTCCGGTGGTGAATATAGCAGCGGCAATGGTCGCTCCTGGACAGAGTATTGGGATACTCTCAAGTTGGTCCAGCGCGACATCGAAGCGATCTGGAGGCCTGTTCGCGTGGGTGATGAGTGGCGCGTCAACGTTACCTACGACCCGGCAATGCTGACCGGCAAGTTCAATGTGCGGCCATGGCCGGCGGCCCGGTATTATGAGGCTCATATCGGAACCTATGATATGCCTTATTTCCCAGCCGGCGCCCCGCTGCCTCATACCGGGAGCAAAAATGTGATCCGTCTTATCGCTGAGGGCGGTTCGCGCTTCTGGATGATAAGCACTTCTGATGGATTAGATTATGGCGGCAGCAACAAAAAAAATATCAAGCCGCTGAATTTTCTCAAGGACATCAATTTTTATCGGCTCCCCGCCGCCGAGACGGTTCGGCGCCGGGTTCAGGTGAGGTGTTCGCGGCCGAAATAATCCGCAGCGCTGCATGGTAAGGCCGGCCGTTCTTTGGCCGGCCTTTGGCTTTTGTCAGATGGCGCGCCGCCAACTTCCGCCCGCCCGCCGCGATACGCTGATCATTGTCATCGCCGGCCTCTGCAGTGTGGCGCCGGGCTATCTCGATCGAGATGGGGCGCTTGTGCGGCGGGGTCGAGGCGCAGTTTACGTCTTTTTCCGGGAATGCCTTGGGACAACGTCCGGAACAGCATGACGCGCGCGTTCTGCGCTACCAGGCGCCATTGCGCGCGCTCATATGGCCCAGATCGAGCATCCCCATGGGGACTGCGTCATTCCAGAGGTATGCCGCCGGATTTGGCGTTGTGCTGATGTGGGTCACTTCGGCGAGGTTGCCGTTGCTGGTCCGAATGGTCATGGATCGGACGGCGCCGGCGCGGCTGTTGATCGCCGCGTGGCGCGCGCTGTAGAATCCCCACCGCCTGCTCTGTGGTGCGCCCGCCCGCTTTTTCTCGTTGGCGCTGGGTTGACAAACCGGCCCGCCAGCCGTTTCGCGAACCATGGATTCAGATGGTTTCATCTTGACTCTCCTTGGGTCCGGCGCTGACTCCAGGCGGCATTGATTCTTGGCGACGCTTCTTGGAGACGCCTCCTGGATGCCGCGATTTCTCCCCGCGGCGGGTTTCCGCTCGGCCCGTCACCATCGTCGCTGATCACCATCGTCGCTGATCATGATCGGCGGTGGCTACGGGTTGAGTATATTCTTGTGATGCTGATTTTTTGGGGGTGTCCGAAGGGCGCTCCCCGTGTTTTTTCCGATCAGGGATCGGATGTCGATCCAATGAAAGCGAAGCGCGATCCAGCATAGATCAGAAAAATAGGGGTCGGGTTTGGGCTTCGCCCATCGACAGTGATCTGACCGGGGGTTCGGGGCCTCGGCCCCGATCCGGTTCTTCAGGAACCCGCTTCCTGGATTGTCTCGAAATCAGTCGATCGCGCCCGCCACCGAATTTCTTCGCCAAATCTTGCGCTTTTCGGCGTATCTCTTGCGGGACAGTCCCTTGCGGGACAGTCCGGGGACATCCAGTCGGAGGGTCGGAGTCGGAGTCGGAGACAGAGACAGAGTCGGAGACAGAGTCGGGGACGGTCGGAGGGAGTCGGAGACCATTCGTCCAGGACGCCATATTGCGCCGCGCGCGCCGTTCTGTCTCCAGCCGCCTCCAGCCTAATTCGCCAGCCGGCCCCGTCGTGAATCTCGTGGATCTCGTGGATCCGAAAGGGATCTACAGCATCAGCGCCCCGATGATGGCGCTCATGCCGCCTGCGATGAATGTGACCACGATCAGGGCGCCGATGTCGGAGCGCCCGCCGTCGTCTTCGGGTTCTGTCTGGGCGCGCGCGAGTGCGACCGATCGCGAAATGACCATCGCCGTCGCCCAAAGCACGAAGAGCCACAGCGGCGCGATGAGTGACAGATACGAGGCGGTTCCGACTGAGATGTCGATCATGATCTTTTTCCTTCAGGATGTCGGCGGCTCCGTATCCGGAAGGAGGTTGGCGCAATATTTTTTTCGAAAAACTTTTGGCAATAAATTAACCATCACTTTTTAAAAATATTTGCAAAAAGGCTTGAGCCGCCCGGTTCTGTCGCAGGGTCGGCAGGATCCTTGCAATGGCGCCTGTTCAGTCCGCCTGCATATGATCCACGTTCTGCAGGTCTGGCGCGCCAAGGATGAATCTGTGTCGCGTTGCGCCATTGTTTCGGCGTCCGATTATTGGTGTCGCCTCTCGGAAGACGTTGAGCGCGTTGTTCAGGGCAGGGATCCTTTGCATCAGAACATGGCTTGTCTTCCAGTCCTCCATGATGACAACCACTGCGATGTCGATCGCGTCCTGGCAGATGTCCATGTCATAGTATATGTCGTTAAAGACGTCTTCTTCGATACAGGTGAAATGCACGAGGGCGGCGCCCGGGAGAACCGTGGCTGTAAGATAGACCGGCTCGCCATCGCCCTTGTCGAAGATCGGTCCGATATTTCCGATGAAGTCGTTCGAAAGGCCATAGGTCTGGAAATCGATGATGTGCTTGGAGAGCCGTTCCCGGATCGACGGCGGCGCCTTGGGGAAGGTTACGACTTCAGCGCCGGCATCGCCCATGACCACGACTTCGATGATCGGATAGGAAGAGGTCCCGTCGTTGAATTTCAGGTCGATCCTGAGAGCGAGAAGGTCGCCCGGCCGCGCGAGATCGCGCGGGGTGCACATCGCCTCCAGCGCCTCGGCCGCCAGTTCGTTGTAGATGGCGGGGGTGCGCAGAGCGGGAAAGCGGAAGAACGTGTCGGTTCCGGGCGTGCACATGATTGTGCTCGTGACTGTGTCCTTGGCGCTTTTCATTTTTTCCATGATTTTTCACCTGCTTTCTGTTCGACGTCACGCGGCCTGCCTGTTTCACCGGGGCGGGTCGTGTGATGTCGGTGATTTTCCCTCACTCATCAGATCAGGTCGTCCTCTTCGAGCAGCGCCGCCGCCATCGCGCTTTTGATCATGGTTCTGGTTCCTCTTGTCGATGCTGGTGTCGGCGTGTGGATGTCTACAATATATTGCCGCAGACCTCGCATCCGCAAACACCGGACTTCGGTTCTGTTTCGGGCGGCTGTGGCGAGGGCTCTCTCGATCAGGGTCGCGCGCCATGCCACCTCCGGCAGACGGAACGTCAGGCGGTGCGGCCGCCCGTTGCGCCTGCGCGCGCGGCGATCGGGGTGTCTCGCGGCGGGTCATTCCGGGCACGGAAATTATTGCCGCGCCAGCGGATCTCCTGGCAGGGGCTGTCGCCGGAGTGGCGTTCATCTGGACGCTCCGGCATGGATTGGTGTTCGCGGAGGAGCTGCATGCGCCCATGCGCCGTGCGCAGCATGTCCAGGATCGGCAGCGTGTCGTGATGCGCCATATGGAAATGCTTGTTGTCGGGGTTGAATGGGTCGCCGCCGGCTGCAACCATCATGAGAAATGCGCGCCGCTGGCCTATCGCCGCAGCGACCCGCGTGCTGTAGTCGAGCAGGCGCTTGTCGATGGCGCGCAAGATTACACCTGCGCTGCTCTTCAGTGATGTTTCATAGAACAGCATGCCCAGAGGTTCATCCAGATCAAGGTCGTTGCTCGCTGCGATCTTCTTCGCCAGTATCGCCACCAGGACGGGGTCTTCGATGGAGGTCGCGAACGTCACCGTCAATCGGGAGATCGGCGTCAGGTGTGGCGCCCGCTGGATCGCCGCCAGGGCGACGTCGGTCTCGTCGTTGCGCAGCGCATGTTTGACCGCTTCGGCGTAATTGTTGCATCGGCTCTCCACCGGCCAGCCGAGGTCGATGATCCTTTCACAGAGTGCGTCGAATATGTCCGGACGCCATGGGCGCATACGGAGAATGTCGGCCAGCGCAAGGGTGAGTTTTCCGGTGAACGTCGGCCGATCGTCGAGCAGACCGGCATTGTGAAGAAACGTCCCGGCGTCGTTGATCGCGCCGCCGCAGGCCCTGGCGGTTGTGGCGCGAAGGGCCTCTCGACGGAGACGGACGAGAGCGCGAGTGTCGCCACGCATGGCTTTGAGGGGATCGGCGTGACCCGGATCTTGCGCGCCAGCGATGGGCAGTCGTCGTTTGCTTGTTGCCATTGTCTGCTTCTCCAGAGCCATCAGGCGCCCGCTGCGTCGCGAGTGCGCGTCTGCGGTCCCGATGATATCCATGGTATCTTGCGATACTGTAGTCTTTCGGTCTTGCGTTTTGGCCGGACTGTCTCCGTTCTGGATGCTACGCCGTTGCGCGTGAAATGGCGATCACCTCGAGAACCATGGCGCCTCTTGGCGTTCTCACCGTGACGGCGTCGCCTACTATTGCGCCCGACAGCGCCAGGGCGATCGGTGAGTTCAGGCTGATGCGATGTTCGGCGGGATTAGCGTCATCGGGACATGCGATGATGAATGTGCGTTCTTCGCGCCGGTCGACGCGGCAGACGACACGGTTTCCCAGTCTGACGGAGCTGGTGTTTCCCATCGTTTCCATGTCGACCACGATGCAGTTGGCCAGACGCTGTTCAAGGGTGGCGAGCCGGTGGTCGAGCGCCATAAGTGGCGTCTTGGCGGCGCTGATGTCGCCCATGCCATGGGCGCGGGCGGTCTGGGAGACGGCCTGCACCAGTCCGGGTCGCACGTTGCGCCTGAGATGTTCGATCTCCTGCGAGAGCTTGTCGCGCCCTTCGGCGGAAATCGGATTGCGGTCGACAGAGTTGCGCATGGCGGCCTTCCTGCGTGTCGGAGCGATGGCGATCGCGAGATCTGCTCGAAAATCTTTTCGGTAATGATCAGGATAGGAAGATCAGGAGCCGATGATCTCTACGACAGGCGCAGAGGTCTCGGTCTCTGTTCTGGCGACGATGACGCGCGCGTTGGCGGCGTTTGGAGCTTTTGCGTCCTGGCCGCCGGTCCCGGCTTTGTCTGGACAGGCGTTCTTCGCCATCGTGGTGTTGTTTCTGTGCGTGCGGAACGTGGCCGTTGTCCGATACCTGATCTGATCTGATCTGATCTGACCTGGTCGTTCGCACCCAGAAACAGCTATGTTTTCGCTCAGCGTGGGGTTTTCCTACAATGGTGATTTCAGCTTCATGATCGAAAATTTCGGCTGGGCGGCGCCGGCGCCGTGACCGCCGATCAGATCAGGTGCTGCGAGACGCCTTTTGTCCGCAGCGCCCGCGTCGGGGCGCGTGGCTTCGTGCGCCCCGACGCCTCGGTGTTTTTCATGTATTCGGTCGACCACAGCCCTGTATGATTGCGGCGGGCGGCCTGTTCGATCTTCAGATAGGGCAATGAGCCGACCGCCGTGGCGAAGCCTTTTCGGAGCATCGCCGACGCCACGTCGGCCTGACCGACCGTAAGGGTGGCGACAATGCGCCCGGCGCCGTCTATTCTGACAGGGCGCACTGCGACACGACGGCCTTCAATGATCGAACGCAGCGTATCGCGCGCCTGACGGCCGCCGGGCTGGCCCGGCGCCGGCGCATCGATTCCCATCAGTACGATGCGCCGCGAGACGCTCTCCGCGGTCCGCAAGGATCCGCCGCCGGTCGCGATCAGCGTTGCGTAAAATGGTTGAAGCGCGGCTTTGGCGGCGTCGCGGCGCGTCGTTTCGCGCCGCGCGATATGCGCATTGATCACGGCCGCCATGATGGCGGCGCCAATGATAACTGCGAAAATCTGCATGACTGTCATGATGCTTTTTCCCTTCGCTCATCGCGTCGCGCGGTTTTCCGACTGCTCGCTTCGACGAAGAATGGCGATCAGTCGGGAAGGCGTTTGAGCATGGCCTGGTTTTACGTCCCGAAACCGTCCCATCGGCGAGGAATTGCTTAAGAATGGCTTCCTGGGCCTTTGGACTGGTCGATATGGGCCAGCCCTTTATGTCCCGTCATGCCTCGATGATATCGAATGCGTCTGGCGGCGTGGTCGCGGGAGCCCATCTCAGCGGGCAGATCGCATCGTGGTCTTCCTCGCGTGCGGCGCGGGTCAGCGCGCGGTCGAGGATGGCGGCGTGGGGCAGGTCCGTCGCGGCCGCCGCAGCGAGGATTGCGTGGCTGCTTTCGGGTTTGGCGTCAGGATCGCCCAGACAGGCTCCTCTAGCGGTTCCCCCAGAGCGATGGACGCGGCGTTTTGATCGATGACAAAGCTGAGCGGATCTTCGTGCAGCAAGATCATGCCCGGCATGATCCACGTCTTGGCGTAGGGGTTGTCGCAGAGGTTCCGGCGCCGGTTCATCACCGCCTCGAAGCCGAGAGCCCACTCTCCCAGAGGGTCGTTGAAATGGCGTCGCGGAGCGATGGGCGCGAAAGTCCCGGCATCCAGGTCGGCTGCCGCGGGTCTCCGGCGTTTCGAGGATCGCGGTGGCGAGGCCGTTGCCGATCGAGGCCTGAAGACGATTCCAGGCGGAGCCGGGGCCGCGATCGGTAACGGTTGTGTGCGCGATATGGATGAAGCCGATCGGGGCTCTGTGCATCTTGGGCGCTCCCTGTGGGCTCCCTGTGGGCGCTCCCGCCGCGCTTCCTGGTTGCTGTTGCGAGACGGGAGTTTATGCGACCCGCCTCGCAGATTTTATGGTCTTGTCTTATTGCGTTATGCAATACGCATCGAAGTCGATGATCGCTTCATCGCCCGTCACTTCACGCCCGGTTTCAATAACATAGGACGGCGCGCCGCTCATGAACCGCTGCTCGGCGCTCTGCGCGTTGAAGGCTTCCGATTCAAGGGCGCATGCTTCCGCAGTCTCGATGGCGACGCGCGCGACGGGCACGACGTAGATTGGTTCGCTGATTGCGAGAACGAGATAGGCGACGAGGGCGAGTTCCGGTGTCATGATGGTTTCCTTGTCTGTGTCTATACAGTCGCGCCGATTTTTTGCGCGTCGTATGTCTTGCTGTCGTTTTTTGTTGGCGGCGTTCAGCGAATGCCTGCCGCCAACAAAAGACATCGCTGTGAGAAGTTGGTTTCCGCGATTTTCTCCGCGTTCGAGGGGTCATAGTCGCGTTCCGGCGAGTAGCCCTCGATTGGGATTTCGGGATCGAAATATTCGTCTCCGAATGCGGCGCGCAGAGTCTCCTCTTCTTGTGCGAGCGATGTCGTCGAGCGGGGAATCGCGCCGTAGGTCTCGATCAGGGCCGCCTGGGTTGGCCGGTCCATCTGGCTATCGATCAGCGAGGCGATCCGCGTGAGGGCTGATCGCCTCTCCCAGAGACGCTCGTGATCGGCCGTCCATTCGATGTGATCGAGCGATCCGGCGATCCTGCTGATGGCGACGTGTTCATGGTGGCGACATTGAGCCAGGAGTACGAGAAGGTCGGCGCCGCGGGCGTCGGATGGCGCTTTCCATGCGCCGCCGGGGCGTCGGATGGCCGCGTCGTTGGCTTCCTGAAGCGTCTCGAAGATGGCGGTGTAGCGCCTTGTCTCCGCGTCGATCTCTGGGCTCGTGGGCATAAGCGCCCAATCGACCTCGCCGGTTGAGAGGGTGGCGATGGCGCCGTCGTCTTGCTCGTCGAGATATTTCTCGGTGCCGCTTTCTGGATTTTGCTGCGCGAACGCCGGCGTCCCAAGGACGATGGAAAAAAAGGCGAGAATGCAGGCGGCCGGAAAGGTGGTTTTGATCCGGCGCGGCTGGGTGGCTGTTCTGGGTATGGCCATGATGTCCTCGGTGTTGTTGGGACATGTGTTCTTGTCCCGCGCCGAAAACCGTTTCGCGGCGCCGTCGATATTTGTCGGCGGCGCGGAACGGCGAGGATATAACCGACTGTGTTGTGTTTTTTTTTCGGCTTCATCCCAGGCCCGGGGAGGTGTGGAGATCGCTGCGATTTGCCAACACCGCGATATCCGGGGGCGATTGCGCGCCAGATGCTGGCTTAAGTGACGCCGGTCGAGCCTGGGCGCTCCAGCCAATACAGATATTCGATGTTATACATCAATGGCTTGTTGTCCGTAGCAGCGATCGGCGGCGATAAGGAGATGCTCTCCTTAATCGCTCTCACCCGGGCGCCTCTCTTCAGCGTCGCCCGGCGGGCGCGAGCGTCAACCGTCCGCGCCGTCTTGAGCGGACAAGCCTTGAGCGGACATGGAGGGGGCATCGGTTTGTTTTCTGGCCGCCTTCACCTGTTGAATGGCGCGAAGGGTCGCGATGCGCTCGTGCATGGTCGCCTCCGCCACCATCGCGGCGATCCTGTCGAGACTGACGATTACTTCCAACTCAAGGCATCTTTTAATCCGCCGCTGCACCTTTGTCTCATTTCGGGTTTGCGTGTAGTCCCAGCCCTGAAGTCTGGACAGGTCCAGCCACCCGGACAGATCGTCCTCGATCGCGGCGCTTAGCGCCTTGACCGCGTCACGATTGGCGCCAGGCGCTTTGATGTCGACGAACCCGGCGGGCCTGCGCAGGCTGCGAATGGTGTGGGGGCCGGTTCCGGCGACAAGCCGAATTTCCGAGATGGCGCTCGGTTCGACTATGGATTGGCCGGTGTGGGATGCTGGGTCGGGAATTGGGAGTCCGACGCGGGCCTGGATGATCGCGCGCAGCAGGATGCCCGCTTCAAGCGCGTTGTTCGCAGACATGGTCGCGCCTGTAAGCTCGACCGCAGGCCATACCACACCCGATTCTCCCGGCCGCCGCGTCATGTAGGCGGGCCATGCCGCGACTGACGTCTCGTTTTGGTCGGCTGCTTGGTCGGCTGCGTCTGAGGACGCGGCGCCGGCTTCTCTGCTCAGTGCTGGCGTCGACCCGATCGCACACGCCTTGATTTCATCATACAGCTTGGTCCTGATGCGCGAGACGATGTCGGAGCCAAAGGGCTGGATGATCGAACTCCAGTGATCGCCGTCCGCTTCTTGTGTCGTGGCGCCGAGCCGCAGGTAGCGACCGCCGCGCCGCCTGATCATCCGGACGGCGATCTTGATCTCTTGCGTCTCGGCGGGGTCATCCTTTGCGATGGTGAGAGTGCGCGCGATGCGCATGGCGTTGGTATCGATCTGGATGACGTCATTTGCCGCCCAATCGATGCTGGCGGCGCTGCCGGTAGCGGTGCTGCCTGTAGCGGTGCTGCCTGTAGCGGTGCTGCCGGTAGCGGTGCTGTGCGTATTCTGCTTCGCTACTCTGCGGCCGACAAGACAGGATCCGTCATGGAAAACAAGAAGGTAGAGGTCCCCTTCGTCGCACGGCGTCGCGATGCGCTGGTAAAGCAGCCCTTCCCGGTCGATGGCGAGATTTATCTCTCCGGCTTTCAGCGCGACGCCGCCAAAGGACGCAACAAGCGTTCCGGTCTCCAGCATGGAGGCGACGGCGGTTTCAGCGATCAGGTTTCCGTTGCGCACGCCGCGGCGCGGGGCATACAGGATGGCGCTTCTGTCGGTCTCGGCGCCGCCTGCTGATTTGCCGCTGTGAGAAGTTTTCTGTGCCATTATGCTTCCCTGTTGTTCCATCATCGGAGCGGTGGCTGCGCCAATTGTCAAGGTGCGGGTCTTGGTTGCCGGACAGGCGAAGGCGGGCGTCTCACAGGCGCGCCCGCGCCGCCCGTCTGGCTGCTCGTCTGGCTGGCGGCCATGGATCATGCCTGTTGCTGGGTTTCCGTTGCGCAGGCCGCCGTGAAGTCTGCCGTGAAGGCTGCCGTAAAGGCTGCCGTAAAGGCTGTTGGTGCGAGGCGATCCGAGAGGCGGTACAGAAAGATGTGGCTCGCCTGGAGAATGACGCCGCCCCGCCTTGTCCAGCCGTATCCGAATCCGGCTTCGGAGACGGGGGGTGGAATTTCGATCGAGAACACGCCGTCGCCAAGGTTGGCGACCAGAAATATGTGGTCGTGATCGAAGGCGCTTTGGATGGGGATAACCTCGTCGATCCCTGCCTTGTTCAGCACGGCCGACATGGCGCGCGCGACGTCACGACAGACGCGCTCAGCTCCCAGATCTTTGTCCGATCCGTCACTCTCCTGGATCCTGCCCCAGTAATTGAGCGCATTCTGCGCGGCGGCGGCGATGGCCGGCGCGATCGCTCTGACGTGATGCGATTCTGGGCGCGATTCTGGGCGCGAGCCTGCGACGGGGAGATTGTCGCGGCCGCGACGGTTGTCGGGGGCATCGCCTGCTGAAGCGCTTTCCGGGGTGTCTGGCATGACGCTCCTCATTTCACCTGAAATCACGCCCGTCGCGCCCCAGCTTCGCATCCATGGCCATAGCCCGCGCCCGCATGATCTGGTGACTGCTGAATGTGCGGGGCATCGCGATCTCGACGATCTTGAAGGCGAAAATCGGATCTGGGCGCAAGGCAGAGAGAATCCGCGAAGCATGTCGGCGACAGACTTCTCCGGAAAAGACAAGAACATCCAAAGAATGCGCTTGAACCATGGACAGGCTGGTCATTATAGTTTCATGAGGGGTGTTCTGTATGGCTTGCCCGGCGCCGCCGCTTCGCAGAGGCACCCAGCCGCCAAGACTGATAAGGTTGGCGCCACGCTCGAACTTTATGTTCAGATAGGTGATCGTGGTGGGGCCGTTGTTTGAGGCGGCGGGCGTTTCCTGCGTGTCCAACAAAAAGGGGGCAGCCATCATCAATCGTTGACTGAGGTATGATTTCATTCCCGTCGGGGTGTCTGTGTCCAGATCCCCGCCGAAATCCTCACTGAGGCCGTCGCGGCCGCGGTTGTTTTGGCTGGTCATGGCTCACCCTGTCCTTCTTCTGCAAGGTCTTTCTCGGCAGTATTCAGGCCGCCCTGTCTATGTGGGGTCTTCATGTGATCGTTCTGGCGAACATCTGAAGCCGCCATTGTCGAGATTCTGGAGGCCGGCGCATCCTCACCGGGATTGCGATTCACTGCGATGTCTTTGGTCTGGAGCGGTCCAACGGTGCGCCTGGAGCGCATGTCGGACGCCGCGCCCGTCACCCGCCCATAGGAGTGAGGTCGAGTCTGCCCACGGGAACGGCGTCATCCCAGAGGTAGGCGGCCGGTTTCGGTGTGGTGCTGACGTGGGTCACTTCGACAAGATGGCCGCTGTCGGTTCGAAGGGTCGTGGACCGGTTTGTCCCGGCCCGGCCGTTGATCGCCGCGTGGCGCGCGCTGTAGAAGCCCCATCGGCTGACCTGCGCTTCGTCCAGGACCCGTCCGTCGCCGGCCATGCGGTGACGGGCGATGCTGACTTCCATTTGTCGCGCCACGCTTTCAGGTCTGTTCATCTCATCTCTCCCGGCGTCATCGCGCCAGTCTGTTCTGGCCGCGCTGTTCAACAGCTATGTTTTCCCGCCGCCCTGGCCTCCTGGCGGCCTGAAGCCATCGCCGTCGATCCCGATCGGTGGTGGCGCGGGGCCGCGCCGCTTTTGTACTATTGGTTTTTTTTGGAGCGTCCGAAGGACGATCTCCTGGAGTTTGTTCCGATCGAAGATCGGATATAAAAATGAATTAAGCGGTAGCGCGATCGATCAAACGATCAAAACAGGGGGGGGTGGGTTTGGGCTTCGCCCATTGACATCGATCTGGCTGGGGGTCGGGGCCCAGGCCCCGAGACCGTTCGCCAGGAAACCGCTTTCTGGATTGTCTCGAAATCACTCGATCGTATTGATGATGGCGTTCGGTGCGGTATCTTCGGTGCGGTATCTTCGGTGCGGCGCGGTGCGGTGCGTTCGGTGCGTTCAGCATGAAGGCCGGACGCGTAATCCGGTCCGGCGTTACATTTGCGCCGATCTGGCGTTAAGCTTGCGGTTTGCGTAATTCAGTCCGGATTTGGAGATGGCTGATCACGCGGCGCATATGCAACTTGCTGCGCCGGTCTGCGATGACGGCCACAGCACGGCCGCTCGATGCCTCGATCGAGGCTGTGGAGGCTGATGGCGATCATCTCCGCCTGACGATCATCTCCGCATGACGATCCAGCAGTCGCCAAGAATTCGCCAACAACCCGTCAGCCCTCGCGCTCTCGGAGATCGTCCGCCGGCTGAAGGGCGCGCCGCCGCGCTTTGTGCGCAAGGCGGAGCTTCGCTCCGCGCAAGACAACGTCGGAGCTTCGCTCCGCGCAAGAGACAACGTCGGAGCTTCGCTCCGCGCAAGAGACAACGTCGGAGCTTCGCTCCGCGCTCGCGCCGCCGGCTGCCTACAGCATCAAGGCGCCGATGATGGCGCTCATGGAGCCGGCGACGAATGTCACCACGATCAGGGCGCCGATGTCGGAGCGGCCGCCATCCTCTTCGACTTGAATCTGGTGGCGGGCGAGCGCTACCGATCGAGAGATAACCATGGCCGTCGCCCAGAGAACGAAGAGCCACAGCGGCGCGATGAGTGACAGATAAGAGGCGGTGCTGACTGAGATGTCGAACATGATCGTTTTCCTTCAGGACGACGGCCGCTCCGTCGCCAGGAGGACTTTTGGGCAATATTTTTTTCGAAAAACTTTCGGCAACTAATTAACCATCATTTTTTCAAAAATATTAGATGTGAGCCGCTCTCGCGCCGCGCCGCCCGCCATGGCGTCGCGGGGTGTGTTCTTGTGGGCTGGTTGATGATCCGGCGCGCCGGAGCTCACGCCAGGCGATCCAGAAGCGTTTCCGCCTCCGGGCTCGTCCAGAGCGTGATCTTAGCCCCGCCGGGGCGGCGCGGCCAGTCTTCCGCCTTGGCGCGCAGGCGGTCGCGCAGCCGCTCGGCGCCGGAGGCCCCGACCCCTGTCCCACCGAGGCGGGACAGCCTGGCGTCTTCGTTCAGCCACCCCCTCTTCGCCCAGCCTGGCAGGTCGTCCCTGGCGATCCCATAGACAAGTCCAAGCCGCAGCGGGCCGCGGTCTTCAAGGTGCTTCTTGAGGCGGTTGATCGCAGCCTGAGGCTGGTTGTAGAGGCCCTGCGCCAACGCCATCACCTCCGTCTCCATGCCTGCGTGGAGCGCTATTTCCAGCGGGCAGGCCGTAATTCCGACGATCAGGACGGCGCTGTCGTTTCTCTGTCCGTGGCCACGGTCGCCGAGGGGATCGCCGAGGGGATCGCCGAGGGTGTCGCCGAGGGTGTCGCCGAGGGGGCGCCGCTGTTCCCCGTCCTCTACGAGACCTGCCGCCAGCGTCGCCTCGAAGACGGGAAGCCGCACATGGTTGCGCGAGATCTTGTGCGCGACCGTGAAAGCCTCTTCGAGGAGCGCCCGGATCGCCGCCTTGTCGCCCGAGGCGAGGGCGTCGAGGCGTGCGATCCGCTCTGGCGTCCCAACGGCGCGCAGCGCCTCGAGGTCCTCGGGTGTGCGCATTCCGGCCGGGGTTTGCTCCAGCAGCGTTTTGCGCCACTCAGCCCAGGTGTCGGGCGTCCGCACGCAGCCCGGCAGTGCGGTGGGGTCCGTGGGTGCGAAGACAAGGCGCGTCTCCGCCGCCTCGTCGAGGTTGCGCGCCCAGGCGGAGGCGACGGGGTGGCCCTCGTCGCGGGCGTCGACCGGCGCCCAGCGCTGGATGCGGGCCTTGGCGTCGACCGTCACCCACAGGGTTTTGTCATCCTCCTCTTTCGCTGCGTTGAGCGCCCGGGCGACCGCCATGATCGCCGCGGTGTCGCGGGCCGTCTTGGGCATGGCCCACCGCTTGGCGCGCCGCCAGGTGAGGGATGCCTTGAGGAACGCCTCCCACGTCACGCCGGCGCCGTCGGGCGCCGCCTCGAAGCGCGCCCGCAGCGCGGCTTCTTCTTCCCGCAGGACCTTGCGCGCATGGGCGAAGCCCAGGATCCAGGTCTTGTAGATTGCGCGCGCCCCACGGTGGGCGATCCAGCTGTCGAGCTCGGTCGCGGTCACCGTGTCGAGGCACAGCGACTCCTCGGGCATCTGGGTGATCCAGGACCCTCCCTTGCCCACCAGCGTGAAGCGGGCGCGGAACTTCTTGTCCGTGAAGTCGCGCTGCGTGCGCGACCAGACCTCCTTGACTGAGGGCACGTCGACGACGAGTTCACCCGCGTCCTGGCGCACGATCTCCATGCTCGCCGCCATCTCGGGGGTGGCGAGCACGGTGTCGCGGTCGCGTTCGTGCTTGCGCAGCGAGGGCGCGCGCGACGAGCATGCCGCCAGGCCCCACTGTCCCACGACCCGAGAGCCGGCGGCGACGCCGCTGTTGCGGCCCCGGATCCAGTCCCGGATCGAGCCGCGGCCGTCTTCCAGCGCGTTCTCTTCGTCGTGCAGAAACCGGAATCGGGCGTCATGCGTGCTCGAGAGAAGCCAGTTCTCGCCGCCCGGCATGAAGGGCCCGAAGAGCCCCTCGCGTTCATGCAGGCCCCAGAACATGATCAGGAACCGCTTGTAGTGAAGCGCCCGGCTGTCGTGCTGGACGCGGGCGTCGGTGTAGTCGAGGTCGTCGGGCGTGATCGAGGACGCGACTTCTCCCCGCCGTGTCCGCCGCGAGAACAGTTTCTGGATCTCGGCCTGCGAGGGGAACAGCCGCTCGGCGCGGCTGGTTTGCTCGTCCGCCAGCACCATGTGGAGCTTGCCGCCGTCGCGCACCAGGACCAGGACCCGCCGGTCGGCCTCCTCCTGAGCGATCTGCTCGAAGATCTGGCGGATGGCGCCCGCCATGCTCTCGGAGAGCTCGCTATGCTGGCGTCGTTCGCGCCGGATGCGCGCCAGCACGACGCAGCGCTGGAAGGGCAGCATCCGGCTCACGAGCTCGGGGTGCGTCCGCAGGATGTCGGGCAGCGCGCCGAGGTGGTCGGCGTTGAGGCCGTCCGAAAGGTCGAGGCCCATCTCCTCGTCCAGACCGTGAACAAAGATCTCATCGTCGAGATAGAGCAGCCGCTGCATGAAGACCAGCGGCTCGGCCGGGTCCGCGCCCTCGCCTTCCACGAGCGTCTTGACGTCGATGTCCTCGCCGGTGAACAGCCGCAGCGTCGTCACCTTGGCGAGCAGGGTGTTGGCGTGCGCCTGCGCCTCGGAGACCGTCGCCATGGTGAGGGCGACCTTCTCGTCCTGGTAGGCGGAGACCAGGCCCATGGCCTCCTTCATTTCCGCGCCGCGGTCCTCGATCCAGGCCTGGCGGCCTTCCAGCAGCGCGATCTGGCGCTGGGCCTTGTCCTGCGCCGCGGCGACGTCGCGCGAGGGCAGCAGGACCGCCGGCAGCAGGACGGCGGGCTTCTCGGCCCCGTCGGCGCCGGTACGGGTCTTGTCTTCGGCCGCGCTGTCTTTCTTGTCGTCCCGGGAGCCCCTGCGGGCTTTCTTGGCGGCCGCCTCGCGTCGCGCGTCCGACAGCGCGAGCAGGGTCGGCTCGTCGTTGGGGATGGCGGCCATGGCGGCCATGGCCGCCTGGACCCGCTCCATCGCGGCGCCGGCCTCAGCCGCGCGGACCGCGTCGCCGTCGCCGGCGGGCTGGAAGCTGCCGAGGAAGTCGTCCGCGAGCATTTTCAGCCCGCGGCTTTCCTCGGTAAAGGGCTTCCAGAGCGGGTGGGCGCGCAGCACGACGGTGTGCAGCTCGCCGTCGACGCGCCGGGCTTCCTGGACCATCAGCACAAGGGTCTCGGCCGAGCGCGGGCGCGAGGCGAACGCGTGCGCGGGGTCGACCAGGCGCCACCAGGCGCCCGGGCGCACGGCTTCGGTCGGGTCCTTCTCTTCGAAGGGCAGCTCCGTCACCGTCGGGCGCAGGGCGGGGAGCGTGTTGTCGTCGTGCATGTCGGTCTGGTCCATCTGTTCGGCCTTTTCTCGGGCGAGTGCGCCGCCGTTGTTCGTGCTGCTGATCCGCGGCGCTGTCGAACCATGATCGGCTGCGCGGAGCATCAGACGGCGCTGGTCAGACGGCTTTCTCGAGGTCCGCGAAGCGAACGCTCCATGCCTGGTGAACCGCTGCGCGGATCAGCGTCTCTCTGTTCGGCAGGGGTGTGGCGACCTCCGTGATCTCGGGGTCGGTGATCGCGGCCCGCGCCGACGCCACAGCGCCAGCGGCCTGGGCGATGCGCAACCGCTCGTGCGCCGACGCCGGCGCGATCATCTTGGACAGCGGGTCCGGGCCGCATTGCGCCGAAAGGCACCCGTAGGTCTCCCAGAGGGGCTTGTGGTTTTGAAACGATCGCCAGGCGTTGTGCGATCGTCCCCAGACGCCGGCGTCGTCGAGGATCGACACCCCAAGGCCGTTGACCAGGTCGGCGACGAGGAAGGTGTGGAAGTCGCCGAGGGCGAGGCCGGTTATCTGTGCGGCGCGCCCGGGCTTTTCGTCGATCGCCGCCACGATCCGCGCGGCGCTGGCGGTTGTGGCGCGCATCAGGACGCCTTGAAGCGTAAGTCTTCTGATGGTTCCTGACGCGCTGACGCGGTCGGTGTCGTGGATCAGGCTCGCCCTGAAGCTTTTCGGCGCGATATCGAGCAACGTGTCGATCGCAGAGGGATGGATATGCGCGATCGCCGAGGGCGACACGCGTATTTCGAATTGGGCTTTGGCGGCGTCGAAAGCGCCCCTTGCGGCGGCGTCGATCGCGCGCGCGGCCTCGATCCACCATCCGACCCGGACCGACATGGTCAGGGTATGCTCCAGAAAGGATCCCATCAGCCTGTCGGCCACCGAGTAGATGGCCTCGGCCCCGCTTCCGCCGCGCGCCGCCGAGGCGCGCATCGCCGCCGCAAGCGCCGCATCGAGGCACCCTCGATCCTGCAGATAGACTGCTTGAATGACGGCGTCGCCGGTTGCGCAGGGCTGGCGGCTGCTTGTGTGGGAGACGGCTTCGAAAACCAGCTGCGCCGCGCGCTTGCGCAGCGCCCGCGCCGTCGCCCGGTCGGCTGGAAGGCTCAGCGCATC
>Ga0210044_10005508_pt1 | contig 17083 bp, 13 predicted proteins | sample CryGey13umfilter_2_FD_183959 | JGI IMG/M metagenome (GOLD analysis project Ga0210044, IMG submission 183959) | Groundwater microbial communities from aquifer in Utah, USA - Crystal Geyser 4/9/14 3 um filter (SPAdes) (version 2) | ecosystem: Environmental > Aquatic > Deep subsurface >... | reverse complement strand
TTCGCGGGTTCGTCCGCGACCGGGCGCAGGATGCGCGGGAGGTCGCGGACGCCTCGGAGGCGGGCAGGACGCCCGCCCCCGCATGAGCGAAAAGTATTTTCAGGCCGGGAACGCTTGACTGCCGACCCAAGCTGGACAGTTACCACATTTCTTCACTTTTTATCCATTTTCCCCTCCAACTGTAACGCTAGTGTAACACTCCCCCTGCTAAGCTCGGATTGAAAATGGCCAGAAGTCCCGGCCCCTACCCGCATTGTCTACAAAAAGGAACCTGACATGGAAAGTTACATCGTCCGCATTTATCGCCGGGAAAAGACCGACCCCAGCCAGTTGGCCGGCCAGGTGGAAGACGTGAGCGACGGCGGCATGCATCCGTTCACCAGCACGGACCACCTGGGGAAAATCTTCGCCTACAAGACAGCGGCGGCATCAGGAGGGCGGGGGTGCCGCGATGACGACCCGGCCAGTGCCAAGGAGCCGCCCTGACTTTATAAAAAATAACGCCGTTGCCAAAGATGAAAAGCCGGGGGGGGAACAACGGGCGGTCCATCGATATAAAACGTGAAATTAGCAACAAACCCACAAAGGAGACAACATGAAAAGAATCAAAATGTTAGCACTTGGCACACTCTTGCTGCTGGCCATGACCCCAATTGCTCGGGCCTCAACCGCAATCTACGATCTGACCGGCGACTCGATCGGTGCTTCCATCACCCTGGATGACAATACCCCGGGTCTCGTCACCTTTACGGTGGCGGTTGATCCCCACAGCACCTTTACTGGCGACCTGCGCGGCGTCTTTTTCAACCTCACCCCTTTTGGCAGTGGCATTGCGCCGACCGACATATACGGCGACCAGGTCAGAAAGGTGAAAGTTGGCGAGAACAGCATCACCAAAACCGGACGGGGCAACGTCATCAAACCATGCAGCCCCTTTGACGTAGGGGTGGAGATCGGCAGACCCGGCAGGGGCAAGGATGATATCCAGACCACGACTTTCTGGATGAATGACCTGGGCGTCTTCACCCTGGATAATTTCAGCGAGGGCGACTTCGGAATTCGGCTGACCAGCGTCGGCCTGGTCGGAGGTCGCCGCCTTGAGAGCCGCAAGCTCCTGGGCGGAATAATCACCGGTTACGGACCCACCGAAAACGCGGTTCCCGAGCCTGCCTCGATGCTGCTCATCGGCGCCGGCCTGGCCGGATTGCTGGGAGTAGCCCGACAACGACGCCAAGGCAGATCGCTATGAGTCCTCATCGTAACTATCCAGCAGAACCGCAACCCAGGGGAGTTCCCGGACTGGAAATGCTTTTCGAGGGTTCGTCCGCGACCTCAGGCGCAGGATGCGCGGGAGGGCGCGGACGCCTCGGAGGCGGGCAGGACGCCCGCCCCGCATGAGCGAAAAGTATTTTCAGGCCGGGAACGCTTGACTGCCGACACAAGCTGGATAGTTACGCTGAAAGCTAACTATTCAATCCGCCGTGCTGGTTTCATCCTTGTAAAGCGCATAACCGTGGCCGTAAAAATTATCGAGCCGGATATTGCTGGCCTGGTTGAGTACGCCGCCCACCAGCACACTGCCCACATGCTCCAGCCGATTGATCGCCTGGCGAGCGGAACCTACCGGCGTCTTGCCGGCCTCCACCACCAGCAGCACGCCCCGGACCAGGGGGGCAATCAGGGTGGTGTCGGCCACCGGCAGCACGGCTGGCGCATCAATGATCACCGCGTCGTAGGATTTCTCCAACTGGGCCAGCAGTTCAGCAAACCGCTGGCCGGACAGCAGTTTGCCGGGGTTACGCTGCACCGCGCCGGTGGCGATCACCGACAGATTGTCGATATCCGTATCCAGGACAATATCGGCCAGCTCTACCTGGCCCAGCAGATACTCGGCCAGCCCCTTGATCCGGCCCTTGGGCGGCTGGCCATAGCGCAGGGCGAGGAATTCCCGGGGCTGTCGCAGATCAACGCTGACCAGCAGGGTGCGGTGGCCCTCCATGGCAAAAGAGATAGCCAGATTCATGGCGATGAAGGACTTGCCCTCCCGCTGCACCGCACTGGCGATCAGCAGGCATTTCTGGGCATCCCGCACCGGGCTGTAGCGGATATTGTTGCGCAGCATATTAAATATTTCCACCTGATGGTCGGCGGTGCGCAGGGGGTTGATAAATTTTTCATCGGCCACGAAACGCGGCAGCAGGCCTAACGGGGTAAGACCAAGCAGCCGCTTCAGCTCCTGGGTGGCATTCAGGGTGTTGTCCCACTCATTCAGCACAAAGGCGGCCCCAACGCCAAATACCAGGCCAAGGAAGAGACCGATAACGCCGATCCGCAGTCGATTCGGCGAAAACGGCCGGGCGGGCAGGGTGGCCGCTTCGATGATCTCGATATTGGAGACCCGGGAGCCGGTCCGCAGTTTCTCCTGCTGATACTGATGGCTCAGATCCTCGACCAGCTTTTCCAGCACCTCCTTTTGCCGTTTCAATCTCTCAATCCGTATGGTCTTGACCGGCAACTCGATGAGTTTGCGATTCAGATCCTGACGCATCACCCGGACCGACTCCATCTGGATGCTGGCGCCGGCAAGCTGAGCCTCATAGAGTACCAGGTTCTTGATTAGCTCAATTTTCAAGGGATCGACCCGCACCACGACCTTGGGGGCGTTGCCGGAATTTTTATCGGTCGGCGAAAAAATTTCTTCCATGGCATGGATCTCGGCCTCGATCTTCAATACGGCCGGGTTTTTTGCCGTGTACCGGCTAAGCAGCTCGGAACGCTTTACCCTCAAGGCATCCAGTTCCTTCTGCATGCTGCTGGTCATATCCTCCCAACGCACCTGCTCCTTGGGAATCCCCAGGACGCCCAGCTCCTGGCGCATGGCGCGCACCTGCTCCTCGGACTCCTCCTGCTTAAGCTTGGTGTTCTGGTAGAGCATCTCGTATTCGGAGAGCAGTTTCAAAAGGTTCTCTTCATCCGCCGCCAGCACGGGCAAGGCATCGTCGCCCGCCTCCTGTTCCCGGCGCGCCTTAAGAATCTCGTCATCGATGGTCTTGATTTCCTCCATCTTCAATTTCAGCAGTTCATCGATGATCACGGATTTACGCGAGGCATCGCCGCGTCGCATGCTGTTGACCCGTTCTTCCAGGGCAGCGGCCACGGCGTTGGCCATGGCCGGTGCCAACAAGGCCTGCTTCTCGACCACGGCGTCAATGATGAGGATATCGCCGGACTTTTTGTCCGTGGTTACGGCGATGGCGCGGGTGAGACCAGCCGCGTCAAGCTGACTCATGGCCTGCCGCGCGGCCTCAGGGATTTCCATGCCCTCGCCGACTACTTCCGCCATGGCTTCCGGCAGACGCGCCATGGCAGCTTCCATTACGGGCCGGGAAACGGCAAGTTTCTCCATGGTCGAGATAGGCAGGGGAGAGGGCGCCTGCAGGCTGACGGACTGGTCGGCGACTGGCTCCTGCTTGCGGAGCAGTTCCACCTTGGCCCGGAACTTATCCGGTTCGTAGGAACTCAAAACGAGGCTGATGGCAAAAATGCCGATGGCGATAAAACAGACAGTCTTTCGGTAGCGCTGCAGGATTTCCCAATAAAGGCGAAGGGCGCCCTCTTCTTGCAACGGGCCGGCGTAATCCTCCAGCGCCCCGTCCACCACCATTTCCGGTGGAAGACCAAAGGGGTCGCCGGCCTTTGCCTCGGCGCGGCCGACGCCCGAGACACTGGGCCGGCCGCGCCGCATATCGGAAATTCTGAAGTCTTCCATGGGTGTCTGATATCAGCGGGACCAGGCGCCACCGCGGCCGGCCCGCGCCCCTACCTGCGCATTTCGCGCTGTTCGTCACGTTTGAGAAAATCTAGACCCTGTTGCATCGCCTCGCCAACCGAAAGTGGCACTTCCGCTGGTTGTTTGTCGAGCCGCTGGTGGGAAAAAAGAAAAAAGTAAAGGAAAACACCCCCCAGCAGCAGGGCCACGCCGGCCACCATGGCGGAGCGGAACCAGCGCTGGTGCGCCTCCCGCCAGAGAAGCACGCCCTGGCCGAACCAGGTCGGCCTTGCCGTACCCGCCATCTGCCGGGCAATAACCCGATCCTCGTATTCCATGCGCCGCTTTTTGATGGCCTCGCAGTCAAACTGCTTCACGGCCCGGACCAGGGCCTCGTTGCTCAAGGGCTTGCGCAGACATTTGTAGCCGGTAAGCTGTTCGCATCTGGCAATAGTAGCGGCATCGGCCTCGCCGGTAATCATGGCGATTACGCTGTTCTTGTCGATTTTCCGCATCTCCAGCAGGGTCCGCGGCCCATCCATGACCGGCATGACAAGATCCAGCAGGACGATCTCGAAATCCTTGGACGCGAATTTTTCCAGGGCCTCCCGGCTGTCCGCCGCCGTCTCCACCCAGAAACCCGCCTCGGTCAACAGACGGGCCGCCAGGGTGCGAAAGGGCTCGTAATCATCCACCACCAGCACGGCGTTGTTATCCGGGATGGTGCTTTTTTCCTCAACGATCCTCTTCAACCTGGTGCTGGCAATGGCCTGCTCCACAGTGGCGGCCACCTGGTCAAAATCAAAAGGCTTGGAGACCAGGGCAAAAAAATTCTTTTTTTTCAGCCGTTCCAGGGTGGGCAGCGTTAAAAAGGCGCTGATGCAGATCACCTCGGTGTCGGGCTGCAACGTATGAAAGCAATTCTCGAACTCCACCCCGTTCATGTCCGGCATAATGAGATCGGTAAGCACCAGGTCGGGCCGGATGGCCCGCACCTTGCCCAAGGCGTCCTTGGCGCTGGTGAACAGCAGGATCTCATAACCGAATCTTTGCAGAAACCTTTGCAGGAGCAACAGGACATGCTCGTCGTCATCGATGATGAAGATGATGGCTTTGGCGCTCATGGCTGGCAATGGTGGTTGCTTTTTCATTTCCAGGACCTCGCTTGCAAAGACGCAAAAAATGTTATCAGAATACCCGATACTCCAGCCAACACCACGTTTTTTTGAAATTCGTGCCCTGCCGGAGGCGGCCATCCACACAAGATTGCGTACATCCGCTGGCCTGTTTTCTCCTTTTATGATATGGTGGCCGCGACAAATAATCAGTCCATTGGGATCCCGGAAAACATGCTCTCCATCAACAACCTTACCATTCTTTACGGCAAGAAAACCCTGTTCAACGGGGTGTCGGCCCGCGTTCTCAAAAACGACCGCATTGGCCTGGTGGGCGCAAACGGCTCCGGCAAGACCACCCTGCTGCGCATCATGGCCGGCCAGCAGGAAAGCGACGACCATGTGGTGGTCCGCTCCAGGTACGCCACGGTGGGCTACCTGCCCCAGGAGATCACCGCCTTTCCGGCCGGCAGTTCGCTCTACGAGGAGGCCAGGACTGCCTTTGCCGACATTCTGGCCGTGCAGCACGAACTTGAAAAAGCCAATATCAGGCTCGGCACCATCGACCACGCGGCCCCGGAGTTTGCTGCCCTGCTTGAGCGCCAGGGCCGCCTTCAGCACCAGTTGGACGAGTCCGACATCTTCCGCATGCAGAGCCAGATCGAAAAGGTCCTGGTTGGCCTGGGCTTCCGGGAAAAAGACTTTGGCCGCCCCTGCGAAGCCTTTTCCGGCGGCTGGCTCATGCGCCTCATGCTGGCCAAGCAGCTCCTCGCCCGTCCCGCCCTGCTGCTGCTGGACGAGCCCACCAACCATCTGGATATCGAGTCGGTTACCTGGCTCGAGGAGTTCTTGCAAGGCTACCAGGGGGCGCTGGTGATCATCTCCCATGATCGGGCTTTTCTGGACGGGGTCACCAGCCGTACCTGGGAAATCTCCCTCGGCCGGCTCACGGTCTACAAGGGCAACTACTCGGCCTATGTAAAGGAAAAGGCGAGCCGCATGGCGATTCAACGGGCCGCCTACGACAATCAGCAGGCCCAGATCCAGCAGACCATGCGCTTCGTGGACCGCTTTCGCTCCAAGTCCACCAAGGCCAGCCAGGTGCAGAGCCGACTGCGCCAACTGGACAAGATGGACAAGATCGAGATCGAGTCCGAGGAACGCGGGGTCGCCTTCCGCTTTCCGCCGGCCCAGGCCAGCGGCAAACTGGCCTTGGCTGTAACCGGCCTGGCCAAGAGTTATGACGGGGAAACCATCTTCTCGGACATCAATTTCGAACTGCACCGCGGCGACAAACTCGCCGTGCTGGGTGTGAACGGGGCCGGCAAATCCACCCTGGCCAAGATCATGGCCGGCCAGGAAACCGCCGATGCCGGCACCGTGCAATACGGCCACAACGTCAAGGTTGCCTATTTTGGCCAGCATCAGGCCAGGGAACTGGCCCTGGAATACACCGCCCTGGAAACCCTGTCCCACGCCGCCGAGACCATGACCGTAACCCAGCTTCGCTCGCTTTTGGGCGCCTTTCTTTTCCGCGGGGACGACGTGGACAAGAAGGTGGCGGTGCTCTCGGGCGGCGAAAAAAGCCGTCTGGCCCTGGCCCGCATGATCGCCACCCCCGCCAACCTGCTGATCATGGACGAGCCCACCAATCACCTCGACATGACCTCCCAGGACGTGCTGCAGGAGGCCTTGCGGCAGTACGACGGCACTATCGTCATCGTCTCCCATAACCGGTTCTTCCTCGACCAGTTCGTCACCCGGGTACTGGAGGTGAAGGCCGGCCGCGCCAGTCTGCACGAAGGTTCAGTGAGCGACTACCTGGCCCGACTGCATAGGCAGGAGCAAAAAAAAATAAGGCAATCGTCGGTCAGCGGCAAGCTTGCCCCCGCTGGCGTGGCCTCTGACCGTGAACGCCGTCAGTCCGAGGCCAAGCTTCGCCAGGAAAAGTCGCGCCTGCTGGGCCCGGCCAGAAAGGCGGCCGAGGCGGAGGAACGGGAGATCGAGGTCATGGAGAGACGCAAGGGGGAGCTGGAACAACTGTTGGCCGACCCGGCCCTCTACCAAGATCAGGAGGCCTTTGCCGCCCGCAGCCGGGAATACGGCGAACTCGGGCGCCGGCTAAAACGCCACCTGGCGCGCTGGGAGGAACTCCAGGAAAAGATCGAGGAAATCGAGGCCCGCTTAGAGGATGGGGAATCCCCTTGACCAGCGGCCCGTTACCCATTATCTTCGGGAAGCCGTATGGCTTTTGCCAAGCCAAGGGAATCGGTCAAAAAACGTAACTATTCAGGTGCAAAGTTCCAAGGTTCACGGTTCAAGGTTGGAGAGCGAAGAAACCAACCGTGAAACGTGAATCCGATGCAACCCGCACGGGCAGGCTGACCCATAACCATAGCATCGCTTGAGGCTTCATGACCCTGTCCATCCGCCAGCAGATGGAGGAGCAGGAGGCGGCCAACCTCTCCTCCCACGCCTGTCTCACCAGGAACAGCCGGGGCCGCCAGCGGCCCGAGGAGGAGTGTCCCATACGCCTGGCCTTCCAACGGGACCGGGACCGGATTATCCACTGCAAGGCCTTCCGACGGCTCACCCATAAGACCCAGGTCTTCCTGGCGCCGGCCGGCGATCATTATCGCACCCGGCTCACCCACGTCCTCGAAGTATCGCAGATCGCCCGCACCATCTCGGTGGCCCTGCGCCTGAATGGCCACCTCACCGAGGCCATTGCCCTGGCCCACGATCTCGGCCATACCCCCTTTGGGCACGCCGGCGAATCGGTTTTGAACGATCTCTGTCCCGGCGGGTTCAATCATTACGAACAGAGCCTGCGGGTGGTGGACCTCCTGGAGGACAAGGGGCTGGGATTAAACCTGACATACGAGGTGCGCGACGGCATCCTCAAGCACTCCAAGGGCCGCCGCGAGATCCTGCCCGACGACCTCACCGAACTGCCGGTCACCATGGAGGGCCGGGTGGTGCGGATGGCCGACATCATCGCCTACGTCAACCACGACCTGGATGACGCGATCCGGGCCGGGGTGATCAGCAGGGACCAGGTGCCCACCGCTCTTCGCAACCTTTTCGGCACCACCTACTCGGAGCGCATCGGCACCATGGTATGCGATCTGGTGCACACCTCGATGGCCAACGGTGGCGTGCGGCTGGCCATGAGCCCGGCGGCCATGACGGGCATTGCCGACCTGCGCGCCTTCCTTTACAAGAATGTTTACGAAACCTATCAGGTGCACAACGATTTCATCAAGGCCATGAAGGTGCTGCGCGAGCTGTACGGCTATTTCATGGAGCATGACGACCACTGGGAGCCGGTGATCGAATATCCGGCCGACACCTCCAGGGAACGGCGGGTGACCGACTTCGTGGCCGGCATGACCGATCGCTATGCTTTAGGCCTTTATACCACCATCTTTTTACCGCAACCGTGGAGAGTGCTGTAACCCATGAGTGAGACAACCCCAGAAAAGGCCAGTGGCCACGAACTTGCCAAAGCGTATGAATTCGCCACCGTGGAGTCCAAGTGGTCGCGCATCTGGCAAGAACAGAAGCTCTTCGTCGCCACCATGGAGGAGGGCAGGCCCGCCTTCTCCATCGTCATTCCGCCGCCCAACGTCACCGGCGTGCTGCACGTGGGCCATGCCCTGAACAACACCATGCAGGACATCCTGGTGCGTTGCCGCCGCATGCAGGGCTATAACACCCTGTGGGTGCCGGGCACCGACCACGCCGGCATCGCCACCCAGAATGTGGTGGAGCGGCAACTGGCCCAAGAGGGCACCAGCCGCCACGACTTGGGTCGCAAGCAATTCGTGGAACGGGTCTGGCAGTGGAAGGAGGAATCCGGCGGCCAGATCATCAAACAGTTGAAACGCCTGGGCTGCTCCTGTGACTGGGACCGGGAGCGCTTCACCATGGACGCCGGGCTCTCCCGGGCGGTGCGCGAGGTCTTTGTGCGCCTCTACGACGAGGGTTTGATCTACAAGGGCGACTACATCATCAACTGGTGCCCGCGTTGCCGCACCGCCCTGGCCGACCTGGAGGTGGAGCACGAGCCCACCGACGGCAAGCTCTACCACATCCGCTATCCCTTTGCCGAGGGCAACGGCGCCTTGATCATCGCCACCACCCGGCCCGAGACCATGCTGGGCGACACCGGCGTGGCCGTGCACCCTGCCGACGAGCGCTATAATACCCTGCCAGGGAAAATGTTGATCCTGCCCCTGACCAACCGGACTATACCCCTGGTCTTCGACACCCATGTGGAACGGGAGTTCGGCAGCGGCGCCCTCAAGGTGACACCGGCCCATGACCTGAACGATTTCGAGATCGCCCGGCGCCATAACCTGCCCGCCATCAAGGTCATGGACGACAACGGCGTCATGAACGAGGCGGCCGGCCCTTACGCCGGAATGGACCGCTTCGCCTGCCGTGCCAAGGTGGTGGCCGATCTCACCGCCCAAGGTTATATAGATAAAATCGAGGACCACCAGCACGGCGTCGGCCACTGTTACCGCTGCCAGACCGTGGTGGAGCCAACCCTGTCGAAGCAGTGGTTCGTGGCGGTTAAGCCCCTGGCCCAGGAGGCCATTCGGGCCGTGCGGGAGGGCCGTACCCGCATCCTGCCAAAGATATGGAAAAATACCTACTACGACTGGATGTACAACATCCGTGACTGGTGCATTTCCCGGCAGATCTGGTGGGGCCACCAGATCCCGGCCTGGACCTGCCAGGGCTGCGGTGAACTGATCGTGGCCCGCGACACCCCGAAAAAATGTCCCAAGTGCGGCAGCACCGGGCTCACCCAGGAAACCGACGTGCTCGACACCTGGTTCTCCTCGGCCTTGTGGCCCTTCTCCACCCTGGGCTGGCCGGACAAGACCCCGGAACTCGCCATGTTCTACCCCACCTCGGTGCTGATCACCAGCTTCGACATCCTCTTCTTCTGGGTAGCGCGTATGCTGATGATGGGCATCCACCTCATGGGTGAGATCCCGTTCACCGACGTCTACCTGCACGCCCTGGTGCGCGACCAGTACGGCGCCAAGATGAGCAAAAGCAAGGGCAATGTCCTGGACCCCTTGGAGGTCATGGACAAATACGGCACCGACGCCCTGCGTTTCACCATGACCGCCTTTGCCGCCCAAGGCCGCGATATCCGCCTGAGCGAGGAGCGCATCGAGGGTTACCGGCACTTTATCAACAAAATCTGGAACGCCTCGCGCTTCGCCTTGCTGCATATCAAAGACAGCCCCCCGCCAGAGGCCAGACATCTTGATCCGGACCGGCTTTCCCTGCCGCATCGTTGGATTCTCTCCCGGCTGTCCGCCACCACGGCCGAGGTCACCCGGACCCTGGATGAGTACCGCTTCAACGACGCGGCCTCGGCCCTCTACCAGTTCGTCTGGCACGAATTCTGCGACTGGTATCTGGAATGGATCAAGTCCGACCTTTACGGCGACGACGCTCAGCCTAAACTGGCGGCCCGCCGGGTGCTTTTCGCGGTGCTGGAGGCGCTGCTGAAGCTCCTGCACCCCATGATCCCCTTTGTCACCGAGGAGATCTGGTCCGTGCTGCCCGGTGAGCGCACCTCCATCATGACCGAGGCCTTCCCCACCATACGCCTGGACTGGGAAAACGGCCTGGCCGAGGCCGACACCGCCCTGTTCATCGGGGTGGTCACCGGCATCCGCAACATCAGGTCCGAGATGATGTTCCACCCGGGCGCCGAGATAGCGGCTACCGTGGTCTGTCACGATCCTGACAAGGTGGCTACTCTCGAAGGCCTGGCAGGCTCGATACGATCCCTTACCCGCACCGGCGATCTTACTGTTAGCCAAAAAGGCGAACGGCCCAAGGGCGCCGCCTCCTATCTTTATCAGGACGTGGAGATCTTCGTGCCCATCGCCGGCTTGGTGGACGTCCCCCAGGAAATTGCCAAGCTTGCCAAGGAACAGGCCAAGAACCAGGTGCAGTTCGATAAAATCACCAGTAAACTCGGTAACCAGCAGTTCCTGGCCAACGCCCCCAACGAGGTGGTGGCCAAGGAACGCGACAAGCAGGAGATGTACGTGGCCAAACTGGCCAAGATAAGGGAAAGCATGGTCAGATTACGGGAGATTGAGAAGGGTTGAAGTGCAAGCCTTCTACTTCTGACTTTGTTCCAGCGGCCCCTTTGCTCCTTGCCGAGCCCTCCGGGCTCGGATATTTACCCTATCTTCTGCAAGAGGTGACAACATGGCAAAACCAAATTTTCAATTTCAGAAGCGCCAAAGAGAATTGGAAAAGAAAAAAAAGAACGAAGAAAAAAAGCAACGCAAGCTGGAAAAACAAAGTGACCAGCCCTCGGAGGAATCCGAACAAATACCGAAAGAGGACGGAGTCTAAACGCTTTAACTCACAAGGTGGACAGGCCGAAGAATGTATTGACGAATCATGGGGAATTTCTATATGGTGCTTTACTTTTTTTGCTGCGTCAATTACGGCGGCAAGTTGATTGTTGAGACGAGAAATTAGCGAATTAGGGAGTTACATTCGACATGGCATTGATCGTTCAAAAATTTGGCGGCACCTCGGTGGCCAATCCTGAAAAGATCAAGGCGGTGGCCCGACGGGTCCTTGGCAAGAGCCTGGAGGGGAACCAGATGCTGGTGGTGTTGTCCGCCATGGCCGGGGAAACCAATCGGTTCGTGGACCTTGCCCGCCAGATGCAGGAACAGCCGGACGCGCGGGAGATGGATGTTTTGCTGGCCACCGGCGAGCAGGTGACCGTGGCCCTCTTCGCCATGGCTATCAAGGCCGCCGGTTATGATGCGGTATCCCTGCTGGGCGACCAGGTCAGGATCCAGACCGACACCATGCATACCAAGGCCCGTATCCTGTCCATTGACACGGACAAGCTCCGTCGCTCCCTTGACCAGGGCAAAATCGTCGTGGTGGCCGGCTTCCAAGGGGTTACCGAGGATGATGACCTCACAACCCTGGGCCGCGGCGGGTCCGATACCACGGCCGTGGCCCTGGCCGCGGCCCTTGAAGCTGACCAGTGTGAGATTTTTACCGACGTTGAAGGGGTCTACACGGCGGATCCGCATGTGTGCGGTAACGCCCGAAAAATCGAGCGCATTTCCTACGATGCGATGCTGGAACTGGCCAGTCTTGGCGCCAAGGTGCTGGATATCCGTTCAGTGGGCCTGGCAAAACGATATAGCGTCCCGGTGCATGTCCGGTCCACCTTTACGGAGACCGAAGGCACCTGGGTGGTTGAGGAGGATGATCTGATGGAATCGATGGTGGTATCCGGGGTGACATACAGCAAAGGTGAGGCCCGCATCACCCTGAGCGCGGTCAAGGACACCCCCGGCATGGCGGCCAAGATCTTCATGCCTATCTCCCAGGCCGGGATTGTCGTTGACATGATTATTCAGAATACCCGGGCCGGTGCCCTCACCGATCTGACCTTCACCGTGTCCAGCGGCGATTACGAGAGGACGATCAGGATGGTGGAGGAGATCGTCGCCACCATCGGTGCGGAAAAGGTGACGGGCTCCAAGGGTATTGCCAAGGTTTCCATTGTCGGCGTGGGCATGCGCAATCATTCCGGCATCGCCGCGCAGATGTTTGCCGTCCTCGCCCAGGAGGGCATCAATATTCTGATGATCAGCACCTCCGAGATCAAGGTTTCCTGCGTGGTGGAGGAGAAGTACACCGAACTTGCGGTGCGGGCCCTCCACGATGCCTTTGGTTTGGGCAACAATAATCAGGCAATGGCGGAGTGAACCAATGCCGGTGCCCCCTGCACGGAGCCCGGCTATCCCCTCTCGGTGCTAACATGAACCAGCCAGTGACGGTGTACGATACCACCCTGCGGGACGGAACCCAGGCCGAGAACTTCAACCTGTCGGTTGAAGACAAGATCCGGGTCAGTCTGAAACTTGACGAACTGGGGATCGATTTCATCGAGGGCGGCTGGCCGGGCGCCAACCCCAATGCGGCCGACTTTTTTGAGGAGATCCTCCGGTACGACCTGCATCACGCCCAGGTGGCGGCCTTTGGTTCCACCCGCAATTTCAAGAATCCGGCCGACCAGGATCCCAATCTGCAGGCCCTGCTCGACGCCAAAACGCCGGCCATCACCATCTTCGGCAAAACCTGGGGCATCCATGTCAGCGAGGCGCTGCGCATCGGCCTGGACGACAATCTGCTGATCATCGAGGAATCGCTGCGCTATCTCTTGCCGCACGTCAAATATCTGTTTTATGATGCCGAGCATTTTTTCGACGGCTTCAAGGACAACCCGGGTTACGCCTTGGCCACCCTGGAGCGGGCCGTGGCCGGCGGCGCCCAATGCCTGGTGCTCTGCGACACCAACGGCGGCACTCTGCCCACTGAAATCCCGGCCATCATGGCCCGGGTGCAGGAACACTTCAAGGTTCGCAAGCAGGCCGTGCCCCTTGGCATTCACGCCCACAACGATTCCGAGACCGCCGTGGCCAATTCCCTGATCGCCATGGCCTGCGGCGCCACCCATGTGCAGGGCACCATCAATGGTTTTGGCGAACGCTGCGGCAACGCCAACCTGACTTCCATCATCCCGGCCCTGGCCCTGAAGCAGGGCCGGGAGTTCGCGGCCAGCGCCCATCTCGACATGCTGGCCTCGGTTTCCCGGTTTGTTAATGAAATCGCCAACCTGCCACATAACAAATACCAGCCGTATGTAGGCGCCGCCGCCTTTGCCCATAAGGGCGGGGTGCACGTCAGCGCGGTGAAGCGCAATCCCCTGACCTACGAACATATTGTGCCGGAAAAGGTAGGCAATAGCCGCCGCATCCTCATCTCCGACCAGTCCGGCCGCAGCAACGTGCTGCACAAGGCCAAAAAATTCGGCCTTGACCTGGACAGCAAGGATCCCCGGGTAACCGGAATTCTGAATCAGTTAAAAAATCTGGAAAATCAAGGTTTTCAGTTCGAGGGGGCCGAGGCCTCGTTTGAGCTTCTCATGCGGCGGGCCCTGGGCATTCAAGCCCATTATTTTGAGTTGCAGGGCTTCCGAGTCATCAACCAGAAGACCAGCGCCGACAACCTCATGCAGGCCGAAGCCACTATCCGTATCAAGGTGGGCGGGGAGGATGTCCATACCGCCGCCATGGGCCACGGCCCGGTCAATGCCTTGGACAACGCCCTGCGCAAGGCGCTGCGCCCTTTCTATCCGCAGCTCGACGAGATGCGGCTCGACGATTACAAGGTTCGGGTGCTGGGCAGTGCCCACGGTACCGGCGCCCAGGTGCGCGTCCTCATCGAGTCCTGCGACCAGGAGTGCCGCTGGGGGACGGTGGGGGTATCCTACGACATTCTGGAGGCCAGTTGGCAGGCCTTGGTCGATGGCATTACCTACAAACTCATGAAGGATGAACTTAAAACGAAAAAGTAGGGCAGGGCAGGGGAGTGGCTGCCGGCGTGACCATGAGGCGGACTATTGGCGGCCTTTGGTACTCTTCGGCTTCGGCCTCCTGATCTGCGCCATCCATGGCCTTGGTCATCTTGGCGAGGGGTCTCTCGTGGCGGCCCCGGCCAGCCATGGAACCGACGACGACCTGATGGTCTGGACAACCGGCCTGCCGGCGGGGGAAGGCCTCTGCCGGGTGGATTGGCTGACCACGGCCGCCGGAATTCCAGACGCCCACATACCTCGCCTGGCCACCATTAATTTTACTGAAGAACGCCAGACTATCGCCGCCACCATTCATCCCCGGGTCGCGCTGCTTTTTTTCCAACCTGTTCCACTGAATCGGGCCGATGCCGAGGTGCTTGCCGCGCTGCCGGGGATCGGGCCCGCGCTGTCTGCCCGCATTATTGCCAAACGTGAGGAACTGGGTGGTTTCCATAGCCTGGCGCAACTGCGACAGGTCCGAGGCCTCGGGGTTAAAACCCTGCAAAACTTGCAAGACCGCTTGACCCTTTGATGGTTGGCAGTTGTGACTGGAGAATACCGATGCCTTGGAATAATCTCAGAAAAAATATTTTTCTTCATTTGCTCTTCCTGCTGGCCAGCTCCAGCCAGGCCCTGGCTGGCAGCGCTCCAGGCCAGGAGGTGCAATTCGTCGCCAGCATCCCGCCGCTGGCCGCCATTCTGCGGGAAGTGACCGGTGACCGCGCCCGGGTGACGATCCTTTTGCCGCCAGGGGCCTCGCCCCACACCTTCCAGCCCAAGCCCTCCCAGGCCATGATCATGGAGAAGGCCCTGGCCTTTTTTCTGGCCGGGCCGAATCTTGACCAGGAGTGGGCCGGCCGTCTGCCGGCCCGCCGGCGGATTGCCATGGTCCTGCTCCTGCCTGAAGAATTCCGGCTCACCGCCCAGGCTGATCACCATCATGAGAAGTCCGGCCACGGGGAGACGGGCATTGATTCGCACTTCTGGACCGACCCGCTGGCGGTGCGGGCCATGATTCCTGAACTTGTCAGGCAACTTGCGGAGCTTGACCCGGCGGGCATGGAGCTGTATTACGCCAACGGCCGGCGTTTCAGTGACGAACTCACGGCCCTTGACCAGGAACTGACCCGTCTCTTCCAGGCGGTGCAGACCCAGCCTTTTTTCCTGTTCCACCCTTCCTTTCAATATCTTTTCAAACGATACCAACTGCGTTTGGCAGGGCTTATCGAGCCTTTCCCGGGCCGTGAACCGAGCCCCAAATTCCTGCGCGATCTCACCGACCGCATCAAAAGCACCGGGGCCACGGCGGTCTTCAGCGAGGTCGAGTTGCCGGCCAGACCGGCCGAGGTGCTGGCCGAGGCCGCCGGGGTCCGGCTTTTCCAGCTCGATCCTCTTGGCGGCACTCCAAGCCTGTACAGTTACTTTGAGCTTATGCGCTTTAATGCCCGGGTACTAGGCAGCGTTATTCCGTAGGACAGGTTTCAGACAGGCAGACCAGCGACAAAGGCATGCATATCCTGCCTGATTTTTTCGTACTGCTGCCCGGAAAGCCCAGCCCCCAAGGCAACGATTTTGGCAGAGGCGGCGGTATGGAAATCTCCGGGGCCGTGGGCATCGGCGTTCACCATAAGACTGGCGCCGGTGGCCAGAGCCAGGCGGGCCACATGGCCGTTGGTGAGCGAATGTCCCTTGCGCCCGGACAGTTCGAGAAACACACCTTTTTGCGCGGCCAGGGAGGCATCCGCCTCGCTGATAAGACCTGGATGGGACAGGATGTCCACCCCGGCCTCAATGGCCGCCCGGTTGGTGCCGGGTCGCACTGGTTCGGTGACCGTCTCGCCGTGGGCGACCACCACCAATGCTCCTAGTTTTCTCGCCCTTTCAGTCAGCTCAGCAAGCATGGCCAGCGGGACATGGGTCAACTCAATGCCCGGGATAAGCCGGGTGCTGGAGTGCTGGTTAAGATCCCTGGCCACCGTAACCAGTCGCGGGATAATAAAATCCAGATTGGAGGAGTCGGCATGGTCGGTGATGGCCACGGCCTCGTAGCCGAGCACCTCAACCCGGCGCAGATGTTCCGCCGGCACCAGTTCTCCATCGCTGAACAGGCAGTGGGTATGCAGATCAATCATTGATGGCCTCGTAAATAAAGTAAAAGCTGAAAGTTAACATCCGCACCCTGAAGTAAATCGCGGAGACAAGGCCGGCCTCAGGCCATTACCGCCGAGCCGCGCAGGGAGTGTGGGCCCCCCTCGGAAATCGTCACCATAATTATCTGACCCGGCCGCAAGCCACTGGGCCCGGCAAAATTGACCATATGGTTGGTGGGAGCCCTGCCACTCCATTGCTCGCCAGTGGTCCGGCCACAGCCCTCCACCATAACGGCAAGGGTACGACCGACGTAAGCCCGGTTCCACTCCAGGGTGATCTCCTCCTGCCGTTTCTGAAGCCTCGCCAGTCTGTCATTCTTGATCTCCTCGGCCACCTTGTCGGCAAAGGCGATGGCTCGAGCGGGTGGCCGATCCGAATACTTGAAGGAGAAGGCGCCATGATAGCGCACCTCTTCCAGCAAGGCCATGGTAGCCTGGAAGTCCTCGTCGGTTTCGCCCGGGAAACCGACGATCAGGTCGGTGGTTATGGCGATATCAGGCCTGATGCCGCGCAGCCTGGCTATCTTGTCCAGATAGTCTTCAACCGTGTATTTGCGGTTCATCAGTTTCAGGAGTCGGTTGGAGCCGGATTGTACCGGCAGGTGTA
>Ga0210044_10005506_pt1 | contig 17085 bp, 8 predicted proteins | sample CryGey13umfilter_2_FD_183959 | JGI IMG/M metagenome (GOLD analysis project Ga0210044, IMG submission 183959) | Groundwater microbial communities from aquifer in Utah, USA - Crystal Geyser 4/9/14 3 um filter (SPAdes) (version 2) | ecosystem: Environmental > Aquatic > Deep subsurface > Groundwater... | reverse complement strand
TAGGCAGCATGTCGTTTAAGCTCTTCCTTATGTTTTTCCTCCACCTGCTGCTGTATCAGCGGTATGATATCCGTTCGCCCGTGGAACAACCCGACCAGCCGCCCGACCGCCTCTTCGCTCAGATTCAAGCTCATAATCTGAGTAGCAACAGTCGCTTGAAAATTCGTGGAGATATCTCTTAAATCACTTTGAAGTATCTCATTGGCTTTTTGCGGAGAGAAACGCGCTCTTCCCGGCATCTCTCTGATAACCGTATAAGGTATACCGTTTGTAACAGCCTCCACCATAGAGACGAGCGCCTCAACCACTACGGGAGAACAGAGCTGTTCCGGGCTGCCACAAAGCCTTTCCACAACGTACCTGAGCCTATCAACAAAATACCCCCTCTCCAGCTGCATCGTGCGGAAAAGGTCTGATATGAGCATAAAAGCAGCCGGATAGTGGGTCTCATAGTCCCCGCGATGAATCTCGTCAATAAGCAGATCGCAGTCACTGCTGGGGGAGTCGGGATCCTCGGCTATAATTTCCGCAAGCATCGGGATGATATACTTCGCTACTTGAATTGGAAGGTCCGCCCTGCTGATAACCGGCTCGTGAGGTGTATCGTGCTCCAGAGTTATGCCAGCCGGCTTCACCCTTTTCAGTACTGTACGGAAAAGTTCATAAGCATGTTCGCGGTCATGGACGAGCTGCTTGAGCTGTTCGCGGATTCTAATCACCGATACGTTAAGGCGCCCCTTCTTGAGACCATTTTCAAATAAACCGAGAAGCGTGTGTGGATTGCTGTTGATTAGTTCCTCGGCCGTGGTAACAACATAATCAAGCAGCTCATGATATTTTTCATAATCAACGGGGGAAGGCTTTTTATCAGAAATGAGGCATCGGTAGAGATCGAGCAGCAACTCGCCCACTGAAGCTCGGGCGTAGTCGTTTCGTTTAACCTCCGGGATGGACTCATCTCGTAAGTTCATAAGCTCATTACGCATCCCAAGGTTTTCCGGAGGTATTAATTCACGTCCTAACCCATTTATGGACCGCAGCGTGTGGTTAAAGCGATTCACATAAGTTGCATAGCGCTCATTAGATTCGGCGCGCTCAGCGGCGCGACGTATACGCCCAGGGTCGATCAGTAGCTCACCAAGAGCCCCGCTTGCCCGGGAGTCGTCACCCTCAAGAGTCTCCAGAAATCGACGTACACTGTCTTTATAAAGAGAGTCTACATCCGCCTCGGGATCACTCTTCACCCTGAGCAGTGCGGACGAGTAAAACAGACTCCCCAGCGCATCAAGCTGATCACCGGCTATAACCCCTTTGGAGCGAATGCAATCGGCCTCAAAAATATCCCTAAGCATACCAAAACGAGGTGCAGCCCCCGTATCGGCACCCCCTCCTTCAGCCTCTCCTCCGGCCCGCACTTGAGTGCGATCGGTGCCTGCCGGCATTGGGGTCATCCACATGGCACAGTACAGTTCAAAAGGACGATTGAGCGAAAGCGGCTGTCCAAGATCGAGTTGCGCCAGCAGCTCCCTAACCAGTGGCAGGCGAGAGTTGTTGAGCTCAGAAAAAAGCTCATGTGGATCTACCCTCCGGGCACGCATACGCGCCCGCTCATTGTTGCCCTCACCCTCAACGCCCGCACCATCAAAGTGCTTGTTATAAAACAATGCCTTACTGACAAACGGGGCCAGCTCGGGGCCCCCGTAACGCCCCAAAAACTCCAAGAGGGGCAGGTTCTCCAAGTGTAGGTTTTCCTTGCCGAACAAGTACCGTTCCGCCACTTTGAGATCAGATATAGGAAGCCCCGCAAGCAAGTTCTTCACGGATGCAATGATCATAAAGAGCGAGAGTGTCTGCAGCGTGCCGGCAAGCCCGGCGGGCAGAGCCGCATTAAAGGCACGTACCATCGAGACAAACTCAGGAACCTTACAATCAGTCAGATTCCCCAAGACGAGGCGCGTTTGCACAAAATTCAGCATCTTCTCCAGAACATCACGCGCATGTTCCGGCGTAAAGCCCTCACCGGCAAGTCGGACAAGAGACTCGGAGAGGGCCGGAGCCAGGGTTCGGTAATTTTCAAGGTGACGCGCTATTAGCTCGCGGTGCTCTTCGGGAACTTCATCAAGTTTAGACAGAAGCTGCTGATACGTTGACTCGGCCATCTGATCAAAACGCTCTTTAAAATCCTCCCCGACACCATCTTGGCCTGCCTCTTCCGGGGGAGTGGCCGCGCGCACTACCGCAGCCGCTACATCACTACGGCCACGGTGAAGGCCATTTTGAGCATCAAATCGGGCCTTCTCCAGCGGTGTTACAGGAAATGTCGCCGCGATTCTTACAATGAGCCCCTCGGGAACCTGGTCATCAACTAGCTTCCCCTTTCGACGCAACGTCCCAATATGACGTTTATAGTTCGTGAGCACCTCCTCGGGTGTTGTTGCCCCTACAAAAAACGAATCATAACCGTGCTGCTCGGGGATCATCTCGGAGAGCTGCCGTATCAGCACAGGGCTTCGCTTATTTTTCCCCGCACTTGGAGCCCCTGATTCAGGTCTTTTAGCCATATTAAGATGAGAGGTACCTCTCTTTTGAGAGAGCTGAGGCAGTCATGCTATCTAATAGAGGCATCATACTATAACATATTTCTATTTCCTGCAAGCCCCCGAGTGGCTCTCCAAAAGTGGAGCCCGCAGAGTCACCACCACTCAGCCTTACCGACCGTCTTGCACCCTCCGTCACCCCGCGCCCGGTAACAAAAAAGCCGCCCCCAATGACTCAGGGGCGGCTTAGCTTCAAACGAAGGGTCGATATAACCGTTTTTCGCTCTAGCGAGGGCCTACCGCTACAAAGTAATTCGCATCAGCAAGGCCTTCCTGAACAAGTGCCTTGGCATCAGCAAGGGTGGCAGGCGTATTGAGAGAAGCAAAACCTTGAGCAGGCGCAGCTGCTGCAGAGGCCTTTGAGTTACCCGACGTGGCCACCTCAACCTTTGCCGCGATTATGTAGAAGCGCTCCGCTCCGGCAGTAACCGAACGGTAGTAGTAAGCCCCTGAGTTAACTGGATTGACCTGACTTTCACAGCTGTTAAGCAGAGCCGAGTCGGTGGGAGCGCTATCTAGCCCCATAGTCACAGCTGCTGCATCCAGACAGTTTCCTCCATCCGAAGCAACAATCTGCCCCGTCTCGGCAAGGTGTGACTCCACAGCCGTCTGAACGTCCTGAACCCTTTTAATACGGACAACATCTCGTGCCTTCGCAGGTGCCTTAAGTGCGTTCGGAACGAAGGCTACAGCCAAAATTGCAATGATGGCGATAACGATAAGCAGCTCCATCAAGGTGAAACCTCGACGGTCGGCTCGTCGCGCAAGGGAAGAGAGGGTACACATGAGTAGTTTATAAAAAGATTAAGAGATCGCACGTATCTTAACACATCCTTCTGACCGACGCACCCGGCTCTAACGAGGACCTACGGCGATGAAGTAGGTAGCGTCATCGAGACCTTCCTCAACGAGGGCTTTTGCAGCGGCAAGATCTGCAACGGTCTTAAGGGTGGGGATGCCATCCCCTGCATCACTGATAACTGCCCGTGTATTACCTGATGTTGGAACCTCAACCTTTGCGCCAATAATGTAAAAGCGATCGGCGCCAACAGTTACCGCCCTATAGAAGTAATCCCCTTCTGAACCGGCCTTCTCACAGCTATTGAGCTCAGATGAGTCATTTGGAGCCGCATCCAATCCCATAGGGAGGGCCTCCATATTCGTGAGACAGAAACTCACATTAGAAGCGACCATCTGCCCCGTCTCGGCAAGATGAGACTCAACAGCCGTCTGAACGTCTTGAATCTTTTTAATACGGACAACGTCTCGTGCCTTTGCAGGCGCCTTGAGTGCATTGGGAACAAAGGCAACGGCCAGAATGGCGATGATGGCGATAACGATAAGCAGCTCCATCAAGGTGAAACCTCGACGGTCGGCTCGTCGCGCAAGGAATGAGAGGGTACGCATGAGTAGTTTATAAAAAGATTAAGAGATCGCACGTATCTTAACACATCCCTGGCGATGCGGTAAAAACGGTTGACAGAAAGTTAACAGAACCGGCTTCCGACACAACTAGCCGACCTGGCTACATCCTCAACGACCTGAACCTTATCATCGAGTCGCGGGCGACCAAATGAGTTGTAGGCCGAGTGGTAGATACGGGTTTGTGGATTCTCTTCCGGCAGTGAGCCGGGAGTGTCACGTGAGCCGCCGGAGCCGAAACGTGCCGCTCCCCATCCCCAGCGGCGAACCAGATCGATATTCCCGTTGGGGTAGAGTGAGAGGTCGCCCGGGCCCGAACTCTCAAGCCCATCGGTCGCTTTTACAAGACATCCCTGCTTTGCTGCACCGAGTCGGAGGTTAACGGGCTTTTGTCTCGCCAAGATAGCGGCCACCTGCGCCTGCGCATCAGGACCTACGGCCTCTGTAAGTATATTACCAAAAGCATCGACCCAGCGAACTCGCCAACCTTCTGGAAGGCCGGGAATAGTTGGATCAGTAACCTCGGCAAGGCGCGCCCCTGAGGCAACGAGCTCACTCAACAGGCCGGGCGTCAGGCGCGAACGGAACTGGTCACCGTTCTCATGCAGAAGATTATCTCGCGTTGGCAACGTTCGAAGTCGGGTAAGGTGACGCTCACTTCCGGCCAGAATATCCAGATCGGTTGTGACGATGCGGGCAAGTGAGCCCTCTGATCCCCCCGGAACGGCGTCAGCAACATAAAAAGCTGCCGGCTCACCTCCCGGAGTCAGACGGGGAGCCGCGTTGTAAAAAATACCGGTACGTCCAACCGGAGCTCCATGCTCCGCCTGAAGGTTGAGAGCCAGACGAACCAGGTGCCGGACGTGAGCGGCCGGAAGGCCGTAAACATCCTCGCGAAGGTGAACGGGCCCGAGCGCCTCGGCAGAGCCGAAGTCGGTCTCGAGCTGGACATCGAGATCGGGCCGCTCAAGCGGGCCCAGAGGAGCTCCATCTTGACGACGGCGTCCGCCGTATGTGTCTGAAAAAAGGTACGTACGTTGGTAATCGAGTGACATGTGAATAGTAAGTTAAGAACTACAAAAAAACTCCCGTTTGCGGCGGGAGCTGTGTGACGTCCTAGTGGAACTTATCCAATAAGCATCAGCTCGCGCCGCGCGCGCATCATCATGCTCATCATCATAGATGGGCTGTGTGTTGCGGCTGAAGCTGATTGAGTATCAAGATACATCCGGGCCCATTCTAAGCCCCAAATGGCGGATGAGTCAAGGTTGAGCGGGCTCGTTTCACGAGTTTATAAACAACCCGGGGGAGAAATATTTTTGAGAGAAGCGGTCTACGTCCCCTTACGGAAATCGCGAATTTCAAGCTTGTCGGCATCCTTAATGGTCTTTAACTCCTCACCTTCAGCACGCTGAAACTTCCGCTTGAGCGCTCCAAAAAGCTTCTTACTTTCCTCGAATTTTTCGGTGCGAGGATAGTCCTGAAAGCGAATACAGGCCAAGACCGTACCATTTATGTCGATCACGGGAACATCTACATAAATATCACTGTCGAGGACGTGCCATTTTGGTGCAAGACTTCCGGAGGGAGGGATATACTCAAGGCCGTATCCCCTCCCTTCCAAGTACGCCTTAATGTCCAGGACCGAGTACTTCTCAAAATTGTAACGCTTCACTCCAGACATAGATGTCTACTTAAGAAGTATAGTTTCGATACCGCTAGCAGCTAACTCATCAGCAAGGGCCGAGGTGGGCCCCTGATCAATAAAGACCCAGACCGGACGGTAATTCTTTTTACTATTCATGAGGTAAATATCTTTATCTATCTCCTCTCGAATGCGTGTAGTAAGACTCGCCTTCCCGGTACCATAATTTTTCACCTCATAAGCGTAACCGTTTATAGGATCATACGCGTCAATCTTACGAAGACCCCATGGAGTCTCATCCCCGTCGGGAGTTTCAGTGTGGGTGAGCGCTTTCCAGAACTCCTCGCCGGCTCTACCTTTTTCGTTGCTTGTACCCGGGAGCTTGGCGACACGCCATGCCTCAAGATCAGCCTCACTAACCAGTCTCAACTTTCTCACAAACTTGCTTACATTTTCAAGCTTTGCCAGCCCCGGAATCGCCAACTCGACACGCTTTAGGATGCGGATTTTCGCAGCCATTTTCAGCTTACTGGCCGGCACAAAAATCAGGAGAACCTGTCCCACGACCCGTCCACCCAGGTAGTGCTGGCGTGCGGGACAGCTCGCATTATTGAGCTCTTGAACGATATTATTGTAGGCAGCGCTGCCGAAGGAAGAGAGGATCTCAGTAAACTCATCCCAGTCGAGGCCGGCAATCTCATCGGCTATCTCTTTAATCTCATTGTAGGTCTGATTAGGGTGCAGGAGCTTTCCACCTACGGTAACCACCAGACCGGCCAGATCATCCAGTGTCTGCACGCCCGTGTCGACAACTCCCTGAACCGCTATCGCGTCAAGGTACAAGCTATTCTGAATATTCGAGTAGACGTCACAGTTGTACTTGTAAAATTCGATAACCGCCGTCGCACCCGTCTGAGTATTCCAAGTGATCTCCTGATCTTGCTCAAAGAGCTGATGGTAGGTAACGCCATCATTAGAGAGGCGTGGATCTTCCTTGGGGAAGCCCAGGGTTGTGTTCGTTCCACGCTGCCCGTTGCGGAGCTCATTGTGCTCGTCGGTAATGCCTCCAAAAGTGTAGTAGACAACCGGTCCGGCGTATGAGAGCAGGTACTTGTAGAGCTGGCCATTGTCAAACGACTGATAGACGCGGCTAGCATCATTGTTACCGCCTGTGGTTACCTCGGCGCTTTTCGCCGCGTAGGCCTCATCCATTGTAGGAAGGCCGAGCTTCTTAACTACGGCGTTATTGTCCGAAGCCAACTCCGAGAGCATGTTCCCGCGAACGCGATAGATCTGACCGCGCTGACCTCCTTGATTGTAGGGAACATAGTAAACCGTCGCGTAGGTTCCACAGGTAAACAGACCATCTTTCTCACAGATACTCTGGATAAAGGTTCCCAGGATGGTCGAGAAGGTTAGTGAGTACTGCTCACCATCGGCGATGCGATTCAGGCTTCCTTGAGCAAGGTTCTTTTTTGCCGAGATGTACTGATCTATCTTCCATGAGACCGGCTGCCACGCGGTGTTGGTGTAGTCGATGGGAACCCAGTAGCCCGAGCCGGCGTAGTCACCGGCAGTATCGGCAAACTTAACGCCATTAGTGGTTAGAACATACGAGCGGCTTTTGCCGCCTATGCCGTTCACCGTCTTCATCTGGCAGGGCTGCCCGGCGACCTTTTCCCCCGTCGCATTCAAGTCGGCATCCCTAATAGCCAAAATTGAGTTTTTCGTCTGCTGAGAGACGTTTCCACATAATGTGGAGGAGTTGCTAAAGTGATCCTGATAGTAGAGAAAGGTGCTATCGGCAGAGGCCACCTGATATGAGGCGAGGATGACGCCATCTTCGGGAACGGCCTGCTCGTTAAGAGTAACCATGTCCCCCGTCCATCCTCCGTTCTGCACCTGCTCCCCAATTGCGTAGGTCCCGGCTCCATCAGCTTCGAGTGAGATATAGAGCACTCCGCGCCACGCTCCCTGTTGAACGGCGGTATTGGGGGTAGTTATAGTGCGGCCCTGCTGAACATCGGCGTGCATGTTTTGACGAACATTTGCGGGAAGATTGAGCGAGTCAATTACGCCCTCATTTTGAGAAGTAATCGTGTGAATCGTGTACTCGTTGGGACGGCCGGAGGCGTACTGGAGTCCCTTTACGGTCGAGATGCCCGTCAGGCCACCGAGGTCGTTAAAAATCTGGGCTTCCTCATATGAAGACTGAAGTCCCCAGACAAGGTGGAAGTCTTTACGGTGTGCCTGGTGAGGACCGCGGTGCGAGTAGCTTACGATATAGCTGGTCGCGTCGAGTGAGAGACCTCCGAAATCAAATGTCGTGGGAGTACCGTCAACCTCGCGCAGGTCACGCGTCTGCGTAACAACGGCTCGTAAAAAGTGGAAGTTGTAACCGATATCAAAGATGCCGCTGAGCTTCTCTCCCTTGTTCTGAACATCCATCAGGTAGGCACGTGCGATGGCCGCATTACCGGCAATAAGCGTATCGGAGTTGTCGGCAAGGTAGGGGCGATCCTCAACACGTGAGAAGACGATCACGATGCCTTCGTGATTTCCAGCAGTGGAAAACTTCTCGTCCCCATAGACCGACTCACCTTTCACAAAAAGTTCGAAGCCCATTATCAGGTCGTCGCCTATTCTAACCGCGGGTGCATTTCCTCCTTCAATACCGGCAAAACGTTGCGTGGCACTTACCAGATAGGGCTTGATCTGGACGAGCTCGACAGGCGTTGAGGCGATACCTCCCTGATCGGCAATGAGCTGTGCGTCCTGAGGAGTTGCCCCCTCGTACTTCAGATCGAAATCGACGTTATCTGCCTCGCTCGCATAAAAAGTTTTAGAGAAGACAATCTGGCTGTTATCTTTCCGCTTCAGCGAAAACTTAACCTGCTGACGTCGCTCGTTGGGAAGAACAGAAAACACCTCGGTATCTATCTGGACCTCATCGTTTCCTCCACTTGCAAGGCCATAGGGAAGAGTCGCGGGGAGGACCGTGTAGTTCTGGATGAGCGTATCACGCGACGAGGTGTTATCGGCAACACTTCTACCGGATGCCTGCTCAAGATCCTGAATGAACTTGTCGAGTGGGGAGAGTGACCCTTGGTAACTGAAGAAGTTATTCCAGAAGTTTTCGACGTTAAAGTTCGACGTCTCTACAAGAACATCTCGCTGAGTCCGGCCGTACTCTTTGAGTGTCGGGTCCAGCGGAATCCACTGTTTTTTGCCGTAAGGCTCAAGCAAAGACCTCAACTCGTTTGTACTCTGAACGCCGTCAAAGAAGAGGGTGTTGTTGATCTTACCACCGCGCTCATCGTAGTCGTAGAACGCCTCGACAAAAACCCACTCAAGGCCGAGCTGGGTCTCGCCGGAAAGGTCGATCGTATCGATGCTGGGATCGGGCCCGAGGTCGAGACCCGAGACGACGAAGACCGGGACCTTGTTCCAGTAAAGTGCGGCGTACACACTACTGGTACGGTCGACACCCAGGAGGTTCTGAAGCTGCTCAACATTGAAGACGGCAACGCTCTTTTTATAGCGGGCGGGAATGCCGGCTGCTCGAAGTAGCGCGATAGTCAACGAGCTGGCATCGACATCATTACACAGCCCCTCACTGAGACAACCCACACTCCCCTTTTTGGCACCATAGTAGGGCTCGTAGGCGATGTGATTGCGCACATAGTTCATAATCTCAACCGGATTATTGTGCAGCTCAAGAGCGAGATCACGAATAGTTTCGTCGATTATCACCTCCTGGTCGTCGGCCCGGGCGTCCTCTAAGACGGGGAAGATCGTCTCGTCAAGTGCTCCGGCAGATCGGATGTTAAACAAACTCGCTACAAAGGAGCGAACTCGCTGGCTCGCCGTGCGAGGGGCGGGAGAAAGATTGAGCTTCTCCACCTCTACCTCGGTCGTATCGAACTTAAAACTGGCCGGCTTCTCGGGCACCTCGATCTTGAGCGGCTTGAGGGTCTCCACCTTTTGAACAGATGGATGGGGAGGCCCGTAAACTTTTCCCTCGGCCTCTTTCACCTTCACCTTAATCTCGTCGGCCTGCTTCTGCAGACGCTCCAGGTAGGGACCCTTGCGGGTCGGTGCTACATTCAGCTCGTCCAAGCGCGCCTCTTCATCCTGAATGAGCTTCTCAATCTTCGGTGCAATGGAGTAGTCGCCGGCATCGAAACGACGCATCAGCTCGGGGTAACTCACCTCTTCTTTGATCTCGCCCAGCAGCCCGACCGGCTCAGCGGGCTCTGGCTGGGGCTCCGCTGGGAGTTCAAACTGAGCTTCTTCAACCTGTTGAGCAGGTGGGGGGAGCGTCTCAGTTACGGGAGCTGCCGCACTGGCCACCGAGCCCAGGAGCAGCTGAACAATAACTGAACCGGCAATAACTTTTTTTGATACCAGCATGAGGGTGAGCGTTAAAGAGAATCAATACGAATATCGTCGAGCCAGAACTGCGCATAGTCATAATCTCGATACTCCACTGCGACTCCTTGAGCATCGTAGATTCCCTCGCCATCGGTTACATCGAAGACTAGACGGAGGTCATCTGAATTGGGAGCGACGAACTGGCGTTGATAGAAGGTCCAGACGTCCGCTGACCCGAGTATGGGCCAGTTTGCATGGTCATCCACAAACTCATTAAACTCAAAATCTCTATTGGAGGTTCCGTTTCCGATACGTGGCTCAACCTGTCCGCGGAGTCGGTACCAGAAAGAAAGTTTGTAGCGCTGACCGGGAACAAGGTCGAGGTTGAGCTGCTGTACTCCCCCATCCTCGCGGTGGCCCACAACGGTATCGCGAACCGTCTCGAGGTAGAGTGAGCGAAGACCGCCATGCACAGAATCGCTGATCTTCTGAAGCACTCCGGGGCCGGCATAACCGCGCCATGGACCGAGGTTTTCCCCCTCCATGTTCCCATCCGAAAGAGCCAGACGAGCGGGTATCTCAACGATTGAGACGTCATCGATGTAGCTCGTTCCGTTCTTAATGCTGAAGCGAGCGATGAAAGGACCGACAAAGTCTTCCGGAACCGTAAAGTCGCGTTGGAAGCGAACCCAGGTGCCATTTGTCGAGCCAAATCGTGTGGTCTTTCCTTCAAAATCGAGATTGGCGCTGCGAATACCAAGAATATTATTGAGTAGTCCCGAATCAACCTTGTACCAGAATGAGAACTGATAACTGAGACCGGCCTCTACGGGTATATAGCTTTGGTAGACACCTCCGCCTGTTCCGGAGATGCGCAGACTCTGACTGCCGGCGTGTACCGACTCTGTCGTCTTATCCCACTGACCGGTACTGCCCCAGCGAGACCAGTAGTCGCCTCCTTCAAGCTCCATAGCGCCATCACGAATAATGGGAGGAGCTCCAACTTCTTCGAGAACCACCTCATCGATGAAGCCCGTGCCGTGATCGATACTCAGACGGACGCGGAAATCGGAAGTGAAGTCGTCGGGGACCGTGAAGAGTCGCTCGTAGCTCTCCCACTGACCATCCGTTGGTGGGAGGCGCGTTGTGCGGCCTTCAAAGTCGGCATTCGAGCTCTTGATTCCAAGAATCGTGTTGAGCTGACCGCTCGCAAGGTTATAGCGGAACGAGTACTTGTATGAGTGCCCCGCTTCGACGAGAAGTGGAAGCTGCTGAATACCGGCATGCTGAGTGGTGCTGTCGACGGCGATACTGCGTCGACCGGAGTAGGAGTCTGAGACAGACTTCGCCCACGAGGTTGGACTTCCCCAAGCTCTCCACGGAGCGACAGCGGCGGCCTCCATAACACCATCTGTGACCAAGTTATTGATGGGTGCTTGTGGTGTTACCGACCCGACAAACTGAGCGGCGGGGTTCTGCACACCACCGGCGTGCACAGCCGTAACAGCGTAGTAGTAAGTGCGACCGACCTCTACCTCGAGGTCATGATAGAAGTGTCGGTCAAGATTCTGATAGGTGATGATTGGAGCGAGACCGGCCAGCTGCGCATTGGCAGCTTCAGTTCGGTAGACGGCAAAGTGGCTGAAGTCTTCTCGGCCATTAACATACTCTTCCCAGGCGATGTGTACTCCTCCGGGCGCTGCCTCGACACTTACCCCGGGGACAACTCCCACGGCGGGAGGGATAATCTCAAAAGCGGGTGTTATGAAAGGAGCCGAGGTATTTCCCTGATAGTCCCAGGCGACCGCTCGAAGCTTGTGGCCCGCACCGAGCTGAGCGGGTACGTTCCACTCCCCTACCGCCTGAGTGCCTGAGGCCGCGATCGTTGTGACAAATGACCAGAGCTGCTGCGTTGGAAGATAGTGGTAGATATCGACGGCTTTTACCTGAAGGTTGTCACTCACCGTTACCGTCAGCGGAACAGACTGGTCATACTCAAGCTGCCCATTCACCAAATTTCCGACTGTGAGGCCGGTAACCTGAGGGGCTTGGTTGTCGGGATTAAGCTGTGTGAAGATACGGACATCGGGTGTCTCCAGCTGAGGACGTATTACGGCCCGCGTATAAAGGCGCTGGTAGGCGTTATCAAGTACGCTGAACATGGCGGCACCGTTGCGCATGTTGGGAATTTCGTACTCTCCATCCTTCTCACTCTTAACCTCACCGGTTATAACCGTAAGGCCGCTCTGCCCCACTGCGCCGACAGTTGTGCGGCCCGAGACCTGCCCCAGCTGCGTGACCGGATTTGAGGTCAGTGTGACGCGGGTTCCGGGATTAAAGTAGTCGTTCAGACTCAGTGAGCCATTATTGTTCCAAACAGTTCCGACGGTTATCTCGATCTCGCTACCTTCCGTAAAAGGCAGTCCGGGGAGGCCGCCAAAAATGACATTGTTATTGGGATTGAAGAGGCCAAAAGACCAGCTTCCACCCGGTGCGCGCCAACCGAGAACGTAGCCCGCTCTATTGGCATCGGCTTTTTGCGCGACATCCATAAGGATAGCCGGCTGCCCCTGCCACTCGTACTGACGAACGGTGTAGTAGACGGGCAGAGCCGAGTGACCGTTTGAGGCCGTGGCAAAGTTCAGAGTCTGTGAGCGCCAGTTGTTATCACTGCGCGCCTCACCTTCAGCCTCAATGTAGAAGGTGAGCTGGGTCTGTCCTACAAACTGCTTGGTATTGGGAAGCGCTATGTTCAAGTTCACAGTCTCTTGCGGATCGAGGCTCAGTCCCTGCTGATCCAAGTTGGTAAGCTCGAGAAGCTTAACTCCATCGGCAAAGAGGTAGAGGTCGATATCTTTCGTGGGAGCATAGCCGGCGTTTTTCAGTGAGAGGGTAACTGTGGCGGCCGTACCATTAATCAAGTTAGCCGGAGCCGTCATACCTGTCAGTACAAGATCAGGCTGAGCCAGTGTTCGCGCAGCCTCAAGAGTACTCTCGTAAGAGTCACCGAAGCGCCCATCAATCCCCTGCAGACGAACGACCTCGTCCCGCAGCGCAGCCCGCTGATCGGCGGTTAGACCGTCGTTGAGCTCAAAGGTTTGGAGACTCATCGCCAGATCGATAACGTCATCACTATAGTTCAACCTCTTGGTTGCGGGGTCATACTGATCCTCCAAAAATCCAACTAGAGCGGCGATTTTCTGATCAATGTTAATCAGGTTACCGTCCGTCCCCACACTGAGCCCGGCGTAGGGCTTCAGAACACGAGCGACCTCATTCACCAGGTAGTAGCTGGCATTGCTCTCACTGGTAAAATGGAGAGCTCCACTTGCGGGCACGCGGCTGGCTATATAGGAGAGGGCCTGAACGGCCGTATTATCGGCATCGTAGCCAACTGCATTCAGTGCTCTCAGCACATGGATAGTTGTGAGTAGGTCGCTGGGGTGACCGGGATCAAATCCATAACCACCGTCGCTGTTTTTGAGTGAGAGGAGGTCAGCCACAAGAGCATCGTAGTTCTGGTTGGTGGCGCGAAGGTAACGGACCTTTACCGCCTTCTCGCGGGTAGTCTTTGGCTCGTAGTGCTCCAGTCCCTGTAGGGCGGCGGCAAACTGATCGTTGTTGGTAAGACCGAAGCGAGCGGCGAGATCGACAGTTTGGTAGGTCTGAATAAAATCGCCCGCAGTACCAAAAAGACCCGTCTCCTCATCCTGAAGACCGGCACTATATTTCAGAGCAAAGTCGACCGGGTAGGAGCTGATCTCGGGATAGTCCTGAATCAGTGGAGCCTCGAAGTCGGCCGAGGCGGTCGAGATGAAAAAGTCGTGAAGCTTGTTGATCAGCTTCCCCCTAAGAAGACCGTTCTTCTCAAGGAGGCTGCGAGCCTTGTTTACAGAATCGGAGGGCTTCAATGGTTCGTACTTAAGCTGAATACGCCTACCGTTAGCTTTATTGAGTACAGCTTTCGGAGTCTGCAAGAGGGCCTTTTTATCGTTTATCTTGAAGGTGGGCTTCGCTTCTTTAAATGAGTTTTTCCCAACGGCGGAGGGCTTCAAGAGAGGCAGGGTCGAGAGATCAACTGCGACCGAGTCTTCTTTAAGACGCGCTTCCAGTTTATCGAGATCGGGCCCCAGAGAAGAAACCTTGAGCTCCGGCTCCTTAAAAACGAGCAGGACCTCGGCAAAGAGAGCCGGAGGCATGAGCATCTCAACGACAAGCACCGAAACAACAAAGAGAATAATAGGGTGAGATTTGTTTAGCCTCATATACCTTGAATTATTCATCTAAAATAACTGAGCCAAATCTAGCACTAAGGTAAAAAAGAAGGGAATTCTTTGGAATATACATAATGCGTAATAATTTTATAGAAAAGGTTAGAGCTAAACATGTCGGTGTTACATTAATCTCGTCTTATTTTTTAAATTAGGTCTAGTTATGGAGGCGCCCCGGGCGCAGTGGACTCGCCCCGTTCATAAAAATGTCACATTGAAAGTGTAGTGAGTTGGGCAGACACCGGTAGTCCGACATGCACACAATTCTGTGCGCTGTGTAGGAAGCCGTATATCTGGTCATTAACAAGGAGCATCCATGAAGAAGACACTTCCCATTACCGGAATCATTCTGCTGACGCTGGGCCTGACGGCCTGCGTCCCCAACAGCAGCGAGCTGCGCGAAGGCAGCAAGGAGCCGGCCACCCAACAGAACGATCAGGACGGAACGGTGGCCCCCAACAACAACCCGAGCCAGGGCGACAACCGCGCCGGCGGTTCCGTCTCCCTCCCCGACCGAACGAACGAGGAGGCGAGCGCCAGCGAGCCGGTCGCCATGCACGTCCCGAGCGAGCTCAACGTCATCGTCGGCCCCAGCGACACGCGACTCGAGTACATCGACAAGCCCGCCTGGGCGCCGCACACCCTCGCGAACGGACGCTTCGTCCGCCCCAACGGCAACCGCTACGACGCCCTGATCTTTCAGCGCAACGGACGAGAGAGCCTGCCCGAGTGGTTCGAGCGCGTCAGCTTCGGCAACGCCTGGATCTCGGAAGAGACGGTTCAGACGGACAACGGCAAGACGGCCTTTCTCTACAAGACCGATGACAACGGCGCACTCCCCGACATTCACGCCTTCATCGTCGGCGATGAGTACATCTACCGACTCAACTGGGAGGTCCCCAACCTCCCCCACCAACCGGAGGAGGCACTCATCTACATCCGCGAGAACGACCTCAGCTTCGAGATTCCCCCGGACTTCACCACCTTCATCGAGTCAATCTCGGTGAAGTAGAAAGGAGCGTGTCATGATCCGACTCATCCTGGCGGCGCAGATCGTGATCTGCGCCGCCTTCGGGCGAGCCCAGGCCTGGAGCCAGCCCATCGACCGATACGTCGTGAGCAACGGCTTCTGGGGCTGCGGCTACCGCTGCTTCCACCTCGGTGACGACATCGTCGCGCCGGCCGGAACGGAGGTCCACTCCATCGGAGCGGGCCGCGTCGTCCACGTCGCCTACCGCAACAACCCCGGCAACTACGGCGGACGCATCATCATCGAGTACCAGAGCGAGTTCGGACCCGTCAGCGTCATCTACGGCCACCTGGGCCCCATCGACCCCGAGGGCGGCGACAACGAACAGCCCGGCATCTTCGTCCGCGAGGGCCAGCAGATCCGCGAGGGCGAGGTGATCGGCACGCTGGGTACCTCGGCACAGAACGGCGGCTTCATCCCCCACCTGCACCTCGGCATCCACAAGGGGCCGTATGCGGGCGGACGCACCGAGTGCGGAAGCTGGACCTACGCGGGCTACGCAAGCGACAGCTACACGCCCAACGACGAGTGCTTTTGTCGGATCTTCGACAACTGGTTCGACCCCTCGGTCTTCCTGGGCATCCACGAGCCGACCACCCGCATCGATGAGGGCCTCGTGGAGCCGCAAGCGGGCCCACCCGGAAGCGCCTTCACCTGGCGGCTTCGCGCCTTTGGCCGAGCCGCCATCCCCCTCATCGCTGAGCTGATCCTCTACAATCCCCTGAGCGGAAACGAGTTCAGCTTCCCGATGAGCTACGTCGCGGGCACCGAAGAGCCCTACGAGTTCACCTACACCGGCAGCCCCCTCAGCGAGGGCACCTACCGATATCGCTTCCACATCGCGACCTGCGGTGAGGAGGACGAGATCTCGCACCACGAGGCATTCACCGGGCCGGTCATCGGCTCGAACGAACCACCTCCTCCGGAGCCGCCTGCCGACCCTCCGCCCCCTCCCGACGAAGACCCACCCCAGAACGATCCCCCTGCCGTGCCCGATCCGCCCCCTCCTCTGGCCAATAGCTGCGAACTTCAGGCTGAACTGTGCGACGGCCGCGACAACAACTGCAACCGACAGGTCGACGAGAACGTCACCCGTGTATGCCAAACGGCCTGCGGCGAAGGTCTCCGCCTCTGCGACATCGGTCGCTGGCTCGACTGCACCGCACCGACTCCCTCAGTGGAACGATGCAACGGGCTTGACGATGACTGCGATGGCAGCATCGACGAAGACCTCAGCCGTTCCTGCTACGGCAGCTGTGGCGCCGGGCGGCAAAACTGCTCAAACGGCTCGTGGGAGGCCTGTGTAACGCGCACTCCTCAAGAAGAGGTCTGCAACGGCGACGACGACAACTGCAACGGGCAGATCGATGAGAACCTGCGCCGCACGGTACAGCAACCCTGCGGCGAGCAGCACCTCAGCTGTCGCAACGGCAGCTGGGTCGCCAGCAACGAACCTCCCTCCCCGCGTGCCGAGAGCTGCAATGGGCGCGACGACGACTGCGACGGACAGATCGACGAAGGCGTCACGAACGCCTGCGGCAGCTGCGGAGTTCCACCCCTGGAAGTCTGCAATGGCCGCGACGATGACTGTGACGGCCTGACCGACGAGCTCGTCACGAACGCCTGTGGCAGCTGCGGCCGCCTCCCTGCCGAGAGCTGCGATGGCATCGACAACAACTGCAACGGTGCCGTTGATGAGGGCCTCAGCCACGACTGCATCAACGAGTGTGGCTACCGCGGCCTCCG
>Ga0210044_10005505_pt1 | contig 17086 bp, 16 predicted proteins | sample CryGey13umfilter_2_FD_183959 | JGI IMG/M metagenome (GOLD analysis project Ga0210044, IMG submission 183959) | Groundwater microbial communities from aquifer in Utah, USA - Crystal Geyser 4/9/14 3 um filter (SPAdes) (version 2) | ecosystem: Environmental > Aquatic > Deep subsurface >... | reverse complement strand
CTTTCTCCTCATCAAATAGTGCATGCACAGATTGCAAAAAAGCATCATCTCCTTGCGCATAAGCAAAAGAGCTTGTCATATATAGGGCAAAGCAGAGTTTTATAATTGTACGTCTCATTGGTTTTTCTTCCTATAGCATACCGCGTGCGACAGCCCAATATAAACTTTTGTTAAAACCTAAGCGTATATAACTACCTAGTTTACTACACGGAGTAGGTTTAACATCATTTTCGTATTACTTCAGCTGCGATAAAAGGTGGTGCGACATAAAAATATCAAACTCTATCTTTTCGCCTTCTTCAGAATAAGCAGTTTATATTTTAGGGTCAACTTTTGCAAGTGTAAAACTAGTCTTATGCTTCACATTTATACTATAAAAGTCATTGGAAGAACCGCAGATGTAGGTCCTTGCATGAAAAGCCCATTTTCTACTGCTTGAGATTTTGAAGAGTAAGCGTAAATAATCTCGATGTTATTTCTAACACCTCTTAAGGTTAACTCTAAAAATATTGTGTTACAATTGACTACAATAAAATAAGGAGTTTTTCCATGTTAAAAAAAATGGTGGTAATGAGTTTGCCAATTCTACTTTTTACGCAGCTTAGTGCATATGATCTCAAATCGAATATGATACAGCTTGGAGCAGAACTTGCCCAAATTCAAAAATCATTTATAGCGAGTGACCAAGAAGGTGTTGAAGATTCAATCAAAAACTTTTCAAAACATGCGCAAGAATTATTGGGAAATAAAGACAGCTTCTCTGCTATGCTTCCAAAAGATAAAAGATATAAAGCGAGTGAAGCTGTTATGAGTGCGCAAATTATAAGTCATAATGTTAAAATAATTTTGGATGCTATTGAAAATAAAAACAATCAATCTGGCATTGTTCGTCGTGAAGAGTCTCAAAGAGCCTACACTTACATAGAACATGCGTGTTTTCGTTGTCATAACATAGTGAGAGATGAATATTAAACAACATCCCCGAGTTTAGTGTTTGTTGCTATTGATGTAGACACTCTCAATTAAAACTTGGGAGTAATGAGGAATGTTTTAGCCCCAAACAAGTTCGCGGTACCGAAGAGGCTCTCAAGTAAGTTTTAGTTATTTTACAGTCTCAGAACATGGGAGTGAGGAAGATTTCCACATGCCGGAACTTGGCATGTGGAAACTAAATTATTTACTTAGCGAACTCAACTGCCCTACTCTCACGAATAACATTTACCTTTATTTCGCCTGGGTATTGCACTTTTTCTTGTATCTCTTTTGCTATTTCTCTTGCAATTAAAACTGACTCGTCATCGTTAACTAAACTAGCATTAACAATAACTCTCACTTCTCGTCCGGCATTAATAGCGTAGGCTTGTTTAACACCTGTGTGCTCTAAGGCAATTTCTTCTATTGCTGTTACTCTTTTCAAAAAGCTCTCTAGAACTTCTCTTCTTGCACCTGGACGAGCCGCTGAGAGAACGTCAGCAGCACAAACAGCCCCACACTCAATGGACTCTATCTCTTGGAGACCATGATGAGCATAAATAGCATTTATAACCACGCCATGTTCGTTATAACGGTTACAAATTTCGGCACCCAAATCAATATGATTTCCGCCTTGGTCATGAGTAAGCGCTTTGCCTATATCATGAAGTAAACCGGCTCTTTTTGCGAGTATTGGGTCACCACCCATCTCTGCTGCCATAATACCTGCTAAATGTGCTACTTCGAGAGTATGAGCCAAAGCATTTTGTCCATAACTTGCACGATATCTAAGCCGTCCGATTAGTCTAACAAGCTCTGGATGCATAACACCTATATTCATGTCTGCAAGAAGTTCTTCTCCCTCGTTGAGTATAGAGGCTTCAAACTCCTCACTTACCTTTTCAAAAATCTCTTCAATTCTTGCCGGCTGTATTCGCCCATCTTCAATAAGAAGCTGTAATGTTTTAGTTGCAATTGCTCGACGGTAAAGGTTAAAACTGCTTACTAAAATCGCATTTGGCGTATCATCTATAACAATATCAACACCCATAAGCGTTTCAAGGGCTTTAATATTTCTGCCCTCTTTACCAATTATGCGACCCTTTAATTCATCATTATCTAAGTGAACCAAATTAGTCAATCTTTCAGAGGCAAAGTTTCCTGCAAAACGGGTTGTAGCCTGAGCTAAAATATAATTTGCTCGTTTTTCCGCTTCTCTTTTTGCTTCATTTTCATATCGTCTGACAATATGCGAGATATCTCCTCTTGACTTCTCTTCAACTTTTTCAAGCAGAGCAACTCTAGCCTCTTCTTGCGTCATTCCAGCACTATGCTCTATGGCATGCACTGCTTCATCTATCTTTTGTTCATATCTCTTTTTTAGTGAATTTAACGATTTTTCATTTCTCTCTAAATCAATTCTTTTTGCATTTGAAACACTAGCCTCTTCTTGAATTCTTTTCTCTTCATTTTGCTTGTAGCGTTTAAAATTTTGCTCTTTTAAAATTACATCATTTTCTCTCTGGTTAAGATCTGCCTTAGCTCTCTCTTTTGCACTTTCATAATGCTTTAAAGCTTCTAACTCAATCTCCCGAGATTTTATATGTGACTTTTGCAGAAGCATATGTGCTTCGTTTTCTATTGCACTTGCTTTTGCTTTTGCCAGGTCTGTGTAAGTATCAAAATTGGCATTTGTGATTTTTTTAGAGATGAAAAAGCCTATAAATCCACTAACGGTGGCAACGCCACCACCTAGTAAAATTTCGCTTAACATCAGTTCTTCCTATTTTTTGACTTTAACCTTACTCTTGGCGTGAGTAGTAAATCACATGCGACATCGTATGAGTCACAAATAAATTTATTTGTATAACAAAACACCGGTTGCACAAAAATTGTATATGGTCTTCTCTGTAACTTTTCAAAGAAACGATCATACATTCCTTTTCCAAAACCAATTCTTTGTAAATTTCCATCTACCCCAACCGCAGGCACTATGGCTATATCAATATTATTTATATTTCGTAGTGTATTTCCCGCTTCAAAAATACAAAATTCATTCTGTTTCAGCGGTAATCTAAATGGTACCATCTTAAAACTTTCGCCTTGCATAAACGGTACATATATTTCACAATTTTTTCTCATTTTTTGAAGAGTTTTGACTACGCTTGCTTCAAAGGGTAACGAATAATAAAAGAGTATTTTTTTACCTTTTAACTTTTTGAGTTCTTTAGTCAGTTTTAAATTTAACACTGCATCACGATAAAATTTGTTGTGTTTTGGGGCGTTTTTAATCTTTTTTAAACATTCTTTTCTAAAAATCGGTTTTGTAAGAGTCATATTAAATCTTTGTAGTTATAATTTCGCACATTTTACATCAATTAATAAAAAAGGTACTTTAATGTTCAAAAAATCTCTTTTACCCGTTCTCTTTGCAAGCATTTTTCTAGTTCAAGGCTGTAGTTCTGACAAAGCAGAAGAAGCCAACAGTATGATTGCAGCAAACGAGCATGTCTTAACAGCGCTAGACAACAAACAATACATAGTAAAAAAGCAAGCAGGTGATTTTATTTTAGATAATGCGAAAGGCAAAGTTGTAATTTTTGATATTTTTGCTACTTGGTGCCCACCTTGTAGAGCAGCTGCTTCACACCTTGCATCACTTCAAGAAAAGTATAAAGATGACTTAATTGTTATTGGAGTGAGCATAGAAGACGATATTACAAATGCAAAACTTCTAGAATTCAGAAATGAGTATGGTGCAAATTATGCTTTAGTAAATTCCGCTCAGAATCGTCTTTTGGCTGACAAAATTGTAAAAGAGCTTGGTTTAGGAGAGCGATACCCTATTCCTATCATGGCACTTTATATAGACGGTAGATACATTAACCACTACATTGGCGCAATTCAAGAAGAGTTTATAGAGAGTGATATTAAAAAAGCACTTGGGAAATAAGCAATATATATGTTTGGATTTATAAAAAAATCACTTAGTAAAACTGTTGAGGCTATAAAAACAGTAGCACCAAAGAAAAAAATCTCCTTTTCAAAAGAAGAACTTGAACATATTTTACTAGAAGCTGATGTTGAATATGCGCTTGTTGAACTCATTATAGAGCAAACCTATCAAGACAAAATCACAAGAGAAATTCTCCGCTCTAAACTTTTAGCGACTCTTGCCTATACAACGTACAAAGAGCCTGAGTTTACCTCCCCTTTTGTTGAGCTTATAGTGGGTGTTAACGGTGCGGGAAAAACTACAACTATAGCTAAACTAGCATTAAGATATAAAAATGAGGGTAAAAAAGTAATTCTCGGTGCCGGAGACACATTCCGTGCAGCTGCGATTGAACAACTTACATTATGGGCAGAGAAACTTAAGATTCCAATAATATCTTCGACACAAGGACATGACCCTTCTGCGGTGGCTTATGACACAATAGACTCTGCAAAGTCAAAAGGTTTCGATAATGTTATTATTGATACGGCAGGAAGACTTCACACCCAGACCAATCTTGCAAATGAGCTCAAAAAAATAAAACGTATCTGTGACAAAGCACACAATGGTGCTCCGCACAGAACTCTGCTTATCATCGACGGAACGCAAGGTAACTCAGCAATAGCGCAAGCAAAAGCGTTTAACGAGATGATTGGAATTGACGGAATCATTATTACAAAACTTGATGGAACAGCCAAAGGCGGTAGTATTTTTTCTATAGCTTATGCCCTTGAACTCCCTATTCTTTTCGTTGGAACCGGTGAAAAACCTGAAAATCTTACACCGTTTGACAAATATGAGTTTGTTGATGGCTTGCTTGATGCCATATTTGTTGAAAAAGAAATGAGTTAATTCATTAATTTAACTACAAAATATTGCAATACGTCATATAAACTATTTCCACGTGCCAAATAAAGTATAATCGTTCAAATCATAAAACTAGGCAATATTATGGCTAAAAAAAGCGTATTATTTGAGTGTCAACATTGTGGGCTTACAACTCCAAAATGGATGGGAAAATGTACTAACTGCGGAGCTTGGGATTCTTTTATAGAACTAAGCGAACATCAACAAGACGTTGTCAAAAAAACGAAGTCGACTGCCGTTAGTTCAACAAAAGCAGTAAGTATTAACGACATACAAGAGAGTGAAGTTTATAGATACTCTTCTTTGGATGTAGAACTTGACGGTGTACTCGGCGGGGGAATCGTTCCTGGGTCACTTACCCTTATTGGCGGTAGTCCCGGGGTTGGAAAATCAACACTGCTTTTAAAAGTCGGCTCAAATATAGCTTCACTTGGTAAAAATGTACTCTATGTGACCGGTGAAGAATCAGCTGGGCAAATAAAACTTCGTGCCAATAGACTCAAAGCAAATATGGATACCTTGTATTTGCTGAGCGAAATAAGACTTGAACAGGTTCTCGTTGAACTCGCACACAGGGAATATGAATTTATAATAATAGACTCTATACAAACCATGTACTCCCAAAACATAACGTCAGCACCGGGTTCTGTGACACAGGTTAGACAAATAACATTTGAGCTTATGCGAATAGCAAAAGAGAAAGATATAGCTATTTTTATTATCGGACATATTACAAAAGAAGGCTCCATTGCAGGTCCGAGAGTTTTAGAGCACATGGTTGACACGGTTTTATATTTTGAAGGCGACTCCTCCCAAGAACTTAGAATTTTACGAGGCTTTAAAAACCGTTTTGGACCAACAAGCGAAATCGGTGTATTTGAGATGAGAAGTGAGGGTTTGGTCTCTGCTACAGATGTTGCTTCACGATTTTTTAACCGAAATTCTGAGCAGGCGGGTTCTGCTCTAACCGTCGTCATGGAAGGCTCCCGCCCAATCATTTTGGAGGTTCAGGCTCTAGTCTCTGAGTCGCATACTGCAAATTCCAAAAGACAGGCAACCGGTTTTGATAACAACAGACTCAATATGCTATTGGCACTTTTAGAGAGAAAACTTGAAATTCCACTCTCGGGATATGATGTCTATATAAATATAACCGGTGGTATAAAAATCACAGAAACTGCCGCAGACTTAGCTATTTTAGCTGCTATTATCAGTAGTTTCAGAGACAGAGTTATCTCAAAAGAGACGGTATTTATAGGAGAAGTATCATTAGTGGGGGATGTAAGAGAAGTGTATGCGATGGATGTTAGGTTGAAAGAAGCTAAAATGCAAAATATATCAAAAGTACTTTTAGCTAAAAAACCACTTGAAAAAACTACTCTTAAAACTTTTATTGTTGATGAAGTCACAAAACTATTGGAATGGTATTAATTTAGATATTATTCAAATCATTTTTACTATAATAATTGTACAATTACCTCATAATAAAAAGTAAAAAAGGAAATCTATGATTGATGCGCAATTTCGTAGTGAAGAAAAATACTTTAAACTCTCAATAGCTTATGCAGGAAGAGAAGAGAGTGCTTTAGTCTGTTCTACAGTTGAAAAAATAATTGCAAAACATAATAAACAGCCGGAGACATACAGTTGTAATATTACAGATGCAAAAGATGTTTTAGTAATTGAATATCATGACGATGGAGACCGTGAAGCTGGCGAAATTTTTGAAGAGATACTAAAAGCTTTGAATATTACCCATTGTGACTAATTTTACTATTATTTTGAGGCTTTATTTATGATTTTAGAAGAATATGCGAAGGGCAATGAGCTTTTTAGAGCTTATTTCAAAAAGAATAAAGAATCACTGCTTGATTTAGTTAAAAGGGGACAAGCTCCAAAAGCTCTTTTTATTGGATGTTCAGATTCTCGAGTAATCCCGGATTTAATGGTTCAAGCAGATCCTGGCGATTTATTTGTAATAAGAAATGTCGGTAATTTTGTAGCACCTTACAAACCTGATGAAGAGTACCATTCCACAGCATCCGGAATTGAATATGCTGTCAGCGTGTTAAATGTCAAAGAAATCATTATTTGTGGTCATACGCATTGCGGTGCATGTCAACATCTATATGAAGAGATAGAAGATCCATCATTAGTTCACACTAAAAAATGGTTAGAACTTGGTGAAAGTGCAAAAACTTCAGCTATCCTTAGCTTAGGGATTAATGCACCAAGGGAAGAGCTGTTAAGACTGACTGAAAAATTATCCCTTATAAAGCAGATAGAAAATATTTTAACTTATCCTCGTGTAAAAAAGAGATTTTTGGATGGAAGCTTACATATTCATGGATGGTATTATGATATAGAAACAGGTCAAATTGACTATTACAATGCCGATACTTATGAATTTTTACCGCTGAAAGATTTGGCATAAAGTAGCAAAAAATATAATTTTTTTATAAATTTTGATATACTGACGGAACAAAAAGCAAGGAATAAATATGGCTGATAAAGAGAGTTCTGTAGAAGATGTTGCTCCAGTAGAAAAAAAATCAAAAAATATGTTAATGATAATTATCATAGTAGTCTTAATTCTTATAATACTCGTAGGTGCTGTAGTAAGCATACTCCTAATGGGTGGGAATGATGAAGTTGCGAGTTCTCCCGCACCAAGGGTTCAGGTAAAAAGTATTTCTAACGAAAGAAGAAATTCTTCTATTTCAGATATGGGTGAATCAAGAAAACTGAGTCAAATAGGTGTTTTGTATCCCCTTGATACTTTCACTGTTAACTTAAAAAGTGACTCTGGCCGTCGTTACCTTAAAGTGACTATGTCGCTAGAACTTGAAGGGGCTGAGCTTAGTCTGGAGTTAGATAGTAAAGCGCCTGTAATTAGAGATAGAGTTATTAGAATATTGACATCTAAATCACTTGAAGAAATATCCTCAAAAAAAGGAAAGCAAAAAATATCAGATCAAATTATGGATACGCTAAATGCCATGATTTCAGATGGTCAGATTAAAGGTATTTACTTTACAGAATTCGTTATTCAGTAAATGATTGGCATTGATCTCATAAAAATATCTCGTATGAATCGCTTAATAGAGCGGTTTGGAGATAAAGCACTTCAAAAATTTCTTTTACCCGATGAAATAATACTTGTTAAAAACCATAAAACTGCAGCAGGATTTTGGGCGGCTAAAGAAGCATGTTCAAAAGCCCTTGGTGTCGGGATTAGCTCTGAGTGTAGTTTTCATGACATACTAATCACAAAAACTATAAAAGGCGCTCCACAAATAAGTCTGTCAAAGTCTGTTATTCAAAGATTCAATATTACTGATACCAGTGTTTCTATTACTCATGATGGAGAGTATGCGATTGCTGTTGTAGCAATAGAAAAATCATCCACCACCAACAAAATCCAGTAGTTCTAACTTATCCCCATCACTTAACTTATAAGAATTCCAACTGTCTTGTTTAACTATTTCCATATTTACGGCTGCTGCCATTACCTTACCCTCTAGAGAAATCTTTGTCAGTATTTGAGCTAAGGTAAAGTCGGAATTAAATTCTCTTTCTTCACCGTTTATTATTATTTTCATTATTATTCTCATTTTTATATAATTGAGTGTATTGTATCAACTTTAATTTAATAAACTAGCAAGACTTGGTACAATTATTGCAAATAGTTTTTCAAGAGGACAATTATGGTAAATTCTAAAAAATTACAAACATATACTCAAAATTTATCTATACTTTTTGTTGAGGATCACGAGGAACTGAGGCAAAGTACAACAGAAATTTTAAAAAGTTTCTTTAAAGATGTAGACAGCGCAGAAAACGGTGTTGTTGCCTTAACAAAATATAAAGAGTATTATAATAAAAATTTAAAAAACTATGATATTATAATCAGCGATTTACAATTACCAAAGTTAAATGGAGTAGAATTTACAGAAAAAATTTACACTATTTTTCCACAACAAATTATAATTATTCTCTCAGCACACGACGATAGCAAATATCTTTTACCTCTTATAAATTTAGGGATTGAGCAGTTTATAAAAAAACCTATTGATTTTCAGGAGCTCTTAAAAGTTTTACTAAAAGCCTCTAAAAAACTGCAACAGCCTACCCTATTGCCTGCGGATGGTAATTTAGTAAAAATAAGACTCAGTAACTCCTTTATATTTGACAGACAGAACAGTGCTCTGTTGGATAATAATAAACCTATATATCTTACGAAGTATGAAATAATATTTATGCACTACTTAAGCCAAAATGTGGGAAAAATATATTCCAACGAAGATATAGCCGAAAACTATACAACAATGAATGAAGCTTTAGACAATGCAAATATAAGAAAACTTGTCTCAAAACTTAGAAAGAAATTACCTGAAAACTCTTTAGAAAGTATCTATGGCATTGGATATAGAATAATGCCATATTTTGAAGCATAAAACTAAATAGCAATTGCTATTTAGTTTTTTTAAGGTATATTACACTTAACGGCGGGAGTGTTATCTCTAGCATGTTGGGTCTTGCATGTTGTTCTTTAGCAATTGATTTGAGGGCTTCGATATTTTTATCACTATACCCGCCAAATTCCTTATCATTAGAGTTAAAAATCTCTTCATAGCTACCTTTGCTTGATATTCCGATTTGATAACCCACATGCTCTTTATCTGAAAAATTACATACGATTATAATTGGCTTTTGATTTTTTGCACCTTTACGAATAAATGAAATTACATTGGCATCTCTATCGTTTTCATCTATCCATTCGAAACCTTCATGCTCCACATCATTTATGTGGAGTGCCGGCTCATCTTTATATAACTTATTTAAAGTTCTTAGGCTGTTTTGAACACCTCTATGTTCTGAGTAATCAAGTAGATGCCAATCAAGACTTTGCTCATAATTCCACTCTGCAAATTGTGCAAATTCACCACCCATAAAAAGAAGTTTTTTACCGGGGTGAGCTATCATAAGAGCAAAAAGAGCTCTTAAGTTTGCAAATTTTCTGTAATTATCTCCAGGCATCTTATTAACTAAAGAGCCTTTCATATGTACAACTTCATCATGACTCAAAGGAAGTACATAATTTTCATTAAACATATAAACAAAACTAAAAGTTAAGTTTTCTTGATGATATCGTCTATATACAGGCTCATTCTTCGTATATTTTAGTATGTCATGCATCCAACCCATATTCCATTTATAGCCAAAACCCAGCCCTCCTTCACTTACAGGACCTGTTACCATAGAATAATTTGTCGACTCTTCAGCTATCATAATAATGTCACTAAAGGCTTCGTACGTAGTTGTATTTAACTGTTTAAGAAATTTAACTGCACCGACATTTATATTGCTGCCATCTTCGTTAGGTGTCCATTCGCCCTCTTCTCTTGCATAATTCAAGTAAAGCATAGAAGCAACAGCATCCACTCTAATGCCGTCAATATGATACTTTTCAAGCCAGAACATAGCTGAACTGATTAAGAAAGCACGAACTTCGTTTCTGTCATAATTAAAAATTGCACTTTTCCACTGTGGGTGGTAGCCTTTTTGCGGATCTTTATGCTCGTAAAGACAACTACCGTCATAATTCATAAGACCATGCCCATCAGTTACAAAATGTGAAGGTACCCAGTCTAAAATGACGCCAATCCCATGTGCATGCATAATATCTACAAAGCCCATAAACTCTTCTGGTCTTCCAAAACGAGCAGTTGGAGCAAAATAGCCGGTCACTTGATAACCCCAAGAACCTTTAAACGGGAACTCAGTAATAGGCATAAGCTCAACGTGAGTAAAGTTCATATCTACTAAATATTTTGCCAATTCATTTGCCGATTCAAGGTAAGTTAAATAACGGTTCCCCTCTTCAACCTTTCTTCTCCAAGAGCCTAAATGAACCTCATATATAGAGATTGGTGCTTTATGAGAGTTGTTTTTATGGCGTGACTTCATCCACTCATGGTCTTTCCATTCATGCTTGTCTAGACTCCAAACTTTTGAAGCAGAGGCAGGAGCTTTTTCAGAGTGAAAAGCATATGGATCAATTTTATCTTGATTTGCATAATTGTCATCAGACCGAATATGATATTTGTAAGTTGTATCTTGGGGAACATCGGTAATAAATGCTTCCCAAATACCAGACTCATCTGTACGTTTTTTCATTTCGTGTGTTTCGTGATTATAATCATTAAAATCACCTCTTACAGATACCGAGTTTGCATTTGGAGCCCAAACTGCAAAATAGACTCCGTCAACCCCTTCTCTTTGCAGAACATGTGAGCCTAAATGATTATAAAGTTTTGAGTGCGTACCTTCTTTAAAAAGGTAGATATCCAAGTCGCTAAAAAGTGTTACATCATAAAATATTTCGTTTTTCATACTTTCCCTTTAATTACGCTTTTTATCTAAAGCGTATTGATAGACTTCTTCATAACCTTTAGCTGAGTCATCCCAATCAAAGTGCTGTTGCATTGCTGTTTTTTGCATATCTTCAAATGCTATTTTATCATCATTATATATTTTAAGTGCCCACAAAACTGTGTAATACAATGCTTCTTGGGATGCTTCATAAAATTTAAATCCATTACCATGTTTATGGTGCTCATCAAAATTCACTATGGTATCGTCAAGACCGCCAGTACCCCTTACAATCGGCAAAGTACCATAACGAAGACTATATATCTGGTTGAGTCCACATGGCTCAAACAGAGAAGGCATTAAGAACATATCACTTCCGGCTTCTATTTTATGTGCTAACTCATCAGAATAACCAATATGCAGACCAAAGTTGGCTCTATGATGTGCGACATGGCTAAAGAAGCCTTCAGCCCACTGTTCACCAGTTCCCAACATAATAATTTGAACATCCAAGTCTAAAAGTCCATGTATAATTCCAGCAATCAGCCCTATCCCTTTTTGTTCAGCAAATCGCCCAACAAAACCTATTAACGCAACATCATAGCGAAGTTCAAGATTAAAATGTTTTTGGATATCTCTTTTACATGCAAGCTTACCTGACATGTCATCAAAATCATATTTTTTTGCTATAAAATTATCAATAGATGGATTCCATTCATCATAATCGACACCGTTCAATATACCAAAAAGTTTATGCGAATGTCCTCTTATATGAGCATCGAGTCCAAAACCAAAATCTGAAGTTTGAATCTCCTGTGCATATTTTTTTGAAACGGTTGTTACAGCATCTGCATGATAAATTCCACCTTTTAAAAGGTTTACTCTATGAAAACTTTCTAATTCATGTGCATTAAAATGCTCCCAGCCAACTTCCATAACATCCACAAGACCGCGATAAAAATTGCCCTGGTGCTGTAAGTTATGTATAGTTAAAACATTGGCAGCATATGCAAAGTCATGCTTAAATCTAGTTTTGCAAAGAAGAGGAATCGCTGCAGTATGCCAATCATTTGTATGAATTATATCAGGTGTAAAATTCAACAATTTGCACAGTTGCAGAGCTGCTTTGGAAAAAAAGATAAAACGATTGTCATTATCTCCGTATCCACCGCCATGATCTTCATAGAGTCCATGTCTACCAAAGTACCCTTCATGATCTATAAAATATATCGGGACATCACTATTTGGTAAAGTAGCAGTGTAAACTCCAGCCAAAAATTCACCCATTACACCCATTGGAACACTTAACGGAGCTTCTAGTTTCGTAAGTTTGGAGGTGTCTATTTTATAATACCTCGGCATTACTACAATAATATTGTGCCCCAGCTCTTTAATTGCCTTTGGAAGAGCACCTGCCACATCGGCCAAACCACCTGTTTTTGCAAATGGCACAACTTCTGCTGCTACAAATAAAATATTTAACTTCGCTATTGAACTCTCTTCTTTGTTTTTAGCCACGACAATCCTTTAATTAATATATAATTTTAAATATTCTAATGCACTTTTTTCAAAAGAGAAATCACATTCCATATTAGATTTTACAACCGATTTAAATGTTTGAGTATTTTTCTTAAGATTTAACGCTCTATCGATAGCTAGCAATAAATCTTCTTGGGTATACTCTTTAAAAACTATTCCCTTTCCACATGCCAGGCTTTTTTTACTTCTGTTTTGAAAAGGAGTATCTTCATGAACACTATCTTTTAAACCACCAACTTCATGAACCAAAGGTAGAGTTCCATATTTCATGGCAATAAACTGATTTAAACCACAGGGTTCAAATTTTGATGGCATTAGTAAAAAATCTGCTGCGGCATAAGTTTTACGTGACAAGGACTCATCATATCCCTCAAAAAATTCAAAATTTTTATACTTGCAAGTGAGCATATTTAATTTTGCGTATATCTCCGTATCACCATCTCCAATAATAACAAGATTTAAGTTTTTAGATAACAACTGTTCAAGAGACTCTATTACTAAAAAAATGCCTTTTTGTTCTACTAAACGGGTAATCATTACAAAAAGTGGTTTTCTAGAATCTTTTAATTTTGTCTGCTGCACAAAAGAGACTTTATTTTTATGCTTATTTTCTAAGGTGTTTTTACTATAATTAAATTCTAAGGCTTTGTCGGTTGCCGGGTCAAAAATGTCACTGTTTATTCCATTTAATATTCCGGCTAATTTCTTTTTGTGCTTCCTTAAAAAACCATCCAACCCACAACCAAATTTTTGAGTTAAGATCTCCTCTGCATAATTTGGGCTGACAGTTGTGATGTAATCACTATAAGCAATCCCGGCTTTTAAAAAATTTGCTCTATCATAAAATTCCAGAGCATCGGGTCTAAAATACTTTTCATTAATAGACAACTTACAAAGTGAATATTTATCAAACAACCCTTGATACGCAAGATTATGTATGGTAAAAATAGTTTTTATTTTTAAATTTGATTCTTTAATAAATAGTGCACATAAGGCCGTATGCCAATCATTCAAGTGTAATACATCAACACTGAGTCTAAGGCTTAACTCAACAATAACTTTACAAAATATTCCAAAACGTAAATCATTATTTTTATAATCACCGTTTTCATTACCGTAAAGATTTTGAGTAGTGCTAAGAAAAGGAGCATTAACAAAATAAGTAACTACCTTCTCTTTTGAAGTTTGAAGTATTTCTATTTTATACTCATTTCCAGCAAGCATTATTGTAAAATTTTCATAAACTTTAAATTCTTTTTTCTTCATAAAACCATAAAATGGCATGACTCTTGAAATATTCACACTCTTTGCTAAGGCTGCAGGGAGGGCATCAGAGACATCTGCCAAACCACCACTCTTGGCATGTGGAAAAATTTCACTTGCAGCAAAAAGAACTTTCATTATATTAATCTCCTCGCAATAACTTAGCGCACGCTTCTGGAACTATACTGTTAATTGCCATTCCAGTAGAAATTTCAAATCCGCCTAAACGAAATATACGAGGAGTAATTCTCAAAGTAAAAGTATAACTTTTATCGATATTATGCATATACTTCTCTGTTTGAAAATTTGTATTGAGCGGTGATGTTTGAAAAAACAGATTATAGTCAAATATACCGAGCTGAGCATTTAACATTTCAAAGACACTTCTAATCAAAAGAGCCAAATCGGCAATATTTTTTCGTGTACATTGACTTAAACTCGCAATACCTTTTGTTGGCGCTATCATAACTTCAAAAGGAAAAGAGCTGGCATAGGGACAAAACGCTATAAATGAACCTTTTTCATCTATTACTCTTGTTTTAGCCATTTTTTCATTATAGACCGTATCTTCGACTATTCCGCGTCCATGACGATGATAATAGTTTATATTTCTCTCTAAAAAAACCAACTCACTTCGAGGTATAATCGGAAGTGCCAACAACTGAGTATGAGGATGTTCTTGCGTTGCACCGGCGTTATGACCATAATTTTTAAAAATACAAAGACTAATTAATCTTTTATCATTTTTCAAATCATCAGCACGAATAATAATTGTTCTAAGCCAATTTTCAATAGACTCTTTGTCAAACTTAGATATATCAGTGTCATGAGAAGGTGAGTCAATCAAAATTTCGTGTGCTCCAACGCCGGGAATAGACTCAAATATTCCATCTCTCTTAGAGATATCTTCTAACTCTATTTGAACAGCCTTGAAAAGGTTGGGAACTACTCTTGTTTTCCAAAAAGGCGAGTTTGCTTCATTGTCCCTTATTGCAAAAACTTCTTTAGGTGTTAATGCCTCATTCCCCTCACAAAACGGGCATGTGGAACTTGCTCTATTTTTAGTAAAATGATGCCCTAAACTTGGACGATGCAACCTCTCTGGGGCTATAAGAACATACCTGTTATGGATGCGGTCTAATCTTATCTCAGACATCTGTTAACTCCAAAGAAAATTTTAATTTTAAATCTGATTCAAAAGCTCTTGTAAAAATAAAACTAATACCTTGAGCCACTCTATCAAAACCACTCTCACTTTGAGATATAGTATTTAAAACAAAAGCAAAAATATTACATTTTTGATTCACTTTTATTATTAAATATTTATTTGTAAAATCATCCATTATAACTAGTTTATCACAGTCATGCTCTCTAAAACCATCTTTTAACGTTTTAGAATTGAAAGTCACTATATATGGGTGTGCAAAGTGAAAGTTAAACTCTTGTGCAAAAAAGAGTCTTTCTTTGTATTCACTGTTAGCCTTCATATTTAAATTGATGGAATTGTTAGTAAAAGAGTACTCTTTAGTCAGCGTTGTTGGGTAAGTCATATATGCATTATCTAAAAATATTCCGCCATCTCTAACAAATTTATTTTTATTTAACTCAAAAGGCTGGTTTGCAAAGTCACCTACCTCATGAAAGGACAAAGCTTGAAAATTTTCTAGAGTAAACTCTTTATCACTGAAATGGTCTATGAATGAATTTTTAGGATGCCAATCATATATAAGTTCAGATTTTAATGTTTCATCTAGAACCAAAGCCTCATTGTGAATAGTGGCTATTTCATCTACCTCTTCTTGTATATAATTCAATTCACTATTAACTTCTTTAGGATTAAGAATTTTCTGATGATATGCTTCTTCTCTTCTCATGAGAGTGTTTTGCCAATTAAAAAGAGTATCAAATGAACCAAACTCGACCATTTGTCCAGCATACTTCGTTGAAAAAACAAGACTAAGATTTTTTGTTAAAACTTTTAGTTCATCATAGCCATCTTTGTCAATATCTAAAACTTCAAAAAATATCTCGTTCTTAGATTTAGACTTTTCTATTTCTAGTAAATATTTATAAGCATTGTCACGAAGATTTGGAAGATATAAACCACCAAACACACCATGCCAGAAAACATCATTAGTTTGGAGTTTATAAAGAGATTCCAGTGAACTTTTATTTAAACACTCCTGGTTGACACTAAAATAGAGCATTCTTTTATGTAAATAGTTACTCTCGTGATACTTTATGAAAAAGTTTTTCCAAATTCCACCCTTAATAAAAGCAACTCCAAGATTATTAAAATAATCATCACCAACGCTCTGCTTTAACTTCTCAAGAGCTAGAGTTTGTCTGCTTTTAAGACTCCATTCACCCATCTCAAAATAAGAGGTGTTATTTAAATATGCAATACCTAATGAGCGATTCTTTTTCATATACGAAGTGTAATGTTCGCAAACTATCCTATCATTTTCCAAAATAGCTTCAACAAAGCCTTCTAGCCATTTTTGTTCATAAACCCAAACATTTGTTTGTGGCCAAAGACCAAATTTTTCTGCATCATCAAATATTATGGCTGTAGAATTCTCATGTTTAGAACACTCTAAAATAGCATTTACTGCTCGTTTAACACTATAAAATGGCAAGGCATATCTCAGAGACTGCGCTATTGGAAACAGAGTCAGCTCTTGCGCACCCTCTTCTGTAGTATAGTAACCATCCATTTTTGCAGCATCGTACCCACTGCTTAAAAAGTGGTAATCATCAACGACGGCATATTCAATTCCACATGCCACTAAATCAGGAACCAAAGCTGATTCCCATACTCGTTCTGTAAGCCATAAACCTTTTGGTTTAATATTAAAATGCTTTTTAAGATAGTTACTCATTTTATCTATTTGCGCACGTCTATCTCTTGATGGAATAGAACTCAGTACCGGTTCATAATAGCCTGCGCCTACCCATTCAATAGCTCCAGTTTTTGTTAATGACTTCATATTTTCAAAGATATCTGGATGTTCTACTCTAATTTTATCCAGTAACCATCCACTACAATGAACACAAAACTTAAAATCTGGATAT
>Ga0210044_10005503_pt1 | contig 17091 bp, 13 predicted proteins | sample CryGey13umfilter_2_FD_183959 | JGI IMG/M metagenome (GOLD analysis project Ga0210044, IMG submission 183959) | Groundwater microbial communities from aquifer in Utah, USA - Crystal Geyser 4/9/14 3 um filter (SPAdes) (version 2) | ecosystem: Environmental > Aquatic > Deep subsurface >... | reverse complement strand
GCATACCCATATAAAAGAAAATATGGCTTTCTTTCTTCTTTGGCAATCGCAAGCTCGGCCCCAACGCCTGCGGATGTGTGAGTGTGCTCTCCACAAATTACGCAAACAATATCTGCCCGCCGAATGCGTTTTCTTGCATGTGCCTTCCAGTCACCTGTGATGTGCTCCTTAATTGAGTGATCGGCAATTTCGAAGGGAGAATCATCATGTTTGGACTGGCCTACCAAGAAGTGCTTCAAGGGTGAGTCATGGTCATAGTCAAAACTTACGAATACCCGAGTTTTGCTCTTCTTTCTCTCGCCAATAAATATTGATCCAAGAAGGCCTCCGACGAGGATACCCCCTACACCTGGCGCTACTAGATGTCCCGCAATGGCTCCAATAAGTGCGGGGAGCTTGCTTGGTATATTTTCTTGACTGGCGTGAATGCTGCAATAGTGAGAATCTGCTCTTGCCGATTTCCGACAACGTTGACCAGATATAGATGTGCCTCTACATTGACTCATTATGATTTTATTAAAGGCAGTTGATATTTCTTACCACGCGATTGATGTGTGGCTTGCTATATAAAATATGCCGATTAGTAGATATTCCGATGAATCATTTGAATGTTCGCATTTGGCGTGAGAGTGAAATCAGCAAATCTTTGGACGGTCGTTCAACATCTGAATAAGCAGCGTCGAATTGCCGGCGGTGGCTTGATTGAATTGTTATGCCCCAGATGCGTCAGTTGCAACTTTAACTATGTCCCGTAGAAAATATAGATTCATAAATAACTGTTCTCCCAAAGATCCTATATAAGACACTTTGCAGCTAGCTGCCGATAGTGCTCTCCAAGAGCTGAGAGTCGGACAGATTTACTTTCCATAGCAGCATGCCACATGTGTGGTGCGCCCTCAGGCACAACAAGCCCTACACGATTGTACTTCTGCAGAACATTGAAAATTGCGTTGTTATCAGGATCAGGCGCAGGGATTCCTTGTGGGTTAGTAGCCCACGAATCGTGCCGCTCAGGCTCATAGGTCGGGTCGAGTTGGTATTGAAATCCGGACGTAGGAAAAAACTCAGAAATCCTACGAAGTTCGGCGAGTTCCAAGTTTGGTTGCACTTTTCGCAAGGAGACGAAGCGCTTGACGTTAGTTTTAAAAACGGGCCTCTGCGACCATGGTCCGAGCGACTGATCTACGTGAGCGTATATTCCACCTGGAGTCACATCTCCGACAAGATTTGCGGCAGCACCGCCAAGAGCATCGACCAACAAGCTAGTGAATACCCCAGCTCCATTTTCTTCAGTTGCATACTGTTCTGCAGTCGAGGCTGTAAGAATGGTCACTCCATCACTGATTTCGGCTACCATTTGCTGCAATGCGCTCCCACCCGCGACGCCGCTGTGACAACTGTCGAGAATGATTACGCGGTTTTGAATCTTCGACTGATTGGCCATAATCATGATCTCAGCCAATGGCACGCCGTCGTTCCCAGTCTTAACATCGGAAGAGCAAAGATAGCCACCAGTCGCTTCAATGTGACCGTGACCAGCAAAGTAGAAGAGAGCGATTTCACCATCACCAGAAAAAAGGTCTTCGGTTGCCTTCCGAAGTTCATGTCGTTCCACCGAATCGCTCGGACCAACGGCAGCTAGATGTTTTACTGCAAAATTCACCGAACCATCAGCGTGCCGGTCGAGCATGGCTTTAACCGCGAACGAATCGTTCACGCATCCGTGGAGCGGGGATACATTGGTGTAGTAATCAATACCGACGATAAGTGCTTTTCGCATCAGAGGCTATCTATCCAGTTAGCGATGCTGTCCCAAGTCCAGACCATCGTATTAACACCAACAAGGTTGGTGCGATCTTCCTTGTAGGCCCAGATTCCTTTAATCTTCTTTTTTTCTTCCTTCGCGCACTGAATCTCCCACTTCTGACCACTAGAACTCAGTGAGCTCTTGCTGACAACTACGAGGACGCCATCAGACCGAAGAATTCGAGTCCGCACCTTCTTTTTCCATTCGTCGTCGTAGGCTTCTTTAACAGACATGTCTACGTACTCGAATGGAGACTGAGCGTTCAAAGACTGCCCCTTAATCATGTCTCGGATTCGTTTGTCCTCGATTGCGAAGGCAATGAAGATGATTTTCTTTTCGCCCATTATTTAGCGACTCCATTTTTTTGTTTCTTCGACGTAATGGCTGAATCGCCCCTCGATTCGCCAAACACTTTACACCCTAAAGCGATAACTTTATATCTCTCCCCACCCATTTAATTCCACAGGATGACGCATGTCATGCTTTTCGGTTCCTTACTTTCCTGCGGAACCTTACTGATGGTACGGAAGCTCTTTGCGGCGTTCGTTGGTCTAAGTTAATTACCAGTTCATGCGCCTGTGGCAAATTAAATTCGAGCATGCGTTCAAATAGAGCAACACCACTAGTGCGGTGTGGCTCACCCATATCTTGAAGAGACAATGCGACTGCCAGTAGCGATTCACTACGCAGATACCATGAGGCGGCGGTATTTCTCATCGTTTCTCCCACCTGATTGAAAAGCACATTGGCCAGCCTGGCCACTCGTTTGGGGTCCATCTCGACCAAATTTTCCAGATGTTCAGCCAGAAATTCAGCTGGCTGACTCCTCAAAATAGCTGGATGCTCGCATAACGCATCCAGCAGCGAACGAGTCGGATGATCAGGGTACCAAGATTGAGTCAGGAAAATTCCGCTCAAAGCGTGGAGCACATCCTTTTCATTGCTTTCGAGTAGCGGGATCAAATAACCCTGGGCGAGATTCCTGTGCTCCGGCTCTGACCATAACTGGACGAGCGCGTGAGCAACGCCTACACGCTGTTCCAATGTCGCGTCATCAGCTGAAACCAGAAGTGCTGCCACCTCCGCACGAGGCCATTCTTCTACCGGGAAAATGGCATGGCGCACCATGAGCAATTCACCGTATCCCTGCGCGCCTTGCCCACCCACCTGAACCATAAGTTCAAGCCAGCGCCGTGCATTCTCCGGAATTATCCAATGCTGGATGTATGCCATAAGGTGAATGCCTTCTACCATTCCCAGAATCGATGGATAAGCCTTAAACAAACGATCGAGAAATGCTTGCGACCGATCATGGGATGCAAGCCTCAACCAGCGAAGATAACGCCAAGCTATCGTTGCCCAGACCCTATGGGATTCGCTACGAGACAAATGGCCTTCTAAGATATCCAGCCAACGCTCCATTAGTGGCGGCGTAACAATCAGACATGCTTGGGAAAGCGCGGAAAGTGCCGGGTAATTCCCAGAAGGGAGAATTATCATCCCTCCATGCCCCCAGAGCAGGCTTTGCTTATGCTCCTTTGCAGCCTGCTCCTTGGCAATATCTTCCGATGTTGGTTCGACGGACACTAACCAGCTTTCCAGCAACACCAGCAGCGATTCTGGCACAGGGGTTTCGGCGATAGCTGCGTCCTCAATTGCATGAGCTGCAGCCTGGCGGAATTGATCGCTAGAAAATCCTTTGGCATTTAATTCTTCAAGCAAAGCATAGAGCGTTTCGCGCCCGTATCCCGCCTTGACCAAATTACGCAACACTTGACCTACAGGGATCTCATTTCTTCCTGGTTGGAGGCTACGCACGAGACGCACGGCACGCTCAGCATCGGCCTCCGCCAGTTTAGCCAGTTCGCGCCCAGCTTCAATGGCACCGCCTTTCATGTCCTGACGTGGATGACGTCTATCATGCTCATCTGTTAATTCCTCGAAGAGATGTAGTACATCCTCATCGCTGGCCTTCTCCATTTGATCGGCACTGACCGGGCTATTGATCCTAGTCATCCCGGTAAACCACGTATCTCGATTCGAGAGATACTGAAACGCGCGCTCCTCCTCCGCCGCCAGCCGCCGCGCCGCTGGACTCAAACGTTCGCAGGGCAAGGTACGCAGCAAGCGCAGCCGATTCTTTCGATCCCAGAGCAAACGATCCTTCCGGGTCTGAACGTCATCGTCCGGCATATGGGTATAGCGATGCCAGTTCAGCAATGTACTTTCCAGACGCAGATATTGAGCTTCATCCAGATAGGGCACCACTGCCTTGATCAGTTTGCTGCTATCCAAATATTGATTTGAAAGAGGCCCAAGCACTAGGCGGCGCGAATCGGCGCAAAGAAATTCCAATACGAAGGCCGGATCATGCGCGGCACACTTCACCAATCCTCTTGCCAACCAACGTTGCACAAGCAACATATCCACCTTGGCGTTGGCGCGAACAAATTCCAAAAATTCGCCAGACTCCCCCCCCGCCCATGCATCAATGGCCAATGTAATCGCATCAGGCATAGGATAATTCAGACGATAGTCATCTTCATTATCCAGTCCGTCGAACAACACATGACTATCTCGGTAGCCGACCACAAATGGATGTGCATCACTGGTTACCGATTCGAGAAACTCAATGTACAACCCCCAGAGCGCCTGTATAAATGCTCGCGGCGCTGCTTCGGCAATGGCTGGGAGGTCGTGCATATTGTCGCAATGCAGTAGCGACTCAATCTTCTTGTTATGAGGCAAAGAGTATTTATTCAGAACTTCCGTTTCGACAGAGGCGGGTAGCGAAGTTGCATTTTCCATCTGCATGGACTGCAACTGATGCTTCAGCCATGCAGTCAGCAGACGGGGGGCTTCATTCGACAGAACGGCACTCGCGACACCGACTGCATAACCAACTTCCCAATCATCAAAATCGGTTCGAGAAAGAATGATTTCCACCCGGTTAACCCATTCAACACCCCATAGAGGAACTGTTCCCATTACCAACACTTGAAAACTCTGCTTATCCCGAACCGGATATGGCAACCAATGAGTATCCAACAGAGCCAGCACCCCATGCGGCGTGAAATTTTTTGCCTGCCCAAGGATTGGTTGAACAACCGCCGCATCCTGAATCGGGTGGGTCATTAGCATTGGCAAATGACTAGACACCAGTTGCGCGAACCACCCTGAACTGCCCACCACGGCATTCAAGAATCGGGGCTGAAACCACGGATCGTCGAAACTCTGAAAAGCCAACCTCACCTCGGAGCGCAAAGGCGTAGCCTGCCTCCCCAGAAATTCGATAATCAGCATGCGCAAATGCGGGCGCAATTCTGAATTCCAGAGTTGAGCAAGCTCCTTTTGATATTCCTCGGGTGCTACATCCCGCAGATGATTGAGCGCATGCCAAAGTTGCGGGCGAATGCGCAAGCTGTTTTGCCCCGAAAGTACCGCATCGGTTAGACTGCCCTCGGCATCTAAAAAACTTTGGACACGGACAAATTCATACAGGGTCTGGTGGCGAAAACCGATGCGGCCTGTCCCCTCTTCCATGCGCAAAAGGTTAGCAGCCGCCAGTTCTTTCACAAGTGCAAAGCGATCCTCGAATCGCGCAAGCGGCAACCACAACATTTCCCGCTCGGCCATGTTTCGCGCCAGATCGAACAGCAGCGACTTGCGCCCCTGAATGTCTCCATCGCGTAGCACCTTTCTTTCCCATTGGATTTGTAGCATTCCCTGATAACTGCGCAGCAAGCTCAACTCATCCGTCCCTCCAAGCAGGGAGAGAAAAGTCTCCAGAGCCTGTGGCGAGCGCAGGGTTTCGCGCATTTCCTCTGCCCAGCTTCCAGCCTGCACACCTTTAGATTTCAGGACGGCATCCACCTCTTCCCAGCTTGGCAACTCCAACGTGAGTGACTCCACATCGAGATTGCGCAGGCTAGGATCGTGGTGTTGCTCGAAAGAACGGCAAGTAGCAACAACATGCACATTCGGAATGTCACTCAGGTCGCGAATCAAATTGAGCAATACCCGAAGCCGGGCAGAATGTTGAACCACCAGTTCGGCTAAGGCATCGAGCTGATCCAGTAGCACAAGCACCGGCCCATTTTCAGCCATTGATTCCACGGCGGAAAGTACAGATACGGGCAGCTCCAGATATTGCATGAGCGCCTGCGGTGTCAAAACGTCTTCCGGCAGAAAATCCGCCTTGATGCCCAGCACCGGAACGCCATCTTCCTGCACTTCCAGCCCCAGTCTGGCTAGCAAAGACGATTTGCCGCAACCGGGCTCACCTAGAACCAGTGTCACTGAACAGGAAGATTCGGCGACGCGCTGACGCAGTAGATCCAGTTCAGGACGAGCCAGCCATTTGTCGCCCGGCAAGGTAGCCGGCCAGGTGAGTAAGTCGCGTGAAGCGCGGCGCAAGGGTTCAGTCAGAATTGCAGCGCCTGGTGACAAGCCGAGCTTATTCAGCTCACCGGAGATTCCAGCGCGTAATTTAGCTATTAGCTCATCTTCATCTGCAAAGCGCGTGGCACGGACTAAGTTGCCTACCTCGCTGTGGAAAGCTTTGACCGCTTCCATTTCCGCTGGATTGGAAATGTCGGATAGCTCAATGTTGGGGATGAATGACCGCTGAAGTACTATCCTAGGTATGTTGCGCTGGCCTGCATGACGAAATTCCAGCTGAGTAATAGAGAGATTTTCAGGATTTTCGTTCTTCGGCCTTGATCCATATCGATGGCTTAAAATCAGCACATACAAATCACAGCGATCAATGTCTGCCAAGCAGCTTCCCAGTATGGGTTGGCTATCTGGAATGTAGCTATCAACAGGCTCATGGCCCGCATCGACCAACCAGTTTTTTACTACTGCGCATTCTCCTGCAAGATCTAAACGGGTGGCGGAAAGATATATTTTAGCCATAGCTCTAAATTGAATCTACGATAATTCCATATGGATTTCACAATACGTACTTGCCATGCTTCAGCATATTAACGTTGAATGCTCTCTGCGGAACGTTGAGTTTTCATGCCTACTCGGCAATGCCAGTTCTTCATTTCAGCAAGCAGACACTACGGTCATTTGAAGTAGTTCGATAGAGAACATCCGACTACAGCCGATTTTGCAAAGTCATTGAATATGTAAAGTAGCAGGGCTAATTGGTGGTAAGACCTAGGCAAAACGGGTATTAGCAGCAAGTAACAATGCCTGAGGACTAGACATAAACTATAAAGTAGCCTGAAGTGGTTGCCACACTTCAGGGGAGCCTGAAAAGGCTGCCCTTCAATACCTAATTAGGCTGTCGACATCTCAATTTCAGTGCCCAGATTTATTCCCTCTGTCGCACCCGATGAGAATAGAACTTTCGCAATAGATACAGTTGCAGACGAAGAATCAGGAAATTTAAGGGCAGAAATGGCGATAATATTGACTCGGCAGAGTTTTTTCCTTATGTATTGCTTTGCATAAGCGGCCAAAGCGGATGTCTCTGCTCAGATTGCACATGTTAGCTGTGACAATCAATACTGCGACCATCGATGGTCGCTTGTGTCCACACTTGCCACTGACTATTGCGCTGAAAGATACATCCGCATAACTATTAGGTGTCAGTAAGAATGCGCGCTCGGCGCTTCTGAGCAATCTCACGGAGGGCAGAGTAATGACCGTGTATGTGATTACATATGATCTGAATCAACCAGGACAAGATTACAAAGATCTCCATGAGTCCATCAAGGATTGCGGCGTTTGGTGGCATTGTTTAGATTCAACCTGGATGATTTCCTCGAAAATGACTGCCATCGATATCGCCAACAAGCTCTGGGCGAAAATGGATCAGAACGACAGGCTACTTGTGACACCAGTAGCCTCTGGTTCAGCTTGGGCTGGCTTCACCGGTGATTGCGAGTCGTGGATTAAGAGCAACTTGCCTTGACTTGCTAAGCAGATAGAGCGGATCTGCGACTCATGTCAAACTTTGCCTCCTAAACAATGTCGCAAGAACATAGCAAGCGCATTCAAGAATTGCTCGCCTTACTTGAGCAAGATCGGCAGGCCATGCTTTTCACGGGTAAGCGACTCTTCGGCGAGCCCAACGCACCAATGTTTGGGTTGGATTTACTTGCCTACGGAGCAATCAAACGAAACTTATCGACAACAACCGCCATTGCTCAAATGGTGGTGGCTTGGAATATGGTTTGCGCCCGTTCGTTGCTCAGAGTCCACATAGACACAGCGCTCCGCTTCTCGGCCGCTTGGTTCGTCGACCAACCACATGACTTTGCGCTAAAGGTAGTTAGGGGGCATCGAATTGACAAACTTATAGATCGGACAGGATCAAGACTTACCGATGCCCGCCTAGTTGAAATCCATGTTGCTGAATACCCTTGGTTGCCAAAAGTTTACGAAAGCCTGTCCGGTTACATTCATTTCTCTGGTGCACACGTCTTCGATTCAGTGTCGGAACTGCGTGATGAAGATATGTCAATCTCCTTTGAAATATCCGCTACGGATTACAAATTTCCGGAGTTCAGCTGGGGCGAAATTCTTGACTGCACGCGCGAGGCGACTGGAATACTGTCAAAGTATCTCGACGGCTATATCTTTACCAAGGGGCTTAGCTCCGAGCAGCTAGCAGAGATTCGGTCGGCAGCTAACGCAACCGAACAGGAAATTCGGAGCAATGCAGACACACGGCACTCCTGAACGATGTCCGCTCTGCACCATAAAAGCAGTCAAATTCTAAGGGCTCTGATTTAGCCTCTAAGGTGCAGACGCCTGACTGCCAATACTTTCCGATAAATGACTCTTTTCCCGACTGTTCATCGCCACACCCTCTTCTGCGCCTAGGGAGGCGCTTGTCGCCCTCCCTTCCCCATCCACTGAAATCCAGAATGTTTCATAGTGCTAATCACCGCCAAAACCCAATTTTGACAATAGTTATAGCGGCCTTCCACTCGACTATTTTCAAGACAAATTTTACGGCTACTTCCATGCGCCCCACTCAACCATGCTCCCAATGTTACCTTTCCCCCGAGGGGGTTTCGAGAGCAACTATTAACTTTTCCAATGGCATTATCCGTAACATCTCTTTGGAATTTAAGCTTGCGGGCCCCGTGATTTCAGGGTTTTCGCATCACTCTCTATGTACGAAATCTGATTTTTGAAAGCAAAGCTAGATTCCTTGAGATCCTGCTGAACGAATCACTAAAGCAGGAAAATGTGGTCACAGGACTACGGTACGATGCAGTGGCACGTCAATCAACCAGCATCCAGTTCCAGAATTGGGTAAAAAGTCACCCCTTTTCTAGGTGAGGTGTGCTTCAACCTGTATCGAATAGCAAAAAGGGGTAACAAGTTGCCCCTTTTTATAGCTAGAAGTAGCCGATTGAATGTGAGGATTGCAAAAGGGGTAACAAGTTGCCCCTTTTTATGGCTAGAAGTGACCGATTGAATAAGGGGATTGAAAAAGGGGTAACTTGTTACCCCTTTTTGATATCAGGCTCGATTCCATCCAGAAGATTCTGTCTAGTTGCTACTAAAAAGCGTTGCCCAGTGACTTAGGCAAGTCCAAAGTAGCGTTCAAAGAATGCACCGAGCCTATCGAGCACCGTGTGCTTCTTCTCCGCATGACCATTGTTTTTAGGGGTATCCGGATTATCGGGTGGATTGAACCTAGATTTTGGTTAGAACTGGCCTGAGTCGAAAGCATGCTCCAGTGTGGATATGTCTGTTCCAAGATTTGCAACGCGAGATCGGATTTGTGTCTCATACTCATCGCTCATAGGTGTCGCCAAGCACATGAATCGAGCCGTCGTGACATCCTCGAATCGCTGTTTCCGGACGCGAATCTTCTCTTGGACTCTGATCCGTTTTGGGAACATGTCGGTGTATAGCACCTTGGCCCGTAGCCGTTCAAAAGAATAGCCTGCCCATTGCGATAAGCCTCCCTGATCTTGGCATTGAAGCTCTCGGTAAAGGCGTTTGTTACTCGCTGGTCATCGAAATAATTTAGGATGTACGGCTTCCAGTTTCGGAAAGCTGTCTTCACGGCTCGGAATGGCTTGGATAGCTCCTTCGGAATCGTGCTCTCCCAATGAAGATATTCACCCCATGCTTCTTCAGGCGTCTCGACTTCATAGATATGGTACAGGCGCTCTTTTAGATCGTAGGCAGCGGCCAGCAATGGGAAATTGTTAAGCCATCCAGTCACAGTCAGATATTGCTCATCAGTCAGGTCGTCTCGACGTTTTTCGAAGAGTTTGTGCGCTCGTTTGAGACCCAATCCGGCACCGTTGTCACTCTCCTTGGCAATCTTTCTTCGAACGATATCGAAAGCGGCGTTAGCTTTGCTCACCACATTAAATTTATCGACTACGATCTTGGCGTTCGGAAGTCCCTCCTGCACAGCTCTGCGATATCCAGACCACATATCGATGGCGCAATGTGTGATTCGCTCCTTATCGGGAAGGGACTCCAGAAAGGAGACAACCGTGGAGGTGTAGCGATCAGGCAGCATGTCTATCAAGGACCGGCCATGCAGATTGGTGAATATGGCACGAAAGCGCTTCAACTTGATTTCGTCTATTCCAAGCCAGATGGGCGTTTCGCGCTTAAACTGTTTCTCCAGCTCGGCAACATATTCATCGAAGACATTGCGGACCGTCTTTTCGTCGATCTTCACCTGTTTTGCGATTTCGGCATAGGTGTATTCAAGAGCCTGGCGGCCAATCCATTGAGACAGCCGCAAAGTCATCTCACGACCAGTATCGACTTCAGGCACAGGTGACGTAAAAGTTTTATTGCAAGGTCGGCACTTCAGGCGGAGCACATCCAGGTGAATTGCCACCGCCTTACCATGAGAGGGTATATCGCGAATAACTAGGGTTCGCCAAGCGTGGCTGACTATATCGTTGGAACTGTCGCAGTGCGGACAGCGACGAGCAATTTCCCTTGGCGCTGCCTTGACGTGGTATTCATCGTCCGTTTCCTTGAAATCCAGCACGGTCAGGCCCGGTAGATTCAGGATGTTGACGGGCATCGAGCTAATTCCAGAAAGTAAAAAACCCCGGCATCTGACGATGCGCGGGGTTTGGTTGAAGATTACTGAACAGACAACTGAACGTGCCTGCCTGTTCTAGCCAGCATATCCACCAATGCATCAATGGTGAATTTGATGGTTTTTTTGTTGATTACATCGGAAACTCGCGGACGTGTCACGCCCAAGATCTCCGCAGCTTCTGCTTGCTTGAGATGCTTTTCCTCAATCCATCCTGCCAGCTCGGTCATCAAAGATTCCTTGATGGCCAGCTTCTCAGAGATGATGCGATTCGATTCAGCCTTCAAAGCAGCAGCCTCTTTAGGGTCAAAACCTAAATCAGCAAACACGTTTCCACCGACGGGGGTGATGTGCATAGACTTGGTATTATTCATTTCTTACTCCTTTCTTGGATAATGGCCTTGTAACGTGCCGCAGTAATATCCTTATCCTGTTTACTGGTGGTGGACGTTTTCTTCTTGAAGCAGTGCAATACATATACCGCTTCAGGAAACTTGGCGACATACATCACACGAAACCAGCCATCGTTCAGGTTGATGCGGATTTCCTTCGTTCCAGCACCAACCACATCAAATGGCTTCCAGTCATCTGGCTCTAGTCCGCATTGAACTTTGTCGAGCTGGTGTCCAGCTTCCTTACGAGCATTGGGCGTGAAAATATCATCATCCTTTATGTCTCGAAGCGACGAACCTCGCCAATCAATTGGTTTTTCTTCCATATTTCCTCTCTTTGCAGTGTATCAAAACTTATACAATTTGCAATAGGCTATGTGAGGGAGTACCTCAAGGTTAAATAGATGATGCGGTGAAGCATCTGTTTGAATGCCGGTGCGACCGGCGACGTTTTCCCTCTTGAAGAGGAGAAATCCTCAGCGATAAAAACGCTCGCGATTCCGCTCTGCAAAGCGCAAGCGGGAACGTTCTATTGACGGATTAATTCTGATTGGTGATGCAGATGCCCGAAGGCTAGTTGGAATGCTCTGTGTCTTTAACGCCCGAAGCAGCAGGCATTAGTGATTATAAGCACTTTGGAAATTCGGTCAAGATTACACCTCATCCACCCGATAATCCGGAGTCTGAAATGCAGTCTGGTCAGATGAGATGCACTCCATCCACCGTTTAATCCGGATACCCGTTTTTAGAGAACCTTGAAACTGGTCGCAGCAAGATATTGACAGGCTCAACAAGGAAAAGCGCTCTACTCTGAATTATTTGATTTCCTGCGTACTCGCCGACTCCCGTAATAGCTCGTCCCAATCGTCACACGGGTATGTCCCGCACGCTCCATGAGCTTCTGACTGGCTACATGGAATTCGTCTGTATCCACTTCTGCCAGATTCCCTCCCTTCACCGGGGCGTCGATCCCCAACATCCGTTTAAAACTCTCCTGCATATATTGATGCCGAAGACCGTGCGCTGTGATGTCCTGTTCTCTCAAGGTCACTCCGCAGCTTTTCAATACATAGTAGAAGTGATCACGTTTCTGAGCCATCGTCTTTCCTCGTTCCCCAAGAAATCCTGTCTTCCTGTCCATAACTTCTTCTGCGCGGTCGAGTACATTCTTCTGTATGGCATTCTCAATCGGCACCACCCTCGGTCTATCCCCCTTGGTCCCTTCCCGGACATGGATGTATTCCCCGCTGCCGTCACGACAGGCCAATGGACGCAGCATCATGGATTCCTTTACCCTCAACCCGAATGCCAGGCATAGCTCAAGCTGAATCGCTACTACCTTGTCCTTATTTCTGACTGTCTCCAGTATCTGGGCAATATCCACACCCTTCCCGTCCCATGACTTGTCTTCCCTTGCCACCATCGACCTCGTCACGGATGCTTTGTCTTCCACATACAGTCGGGAATCCCTCACCATGCCAGGCTTACCGATCCAATCACAGAACACTCGCATAATCGATATCTTGTTCTGTATGGTCGATGGAGATTGGCCCTCTGCCTCAAGGAACCTGAACACCGCGTGCAGATGCTTTTCCTTCAGATTATGGATGCTCTCTACCTTGAACTTGAGATGCCACATGTCTGCAAAAAAACCCTTGATGACCGTCCTTCTCTTATCCTGAGTGCCCTGACCTACCTTCTTGTCTTTATGGGCAGCCTGATCCTTGTGCATCTGTAATAGCACCTCTATCTCGTTGTTCAGCTTCTTGGGTATAAAGCCTGAACCAGATCTGTACTCACTGTTCTTCCCATTCACTCGACCTGGCTTCGCCGTCATACCTGTCTTCTGACTTTCCATCATCTGTGAATCGAAAACCTCGACTTGTTTCATCTCATTCATCTGTACGGCCTCTTTGTCTTTTCATGTGACTCTCGATTTTCTCTGCCTTATTAACGAATCTACATATGCCAGATCTACTTGCCTGCATGGGGAGTCTTGCTAGCCTTTGTCGCATGTGCTCGAAAGATAGGCCGGCCTTCCACCACGATAAGATTTGAGATGCATAGGGCTGGAGTTTAGAGGTGCGTTGCTTTTTCTTTTCTGTCATCAATTTCCCCGCAAGCGAATGTCGATCGGCGGTAGAAATATTGCCTGTAATTGAAAACAAATTGCGGGAGTAAAGTTAAGATTTTCTGCACTTTGCGTGACTTTTTTGAATCCTGCACTTCATCAACAATTTGTGAAAATTGGCTGACATATCTCCCTACTTGTTAAATGCAACAAAAAGAATATTTGATGGATTGACCAAGCAAAGCTCGGCGTGATTCAATGCGCTCACTTTCACTTCGGTGGATGTCTGGGTGGCTCCAGTTAAGAAAGCTGCGTTTGTCTACAGGCGCTGTTCGCAAGAGCTAAATGAGTAGGACGTTCCAAAATGTAGTAGAGCGGCTAGTCCCCGCGAAGAATCGAGTAAGCACACAGCGATACTCACCCGTTGCGTGGTGTCGTGTTGTCTGTCGTTCTGCCCGGTCAATGACTGGGACAAACAGACGTAGGGAGTGAAATCGATATCAAGGACAAGAAGAGTGGATTAGCAGAGTGTCACAAAAGGACAAGACGTTACGCATTACACATACCCCTCCTTCCTTAACCGGGAAGTGTTGTGGTCCACGCGCCAGGGCAGATGCTCGCAAATGGATACAGGGGAAAAGACGGTGCCGAGAGGCTAGTTCACTGGTGGTAGGTGAATGACGAGTATGCCGGATGTGTGATCTAAAAGATTCATTCAATTATTGGGAAGTGTCCGAGAGGGCACGATAGAGACAGACCGAGTGGTCTGCGCGACGAGAGTTGCGAGTTATGTGGTGGCCGAAATGCCTCGCGTAGTTGTTCACCCGATGAGACTCACGTTTTACCCGGTCACTTGAAAGGTGACAAAGACCCGATACTCAACCGGCCTGACGGACATCAGGACACAGCGAAGTGTAAATCGCAGACCCCAGTGACTAGACTGGCTCGCAGCAAGAAGTAAGGGCGCAGTACAGATAAGAAGCATCGGAAGTGGCTATGCCATCATCTAAATGATAAGCAATGGCAGCAGCCATACACCCAAATTGAGTTAGCATCAACGAACAGAGCAGCGGTACGACACTGCTAGGTTAATGAGCATTTGGATAGGGCAGCCGATCCACGACTGCCCACTCGAACAAATTAATTATATGACAAGTGGGAATCGCCGCTGACGGGAGAGGTACGTCCAAAGTCGCAAAGAATCGGGGAATATTCTCTGAATAAGGCGATGTGATACGAGATAGCAGATGGGAAAAGCCATTTTTACAATAAACCGAGTCCATCAAACACAACTCCTGTTCAACGCAGGTACTTGTTCGGCTTTCCCCTAACTAGGAAAATTGGAATACCCCTCTCACTGGAACAAAACAGAAGCAAACTTTTTCCGGAAAAAATCGAACCGTGCACCATACCTCGAACCGATTATTGAAATGTGAATAATTCATAGCCATGCAAGACCGCACTGGCGCGGACTTGAGAACCCTCAAAAGGTGAAAATATGGCACAGGAAAAAAAAGCACAAAAACTGTTAGATACTTCTGAATTGGCTGATCTGCTGACCAACAAATCCAACACCATCGAAGGCTGGCGCATCAAAGGTGTGGGGCCACGTTACATCAAGATTGGGCGACTCGTCAGATACCGCATTGAGGACGTGGAAGCATGGCTCGAAGCACAGGCGCGCACCTCTACCAGTCAGGCTGGAGTGTGAAACATGATAGCCGATCCGCTAAGTTTGTTCTCCATGTTTAAACAAGGGGCCACATATCCATGAGCCGATATCGCAAGATCGAAGTAAAGACTTGGTCAGATACAAAGTTCCGCAAATTATCTGGCATTCCCACAAGTGGTCAGGGATTGTGGTTTTTCCTGCTAACCGGTCCTCACACCGGCCCCATACCAGGATTATTCAGAGCCGGTCGCGCAGGAATGTCCGAGGAGCTTTCTTGGGATTTGGAAGGCTTTGATAAAGCCTTTGCCGAAGTCTCTGCTCAAGGAATGGCAAAGGCTGATTTTAATGCTCGCTTGGTCTGGCTTCCTAAGGCAATTAACCATAACAAGCCAGAGTCGCCAAATGTTGTCAGGTCGTGGCGCGCAGAGTTCAATCTTCTCCCTGAATGCGCGTTAAAAGTAGAAGCGCTCGAATCAATGAGAGCCTTTATATCCAAGCTTGGAGAAGGATATATTAAGGCTTTCGATGAGACATTTGGAAAGGCTTGCGGAAAGCATTCCGCAAAGACTATACCTAATCAGGAGCAGGAGCAGGAGCAGGAGCAGGAGCAGGAGCAGGAGCAGGAGCGAGGAACGAAGCGTCCAGCCGCAGCCATCCTCGCTGCGCTCGGTGTTGACCCTACCGTCGCTGCTGACTGGTTACTACTTCGAAAAACCAGAAAAGCATCCGTTACCAAAACTGCTTTGGAAGGGATGCAGCGCGAGGCGGACAAGGCCGGAATTACTCTGACAGCCGCTATGCGCATCTGCTGTGAAAAGGGTTGGACAAGTTTTGATTCATCGTGGAATTGGAAATCAGAAAGTGGTACGGGTGGCACAAAAGCCGATCAGGTTGCCAAGCAAAACGCGAAGGTTGCCGCCGATTTCCTTGGCGACGGTGCAAAGGTAGTGGATGGGGTGGTCAATGCGTGATTCAGAAAAAGCGCCATTCTTGAATATATTGCTGGCGAGTCTTGCGATGCGCGACAAGTCCGCTACGGCCGAAACAGTTGGTCTATGGTGGAATTTGTTGCGCGAATATGAGTTGAGCGATGTAGAACAGGCATTCTGCATTTACCTCAAAAGTAGAGAAGGCCGATTTTCGCCTCAGCCCTCAAACATCATCGAAATAATTGACGCGATGCGCCCAGACGGTCGCCTAGGTGCAGATGAAGCATGGGCGATGATTCCGATGGACGAGAACGCCAGCGCAGTGATGACGCAAGAAATGGCCGAGGCGCTGCACATTGCCCGTCCATTACTGGACGCTGGAGACAAGATTGCCGCAAGGATGTCGTTCAAGGAAGCTTACAACCGAATTGTCGAAGCAAACAAGCGCTGCGGCATCAAGCCATCGTGGTTCCCATCGCTTGGGCAAGACAAAGAAGGCCGTGATGCTGCGCTAGCCGAAGCTGTGCGCCTTGGCCGGATAGGTGCCGAACATGCTATCGGTTTGTTACCACCAGAGAAGATCGCTCCGATGCTGCAAAGCGCAGGAAACGAGACTTTGGCTTTGGAATACAAGACGCTGCCGTCGGACGAGATGATGGCCCGCATTCAAGCGATGAAGGCAGTCATCGGTCGAGGGCGGTAGCATGACACTCTCCATTACTCGAGGGCAAGGTTGCATCCTCTCGCAACTCTCACAGATTTACATTTAGAAAAACGTATTAGCTGGCCTGCTTTATCGTGAAGCAAAAGTGGCACTGTCTGGATGAGCGGCGCCTTATGTAACAACAGCGTCCATTCGAACAAATCCCAAATCGCTATCTGGATAACTTAATCAGCTTGTGAACAGCGAATCTGATTAACCTAATCAGTACTAATTAAACTCGTTGCGGTAAGGTTGTTGTATGTCGGTTTCAATCCAAATGCTTACTTATTGCTTACTTGATGTAGAAACAAAAAAGACTCACATCGCTGTAAGTCCTTTTATTATTGGTGGGTCGTGCGGGGATCGAACCTGCGACAAACGGATTAAGAGTCCGCTGCTCTACCAGCTGAGCTAACGACCCGGAAGAGGCGCGCATTTTATGCGAGCGTCGAAATTTGTCAAGACAAG
>Ga0210044_10005502_pt1 | contig 17091 bp, 15 predicted proteins | sample CryGey13umfilter_2_FD_183959 | JGI IMG/M metagenome (GOLD analysis project Ga0210044, IMG submission 183959) | Groundwater microbial communities from aquifer in Utah, USA - Crystal Geyser 4/9/14 3 um filter (SPAdes) (version 2) | ecosystem: Environmental > Aquatic > Deep subsurface >... | reverse complement strand
CCTGCTTGTTGATCGGGTTCGTCACCACCGCCGCCGCCGCGCCCGCCTGCGTCAGCGCCACCGCGCGCGTGATCGACGCGACCACCGACGCCGCGTTGGCGGGGTCGGGCGCGCCGGGGCGGGGGGTCTTGGGCAGACGCTCGGGCAGCACGGGCAGGGCGTGGCGAAACACGGCTTCCGCCTGCGCGGGGTCTTCGATCTCCGCGACCGGGGCGCCCAGCGCGGCGAGGCGCGCGGGGTCGTCGATGGCGAAGAACAGCGGCGCGCCTGCGCGCCACGCCGCGACCGCGATCTCCCCGCCGATACCGGCGGGGTCGCCCATGGTCAGCGCCAGCGGCGCCGTCACCGCAGCTCCACCACGGCTTCGGCGCGCAGTTCCTGAAGATAGCTCGCCGCAAAGCCCTGCAGCCGCTGGCTGCGCATCCGGCCGCGCAGCGCCTCGCGCGCCTCGGCGCTGGCGCCGCTGACGCGCGCGCACAGGATGAACGCCACGGCGCCGTCCTGGGTGCGCACCGGCGCGCTGATCTCGCCGACCTCCAGCGCGCTGACCGCGTTGCGCACCTGCGGCGGCAGGGCGGCGAGGTCGGTGGGTTCGGACTTCTGGACGCGCAGGCCCGCCGCCTGCGCCAGCGCGGGCGCCGTCTCACACCCAGGGGCTTGCGCCGCCAGCGCCGCCACCTGCCCCTGCGCGGCGCGCCCGACGCCCTGCACCGACATCACCTCGACCGTGGCGGCGCCGATGGCGTTGGCCGCCTCGCTGCGGGTCTCGATCAGCTTGAGCACCGCAAGGCCGCCGGTGATCGGGATCGGCGCGGTGACGCCGCCTTCGCTCAGCGCGCCCAGCGCCTCCACGATCGCCGGCGGCAGGCCCGATTCCGGCACCCAGCCCACATCGCCGCCCTGCGCCGCGCTGGGCGAGGCGCTGTTGCGCCGCGCCGCCTGCGCGAAGTCGCCGCCGCGGGCGAGCGTGGCGGAAAGCTCATCGGCCAGCGCGCGGGTGCGCGCTTCGCCGCGCCCGGCGAAGGGCAGCACGATCTCGCCGATGCGGAACGAGCGGGTCTGTCCGGCGGCCGTCAGCGCCATTTCCTGATCGATCTCGGGGTCGGTCGGTTCGGCCCTTGCGCCGAAGCGGCGGCGCACGGTCTCAACCCAGCCGAGTTCGGCGGCGAGGCCGTCCTCCAGCGTCTTGCGCGCGACGCCCGCGCGCGCGAGCTGCTGCTCCAGCCCGGCGACGGTGGTGTTGCGCCGCTTTGCGTAGTCCTCCACCGCCGCGTCGATGGCGCTGCGCGCGGGCGTGACGCCTGCGCGCTTCGCCGCGTCCAGCCGCACACGGTCCACCACCAGCTGCTCCAGCGCGATGCTGCGCAGCTGCGGCCCCTGCGGCGCGCCGTTGACCACCAGCAGCCGCATCCGCTGTTCAAGGTCGTAGTGGGTGATCACGGTGTCGTTGACCAGCGCGACCGGCGCAAACGCGGTCTGCGCCTGCGGGGCGGCCGCCGTCAGGGCGAACAGCGTGACGGTCATCAGGGTGAGAAGCGCGCGCCGCAGCATCGGCAATCCTTCGGTTTAATCAGCGTCAGTCAGCGGCGACCGCCGCAGGACCGCATACCGCAGAACGCGCCCCGGCGCCATCCGCCGCGCCGAACAGGCGCACCCGCACGCCGACGTTGGTGGACGGCGGCGAATCGGTCGTGTCGGTGAAATCGCGCTCGACAAACAGCTCTAGCGCCGCGCATTCGTTGCGGTAGGCGATGGCGCCGGAGGCGCGGATGAACGCGTCGTTGGTCATGTCGCGGCGCGCGAAGCCGCGCAGCGACCAGTTGCGGTCAAGCGCCAGCGTGGCGTCCAGCGTCGCCTCCTCGCGGTCATCCAGCGCGCCGGCCACCGCGTCCTCGGCCAGAAACACATAGCCCGCGTCGAGCGTGACCGGCCCGCCCTCCAGATGCCCCGTGAATTCGTTGCGCGCCACCGTCAGGCTGTCGGACACGCGAAAGCGGTTCGACACCGTGAACCAGGGCGCATAGCCCACCGTCCAGGCGCCCACATAATCGGACGCCTTGTCCACCAGTCCGGAGCCGGGCGAGAACGACGACTCCTCCGACAGCCGGAACACCCGCCCCATGCTGGCGTCGAGGATGAACGGGTCGTCGGCGATGCGGGCGTAGCGCAGGCCCAGGTTGACGCGCGCGCCGCTCTCGACCTGATCGAAGCCGGGAAAGCGGTTGGGGTCGAGCAGGTTGGTCTCGTCGAATTCGACGATCAGGCTGTCCTCGTTCGGGATCTCGCTGTTGTTCAGCCCGTTCGGCGCCACCACCAGCTGCGCCACCGGCTCCAGCAGATGCGCCAGACCCTCGCCGCGCGCGATCAGCGGATAGCGCGCCTCGGCGCCGACATGCGGCGCAAGACGGGTGATCACGCCGGTGTCGAAGGCGGGATCGTCCGCGACGTGATAGAAATCCGCCCGCGCCGCACCAAAGCCGCGCAGCACAAGCCCGATGTCGGCGATCACCTCGCGGTCGTAATCGACGCCGAGCGAGAAGCGCGCCACGTCGCGCCCGTCGGTGCGCGTCAGCGCCACGCCGCTCGCCTCGAACCCCACTTCGCCGCCGGTCACCCGCTCGTCCACCACCTGGCGGATGGCGAATTCGGGCAGGGCGAACGGGATCGAGCCGCCGGATTCGCCCTCGCGCAGCGACTGGAAGCTCACGGCCGCCAGGCTGAAATAATCGCGCGCGCCGAACCGCTCCAGAAACACCTCCGTCGTCAGACGGTCGTCGTTGGTGAAGTCGTAGCGGCGCAGATAGCCGTCGTCGCTGGTCAGCGCCAGGTCAAAACCCGCGACCGCTCCCGCGCCAAAGCCGAGCGCGGAGACGTCGAAGCGGCCGTCGCCGAAGATGTGGCTGCGGACCTCGCGCCCCTGACCCTCCCCGATGTCGAGCGCGCCGACGCTGCCCGCAAGGGTGAAGCCGCCGTTGTCGAACCGCTGGCGATACTCGCCCTCAAGGATCGGGCCGTCCTTGCTGGTCGGAAACGCGGTGATGGTGGCGTCGCGGGTGTCGTCGAGCACGATGAAATACGGGATCCTGGTCGCGACGCCATAGGTCGAGGCGCGCTTGAACTCGGGCGCCAGAAAGCCCGAGCGCCGCTTCACGCCGGGGTCGGCGTGGCTGAAATAGGGCAGCCACGCGACCGGGACGCCCAGCACCTCGAAAACCGGGTCTTCGTAGTGCACGTCGCGCGCGACCTGATCGTGGATCACGCGGTTGGCGCGGATGCTCCACAGCGGCGTCGGCGAGGCGGCGCACACCACGCACGATGAATAGGTGACGCGGGAGAGCGCGGTGTAGCGCCCGTCGATCCGCCGCCCCTCCACCGCCGCCATCGCGCCTGCGCCGCCGCCGATCAGCGCGCGGGCGCCGGTCACGATGCCGTCGCGCAGCGCGCCGTCGATCTCGGCGCTGTCGGCGAGCAGGGTGGTGCCCGCGCCGTCGCGCAGCGCGAGCGGCCCTTCGGCGCGGATGCGGCCCGAGGCGCTGTCATAAACGATGCTGGAGGCGGTCAGCGTGCGCGCGCCCTGATACACCTCGACCGCGCCGCTGGCGGTCAGCAGCCCGCTGCGCTCGTCGAACTCCACGGTGTCGGCCACCAGCGCCACCGGCGTCGTCTCCAGCGATCCGACAAGCTCCGGCGTCGATTGCGCGGCGGCGGCCCCGGCGACGCAGGCGCCAAGCAGCGCGGCGAGCGCGGCGGCGCGCGGCGCGGCGTTCTGCGGGAGGCGCCGCCTTTCGCATCGTCTGGCGCTGGTTCGGGGCGAGGGCGGCATGGCGGAAACTCCGGTGCGCGCCGGGGCCTCGGCGTCCGGCGCGCAGACCCTAGCCGTCTTCAAGATGCAGCAGCAAGCCTGCGGCGACAAGAACGGTCGATGCTGGCGGCGCCCAGGCCGCCAGCGCCACGGGTATCGCGCCCGAAGCGCCCAGCGCCTTGGCCAGATCGGCGATGAAATAGAACCCGAAACCGGCCAGAACCGCCGCCAGCGCCATCAGCCCCAGCCCGCCCAGCCGCGCATGGCGCATCGAGAACGCCGCGCCGATCATCGCCATGCCGGCGAACAGCAGCGGCAGCGCAAGCTGCGCCTGCCAGTGCAGCCGGTGACGGCGCGCCGAAAACCCCGCCGCCTCCAGCGTGGCGATGAAGCCCGGCAGCGACCAGAACGAGATCGACTCGGGCGATTCGAAGCTGTCGATGATCTGCCCGCTGGTCAGATCGGTCGGCGTGTCGAGCGTCTCGAAGGCGGTCGCCTGCGCCGACAGCGCGTCGGCGCCCGGCGTGCGCGTGATGTCGCGCCGCACCGCGTCGCGCAGCCGCCAGGCGCCGGGGGTGAGCACCGCCTCCGCCGCGTCGGTGCGCGACAGCACGATGCCCCCGGCGTCAAAGGCGAACAGCGTCACGTCGCGCAACTCCGTCGCCGTGCTGTTGGCGGCGCGCGCGTGGATCACGGTCTGACCGGCGCCGTCGCCCTGCCGCAGCCACAGCCCCTCGCCGGAGATCGAGAGGCGGCTGGCGCGCCCGGAAAGGTGGCGGGCCTCCAGCGTTTCGGCGCGTTGCTGCGTCGCCGCCGCGATGGGGTTGAGCGCGGTGACCGACGCGACGCCCAGCAGCGCCGCCGACAGCACCACCGGCGCGATCAGCGCCCAGGCCGAAACGCCTGCGGCGCGCGTCACCACCAGTTCCGAAGCCCGCGCCAGCCGCGCGAAGGCGGCCAGCGTCGCCAGCATGATGATGAACGGCGAGGCGGTGAGCGCCGTCGTCGGCGTCTGCAGCGCCGCGATGGCGGCGACGTTGACGAAGCTGGCGTCGCCCGACGCGCTGCGGCGCAGCATCTCCAGCAGATTGCCGAGAAAGATGATCAGGCAGACCACGGCGAACGCCCAGAACAGCGTCACCAGAAAGCGCCGCGCGATATAGGCGGAAAGCGTTGCGCTCATGGCTGGGCGCTCATGGCTGGGCGCTCATGCCTGGACGCCCGGCGTCGGCCGCTGGCGCGCAAACCCCGGCGGGCTGCGCCGCGCCAGCATCCACAGCGCGGCGGCGACGCCCAGCAGCGGCGGCCCGTAGAGCAGCGGCCACAGATCGGCGGCGCCGGCCGCCGCCGACTTGGCCGCAAAGCCGCCCATGCGCAGCCCGACCGCCAGCGCCACCGCCGCCGCCACGCGCAGCGCATAGCCGCTGCGGCTGAAGCCCGGCCCGACGATGGCCGCCAGCGCGATCAGCGGCAGCGCCAGCGCATAGAGCGGCCCGCTCAACTGGTCGTGGCCTTCGGCGTAGAGGCGGCTGAGCGCCGTCGCCGCCAGATCGGCGGCGCTGGGCGCCAGCAGGTCGCCGATGAACCGCTCCGAGGGGCGCGGGTTGCGCGCGTCGTCGCCGTTCATGAACTGCGACAGGTCGAACACCAGGCTGTCGAACTGCAGCAGCGACAGGCTGTCGTCGCGCATCTCGCGGCGCTGCGCTGCGCCGTCATACATCACCAGCCGCGGGCCGTCGTCGGTGCGCGCCATCAGGGCGCTGCGCGCGGTGTAGGTGACTTCGGCCGCCGGGTCGCGCTGGTCATGCACGAAGACGCCCAGCATCTCGCCGCCGGGCGTGTTCTCGCGGACATAGACCGTCAGTCCGGCGGCGGGATGCAGAAACCGGCCCTCGAAGATCAGCGCGTTGGCGATGTCGGCGCGCAGGTCGTGCACGCGCGCGCGCATCTCGCGGGTGGCCAGCGGCGCCAGCCACAGCGTGACCACCGCCATCAGCGCCATCACGGCGAGGCCGAACAGCGCCACGGGCCGCGCCAGCCGCACGCCGCTCATGCCCGCGGCGATCATCGCCACGATCTCGCTGTCGGCGAACAGCCGGTTCACGGTGTAGAGCGTCGCGGCGAAGGCGGCGATCGGCATGACGATGCTCATCGCGGCGGGCAGCAGCAGCACCGAGAACTCAAGAAACACCCCCGCGCCCTGGCCGCTGTTCACGACGGTGTCGATCACCCGCAGCGACTGGGTGAGCCAGATCACGCCGGTGAACACGATCAGGAAGAACCCGAACGGCTTCAGCAGTTCACGCAGGACATAACGGGTGATCAGGGCGCGCTCCCATGTCGCCAGTGCTCCCGCTTGGCCGCGGCGGCGCAACCGGTTAGGCATGGCTTATCACAGATCCCAGCCGGAGCCAGTCATGACCAACCCCGTCGAAATCAGCTACGTCGCGCACGAGGCCGCGCCCATCGGCGGCGCAGGCGGGGCGGCGGCGGTGTTCGTGCGCGCCGACGGCGCGCTGGGCGCGGCGGCGGCGGCGGCGAATGCGGCCAGCGGCGGCGCCGTGGCGCGGCTGGTCGCCTCGAAGGGCTTTCGCAACAAGCCCGGCGACGCGGCGGTGCTGGCGTTCCCGTCCGGGCTGGCCGCCGAGCGGCTGGTGGTCGCGGCGCTGGGCGAGACGGCGGCGGACGCGCGCCGCGCGGGCGCGGCGGCGGCGGTGAAGCTGGGCGCGGGCGCCGCCGTGCTCTATGGCGACGGCGACGCCGCGACGCAGGCCGAGATCGCCTTCGGCGCCGCGCTGCGGCTTTACGACTTCGACACCTACAAGACGAAGCGCGAGAACGGCGACAATGGCGGCGCGCCGCGCAAGCTGACCTTCGCCACCGATGCGCCGGAGGCGGTGGCGCGGCTCTCCGGCCCGATGGCCGCCGTGGCGGAGGGCGTGTTCTTCACCCGCGATCTGGTCAACGAGCCGGCCAACATCCTGACCACCGACGACTACGCCGCGCGGCTGGCGGCGATGGGCGAGCTGGGGCTTGAGGTCGAGATCCTCGGCGAACCTGAGCTGGAAAAGCTGGGGATGCGCTGCCTGCTGGCGGTGGGCCACGGCTCGGCCAACGAGACCAAGCTGGTGGTGATGCGCTGGCGCGGCGGCGGCGACGAAGCGCCGCTGGCGCTGGTCGGCAAGGGGGTGATCTTCGACACCGGCGGCGTCTCGATCAAGCCCGCCGCCGGCATGGAGGAGATGACCATGGACATGGGCGGCTCCGGCGTCGTGGCTGGGGTGATGCGCACGCTGGCGCTGCGCAAGGCGAAAGCGAACGTCGTGGGCGTGGTCGGGCTGGTCGAGAACATGCTGTCCGAGCGCGCCATGCGCCCCGGCGACATCCTGCGCTCGATGAAGGGCGACACGGTGGAGGTGATCAGCACCGACGCCGAGGGCCGCCTGGTGCTGTGCGATGCGCTGTGGTGGACGCAGGAGCATGTGAAGCCCTGCGCGATCATCGACTTCGCCACGCTGACCGGCGCGGTGATCGTCGCGCTCGGCCACCACAACGCGGGCGTGTTCTCGCCCGACGACGCGCTGGCCGACGGCATCCTGAACGCCTGCAAGGCGGTGGGCGAGGGGGCGTGGCGGCTGCCGCTGGGCGAGGCCTATGACAAGCAGCTCAAGTCGCGGCTGGCCGACATGAAGAACGTTGGCGGGCGGCAGGCCGGCGCGATCACGGCGGCGCAGTTTCTCAAGCGCTTCGTGCGCGACGACATGCCCTGGGCGCATATCGACATCGCCGGCGTGGCGCTGTCGCCCGCCGACACCGATTTCGCGCCGAAGGGGGCCACCGGCTGGGGCGTGCGCGCCATCGACCGGCTGATCGCGGACCGCTACGAGACATGACCGCCGCGCGCCCGCCGATTGCATTCGCGCCCGGCGGTCTTTAAGTCGCAAGGCCGATAGCGGCGGAGGGCGCGGGTGCGACATTACCTCGATTTCGAGAAGGGTCTGGCCGAGCTTGAGGGCAAGGCGGCGGAGCTGCGCGCGCTGGGCGCCAAGAACCCCGGCATGGATGTCGAGGCCGAGGCCGCGCAGCTCGACGCCAAGGCGCGCAAGCAGCTGGCCGAGCTTTATGGCGCGCTCGACCCGTGGGCGAAATGCCAGATCGCCCGCCATCCCGACCGCCCGCACGCGCTGGCGTTCATCGACGCGCTGTTCACCGAGTTCACGCCGCTGGCGGGCGACCGCGCGTTCGCCGAGGACAAGGCCATCGTCGGCGGGCTGGCGCGGTTCAACGACCGACCGGTGATGGTGCTCGGCCATGAGAAAGGCCGCGACACCAAAAGCCGCATCGACCGTAACTTCGGCATGGCGCGGCCCGAAGGATACCGCAAGGCGATCCGGCTGATGGGGCTGGCCGACCGTTTCGGCCTGCCGGTGATCACGCTGGTGGACACCCCCGGCGCCTATCCCGGCAAGGGCGCCGAGGAGCGCGGCCAGGCCGAGGCCATCGCGCGCGGCACCGAGGCGTGCCTCAGGCTGGGCGTGCCGATGGTGTCGGTGATCATCGGCGAGGGCGGGTCGGGCGGCGCGGTGGCGCTGGCCACCGCGAACCGGGTCGCGATGCTGGAGCACGCGGTCTATTCGGTGATCTCGCCCGAGGGCTGCGCCTCGATCCTGTGGAAGGACGCCGAGAAGATGCGCGAGGCCGCCGCCGCGCTGCGCCTCACCGCGCAGGATCTGCTCAGGCTGGAGGTGATCGACCGCATCGTGCCCGAGCCGCTGGGCGGCGCCCAGCGCGCGCCGCTGGAGGCTGTCGCCGAGACCGGCCGCGCCATCGCCGCGATGCTGGCCTCGCTCGACGGCCAGTCGCCCGCGCAGCTGCGCGCCGGGCGGCGGAGCAAGTATCTCCAGATGGGGCGCAAGGCGCTGGCCTGAGCGCCGCCGTTCAGGCGCTGCGGCGCGCCGCCTCGACGGACGTTTGCGCCGCCGCAGCCTTCTCAGCCGCCGCGCCCTGCGGCACGATCATCAGGAATGCGGACCCTTCGCCCGGCGCGCTGCGCTCAAGGGTCAGCGAGCCGCCCAGCCGCTGCGCCGTCTCGCGCGCGATGGCGAGGCCGAGGCCGGTGCCCGCGCAACTGCGCGCCGCGTCCGGGTCGCCCCGGTTGAACGGCTCGAAGATCGCGTCGCGGTGCGCTTCGGGCACGCCGCGCCCGCTGTCCTCGACGCGGAACGCCAGCGCGGCGCCGAACGGCCGCACCGACAGGCGCACATGGCCCGCGTCGGTGTATTTCACCGCGTTGCCGAGCAGGTTGACCAGCACGTGCTCGACCTTGCGCCCGTCGCTGACCCAGCTTTGCGGCGTGGCGGGGTCGATCAAGACCTCCAGCGTCAGCCCCTTCTGCTCCGCGCTCGCGCGCACCGCCTCGCCCGCGTTGCGCACGGTGTCCGCCGGGTCGAAGGGATAGGCGTCGGTCGCCTCGATCCCGGCGCCGAGGCGGCAATAGGTGAGCAGATCCTCCACGCATTCCGACAGCGCCTGCGCCGAGGCGCGGATCATGGCGCGGAAACGGGGCTGCTTCTCCGGGTCGGGCACCCCCTCCAGCAGCGCAAGCCCGCCCATCACGCCGTTGAGCGGCGTGCGCAGCTCATGGCTCAGCCCGGCGAAAAAGCGGGTCTGCTGCGCCAGCGCGTTCTCCGCCGACAGCCGCGCGATCGCCAGTTCCGCCGATTGCGTGGACAGCGCCTCGTTGATCGCCATCAGATCGTTCATCGCGTCGCGCTGCGCCTGCGTGGCGGCGCGCAGGGCGATGGCGTTCTCGACGCTGCGGGCGATGGTCTGCAACACGGTGCGGTCGCGCGGCGTCCAGACGCGCGGCTGGTGGTCGATCACGCACATCGAGCCGATCGCCGCGCCCGAGGGCAGGCGCACCGGCTCGCCCAGATAGGCCGCCACGCCGAGGTCGCGGATCGCCGGATTGTCGCGCACCAGCGGATGATTGGGCGCGTCCTCGACCGCCAGCGCGGCGCCGCTGGCCACCACATGCTTGCAGAACGAGTGGCTCAGCGGCGTGCCGCGCAGGCTGGCCCAGGGTTCGGGCAGGCCCACAGCGCTCTTGAAGAACTGCCGCGCATCATCCACCAGCGACAGCAGCGCCACCGGCGCGCCGATCATGCTGGCGGCGAGTTCGGTCAGCCGGTCGAAATCCGGCTCCGGAGGCGTGTCGAAAAGATGCGGATCGGGCAGGGCGTTGTGCGGCATGATTCCTCGCGGCGGATGAACGCGCAACTTTCCGCCTGCGACGTTAACCGCAGCTTAAGCGTCGCCCGGCGCCGCGTCGGTCCAGCGGCGCACCATGCCCGAAACCCCGTCGAACGCGCCGGGCGTCAGCGCGCGCGCCAGCAGGCGGTCGGGGTTGGTGGGCGGCGGAAAGGCGAGATGCGCCGCCGCAGCGCGGGTGAAGCCGAAGCGGCGGTAATAGGGCTCGTCGCCGACCAGCACGGCGCGGGTCCAGCCCATCTCGCGCGCCCGCTCCAGCGCGTCGTCGATCAGGATCGCGCCCAGGCCCTCGCCCTGCCGCGTGGGGTGGACGGCGACCGGCCCCAGCAGCAGCGCGGGGTCGCCCGCATCGCCGATGCGGATCGGCCAGAACCGGATGCAGCCCGCCACCGCGTCATAGTCGTCGCGCGCGATCCGGCACAGCGGCGCGACCGGCGCCACGCCGTCGCGCAGGCGATAGGACGACAGCGCCGTGCGGCCCGGCGCGAAGGCGGTGTCGAGCAGACGCTCGACCTCGTCGCGGTCCTCGGGGCGCTCTGGCAGGATGCGAAACATCGGCGGCGGGCCTTGCGCTCGGGCGCGCCGCTTTACCCCGGCGCCGGGGCGCGGCTACCATGGGGCGCGCGCGAAATCCAGCGCGCTCCAGCGGAGCTTGCCCCTTGTTCTATCGCCCCGGCGTCGAGCCGCACGGCCTGCCGCACAACCCGTTCAACGCCATCGTCACGCCGCGTCCGATCGGCTGGATCTCGTCGCGCGGCGCGGACGGGCGCGACAATCTGGCGCCCTATTCCTTCTTCAACGCCGTCGCCTACACGCCGCCGCAGGTGATGTTCGCCTCGACAGGGTCCAAGCCCGACCGCGCGCTGGGCAAGGACAGCCTCGGCAACATCCGCGAGACCGGCGTCTTTTGCGTCAACATCGTCGAATACGCCATGCGCGACGCGATGAACGCCACCTCCGGCGGCTATGGCCGCGACGTGGACGAGTTCGCGCTGGCCGACATCGCGCGGCAGGAATGCCGCGAGATCGCCTGCGCGCGGGTGGCCGGCGCGCCCGCCGCGCTGGAGTGCAGGCTCGGCCAGATCGTGACGCTGGCGGGCGAGGCCAACTTCCTCGTGCTGGGCGAGGTGGTCGGCGTGCACATGCGCGACGACTGCCTGCGCGACGGCCGATTCGACGTGACCGCGTTCCAGCCGCTGGCCCGGCTCGGCTACAAGGACTACGCCGTGGTGCGCGAGGTGTTCACGATGACCCGTCCGGGCGAGGCGTGACGGCGCGCGCCGCCAGAAACCCCGCCAGCGCCGCCTCTGCCGCGGCGTCGGGGGGCAGGGCGCCCGCCGCCACCTGCGCCTCCAGGTCCGGCAAGGCGCGGGCGGTGGCGGGATCGGCGCGCAGCGCCGCCAGCAGCCCCTGCTCAAGCTCGAAGCGGAACCAGCGCACCGCCTGATCGCGCCTGCGCGCCGCCCGCCAGCCGTTTTGCGCGCGCGCGGCGTTCAGGTCCGAGATCGCATCCCACGCCGCCGCCAGCCCGTCGCCCGACAGCGCCGAAACCGTCATGGCGCGCGGAAATCCCTCGGGGTCGTGCGGGCGGCGGCGCATCAGCCGCAGCGCCCCGGCGTAGTCGGCGGCGGTGCGCCGGGCGGCCTCGGCCATGGCGCCGTCGGCCTTGTTGACCATCACCAGATCGGCGATCTCCATGATGCCGCGCTTGACGCCCTGCAACTCGTCGCCGCCGCCGGGGCTGAGCAGCAGGGCGAACACGTCGGTCATCTCCGCGACCATGGTCTCGGACTGGCCGACGCCCACCGTCTCGACGATCACCACGTCGAACCCCGCCGCTTCGACCAGCGCGATCGCCTCGCGCGTGCGCCGCGCCACCCCGCCCAGGCCGCCGCCGGAGGGGGAGGGGCGGATGAACGCCGCGTCCTGGCGCGACAGAAGGTCCATCCGGGTCTTGTCGCCCAGGATCGAGCCGCCGGAGCGCGCCGACGACGGATCGACCGCCAGCACCGCCACCCGCAGCCCGCGCGCGATCAGCGCCATGCCGAAGCCCTCGATGAACGTGGACTTGCCCACCCCCGGCGCGCCGCTGAGGCCGATGCGCAGCGCGTCGCGCCGCGCGCCCAGCGCGATCAGCAGGGCGCGCGCGGCGGCGCGATGGTCGGGCCGGGTCGATTCGGCCAGCGTGATCGCGCGCGCCAGCGCCCGGCGCTCTCCCGCCGCGACGCGCGCGGCCAGCGCGGCGATGTCCTGGTCAGCCATGGCGCAGCTTTCCCGTCACAGTTTCGCCCGCGTGTTTCCGTCATATATCAAGGCTGCGCAACAGAGACGGGGCAAGCGATGCGGGCGAGAATTCTGGCGGGCGTGGCGGCGGCGCTGTTGTGCGGCGCGGCGTCGGCGGAGACCTTCGAGGCGGTGTATGACGTCTATCTCGGCGGCCTGCGCGGCGGCGAGGTGACGCTCAGGCTCGACCGCGACGCCGCGCGGTATCACGCCGAGGCGCGGATGCGCTCGGCAGGGCTGGCGCGGCTGTTCTTCCCCGGCGAGGCGCGCGCGCAGGCGCAGGGCGCCGCCGACGGCGCGGCGCTGACGCCGGAGTGGTTCACCGCCGACAACGCCTTCGGCGAGAGCCGCCAGACCGTGGCGCTGCGCTATGGCGAGGGCGTGTCGATCGAGGCCGATCCCCCCTACCGCGTGCGTCCTTACGACGCCGATCTGGCCGCGATGGGCGACGCGCTCGATCCGGTCAGCGCGGCGGTGGCGAGCCTGGCGCCGCAGCCTGAGGCCGCGGCCTGCGACCGCACGGTGACGGTGTTCGACACCCGCCGCCGCTTCGACCTCACGCTCGGGCCTGCGGTGCGCGAGGGCGATCTGCTGCGCTGCGAGGGGGTCTATCGCCGGGTGGCGGGGTTCAAGGCCAAGCAGATGAAGAAGGCCGACTATCCGTTCACCGCGTGGTGGCGGGTCGAGGGCGGCCGCGCCACGCTGGAGCGCGCGATCGCCCCCACCGGCTTTGGCCACGCGGTGGCGAAGCGGCGGATGTGATGAGAGCCGGGCCTCAGCGCCCGCGAAACAGCCCCCCCAGCACGCCGCGCACCAGCGACCGGCCGGCCTGTGAGCCCAGCGTGCGCGCCAGGCTCTTGACGAAGGCCTCGCCCGCGCTGTCGGCGCGTCGCGCAGGCGCGCGCCGAGCAGCGGCGCGGGGAGCGGGCGCGGGTTCGGCCGCAGGGCGATAGCGCCGTCCGGTCGAAAACGTCTCGCGTGCGTCGCTTTCCCCGTCCGCCTCCGCCGCGCCCGCCGCTTCAGCGGCGGCCTGCGCGCCGCGCCGCGCCAGCACCTCATGCGCGCTGTCGCGGTCGATGGCGGCGTCATAGACGCCGCGCAGCGGCGAGGCGGCGAAGACGGCGGCGCGCACCGCCGGGTCCGCCGGGCCAAGGCGGCTGGCTGGCGGGCGGATCAGCGTGCGCGCCACCACGCCCGGCGCGCCCTTGTCGCCCAGCGTCGAGACCAGCGCCTCGCCGACGCCGACCTCCATGATCGCGGTCGCGGTGTCGAAGTCGGGGTTCGGCCGGAACGTCTCGGCCGCCGCGCGCAACGCCCTGGCGTCCTTTGGCGTGTAGGCGCGCAAGGCGTGCTGGATGCGCGACCCAAGCTGCCCCAGCACGGTATCGGGAATGTCGGTCGGGCTTTGGGTGACGAAATACAGCCCGACGCCCTTGGAGCGGATCAGCCGCGCCACCTGCTCGACCTTCTCCACCAGCGCGCGCGGCGCGTTGTTGAACAACAGGTGCGCCTCGTCGAAGAAGAACGCGATCACCGGCTTGTCGGGGTCGCCGACCTCGGGCAGCTCCTCGAACAGCTCCGACATCAGCCACAGCAGGAAGGTGGCGTAAAGACGCGGGCTGTTGATCAGCTTGTCGGCGGCGAGGATGTTGATCCGGGCGCGCCCGGCGGCGTCGGTGGCGATCAGGTCGCTCAGGCGCAGCGCAGGCTCGCCGAAGAAACTGGCGGCGCCCTGGTTCTCCAGCACCAGCAACCGCCGCTGGATGGCGCCGATCGAGGCGCTCGCGACATTGCCATACCGCAGGGACAGTTCCGGCGCCCGCGCGCCGACCTCGCGCAGCAGCGCCTGAAGGTCTTTCAGGTCGAGCAGCAGCAAGCCTTCCTCGTCGGCCAGCCGGAACGCGATATTGATCACGCCCTCCTGCGTGTCGTTCAGCTCCAGCAGCCGCGACAGCAAGAGCGGCCCCATCTCGCTGACCGTGGCGCGCACCGGGTGGCCCTGTTCGCCGAACAGATCCCAGAACACCACCGGGAAAGCCTGCGGCGTGTAGGGGTCGAGCCCGATCTGTTCGGCGCGCGCGCGCAGCCGGTCGTTCGGCGCGCCTTCCTGCGCCATACCGGAGAGATCGCCCTTCACGTCGGCCATGAACACCGGCACGCCCGCGTTCGAGAACCCTTCGGCCATGATCTGCAGCGTCACGGTCTTGCCGGTGCCGGTCGCCCCCGCGATCAGCCCGTGGCGGTTGGCGCGGCTCAGCGTGAGGGTCTGGCGCGCCCGATGGTCGGGGCCGCCGCCGCCGATGAAGATCTCACCCATGCTTCACAGTCTCCGAATACTGAGAAAAGAAACCGTTATTTTACGATTCACCATTAATTTGAAAGTGCGTCGAGGGGGAATTGCTTTTTTCTCTCGCCGTCTCCTCCCTGTCGAACTGGCCGCGCCCCGTGCGCGGCCATTTTTTTTGCCTGCGCGCGGCGCGCGCCAGGAACGCGCTTGACCGCCGCGCGCGGCCCGCCTAGCCTCCTCCCAATCGCTCGGCCAGTCCGACAGGGAAACAAAAAACCGGGCATTCGGGAGGGGGCGAACATGTCTCCTCCCGAATGTTATTGAAGCGGCGGCTCGGATGGGTCGTCGCGCGCTGAAAACATCCGGCTGATCGCGGCGACGTCGCGCCAGCCCTTGCATGGTCAGAGGTCATCTTGCTCCGCACCCCCATCGCCGCCGCCGTCATCGCGCTCACCACGCTCCTCGCAGGCGCGGTCTCCGCTCAGGAGGCGGCGCCCAAGGAGACCGTGAAGGTCAAGCATGGCGATTGGGAGGTGCGCTGCGGCGCCAACAACGCGTGCTACATGAACCAGGTTCTCAACAACGACGAAGGCGCGCCGCTGATCAACGTCGCCATCCGTCAGATCAAGAACAACGACAAGGCCAAGGCCATCGCGGTGTTCGTGGCGCCGCTGGGCGTGGTGCTGCCGCGCGGCGTGGAGATGCGGATCGACGGCGGCGACGCCATCGGCTCGCCGTTCCTGTATTGCCTTGGCAACGGCTGCTTTTCGGAACTCGCGATGACCAACGAGGGGCTGGACCGTCTCCGGCGCGGCGCGGCGGCGACGCTGCAGATCTATTCGGTGCAGGAGCCGACCAAGGCGATCCAGCGCAAGCTGTCGCTGTCGGGCTTCACCAAGGCGTACGGGGCGCTCTGAGCGCGCAATCCTCGCGCAGGCGGTCGCGTCAGACCCGGCGCACCGCCAGCACCGCGTTCAGCCCGCCGAAGGCGAAGGAATTGGACAGCGCCACGTCCACCCGCCGTTCGCGCGCCGTGTTGGGCGTGATGTTCAGGTCGCAGTCGGGGTCGGGCGTCGTATAGCCGATGGTCGGCGCGATCACGCCTTCGTCCAGCGCCAGCAGCACCGCCGCCATCTCGATCGCGCCCGCGCCGCCGATGCAGTGGCCGTGCATGGATTTGGTCGAGGACACCGACACGCCGTCGGCCGCCGCGCCGAACGCCATGCGAATCGCCGCGCATTCGGTGCGGTCGTTGGCGGCGGTGGCGGTGCCGTGGGCGTTGATATAGCCGACATCTTCGGGCGCGACCTGCGCGTCGGCGAGCGCTGCGCGGATCGCGCGGGCGGCGCCGTCGGCGTTTGGCTGCACGATGTCGGTGGCGTCGGCGGTCATGCCGAAACCGACGATCTCACCCCAGATGCGCGCGCCGCGCGCGCGGGCGCGCTCGAATTCCTCCAGCACCAGCACGGCGGCGCCTTCGCCCTGCACCAGGCCGTTGCGGGTGGCGCAGAACGGGCGGCAGCCGTCGCGCGACAGCACGCGCAGACCCTCCCACGCCTTGATGACGCCGAACACCAGCGGCGCCTCGGCCCCGCCCGCCAGCATCACGTCGGCGCCGCCGCCCCGGATCATCTGGAACGCCTGGCCGATGGCGTGGTTTGAGGACGAGCAGGCGGTGGTCACGGTCCAGCCCGGGCCTTTCAGCCCATGCGCCATGCTGATGTGGCTGGCGCCGGCGTTGGTCATCAGCCGCGGCACCACGAAGGGATGCACGCGATTCTTGCCCTCCTGGAACACCGCGCGATAGTTGGCGTCGATGGTCTCCATGCCGGTCAGGGCGGTGCCCATCGCCACGCCCGCGCGCAGGCCCAGCGCCGCGTCGATCTCAAGCCCGGCGTTCTCGACCGCCTCGCGCGCCGCCAGCAGGGCGAATTGCGTGGTGCGGTCATAGAGCGCCAGTTCGGAGCGGGTGAAATGATCCTCGGCGCGAAAGTTCTTGACGGCGGCGCCGATGGTCACCGACAGCCGCTCGACGTCGAGAATGTCGATCTCGCCGACGCCGCAGCGCCCTTCGCGCAGGGCCGCGAAATGCTGCGCCCGGTTCGCGCCCAGCGCCGAAATGACCCCCAGGCCGGTGATCGCCACCCGGCGCATCGGCGTCACGCCTGCTCGGCGATCAGGCGGCGCACGGCGGCGATGATCTTGTCCACCGACGAGATGTCGAAATCCGACGCGCTCGGTTCATTGGCGTTGAACGGCACCGAGATGTTGAACGCCTCCTCGATGGCGAACACGATCTCGACCAGGCCGAGACTGTCCAGCCCCAGATCGGCGGGCGAGGCGTCGCGCGCCACTTCGTGCGGCTCCAGCATGGCCTGTTCGGCGATGATGGCGATGATCTTGCGGGCCACGTCGTCGGTCATCTCAGCCTCACTTGCGCGTCACGTCG